>ERZ826051.902-NODE-902-length-30501-cov-3.659134_pt1 | contig 30501 bp, 24 predicted proteins | sample MGYA00519928_ERZ826051 | MGnify/ENA primary metagenome ERZ826051 (study PRJEB31778, sample SAMEA3449219) | human gut metagenome | biome: human gut; feature: human-associated habitat; material: faeces | place: United Kingdom | collected 2010/2012 ...
ATAGCGGCGGATCAGGGCTGCAAAAGTTTTCATTGTGCGTTCTCCTCTGCCAATTTATAGCCGATGCCCCGCACCGTTAAAAGGTACTGCGGCTTGCTGGGGTTGGGTTCCAGCTTTTCCCGCAGGTGGCGGATGTGAACATTCAGGCTGTTCTCGTACCCGTAATAGTCTGCCCCCCACACGGCTTCGCACACCGCGTCATAAGTAACGATATGGCCGCGGTTTTCGGCCAGCTTTTGCAGCAGAGCGCGCTCGGTGGCCGTCAGGGGCTGGGCGGTGCCATCCGGCAGGCGGACCAAAGCATCGGCCAGATACACCGTGCGCTGGCCCAGCTGGAGCGTTTTTGCGGCAGTCCGCTGCAGTTCGCCCCGATAGCAGCGCTGCAAAATGCGCTGGATGCGCAGCAAAAGCTCCTGCGTTAAAAACGGCTTGGTCAGGTAGTCGTCCGCGCCCAGGCCCAGGCCGCGAATCTTGTCAATGTCCTCCTTCTTCGCAGAAACCATAATAATCGGAATGTTCTTCTCTTCACGAATCTTCTTACATACTTCAAATCCGTCCAATCCCGGAAGCATGAGATCCAACACAATCAGATCAAACTCCTCACGAAGTGCGGTCTGTAATCCCTCATCTCCCGTATTACAGATCTTCACCTCGAAGCCGCTAAGCTCCAGATAATCCTTCTCAAGATCTGCAATTGCTACTTCATCTTCAATAATTAAAATCTTACTCATTATTTATCCTCCATTTACAGAATGTCCTTGTATTATCGATTATCATGCCATTTCTGTTTCATTCCCTTATTCATTACTTGGTTCCACCCGGCTGCAGCTCAATATATTTTCTCAATACAAAATGCATACAGGTTCCTTCCCCTTCTTTGGCTGTCGCCCATACATAACCGCCATGATCCTCAACAATTTTTTTAACAATGGATAATCCGATGCCACTGCCGCCCTGGGCGGAATTGCGCGAAGCATCCGTGCGGTAGAACCTCTCGAAGATCTTCTGCAGATCCTTCTGTGCGATTCCCTTGCCGTTGTCCTCGATCTCTACCCGGATGGAATCCACTTCGTCAAGAATACGGATATCAATATGCCCGTCAGGCTTGTCCATATATTTTACGCTGTTACTGATAATATTATTGATGACCTTCTTCATCTGCTCCGGATCCGCGATGACAACTGTGTCAGGAGATACCAGATTCGAATAGTTCAGCTTGATACCCCGCTGCTCCAGATCCAGTCCGACTTCTTCCACACAGTCACCGAAATAATCCGCCACGTTGATCCGGTGGAAATTGTACGGGATCCGGTTATTATCAATTCCGGAATAAGTGGTCAGCTCGTTGATCAGACGATCCATATCAATGGCTTTATTGTAGATGGTCTTGATGTATTTATCCATCTTCTCCGGCGTATCTGCCACACCGTCCATGATTCCTTCCACATAACCCTTAATGGCTGTGATAGGGGTCTTCAGATCATGGGAAATATTGCTGACCAGCTCTTTGTTCTGCTTCTCATGCTGGGTGTTCTCTTCCGTGGATTCCTTCAGCCGTAAACGCATGTCCTCATAATTGCGGTAGAGATCACCGATCTCACCCTTGGCATCCGTCTCCAGAACATAATCAAAGTTGCCTTCCTTGATCTTGCGCATTGCCACGTTCAACTCATTGATGGGCTCAAATACGCCCTTGTGGATCCACTGGGTCAGCATCAGGCTGGTAAAGATCAGGATCACTATGATAGCCACAAACATATCGATCAGCAGATGTCTCGAGATCAGCGAATTGACCTTCGTGACGATAAATACGCTGCCCGGTGTTCCATCCCGGAAGGTGAAATCAATCTGTTTTACATACTTCTCCAGTTCATTGTAGAAATATCCGCTGTCATCCGACAGATTCTCGTCACCATAGGCAGGCAGTTTTTCAAAAATCTGCTGTGCGGCTTCTTCATTGCCGGCATAATACAGCTTATCACCTTTTCTTACAATAATGTAAGTAGACTTCCGCGATACCTCCTCATTGATATGATCCAGATATTCTTTATCTTCCAGCCTGCTGCTGTCTTCCTTCACCTGGTCCAGCAGCACATAATACGCCTGATCCGTGGTGCTGGTGAATTCCCTGAAATTCTCCGACATCATGGAATAATCAATATCCGTCAGGCTGATCCCCTGAGAGTAATTCATCAGGTAAATAGCAATCATCACGAACGCCATGATCGTCAGCAACAGCGGAAGTAATATAATACTTATAAATGTTACACGAAGTCTGGTTTTAAATTTCATATTACTCTTGCCTTTCAGCAACCTGCAAACTTTCTGTGACTTTAGTGCCGTGTACTTCTGTACACTGTGTAACACAAGTTTGCGCATGTTAATTTATATTTTATACTTTACTTGCGCTCATTATAGCATGATTCCCACCTCCTGTGTATAAAGGAAGCAAGAATATCATTAAAAAAATATAAACAAAATTTTTTCATTTTTCTGTTGACATTATTCTCGCATCATGTATAATAAGCTTATAAGAAACAGTAATCATTACTATTATTGAGAAAGGGGCTTATCATGGCACTGAAACGAAGCAGACAACGGGAAATGATCAAATCCTTTCTCATGGGACGCAAGGATCATCCTACCGCTGATGTGATCTATTCTAATCTGAAGCAGCAGGATCCGAACTTAAGTCTCGGTACCGTCTACCGTAATTTGACACTTTTGTCAGACATGGGAGAAATCTTACGACTCCGGGTCGGTGACGGTGTTGACCATTTTGATGCTGATACTTCCGAACATTATCATTTCGTGTGTACGGAATGCGGAAGCGTCATTGATCTGGACATGGATAGTATTGATTCCATCATGGAGACAGCCGGAGAGAGATTTGACGGCCGGATCCGGGGACATGTCACTTATTTCTATGGCACTTGTCCCGCCTGCACCAGGGTTGCTACGGAGTCCTAGTTTTCTGAATGAAAACTGGCTTCGTTCCATAATATATTTGTGCTTATAAAGCACACGCAAAAAGAGAAAACTAAAACAAAACATTTCATTAGAGAAAAGGAGAAAAAATTATGGCAAAGTATGTATGTCAGGTATGTGGTTATGTTTATGAAGGTGATGCGGCTCCCGCAGAGTGCCCCATCTGTCACGCTCCCGCTTCCAAGTTCACCAAGCAGGAGGAAGGCAAGACCTGGGCTGCTGAGCATGTAGTAGGTGTAGCGAAAGGTGCTCCCGAGGATATCATTGCAGATCTGCGTGCGAACTTCCAGGGTGAATGCTCTGAGGTTGGTATGTATCTGGCAATGGCAAGAGTTGCTCACAGAGAAGGTTATCCCGAGATCGGTCTGTACTGGGAGAAGGCTGCTTACGAAGAAGCTGAGCATGCTGCAAAATTCGCTGAGCTGTTAGGTGAAGTCGTAACCGATTCCACCAAGAAGAATCTGGAGATGAGAGTAGATGCCGAGAACGGTGCTACCGCAGGTAAGTTTGATCTGGCTAAGAGAGCCAAGGCTCTGAACCTGGATGCTATCCATGACACCGTACACGAAATGGCTCGTGACGAGGCAAGACATGGCAAGGCATTTGAGGGTCTGTTAAAGAGATACTTTGGCTAAGCTACAAGCCATGCAAGGATAAAATAAAAAGTCACTGGGAGGACATTTATGTACTTCCAGTGACTTTTTATTTTAGATTTATACGGCGACAGCCGTCCATGAGCAAGTCACGCAGTGACTGCGAATGGGTTGCATGGCGCCAGCCTTAGGAGCGCGGCAGCCCTTATACAGTTCCGGAGATCACCAGCGTGCTGACGCCGGGGTTGATCCCCCACGCTCCTGTAACGGGATCCTGGGTGTAAGTCGCTGCGGGTACAGTAATACCTCCTGCAGTTCCGGTAAATAATCCGGTAGTCGTATCATACGTATAGTTTGTTCCCTCTGCCCATGCAGTTCCATTAAAATTCACAGTCAGATTCTCCAATACGGGATTAAAGGTATCCGTGATCACGACACCGGTAGCTGCATCCGCTGCCGTATTACCCAGATTCTGTATCAGGAACGTATATGTCAATGTTCCATTCTCTGTCACAGGTACGGGGCTGACGGACTTTGTGATCGTAAGAAGCGGTCCGCTTGCCGCATTTACTGTCTCATTCACAGTAACAGGAGTGACTCCTGCCCCGGCAATCGTCGCCGTATTCGTAATGGAAGCCTCTGCTGCCAGCGGCGCATAAGAGTTCACCTCAGCCTCATAGGTTAGTGTCACATTACCTCCCGCAGGCACGGTAATTCCCGTGATTGTCAGAGGAGGGCCTGCCGTTACAGCCGGTGTTGCCTGTAAAATTCCGTTTGCATAGTATTTTACGGTCCCCGGAATATACGTCAGAGGTGTCAGTTCTCTGGTATTAAACAAATACTCTCCCAGATTATCCGTTACTGTAATTCCATTAAATGCTGTAGTGCCTGAGTTCACAATGCTGATCACATACGTCACATTTTCATTCTGTCCGTAGGTATCCCGCACTGCTGTCTTGGTTGCTGACAATACCTCTGTGATCTCACCCACTGCTATATTGGAGTTTGTAATCTCATTTCCATAGCGAAGCTGTGCCTGGTTCGTAAATCTAGCCATATATTTTTGTATCCTTTCATTGTATTTGGATTTACTATAATATATGACTGTTTTTAAGAAAGTTGACGGATTCTGTCACCGCATTTCTTGACTTTCCTCTTCCACCTCCGTATGATGGAATCACAGGCATTCACTGGCGCTGCTCCAAAAAACATCGAGGATTCAACATGAAGAAAAAAGTATTTAACATCATCCAGATCGGTGACAAAAGTAACCGTCTGAGCCGGCTCTTTGATATTTTTATTGCTATCGTTATCTGTGCAAATATTCTGGTGACTTTTCTGCAAACCTTTGATGAGCTTGCTTTTTTATTTCCGGTATTTCACGTGATCGAGGTTATCACTATTCTGATCTTTTGTGTGGAATATGTCCTGCGGATCTGGACTGCGGACTATCTATATCCTGATAAAAACGAGCTCCGCTCCCGGCTGCGGTTTCTGATCTCCTTCGACGGCATTATCGACCTGCTGACAATTTTACCCTTTTTCTTCCTGTCCGGCATGGTCATCTTCCGGATGCTGCGGGTGGCGAGGATCTTCCATTTGTTCCGCCTGAATGCACGGTATGATTCCTTCAATGTCATCACTACGGTATTGTATGAAAAACGCAATCAGATCATTTCCTCCGTGTTCATCGTACTGATCCTGATGCTCGCCAGCAGTCTGTGCATGTACAGCGTGGAACATGATTCCCAGCCGGAAGTATTCCGCAATGCCTTCAGCGGCATCTGGTGGAGCATGTCAACGCTGCTCACCGTAGGCTACGGAGACATCTATCCCATCACCACACTCGGCCGGATCATGGCGATCTGTATCGCCTATCTCGGTGTCGGTGCTGTGGCTATCCCCACCGGTATCATCAGTGCCGGTTTCGTGGAACAGTACCAGCGCAAAAGCAGTCTCTCTAATATTAAAGAAGCAGATATTCATGAGATTGCCGAGATCTTCGTAGATAAACGCTTTGCGGGCAAATCCGTGGAAGAAATGGAAGAGGCAGAACAGGTCACGATCTTCCTCATTCTGCGGGAGGATCTGTCCATTCTGCCTCAAAAAGATACGATGTTAAAATTAAATGACATTATTGTCATTCGCGGGGAGAATCCCTAATTTGTCTCCGTCGCAGTTTTCGTTGTCTCGCTTTCCGTTATCGTAGTATCTGTAGCTTCGGTGCTTTCTGTCTCTTCAGCAGTCTCCTCCACCTCCACCAGATCCTCCAGTGTATAATTGAAGCCTGTCACCACGTTGGTGGCCACGACATACACTTTCATTTCAGAGGGAAATGCAACGTAATACTGGCTGGTCATGGAATTCAGATTACCGACATTAATGATCACGCTGCGATCTGCAGTCTCGTACTGAATGGTACGCTCCGGATCTGCCAGTCCGTACTGCGACATATCCGTCACATTCTCAATCACCTGATCTGCCTTTAACGGTGCCACCTTCAGGATCATCGCCTTGATCCGGTCCTGGTTCAGATTCAGGGAATGATCGTCCGCATAGTACCATGTTTCATCCTCTTTTTCAAAGGCATAGGTCTCTCCCTCATATACATAGCGGAAGCTGGTAATATCATCGGAGTTTACATCCAGCACCGTCTCCTGTGTATCCTCGGTGATGGAAGTCGCAGACGATGCATTTTTATTATACTGGCGGATGCCCAGGAATGCTGCCGCCAGCACCACCAGTGCCAGCAGCATTCCGATCATTTGTCTTTGTTTCTTTTTCATATCTATAACTCACGCCTTTCACAATTATTTCTTCCGTCTGCGGAACCAGATCACGAATCCGGCGATCATACAGCCGACGGGAAGGATCACGGTAACCAGCAGTCCCAACAACAGAATCTGTGCGGAATCCACTACCAGATTAGAGACCTCATAGCTTTTTACCGGAATGGATACCGAGGTCTCATGATCTGCCATTCCACTGAACGTATTGGTGAACAGGGTCAGGTTCGCACCGCTGACGACAGAGTTGGCATCGTCGGTGAACAGCTGCTCACAACCGTACACGACCAGTGTCGCATCCCCATCATCCAGTGTCTTTACTGCCTCAACACCTAATGCGAAGGGACCATTTACATCATTTTCACCCTGCGAAAAATCCTGTGTATTGTTGACATCCTGTTTTGCAAATGCACTGTCGGAGGTGCTCAGGAATACATCATAGGTAATATCGCCGGTGGCTGTCTCGTCGGTACTTACTTCCTCCGGGACGATGATGCCCTGAGAATACGGCAGGAACAGATATTTTCCGTAAGTGCCGGAGGTATAACTGTCAGAGCTCTGTGTCGGCAGGATATAATACGGACTTCTGTAGTAGCCGTTGGAATCATTCTCCACTACCAGTCCTTTGGCAATGCTCAGATTCATGTAGCTTAAGATAGCATCTATATTGGGTGTCTCCTCATCGGTATAACCGGTTACCAGGATGACTTTTCCACCGTTGTTCAGATAGTCGATCACCTTATCCTTATCATCGGAAGAGAAATCGCTGGTGGCACCGTTAATGAACAGACAGGCCGCATCGTCAGGGATAGCATCCAGATCCATCAGATTTATGGTCTCATAATCCACATTTTCCTTGTTCAGTGCGGATGTAAAAGTGTTGCTTAAACTCAGTTCATTATGTCCTGTTGTCATATATACCTTGGGCATATCATCATTTAACACATAATCCAGCGCACTGGTGATCTGTCCTTCGCCATCATAACCGGTGGTCGTGGTGTTATAACTGTACGTCGAATAGTCAAAATCATAAGAAGACTCATAGACATCGTTGTAATCAATGACCTTGCTGCGCTTGTCGCTGACCACGATCAGGCTGTTCGTGCTGATGTTGCCGGTGGTGTACTGGGTATAGAACATCGGGTTAACGGTGGGATCCACATATTCCACGGTGATATGATCCGACAGATCATCGTATCTCTGCAAAGTCTGCCCCAGTGTGGTATCCTGATTGTCCTGATTTACCAACACATAGATTGTCACATCATCCTGCATATTTTTCACATAGTCGACGGTCTGATCTGTCAGGGAATACAGCTTCTGGCTGGTCATGTCGATTGCTGTCCAGCTGGAAGGCATCTCGCCCATGATAATATTAACGACTACTACCAGCGCTACAGCTACAGCGATCATACCGGTACTGTAAGCACTGAAGCTTAAGTTCTTCACGGACATGCTGTAACGGCGTTTCTGAATGGACTGTACCGTCAGGAACAGAACCAGTGCCGTAACGGATACATAATATACGATAGAAGATACATCCAGTGTGCCATTTAACAGGTTGGAAAATGGTGTATAAAGATCAAAGCAACGCAGCAGCTTTGTCAACAGATTGTCGGTGCTGGAAATAATGGAGCAGATGGAATCCATCATATATCCCAGGAACAATACTAAAAAAGTAAGTACTGCTGCGATGACCTGGCTCTCTGTCACGGAAGACAGTAACAGGCCGATGGCAATGGCGGTCATCCCGAAGAGGAAATATGCCAGGATCGACAGATAGGCCTCTCCCATGGGAACACTGCCGTACTGCGCCATGATCAGCGGGTAAAAGCAGATGATCGCTACGGGAATGGCAAATATAGTTAACAGCGCCAGAAATTTTCCCATAACGATGCCGCCTACGGACACCGGTGCCGTCAGGATCAGCTGATCCGTCTTGCTCCGCTTTTCCTCCGCCAGGATACGCATGGTCAGGATCGGCACGGTCAGCATGAATAGAAAGGTAACGCTGGATACCACATACGCAAAATAAGGATATCCGTTCATCAGGTTATAAACGCTGAAATACAGTCCCAGGAAAAACAGGGTGACTGCAATAAATAAAAATCCGATAAAGGAACGGAAATAGGATTTCAATTCTCTCTTATAAATGGCTAGCATATGATTCCGCCTCCTTTGTAGTTACAGTTTCTTTTTTCTCTTCTCCGGGCTGTGCTTCCTCTTCCGAAGCTTCTGTCTGCTGTGCGGCAGCATCTGACATTTCCGGCCTTTTTCTTTTTGAGAATAGTTTGTGCTTCTCCGGCTGTGTGGGTGCTACATCCTCGGTCAGTTCCAGGAAGATGTCTTCCAGAGACTTTTCCGCATGGGTCATCTCTAAAATAGGCAGCTTTGCATCTGCCAGTGCATAAAATACCTGCTCTCTGATATCTGCATTCTCTTTGGAGATCACTTTCAGCTTTGCAATATTTTTGGATGCCTCCGTGTTCTCTTCGATCCGGTCGATCTGTGAGATCTCCTGCAATGCACTCTTCACCGCAGCGATGCTTCCCTTTACTTCCAGATCCAGTTCCATGGAACCACTCATAAGCTTCTGCAGATTCTCCGGAGAATCACTGGCTACCAACTTACCGTGGGCTATGATCATAATATGGTCGCAGACCGCACTGACCTCCGACAGAATATGGGAGCTGAGGATCACGGTATGATTCTCCCCCAGCTTGCGGATCAGATCACGGATCTCGATGATCTGTTTCGGATCCAGACCTACCGTGGGCTCATCCAGAATGATAACCTCAGGGTAGCCAAGGATTGCCTGCGCCAGTCCGACTCTCTGCCTGTAACCTTTTGACAGATTCCTGATCAGACGCTGCTGCATATCGGTGATCTGTGTCATTTCCATGACCTCATCAATCTGCTGCTTCCGCTCTTTTTTCGGCACTTTTTTCAGTTCTGCTACGAAATCCAGGTATTCTCTGACAGTCATGTCAACATACAGCGGCGGAAGCTCCGGCAGATAACCGATGGCACGCTTTGCCTCCTCCGGATCTTTTTGGACATCCTTGCCATCGATCGTCACAGTACCCTCCGTGGCTGCCAGATAACCCGTGATGATGTTCATGGTCGTGGATTTACCTGCGCCGTTTGGACCAAGAAAGCCGTAAATCTGTCCCTTTTCCACACGGAAAGAGAGATGATCTACGGCAATATGGTCACCATATTTTTTTGTAAGATTGCTTACTTCTATCATATTTGCCTCCCGGATATGGTGTGATACCCCCACCTGATATCTACGGGTACCCGTAACTGATACCCACGAGTCCCCAGAACTGATACCTACGGATTGTTCCGTGCTGCGCACTCTCACAATCCTGCCCGCTATTCGTACATCGTGGGATTATCATCCCACTTTTGTACTCATATCGGGGCAAATCTCAAAGTCTCTCAATCACATCTGAGCAAGCTCATGTGGTCTCGGACTTTTCGATTTTGGTATCAGTATATGTCTCAAATGTCATGAAAAGGTGAAACATTTGTGAAAAATCTGTGAAGCCCCAACCCTTAAAGCTTCGTCACGGTCAGCGAAATGCTTAAATTTCCTGCCTCCGCCGCCAGATGCAGCGGCAGCTTCGCCACAGGAATATCTTCAAAAATGAATTCCGGATCACCGGATGCGGCCGACTGGAATAAGAAAAGTACCCCCTCCACATAGAGCACCACTTTTTTCTGATTGCTGTAAATTGTCAGGGAGACCAGCCCGTTCTCCTGACGATGCAGGGTAGAAAGTACCGGATAGAGCACCGGTTCGCTGCTCCATTTTGCCTGATAATAGTAGTATCGCTCTGTCAGTGTCCTGCCGTCCGCCGCCAGAAGTGCTTGGCATGTCGTTTCTCCGGGTAATCCACGGTACACTGGGAGATTTTCCGGTCTTATCCACAGGTTCCCAGTGAGGAATCCACGCTTTCTGCACAGGCTGTAAAACGTTCTCACTTCGGAGCAGTTCACCCCCTCTGCCCCGGTTCCGGTTCCTTCCAGCCGGATCACATTTACCCCCATCCGGACCAGCCGTTCCAGATCTCTTCGTACCTGCTCCACCCTCGTCCCGGCATCACTGATCTGCGGGGGAAGCCGGTAGACTACTTCATGTGGCAGAAACTCTTTTTCATTGAGAAAGATTCCCTTTTTATCGATGACATGCACGTCATAAATTGCCAGTTCCTGCTGCCAGTACACTTCCACTGCCTCGGTTATATCCTCAGCATGATCTGATTCTTCCTCGTTCTTTGTACCCCCCATATTTTCTCCATACTCCACGGTTCCGAACCTTCCCTGCGCCTTCACCAGATAGACATAGGGATCCCGCATGCCGTCCCAGAGATGCGGCCGCAACAGCAACGCCGTCATGGAATCCGCTTCTTCTAATGAGTATTCCCCATGAAAAACAAGGCGTTCGCCCTCCGCACCTTCCCAGATCTCAATCTGTAAAGCGGACAGCAAACGCCCTATCTTTTCCGGCAGGGCAAATTCCAGATAAGCCTTGCCATTTTCCAGTTTTGTTGTAATTCCAAGATCGTCTCTCATCTGCATTTCTCTTTCCTGCCTTTCGCATTCTGTTACTAAGAGTTTTTGCAGATAACATTTTATTTATGCCGGAAATCCATCTTTCCCGCACACTATTATTACATGGGACAAGACCTGCGGCCGGGCACTTCCTCTCCGGATACATAACCTGCATGAAATTCCATGTTGATGTCCCGAAGCTCCTTCTTCCCGTCGATGTATGCCTGATACATTTCCGCCAGTCCCGAAGTACAGCCATCACAGTTGGCTTCCATATATCCCAGAGACTCCGCAACGATCTGCTCCCGCTCTTCTTTTGTGGTATCCTTAATCAGATATCCTGCCATTTTCTTTTCCTCTCTTGTATTTCTTTTACAGCCAATGTATCACAGCAATCTGCCGGGTGCAAGTTTTTCTCTGCATTTAGAGTAATCGAAAATCTACGACCGAAGAATTCTCTCATAGATCTGCAAATCCTCATTCTTAAACACATTAAAGATCACATTTTTGACACTGCTGTCAGGAGTCTCCTCCAAATACTCCTGTACCGTCTGTACGGCAATCTGCGCCGCCTTGTCGTTCGTAAAGCAGGCACAATAAAGTGCCCCGGTTACCCAAAAGATACTATTGGGACAAACATATAAACCTGCAATTGAAATATTTTTACGTTTTTGTAACAATAGGAACAGGAACCTTCGTTATGACTCATTGAAAGGCCTGGGAACAACAAATGATATATCTGATGATGATCGACGCCGAAGAAGACAAACAAAAGTTTGTGATTCTCTATGAAACCTATCGGCACCTTATGATGAAAGTAGCTCTGAATGTGCTGAAGGATACTTTTCTTGCGGAAGATGCCGTACATGAGGCGTTTATAAAAATTGCGAAAAACATGGAAAAAATAGGGGAAATCGACGCCACGGCGACGAAACGCTACCTGCTTACCATAACGAAAAATGCGACTATAGATATTTACCGGAAGCGAAACCATCAATTTCAACGGGAAATCTATGTGGATGAGCTGGAAGAATGTAATGTCCCGGTGACTTATGCGGCGACGGATGTGGATGACGGAATACTGGACATCCTTAGGTGCCTGCCCGTAAAATACCGGGATGTATTTCTCCTCAAATACTCCGGCAATATGGACAACGATGAAATCGCAAAAGTATTAAACATCACCGAAGGAACGGCCCGGCAGCGATTATCCCGGGGAAAGATTATGATACAGGAAGCTTTGAATAAACGGGAGGAAAATAATGAGATCAATGGAAATAACGGATGAATGGCTCTATCAGCATATGCCTGTGGTGGACAATGCCATGATAACAGCATTAGAAAATCAGGTTGATCGGGAATATGTATTTTCAAAACGTTTTGAACAAAAAATGCAAAAAGTGATCCGCCGGGAAGCCCATCCGGTGCTGACCGGTGCACAACAGCTCCTAAAACGCATGGCAATCTTTTTCACCGGTATCGTATGTGCCGGACTGGTTCTGACGTTAAGTGTGGATGCCTATCGGGATAAGTTTTTCATGACACTAAAGACCCTGCGCGAGGATGCTACGCAGTATAACTACTCTTCCGAGGAAAAAGATGCGGTACTCACTCCCACGATACCGACCTGCATCCCGGAGGGCTATACAGAGACAGACCGAAGAGACAGTCCTCTTTTTTGTGAAATTTTCTATGAAAACAATGCCGGAGAACAGCTCATCTGGGAGCAAATGCTAATTTCCTCAAATAATGCCCTGACACTCGTATTAGACAATGAATACGATGCCGAAGAGGAACATGTCATCGGCGGTCACATTGCCACGGTATATACTTATGTGGATGGTTACGCCATGGCTTATTATGAAGCTGACAATTATGTATACGTGATCACCGCAGATCACATGACCGCCGAGGAAATGTTTCAGCTCATTGCCAGTATGGATATCTGATTGTATAATAAAATAAAAAGGAGGCAAGAACCATGATGCGAAATAAAAAATTAAGAACCGTTTTCTGCGGCATTCTGATTTTTCTGCTCGTATTTGCCTTATTTTGCCTTGGAGACTACGGGATCCGCTATTATCATACTCCCATCAAAAAGGATTATGACTATACCGGAACCGGAATGCTGGTCAGTCTGACGGAACCGGATACCTTCGAACAGGTATCGGTGGAGATCCACGGGAAAGCCTTACATTATCTCTGGGGGAATCAGGAAGACGCCATAGCGGGAAATGTCTGGATGAACGGAGAGAGGCTTTTCGTGGAAGGTGCGGATGACATGGGATTCTATGCACCTTTTATCGATGAAGAACCCTATTACTCCTGCCTGACCGAATCTGTAACAAATATCCCGGGAAATATGTTTCTTATCTCCCGGGATCTGAAAACCGTATTCTGCGGTGTACTTATGGATGGGAAAGAATTTCTGCTGATAATACCGGCAGAAAATAAATCGGATGCCGACCGTACCCTGAAATCCGGTCTGGAACAGTCCCAGCCTCTTTCCCGTTGGCTGAGTGACTATCCCTTATTCCTGTAACTGTCCGTCCACAATACGCACGATCCGTTTGGCAAACTGGGCAACACCCAGGTCGTGGGTGATCATGACGATTGTGTTGCCCATATCGTTCAGTTCCCAGAACAGTTTCAGTACTTCTCTGCCGCTGGTCTGATCCAGAGCACCGGTAGGCTCATCCGCCAGAAGGATTGCCGGCTGTCCCACCAGTGCTCTGGCAATGGATACTCTCTGCTTCTGTCCGCCGGACAATTCGTTGGGCTTATGTCCGATACGATGATCCAGCCCCAGCAGTTTGATAGTATTTTTACACTTTTCTTCTGCTTCCTCATGAGTCATGCCACGCATCAGCAGGGGCATGATAATATTCTGCATGACATTGTAGGTCGGGATCAGCTGATAGTTCTGGAAAATGAACCCGATCTTCTGGTTGCGTACCATGGTCAGATCGTCCTCCTTGGTCTCGTGGATTGCCATGCCATCCAGATAATATTCCCCACTGTCCATCACATCCATACAGCCGATCATATTCATTAACGTAGTCTTACCGGAACCGGAAGGGCCTAAGATTGCCACATATTCTCCCTTATTTACCTGAAAATTGATGTCCTTCAAAATCGGCAGACGCTCCTCTCCCAGCATATAGCCTTTATTTATATTTTTCATGGTGATCATTGCGTTTTCCATCATAATCCTTACACCTTTCGCACTACTCCTGATTTAAAGCTTCTACGGGGATCAGTCTCGATGCCTTATATGCCGGATAGAAGCCGAAGATGCTTCCGGTGAGGACACCAAACAACAGCGACAATACTGCACCCTGTACCGACAGGGACACTCTCACGTTGAACAGCTGCACGAATGGCGTAATTCCAAGAGCCACCAGCACCCCCAGTACGGCTCCTACCAGACTGGTAAAGCTTGCCTCCAATAAAAACTCCAACAGGATATCCTTCCGGGAACAGCCCAGTGCTTTCAAAATACCGATCTCGTTGGTACGCTCCTTGATGGATACAAACAGCACGTTCATAATACCGATACCGCCAACGATAAATACGATCACTGCCATGGAGATCAGCAGTAAGGTCAAAGTCTCATTGGAAGCGGAGGCTGCCTCCATCTTGCTTCCGGCATCGCTGATGGTAAATGTGGTATTGGGATAGCTCTCTTTTAAGGCACTCTCCACATCCGTCATTACGGTATCCACCTGATTCACATCCTCCGCAATGACCGTGATGGTTGGACTGATATTCGTACCGGTAATGTATTTGATGCCGGTTTCGTAAGGTATATAGATCGCCGTATCCGGACTGATGCCGGATGCCACAGTTCCCATCTCGGATAGTACCCCTGATACTATATAGGGGCGGCCATCAATATAGACTATACCGTCATAAGCATCGTAGGCGCTGCCAAAAATTTCCTTTGCCACGGTGGCACCCAGTACGCACACCTTTTCCTTGCTCTCGTTGTTTTCTTCTGTGAGGAAATCCCCGATGGCCATTTCCAGATTACTGATGGCAGCATAATTGTCCTCCACACCGGCAATGGTGTAATAGGAAGCAGAGGTCATATCGCCTCCCTCCACCGATGCTGTAGTGGAATAAGAGACCGTAGTTGCAGAGATTCCCGATACAAAAGTCGCCAGATCATCACAGTCTTCACTGGTCAATGTCACGGCTTCGCTCTCTTCCTCCTGTCCGAATCCGAAAAATCCGCCGAAATCCATGCCACCGCCGGGACCACCAGACGTACCGCCGCCGGAACCTCCTCCAGGGCCTCCGCCCATATTGGTAACGGTAACACTTCCTCCTCCCGGCATCTCAAAGCTAAATCCGCCGCTGTCACCGCTGTCGCAGGAAATATCAATAGCTCCGGCATTCAGGTTCTTGAACTGTTCCGCCACTTCTTCTTTTCCGCCGGTACCGATTGCCAATACCAGCATAATAGTGGCAGATCCTACAACGATACCGATGGAAGTCAGGATCACTTTGAATTTATTCTGTGACAGGTTCAGCCACACCAGACGCAATATTTCAGATAATCTCATATTTTACTTCTTCCCTTCCATTGACCTTGATTTCCTGCAGGTCTCCGCTCTACTTCGTAATGCTGCTTTCGATCAATACGGTATCTCCTTCTGCAATATCTCCGGAGATCTCCACGTTAGAACCATCTGACAGTCCTGTCGTTATTTCCTTTTTCACAATGCTGCCATCTGCAGTCTTCACTTTTACATAAGTCTTGTCATCCTCTGTGATAATGGCTCTGCGTGAGACATACAGCACTTCTTCCGTTTGTTCCGTAACGAAAGTCACATCTCCTGTCATGCCCTGGAACAGTCCGGAGACATCTCCTTCTAATGTGACAGTCACGTCATAAGTTATATTTCCACTGGAATCCGATGTCGCATCTCCGATAGCCGTCACCTTTGCCGTAAAGATATCTTCCCGATATGCCGTCAATGCAATATTCGCCGCAGATCCCAGAGAGATATCCGTCATGTCATCTTCATCCACTGTTACCGTCATGGTCACTTCATCCATATCATACAAAGTGACCAGAGAAGTTCCGGTGCTGATCTTGTCTCCTGCTTCCAGTTCCACACTGGTGATCACACCGTTGTATCTGGCGCATACCGCGTTGCCATCGATATAGGTGCTGAACTCGTTCCATTTTTCCAGAGTCTCATCGTAGGTTTCCTGCTGATCGGACAGATCCTGTTCCAGATACCCCAGCGCAATATCGTAAGTCTCCTGTGCGGTATTGTAAGCCAGCGTCCGCAGTTTTTTTGTCTCGGCTGCGGTCAGTTTTCCCTGCTCCAGTTCCCGCTTTGCTTTATTATAAGCGGTCTCGGCTGTGGTCACATTTTCTTCTGCCTGCTCTACCTTCTGTTCCAGTTCTTCCTTCTGCTGTTCCAGAGAGTCCGCAGTAGACTGTGCCTGTGTCGTCAGCTGTGCAAAATAGACATATCCATAGGTATCATCTGCCGGATCCGTATTGTTCAGACTGTATTGGCAGTTGGATAATACCTGTGCCGCATCTTCGTAAGCAGTTGTTACTTCCTCCAGCTGTGCCTGATAATCTTCCAGACTGGTCTGCGCCTGCTCCAATGCGCTTGCTGCAGAATCTACCGCATTCTGTAGCTCCTGCAGTGTGGTGCTGTATTCGGTATCAATATAACTGCCATAGGCAGTGCTACTGTCATAAGTATATTTTGCCTGCTGTCTGGACAGGGTCTGGTCAGCCTCTACGGCCTCCAGATCTGCTTTTGCTTTCTCAACGTTAGACTGCAGTTCGTCTTCCAGGTCGGAGACACTGTCTTCTTCCAGCAGGTACAGGGGATCTCCCTCGGACACCTGCTGCCCCACGGAGACCACTACCTCTGCCACGGTCAGGGTAGAATCGTCACCATTGCTGCCAGAGCTGCTGCTGCCGCCCATATTGAAGATCTGACCAAACATGTCTAAGCCTCCCTGAGCTCCGCCGCCGGAAGCACTCATGCCGCCAAATCCACCGGAACCAGAGCTGCTGCCGGCAGTACTACCGGAGGAGCCGCCGGAGGAACTGCTGCCGGAAGTATCCGTTCTCTGCAGGGCACTCATATCCAGATCAAAGGTCTGATCCACCGTACCGATATCCACAGAGCCGCTCTCCGTCACACCTTTGACCAGTGTCCCGTATTTTACGGTGGTCTCTTTATAGATGACTTCCGTATCGGAACCACCGGAGAGACCAATGGCACCAGCCACTACAGCGATCACACAGACACCTGTGGTGAGCTTGCGTCTTTTCGACCAGCTTTTCCATGATCCAATCCGGCGCATTTGATTTCTTATATTTTCTTTGATCTTTTTCCCATTTTCATTCTGCTTCATAACTGTTCCCAATCATTCCTGTCTGCTTCTCAACATTTGCTCCATCCGCCTGATTTATTGTCCTCCGGGACCGCCCGGCATTCCGCCGCCGAAGCTGCCGGAATTACCACCCTGGGGCATGTCATCGCCTCCCGGCATCTGCATATCCTCCAGCATCTCGAACTCCGTATCACTGCCGACTGCGGTATCAGAACTGCTGCCGGAATCAGCAGTCTCCTCCGTACTCTTGACTTCTTCCTCGGAGCTGACTTTACTTGCCAGGTAGATGGTATCGCCCTCTTCCAGTCCTGACAGGATCTCAATGTCCACACCGTTGGTGATACCGGTCTCTACCTCTGCCAGTTCCCTGCCACCCAGTGCTGTCTTGCGATAGACATAGGTCTTGCCGTTCTCTTCTACGATCGCCTTACGGGATACATAGAGGACATCTTCTTTTTCTTCGGTAACGAAGATCACATCTGCCGTCATGCCGCCGTAGAGCTGCTCCAGTTCACCTTCCACGCTGATCTCCACAGTGTAGCTTACCGTGTTGCTGTAATCGGAAGTAGCCGTGGTATTGATGGAGAGAATGCTTCCGGTATAGGAATCCTCCGGATATGCCGTAAAGGTGATATCTACCGCATCTCCCACCTGCAGGTCCACGATATCCTCCTGGGTCACATCCACGGAGATTCTCATGTCATCCGACGTTGCATAGGAAAACAGAACTCCTGTCGTCGTCAAACGGTCTCCCGCTTCGTAGCTGACCTCTGTGATCACACCATCCTCTGTGGCATACAGGATACCATCACTTCCGACAAAATCTTCAAAGGCCTGTAACTGTTCTTCCCGTTTTTCTTTGGTCTCTTCCGCTTCCTGTAAGGTCTCCTTCAGATCTTCCACGGTAGCGTTGTAGGTAGTCTGGGCGTTCTGCCCGTTGATCACCGCTTCCTGATAGGTCTCTTCTGTATCCAGCTTGTCAATTTTCTGTTTTGCCTGTGCTGCCGCCAGCTGGTTGGTAAGCTCAGCGATGGCATTTTCATTATCTGTTACCGCAGTTTCTGCCTGTGTCAATGCTGATTTTGCCTGTTGATATTTTGTTCTTGCGCTGAGATAACCGTTCTGGATCGTCATGAAATTCACTGTATTATCGGTTCCGGCACCTTCATAGCCTTCCTTTGCCGCTTCGTAGGTCTCCAACGCATCCTGATAATCTTCCTGTGCTTGCGTCAGTTTCTCCTGCAAAGATGCGGTATTCGCCTGCTTCTGCTCCAGCTGTACCTGCAGAGACGCCACATTGTTCGTCACGCTGGTCCCGGAAGTATTGCGGATGGATGCCGCATAGGAAGCACTGATTTTCTGGGTATCATAATCCGTCTGGGCTTCCAGCAGGGACAATTCATAAGTACTCTCTGCCTCCGCGTAGTCGGACTGTGCCTCCACTACCGCATTCTGCAACAATGCCCGAACTGCCTCCACGCTGTCTTCCGTAAATTTCAGAAGTTCCTCGCCTTCCATGACACGCTGCCCGCTGGCGGCGTAGATCTCCTCTATCTTCAGATATTTTTGTACGGTATCATCGTCATCATCACTGTCATCCTCTTCATCATCACTGACGTCCAGATCCAGATCGTAATCTATGGATTTTGTGTTGTATTCCAGAGAGCCGCTCTCAGTAACACCTACCTTTAAAGTACCACGCTCCACCGTCTCTTCTTTGTAGATCCACTGTTCTTTCTGAAGTAACGGTGCAATAAACACGGTATAACTGGCCGCCAGAATCAGCAGAAGTAATGCGATCCCCGCCAGGATCAGCTTCTTTTGTTTCTTTGTGAGGGATTTCAGTTTTTCAAAATGTGGTCTTTTTAATTTCATGACTGTGTCTGTCCTCCCTGCATACTCTGTCTCTGCTGTAACTGCTTGATCTCTTCCTCCGTCATGCCGAAGACTACGGTGACGGATTCGTTGGCACTTAAACTGTCCTCCTCATCTTCTACATTGATCTGTACCGTCACGCTGTAAGTGACACTGGTACGGCTGCTAGACGAGGATACCGGATCAATGGCTGTGATCACACCGGTATATCCGCTGCCTGCGGAGGACTGCACATAAGCACTGTCGCCTACAGTCAGTTTTGTAATATCCGACTGATCTACCGATACGGTGACCGTCAGCTCCTTCGGATTGCTGTAAACGAATACCACTGCATCGGAAGTCAGAGCCTGCTCCGCCCGCACCATGGTCCGCAGGATCGTTCCGTCCTCCGAGGCATAGAAATATCCGTCTCCCACACTGCTTTCAAACAGTTCCAGATTCTCTTTGGCATCTTCATAAGTACTTTTCAGAGCTGCCAGATCGGACTTAGCTTTTTCCACCGTAGTATTATAATCGCTCTCTGCCCGTTCTGCGCCGGACAGGGAAGTCTCATAGGTCAGCTTTGCCTGCGCCAGCTGGATCTCGTAATCTTCCTTCGCCTCCGTGACGGCCTGTTGGAGACTGGAAAGCTTTAACTGCAAAGTTTGTAATTCAAAAGCAGCATTAGTTAATGCATCCTCATATTTATCTTCTGCTTCCTCCAAATCTTTCAGATTTTGTTCCAGAATACTGTAAAGAGAAGCTAAAATGCTGGCGTTGGAAGTTCCGCCGCTCTGAGGCTGCGCATTATTTCCGGAAACATCAACACTCAGCTGCGTTGATCCACCACCACTGCCAGTGACCTGAGACCAACTGATGCCCCACTCATCCATCTTGTCCGTCAGTGCTTTCAGGTTCTCATCATAGATTGCCTGATACTCATCCACTCTGAAATAACTCTTATAGGAACCGTCATTCACATAGGATTCATACTCTGCTATATCATCCTCGGCATCCTGTAATTCCTCTTCTGCCCTGGTCACAGCACTCTGCAGACTTGCTACGGTCTCATCATAGACTTCCTTCGCCTGTTGTCCGGTGAGAATGGCACTGTCTCTCGTATACTCCGCTGTGATCAGGTCCTGCTCATATTCGATAGCTCCGGTGCGATACGCAAGCTCCGCATCCTCCAGCGCTCTCTCCAGTTCCTTTCTGGCTTCCTCCACACTGTCCTCCGTAAGCTTTAAAATCTTATCTCCTGCAGTTACCTCTTCTCCGGAGGCCGCATAGACTTCCTCGATCTCTAGCACTGTCGTCAGATTTTCCACATCGAAGGTCTCCTCCGTAATGCCGACATTAGTGACCCCGGAGGCTGCGATCATATCCTCGGTGAAATTCAGTCCGGCCAGGTTATCCTGCAGAGTGAATTCTGACCGGCTGCTGTTTTTATGTAATATCATCACCGTTGCCATGGAGCCGCCGCTTAGTGCAAGCACCAATATCAGTGCTGTAATGATCCATTTTTTCCGGGCCTTCTTATTTTTCTGCCTGGCACTGTCCTTTTTATGAGAAAATATCAGTTGTTTGATTTCATTGATTTTCACGACGAACCTCCGATTGCTATTCCGTACAAATTCCATTGTTTTCTCAAGTATAGTTGGATTTTGTATTGAAAAAGTGTTCACTCTGTGAAAAATCTGTGTCCTGTAGAAGCTTTCCCCCTGCCTGCTTCTATGCAATTGCACAAATAAAGCACAAAAAGAAGGCCCTGTTAGAGGCTGCTTTCGCAAAAGTCTCTAACATGACCTTCTATCATAAGCTTACGAATTCGTGCTATCGCGCTAATATACCCGGAAAAACAAATCACCGCTTCCGGGAGATGCAAATATCCTCCAGATTCTGCGCGCCCTCCGGTCCGATGGGTCTGCCGCCCGTGGTGATGCCCCATCCTGCACGGATCCTGATAATATTGTCGATCTGTCCCTGGGACAACAACGTCTTTTTCCCTAGGATGAAGTTGTTCATCATCAGGATCTTCGCATAATATTCTGTGGTCTCCATGCGGTAATATGCCTGCATGAGATTGTCTCCCCAGGTCAGCGCACCGTGATTTGCTAACAGTACTGCATTGTATTCCCGACAATAGGGAGCTACCGCTTCCGGCACTTCCTCTGTGCCCGGCAGGGCAAAATGCACTAACGGCACACAGCCTAAGGACAGAACCCCTTCCATCAGAACCGGCTCCTCCAGGCTGATGCCCGCGCAGGCAAACGCCGTTGCTGTCAGAGGATGTGCATGTACCACGCCCTGTACCTTCGGGTTCTCCTTGAATACTCTGAGATGCATCTTGATCTCGCTGGAAGGCTTGTGCGTTCCCTCCAACACATTCCCGTCCAGATCCAGCTTTACCAGCATGTCCTCTGTCATAAATCCCTTGGAAACTCCCGTAGGTGTTGCCCAGATCTCATTATCTCCGACTTTACAGGAGATATTCCCATCGTTCGCTGCCACAAAGCCGCCCTGATACATCCTGCGGCCTACCTCTAAGATCATCTGTTTTGCCTGTGCATCTGATATATATTCCATACTAATCTCCATTCCGCAGACGATTCCTTCCGTCGGAGGAATCCTCCTTTTCCGTTCCGGCATGCAATAATATATTACCTTATTGCCCTTCTCCTTGTCCAGCTGATACAATACTTTCTCAATCCGGGATAATGCTATTCCCGGACATTTTTCCTGCTGATATTCCCAACAATCTTTTATGTATGCTTCCTGCCATATTCTTTCGTAACTAATTATCTTTCCCTAGGTATTGTACCAAGTCGCTGGTGCGACAGCCAGCCCTAAGTACATCAAACTACCACTTTTTTACCTGTCAATACTGCATTATATCTTTAATCTCACCTTCCTTTAATTGCAGTCTTTTTTCGGTCTCCTTATATTTCACCACAGTATCCACATCCGAATATGCAGTAAAAACGGCACCAGTGATTCTTCCGTCTTTCCAGCTCATGGAAAGTTCCAGATTTCCTATCAGATGCATTCCCCGTACGGCGCCGGTCTTCCATGCAGCCGGCAATGCAGGGAGAAGCAGGATTCTCTCCTCATTGCTCTGAACCAGCATCCCATTCATGGCAGCACAGATCCCAAAATTGCCGTCAATCTGGAACGGAGGATGTTTGTCCAACAGATTAGGATAGGTCGAGACCTCCAACATCTTCCGGATGTTGTCATATGCTGCTTCAGCGTTCCACAGGCTGACATAGTGATTCGTGATCCATGCCCTACTCCATCCGGTATGTCCGCCGCCGTGGGACAGGCGGTATTCCAGGGTCTTGCGGCAAGCCTCAGCCAGTTCAGGGGTGCCGTCTGCAGTAATCTCTCCGGCGGGGTACAGCCCATACAGATGGGAAATATGGCGGTGTCCGGGTTCTGTTTCCTCGTATTCCTCCATCCATTCCATCAGGCGTCCGTCACTGCCGATCCTGTTGGGCGGCAGTCTGTCGTACATTTTGCGGATTGTTCCCATCAGTTCCTTTATGTCACCGGCTTCCGGAATCTCACAGGCTTCCGGTACCTGTTCTCCCAGTTCCTTCCAGGCTCCCAAGCATCCTTTGAACAGATCCCTCAGAATCTGATTGTCCATGGTTGCACCGATACAGCAGCATCCTTTTTGTCCATTCGGCAGGATATATGTATTCTCCGGTGAAACAGAAGGATTTGTCACCAGATATCCGTCTTTTTCTTCCAGATAATCCACAAAGAATAGTGCTGCCTCTGCCATGACAGGGAAAGCTTCCCGTAAAAATACCAGATTCTTTGTATAGCGGTAATGCATCCATAGGTGCGTACACAGCCATGCTGCTCCCATCACCCAATAAGTCCCGGGATACCATGTATCCTGTGGTGCGGTATCTCCATGAATATCCGTATTGTGATGCGCCACAAATCCCCGGCACCCATACATTTCTCTGGCGGTATATCTGCCGTTCTTCTGCACCTTTTTTAACAATTCAAATAAGGGAATATGACACTCTGACAGATTGCAGTTTTCCACATGCCAGTAGTTCATCTCTGTATTGATATTGATGGTATACTTACTGTCCCATGCCGGGAAAAATTCACAATTCCAAAGTCCCTGCAGTGTGGTCGGCAGCCCTCCCTCCCTGCTGGCAGCAATCGTAAGATAGCGTCCATAATCATAGAGCAGCTTCATCAATCCCACGTCTTCTGTCTGTTCTGCATGCTCCTGCTTCCCTTTCCGAAGTCTCTCAAGGCGCAGATCCGTAGGCAGATTCTCGTACCGCTCTGCGCCTTCTACTTCAAACACAAAACGGTCATATAAAGATTTATGATCTGCCACATGCTCTGCTTTAAGGGTATCATAAGACAGAAGCATCGCCGCCTTCAGGCGCTGATCCATTTTCTCTGCCAGAAGTGTCTGCATTGCCATCTGGTATAGGAACTCTGTTCTTGCAGAGCCAGTCAATTCTTCATCCAGCCCCACAGGCAGTTCCCTACCAGCTTTCAGATATGCCTCCGCATACCGATCCTTTTCTGGTATACTGTAGTGATAAGTGGAATCTGCAGTAAACCACAACACCACTTCCTCTGCCCCTTCTGCCTTCAGACATTCCCCCTGGGTCAAAATCCGTCCGCCAGTAGACACAGCACGCAGTTCCATGGCAAATTCATATCCGCCTCTTCCCAGATTGCCATAAAGTCTTATGCCATTCTCTCCAACCTTACAAGTTCCGTCAAACCAGCTTTCTCTTCGAAGCTTCGCTAAAAAATTCACTTTCCCCTTGCCCCTTGTGCGGAAGCGCATCACCAGACAGTCCGCCGGGTGAGAGGCAAATATTTCCCTCTCATATATACTGTCACCAACAGTGAACTCTGTCCGGCAGATTGCCGTTTCCAGATCCAGACATCTCTCATAATGTTTTGTTCCTTCACAGAGGATCATATCCCGCAGTTTACCGCTTTTCCGTTCTCTGCCGCCTTCGATCCCATCAAAGAAAAATTGTACATCCCCAAGTGTCTGATAAGGATGCATTCCTTCCGGGCAGGCCGATAATGCGGTCTCCATCAGATGCTCAGCCTCCGGAATTCTGCCGTCCCGAAGGAGCTGTCGTATCTTCGGCAGATTTTCTTTTGCATCGGGATTGTGACGGTTTACAGGTCCACCCAGCCAGATGCTCTCTTCATTTACCTGGAGCCGTTCTCTGTCCGTACCTCCGTAGACCATGGCACCGATTCTGCCATTTCCTATAGGAAGAGCTTCTTCCCATTCCGATGCCGGATGATCATACCATAACCTACTCATGCCATTTCTCCTTTTTTCCTGTTATTATATATTTTTTTGCACACATTTCCCTGATCCTGACTGTATTCTAACATGTTTTTCTTAACAGCAAAAGCATCCGCTTATCGCCGATGCTTTTGCTCCTGTTCTTATCAGCTGCCTTATTCTGTTACCACACCTTTTTGTAACATAATATTGGCATATAGTGCACTCTCTCCGGTTGCAATAATGGCATAGACCTTTTTTGCCTCCTCATAGAAGGCAAAGCGCTCGATCTGTCCAATGGCACTGCCACCTCGGGAATCGTGTTTTGCGATGATTTTTTCATAATTCTCCCAGATCGGCGTCTCCACCGGATCCCCAGGCATCACCTCCATCAGATTCAACGGATGCTCCACATAACTATCCAATGGAAACACCTGCAAAATGGCATCCAGAATCTCAGTCGTGCCATGTCCGTCCATCCGAATCACGATTGCATCCTTCCCCATGGACTCAGCCGGAAAATTACCGTCTGCGATAACCAGTCTGTCACTGTGTCCCATTTCACAAAGTACCTTTAATAACTCGGGAGATAATATCTTCGGAATTCCTTTTAACATGCGCTTACCCCTTTCATGACGTGATTTCTCCGTCCACATCCCATAGATCCTGCCAGTCGGTTGCTCCGGGCCACAGAAATACCTGACCTTTGATCAGGCGGCAATTCTTGTCTGCTTTCCGGATCATCTCCATCTCTTCCACTGTCAAGGGATCTTCTGTGATGCATTTCAGATTATCCACATATTGATATTCCTTTACTGAAAAAGGAATCGGAATCTGTCCTCTCTGTACCGCCCACTTTAGGCAGATCATAGCAGGATGTACGTGATGATGCTCTGCAATCTCCATAATCTCCGGCATCCGGGTATCTGCAATATCCTCTGCCGTCCGGTCTCTCTCCGGTCTGGAGGGCGATCCGATGGGACAATAACCGATGGGTTGAATCCCCTGTGACAGTGCATAGTCATACAATTGCGGCTGCTGAAATCCGGGATGCAATTCCATCTCTAAGAACATCGGCTGAATCCTGCACAACGGCAATACTGCCTGAAGTTTCGGTACTGTCATATTAGACATACCAATGTATTTTACCCTGCCTTCTTCCACTAGTGCCTCACACTGTCTCCAGGTATTCAGAAATTCCGTCACAGAAAACGGTCTGGAATCCGGATTACGGGAATCTCCGTCACAGCCGGGAGCATGATAATTGGGAAAAGGCCAGTGCACCAGATACAGATCCAGATAAGATACCCGCAGATCCTTCAGGCTCTTCTCACAGGACTCCTTCACTCTATTGTGCATATCATTCCATACTTTAGAGGTGATAAACAAATCCGCTCGATCCACGATTCCTTCTTTCAGGACACGCTCAATGCTCTCTCCGATACGATTCTCATTCTGGTATACGGAAGCACAGTCGATCATACGATATCCTGCCCGGATACCGCCATATACAGCTTCTGCAATCTGATCGCTGTTATATTTATCGGATCCGAAGGTTCCGAGTCCGATTGCCGGTACCTTAGATCCGTCCACCAGAGTCCGCTTTGGGATCCGGCTCTGTTCTATGATTTCTGCCATATGATAACCTTTCTTCCCTTAGTCTTCGGGAAATACCACTGCCACCTTGCCACAGTTTCCACTTGCCATCAGTCTGTAAGCTTCCCCTGCCTGCTCCAGAGGGAATTCGTCCGTGATCAGATCTTCCGGATGAATTCCCCAACGCACCAGTCTTTCTACCAGTTCTTCCATTCTCCACAGCGAGGTTACCCAGCTGCCGTAGATTGTCTTCTGACCATGAATAATGTCCGGACTGGGGTTAAAAGTACAGGTGCCTCCCTCTCCCACGAATGCGATCCTGCCCCATTCTCTGGTAGCACGGATTGCCAGCTGTCTTCCTGGATCACTGGCGCTGGCATCGAACGCTCTCTCCACACCATTGCCGTTTGTTACTTTCATGATCTGATCATAAGCCTCATCCGGTGCAAATACATAATCAGCCAGTCCCATCTTCTTCGCCAGTTCAATACGGTACGGATTCGTCTCCACGCCGATGAGCATATTGGCTCCCAGTGCTTTTGCCAACATCAGTGTTGCCAGACCGACAGGTCCCAGACCGGTTACCAATACTGCATCATTGCCGCTGACACCTACCTTTTCGATAGCCTCATATACGGTACCGAAACCACAGGCCACCTGTGCTCCATCCTTGTAGGTCAGCTCATCTGGCAATGCGATCAGATCCTTCTCATCTGCCAGAATATACTGTGCCATGCCACCGTTTCTCTGCCATCCGTATGCCTGACGGAATTTACTCTTGCAGGAAATATAGTAGCCTCTTCTGCAATCGTTACATACACCACATCCGGAAATGTGATAAATAATAACACGGTCGCCCTTCTTGAATCTCTTCAAGCCTTCGCCTTCCTCTACGATCAGACCACAAGGTTCATGACCTGCCACAGTTCCGGGAATATAGCCTTCCGGACCTTTTCCCACATGTTCTCTGTAGATGCAGCGGATATCACTGCCGCAGATAGTTGTAGCCATTGCCTTGACCACAACCTGTCCATGTCCCGGCTTCGGCATATCGAATTCTCTAAGTTCTACTGTGCTGTTGCCCGGAAGAATTGCTCCCATCATCTTTTTCTGTTTCATTTCCTGTCTGTCCATCTGTTAACCTCCTTAAAAATAAAATGTTATATGTTCTTCTGTCATATTTTCTCCCTGTGTGGGTTGCTGTGATACATCCATTCTAATCCCACAAATATACGACTAATAGACATATTTGCGACATAAGTTGTGTGTTTTTGTCGTGTTATCGCACTTTTTTAATTGACTTTTTTCTTTACCGTTGCTACACTTAATATCATCGGATAGGTTACGGTAAATCCGGACAGCAGGAGGCTCCATGAATCAGACAACGAACAATACCATCTATGGTCTCGATGTGAAAACCACTATCGACAACACAACTTTTCTAATTCTGAATATTGCTTTCGAACACTTTTTCAAGCCACTGCCACGCCACAGCCACGGTAACAACAGCTATGAACTGCACTACATCCCTAATGGGCTCGGACAGGCAGTCATTGATGGCAGTTCTTATGAGCTTACGCCTGGCACACTATATATGACAGGCCCCCATGTGGAGCACGAGCAGATTCCAAGCCCTATGGATCCCATGACAGAATATTCTATCTATTTTCAGTTGCAGGAAGAAGATACTCTCCTCGTTTTTTCCGGCAGCACTGCGGACAAATTTCTGAAAAAAAGATTCTGGATTGGTCCGGATACCCAGAATCTTGGTGTACTGATGGAGCAGCTCTTCTATGAATTAAAATATAAATATACCGGTTACATGATTCAGGTAGAGGCTCTGTTACAACAGTGTCTTGTAAAAGTTGTCCGCAATTACGAGGGAAACCGTTTCTCTAAACAGCACTTTGCTCCCTCCAATCTCATTGACGGTAAGACCCTGATCATCGAACGGGCCTTTCTCTATCATTACGAGACCATTACTCTGGAAAACCTGGCAAAGACTCTTGGGTTAAGTGTCCGCCAGACGGAACGGTTCCTGAAAAAATATTACGGCAAGACCTTTCAGCAGAAAAAACAAGAAGCCCGAATGTCTGCGGCAAAAATCTATCTGACAGACAAACGCCTGAGCATCACGCAGATTGCGGAGAAACTGAATTACTCCACATCCCAACATTTCACCCAGGCGTTTCGACAGCATTACGGCATCACTGCCAATAAATACCGCAGGCAGCTCCAGGATCCGGTGGATTAAATCCTGATCCTGCGCAGTTCTCCCTGTTTTAGATAATAACATGCATCGTATTGCAACACCGGGCAGGAAATTCTGACCTCCTGATCCTCATAAGATTCCAGTTCTGCTTCCAGTATCTTCTTCTCCAGATTCCATGCCAGCTTCCGGATGCAGATTCTTGTTCTGGCCATCAGACCATCCACACTGCCCTGCTTCCACTCCTCCGGAAGTGCCGGCAGGAATTCGATCTCTCCCCGTTCGGAATACACCAGTGCTTCATGTATGATTCCTTGCAATCCCAGAATCGTATCCGTGCAATAGACCCATCTGCAGCGATCCGTATTATGATCCGTCAGCAGGCTGCTGTAAAAAATATCACTTTGCACCAGCAGGCGCAAGATTTCTCCCAGGCTCCTGCCATCCTTCAGTCTGGCAGCCACCAGTCCCTTGTGGATCCAACCATGAGAGGCAGTATCATCTTTTCCGGCATTCCCGACATTCCGGTTCCTGATGGCCTGCCTGCAGCTTTCCGCAAGTCCCACATTATGCTGTGTCTCTACTCCGGGCCATGCGCAATAGAGATGGCTGATGTGGCGGTGCTCATGATTGTCATGCATCTGTGGCAGTGACCATTCCTTTAATCCACCGGTCTCATCCATCTGGTATTCGGGCAGCTTTGCGGCAAGCTCCCTGCTGGCTGTCAGCCACTCTCCCGACCGTTCATCGCAGATCCTCTCTTCCAGTTCCCGGATCATGCGTAATACATCTGACGCCGCCGCAATGTCCATGGCTGCATTGGCAGTGATCGTACTGGAATAGCCGTTTGGATGATTCTCCGGAGAATAAGAGGGAATGATCAGGTATTTTTCTCCCTCCTCCAGAGCTGTCTTTCCTTTCTTATAATGAGGCTGTCCCTCTCTGTCGGTATAATATTCCGGGGTACACAACTGCTCCCAGAAATGAAACGTCTTCCACAGCAGGGGGCGCAGAATCTCCTGTTCCAGATCCAGGCTTTGTTTTCCGCAGACTTTGGCCAGATCCTCTGGCAGTGGGATCTGCCGGTTACCAAAGCACTGCCAGTACTCAAAGATCGGCACCATCAGCCAGGAAGCCCCGGCATTCCAGTACTGGAAAGGATAGTCAATATCATACTCTACCATAATTGCCCGATTACCGTCGGTATTCACCGGTGCCAGCAGGGCATCCCACATGCCGTAAACAGCTTTTGCATTCTCCTTCCAGTCCCCGATCTGGCGGAGGATAAAATACATATATCCCCAGGCCGCTTTTTCCATGTGCCCGGTATTCATACCAGAGACCTGAATATTCACATTGGCATCCATCGTATAGGCTCCGCTCCAGCCGGGATTCCATTCCCCTGTCCACAGTCCGCACAGCCTCGGTGCAGAATACCCGGCGCAGGCAGCCTGCACATATCTGCCTGTCTGGTAGATCTGTTCCATCAGTTTCTGCAACATCTGCGGCGTATTTTTCTGCCGCTGTAACAGTTCCGTATTGGTCTCCTTTTCTACGCCTTCCTCTCCGGAATCCGCTGTCTGTTCTCCCAGATGAAAACTTACTGTACCATAGGTCTCCCTCTGCTGTTCCTTCTGCAGTGCCAGCGCTCTCTCATAATCCCAGCTGCCTTCTTTTGTACGGTATTTCGCCACTGCGCTCTTCAGGTCTGCCAACACTGCATCGATGGTTTCCTGTGCTTTCACCCCCGGAAAATCTTCCATTTCTCCCATTTCAACCTGGGCAACCGTCTTCGCCAGGATCCAGACTGCCTGTGCTCCCCGGATGTGGATTTTTTTGCTGCCTTCCGTCTGTTCCACATTTCTGCTTCCTCCTGTATGCAGGATCCGAACCATGGTCACATACCCCTTATCCTGCAGCTCGCTTTCCACAAATACCGGATAATGCGCTGCCTGTCCGAGATAAGTGCCCGCCTTGTCATAGACCAGTTCATATTTCATATTTACTTCCGGTCCGGTTCCCCACTTTTTTACTCCGAATTTTGGCAGCGTCTCCAGCGGATCTATGGAAAGTATCAGTTCGGGAAGTGTCTTCTTTCCGCCTGCCAGATACTGTGTCACAACGCAGTCCTCTCTGGAGACAAATGTATGCCGACTGAAGTCCCCGGTCTTATCCCGATAGTCCATAATGACCTCCCCGGTCTCTCCTACCATCCCGCGGCTGTATGCTTCGAGCTCCTGCTGTGGT
>ERZ826051.903-NODE-903-length-30448-cov-5.348863_pt1 | contig 30448 bp, 35 predicted proteins | sample MGYA00519928_ERZ826051 | MGnify/ENA primary metagenome ERZ826051 (study PRJEB31778, sample SAMEA3449219) | human gut metagenome | biome: human gut; feature: human-associated habitat; material: faeces | place: United Kingdom | collected 2010/2012 ...
AGCTAATTCGCTACGCTTTGCCCAAATTTGCTTTTTCGCTATGTGTTTATTTTAAGAATAAATGATATATGGGTATTCAGAATAAAGATGGTGCGTTATATTTCGCTACAGGTATAGATAATTCAGGGCTATATTCCGGGCGTCAGGAAGCAATGGGAATCATTAAGGCAATGGCCGGTGAAATTACCGCTTTTGATGTATTCGGAGGGATTGGTATTAGTGCGGGGATCGCTTTTACTCAAGCAGCAAAAGAAGCGTATAACTTCGAAAAGCAGTTCCAGCAAAGCATGAAGGAAGTTGCAACACTTTCAAGCGGAATAAAAGGCAATCTTACCGATTTCATGAATAGTGTAATTGATATGACTAGAGAGGTTCCAGTCGGAGCCGTAGAATCAGCTAAAGCACTATATCAGATTGTATCTGCTGGACATGATGGAGCGGATGCTATGAATATTTTAAAAGTTTCTGCAAAAGCAGCAATCGGTGGCGTTACAGAAACTGCTACTTCTGCGGATGCCATCACTACTATTCTAAATGCATACAAGAAAGGAGCTTCTGAAGCTGAAAACATTTCTGATATGCTGTTTACCACAGCCAAGCTCGGTAAAACAACAATGGGAGAACTCGGGAGAAGCATTGCTCAAGCCGCTCCCATTGCCTCGTCCTTTGGTATTGATATTGAAGACGTACTGGCAGCCGTCGTATCAATAACTAAACAAGGTGTTCCGACAGCCGAAGCTATGACTAAAATACGTGCGGCAATTATGGGAACGGCTAACCATCTAGGTGATGCAGCCTTTTCCGGACGTTCTTTCCAGGAAGCATTACAGCTGATCTATAACGAAGCGAACGGAAGTACAACCAAGATGAAAGAACTATTAGGCACTGATGAAGCTTTACAGGCCGCATTAATGATAACCGGGCAGAACGCAGTAGGTGCCGCGTCCGATCTGGATCAAATGAAAAATGCTACAGGTGCCGCAGAAGCTGCCTTCAAAGAAATGTCTTCATCTGCCGAGAATCAGATGAAACTTCTTGGCAATAATATAACAGCCGCACTTCGTCCGCTGGGAAAGGAGATTTTAAAGGAAATATCCAGTGCAGCACAATCAATGAATGAAGCCTTCAAAGATGGAAGCGCTCAAGAAGCATTAAAAAATATAGGAGCTTTGATCGTTGTCGTCACTACAGCTCTTGCTGGATATAAAGGAAGCATTCTTGCTGTGAGTACAGCTAAACAAGTATATGCAGCAGTTACGGCTATTGTCAACAAACAGCGTGCTATTGAAGCTGCAGATCTAGTCCTGAAGAAAGGGCTATACGCTATTGAGGCTACAATGATTGCAAAGAACACATCTGCTCGCATCTTACTAACAAAAGCAATAAAAGCACAAACCATCGCTCAATTAAAAAATGCCGCAGCAATGCTAACTAATCCTTATGTGTTGGCTGCTGCTGCATTTGCAGGACTTGGCTATGCTATTTACAAGTGCGCTACCGCTGAAACAGACTCAGAAAGGGCAATGAGAAAACATAATGCTACCATGGAGACTCAAAAAAAGAACTTGGACGATTTAAAGAGTAAAGCAGAAGGATTCCTTTCTGTTATTAGAGATGAAACATCTTCTCAATCCGAGAAATTGGAAGCATACAAACAACTTCAATCCATTATGCCGAGCGTTTTAAAGAATCTTGATTTAGAGAAGCTTAAAACCATGGAATTAACCGATGTAAAAAGATTACTCAACGAAGAAGCATACAAACAGTATGTAATGGGTATCAAGGTTAAAGCCGTGATGAAGCAAGAAGAATTAGATGCGGCTACTGCTGAATGGCAAAAAGCAGTCGATGAAGCTGAAATCAACAGAAAGAATAATGTCGAAGACCCTGGACTAAGTATCAAAATTGGCAGGTTAGCAAAAAAGAAGAATGAAGCAGCAGAAGCCGTTCGTCTTGCAAAAGAAGAAGTTGAGAAAATAAACGAAATTCAGAAGAAAGCGAAGGAAGAACAAAATAAAGAAGATAAAAAAGCTGCCATTCAAAATAAAGCCTTTTGGACCAAGCAAAAAGATGATGCAACGAAAGCATTAGATTCAATATCTTCAGCACAAAAGAAGCAAATGGATGCCGGAAAGTTCAAAGGGATAGATTCTGCTGTTGTTACTGCCTACAAAGAAAATGTCAAGAAGTTGAAGGAAGCTGAAAAAGAATTAAAAGTCTATGATTCATCTTCCAAGCAAGACGACCAAGCTCACAAGCTCCGAGAAGAACAGAAGAAATATAAACTCCTACTAGATAAGCAGAGTAGAGAGCAGCAGCGCATGAAAGAGGACTCTGCAAATGAACTCGAACAACTTGAAATCAACAAGCTCAAAGAAAGTAGTGAAAAGGTCCTTAGACAAAGGAAACTCAATCATAAGCTAGAGTTACAGGCTATCGATCGTGAAGCAGAGGATAAGAAATTACAAGAAATTGAAAAAGCTCGTTCAGCTTTTGAAGCTAATCCACAAAATAAAAAGAAAACCTTCAATGCATCGGCATATGTCAAGTCAGAGCCAGTAAAGAAACAGTTTGACGCATTTGATAAAGTTGCTAATGAAAAAAAGGAAACTACAGATTTAAAGTACAACCGCGGGGATGATTTAACTGACTTGTTGAATGAGTATCAAGACTATACAGACAAGCGTATTTCCATTGAACGAAAATTCAATGAAGATATTGCCACCTTGCAGGAACAACGCAAGCAGGCTGTTAAGAATGGAGATACAGAACAGGTCGAACAGATTGACCGGTCCATCGCCCAAGCAACAAAAAACAAGGGAATGGAGTTAATGGGGCTAGATTATGATAAGCTGAAAGAATCCCCTGAATACGTTCGTGCCTTCGAGAATCTGAAAGAAACATCTTCTGAAACATTGAATTCCCTTCTCACACAATTAGAGAATGCAAAACAGACAGCAGCACAAGTCTTGTCTCCCGACCAGCTACGGGAATATACAAGCACCATTCAGTCAATTATGGATGAATTGGATAGTCGTAACCCTTTTCAATCGCTGTCTGATAAGAAGAAAGAACTGGCAGAAGCAGAAGAAGAGCTTGCTAATGCACAAATAGAGCTCGAAAATGCAAAGCAGACTGCCGAAGCAGTCAAAGGTGGTGCTAAGATTGAAAATGGCGTCAAGTCCTCTAAATTCAATGAAAAGACCGGTAAGATTGAATCTACAAAAGCTTGTTTATCCGAAGCACAGGCCCTGGATCAAGTAAAGAAGAAAACTGAAAACTATAATGCGGCTAAAGACAAAGTAGTAAAGAAGGATAATCAAGTAAAGAAGTCGGAAAAAGAAGTCAGAGCACAGATTTCGGAGCTAGCGGATACCATAGACGAGCTGGGTAAATCGATTGGTGGTCCGGCGGGTGAGATTATTTCTCTGATTGGTAATATCGGAGCTTTTACAATGACCGCCATGTCCGGTGTGGAAGCGGCAGCCGATACCTCTGCCAATGCAATAAGTACGGTTGAAAAGGCTTCTGTTATCCTGGCAATTATTAGTGCTGCTATGCAGGTAGCAATGAAAATCTTCGATATGTTCGGTAAGGACGATACGACGGAGAAATACGAGAAAGCCAAAGAAGTGTATGAATCCTATATCAGCATCCTTGACAGGGTTATTGAGAAGCAACTAGAACTAGCAGAAACTCTCACAGGAGATAATGCGAATGCCGCCTACAATAAGGCCCTCGAAACGATTAAGTTGCAAAGTGAAAATGCAAAGGTATTAGGAAAACAATACTTAAATTCCGGTGCATCGAGAAAATCTCACTCAAAGGGTTATGATGAAGTAGATGATATGTCTTGGGAAGGCTGGAAACAAGCTGCCAATACATTGGGAATGACGGTTGATGAATTTAAGAAAAAAATGGGTGGTCGTATGACTGGACTGTTTGATTTAACCGATGAACAGTTAGCAAGTCTACAGGAAAATGCCGGTATCTTCTGGTCGCAACTTGATTCGGATACTCAGAAATATGCGGACCAAATCGCCAATGGCGTCGAGAAAGTTGCGGAGGTTATGGAACAAAGAATAACTGATACCACACTCATTGATATAGACGGCCTTCGTTCAGACTTTCAAGACCTACTTACGGATATGGATGCTGATTCGGCAGACTTTGCAGACAACTTTGAGGAATACATGCGAAATGCTATTCTCAATTCCATGCTTAAAGATGAATATATGGACAGATTAACAGCGTGGAGGGAGAAGCTATATAATGCAATGGACGATGGAGTAACCGAGGATGAATATAACGCTTTAAAGGCCGAAGGTCAACAAATAGCTGATGAAATGAAAGCTAAACGCGATGCGATGTCAGAAATGTATAACTGGGGGAAAGATGATGATGAACGTGAAGCATCAAAAAAAGGCTTCGCTTCCATGTCCCAGGATTCCGCCGATAAGCTAAACGGAAGCTTTGCTGTAATGACATCGCATACATACTCTATAAATGAAGGAGTTAAGCAGATACAATCTAGTACTGACAAGATACTGGAGAAGCTTATTTATCTCTCTAATTTGGATAAAAATATAAGTGAAATAACGAAGCATAGTGACCTTGTTATTACTTATCTGTCTGATATCAGCAGCCATACTGCCCGCCTAGAATTTATAGAGAAAGCTATTGAGTCAATAAAGCTGGGTATTGACACACTGAACACTAAAGGAATAACATTAAAGCGATGAAAGGACAACTCTACATAGACAATAAAGACGTATTCACCGAATTAGGTGTAGCTACCTTGCAAGGCAATTACGGAGAGTTGGTGGCTTTTCCGTCTTCCAAGACACCGGATAGCAACGACTGGACAGAAGAAGATGGTAAGGAGTTTGATTTGTCCTCTATCACCCTTGACAGCCGGGAGTTCTCTCTTGAGTTCGGCTTTTTCTCCGAGTGGAAGTTCAATGACTTTGTTGCCCTATTATCCGATAGTAGTTATCATGACTTCAACTTTCCACACCTTGGAAGAACGTTCAGACTGCGGCTTTCCTCACAGAACAGTTTCGAGATGTACAGTAATACCCTGCGTTCGAAGTTCACTTTTGCCAACGACTTCCCCCGTCCGGATGATTATGTATATCTGGAGCCGGTCAACACCATTCCCTTGCCGAAAGGCTACGAACTGGACGGTGTGGATTTATCCGCCTATGGCGTGCTTATCCTCAAAGGAACGAATACGGAGATACTGAAGACACCTGCCGTCAAGAAAAACCTATTGCAGAACTTCAAAAGGCAAGATGGCGCAATCTACGACGGTGAATATGTGAAGTTCCAGACAAAGGACGTGAACCTCAAATGCTTGATGCGTGCACCGGATTTTGAGACGTTTTGGCGTAACCGTGACGCCCTTTTGCATGACCTCACCAAGCTATCTACAAAGACCGATGACGAAGGCTACAAGTATTCCGATGCGGAGCGTATATTTTATTGTGATGAGTGGTCTGAAAGCTATCCTTGCTACTACAAGAGTTGCAAGACGGATGATTTCAATCCTCTTGGGGGGATATGGTGGGAGTTTACGCTTACTCTCGTATTCACTTGCTTCCGGTTGGAAGAAACCGATTACCTTCTTGCCAGTGAAGCGGGAGAATTCATTATAACGGAGGACGGAGAATTTTATATTGATTTAAATTGATTTACTATGCCATTAAAAAAGAAAAGAATATCAGAACTGAACGAAGCCAACGACATGAAGGGCTTCTTCACTATCGGTTATCGGATAGTAGACGGTGTTAAGACTAGCCTTAAATTTGGTTTAGAGAAGGTTCAGACAGCATTAGATAATATGCTCAAGGCTACGAGTGATGCAAAAACGGCAACTACCGATATAAGGCAGTTAGAAGCCACAGTTGAAGATAACGAATCGACTCGTGAAACTGCTGAATCCCGTCGCAATGCTTCCGAACAATCGCGACAAACGGCCGAGACTAGCCGTTCCCGTGAAGAGCAGGCCCGGGAAGCCGCTGAATCAGTTCGTATCACTAATGAAAATGCACGTAAAACCGCTGAAAGTGGACGCTCTACTGCTGAAACTGTACGGGATAATGCAGAAAAGAAACGTGTAACTGACGAAGGTACACGAGAATCTAACGAGCAAGCTAGAAAGAATGCTGAAACAACGAGAGGTAATGCAGAATCCGAACGTGTGATCGCAGAAACGGCTCGCAAGTCTGCCGAAAGTACGCGATCATCCGAGGAAGGCAAAAGAAAGACAGCCGAAACCGCACGTACTACTGCTGAATCAGGTCGTTCCTCTGCTGAAACAATCAGAGTTCAGAATGAGAACGCACGCAAATCTACTGAAGAAGCACGTGTTATAGCGGAAGGCAAGCGGGTAACTGCTGAAACTGGGCGTGTTGATACAGAAACTAAACGTGTTTCGGAGGAGCAAACACGTAAAAATAATGAAGATGCCCGCAAATCTGCCGAATCTGGCCGTTCATCTGCTGAATCGGAACGTGTAAAGGAAGAAGATAAACGAAAAACCGCTGAAACAGGTCGTTCTACCGCTGAATCCGAACGTGCTACTGCGGAAAACAAAAGAAAAGCAGATGAAGTTATAAGAGACAATAATGAATCAAATCGTGTTTCCTCTGAATCCACCCGTAATCAATCTGAAACCGCTCGTATTAATGCCGAGAATACCCGTAAGAGTGCCGAGGAAGCTCGTGTATCTGCCGAGACTAAACGGGCAACAGCGGAAACTTCACGCGATACCGCTGAATCAGGTCGTTCCTCTGCCGAGAATATAAGAGTTCAGAATGAAGATACTCGTAATTCTACCGAAGCAGCTCGTAAAGTTGATGAGACCAACCGGGCCAAAGCAGAGGTAGAACGTGTTAAGGCGGAAGACGCTCGTAAAGCGGAATATAACGGCATTGTAGATGAGATGAACCAAGCTACAGAAGATGCAACCGCACAACTAGGACTTGTAAAGACGGCTACTGATAATGCAAATGCTGCAGCGACACACGCAAATCAAAAAGCAACCTTGGCCACCGAGAAAGCTGCCAAGGCCGATGCTGCCGCTGGTAGTGTCAATGCTGCAAAAGATGCTGCAACGACTGCTGCGAACAATGCTAATGCAGCCAAGACAGCATCGGAAGCCCAAACCGCTTTGGCTAAAAAAGCAACAGATGATGCTAATGCGGCCAAGGATGCATCTGTAATACAAACGGGTTTAGCGAAGAAGGCTACCGATGATGCGAACGCCGCTGCGATAGCTGCGAATAATGCAGTATCCGGCGTTGACGCTAAAGTACAAGCAGCTATCGACAAACTGGTAGCCGGTGCTCCGGACGCATTGGATACACTGATTGAGTTAGCGAATGCACTTAACAATGATCCTAACTTTGCCACGACGATGGCAACAGAGCTGGGAAAGAAGCTCAATGTGACGGACATAGTTAATAATCTGACAAGTGGAGGAACTGGTAAAGCTCTTTCTGCAGAGCAGGGAAAAGCTTTGAAAGCTGCTTTGGACTCCCATAACCATGATAGCAGATATGAGAAGATTATTACCAAGCTTACCGCCTTTAACAAAGATTTCGGAAGTTCTGCCGGGACCGTGTGCGAGGGAAACGATTCGCGTTTGAGTAATGCGCGGCCTCCATTAGCGCATACGCATAAAGTATCTGAAATCAGTGATTTCCCTTCTTCTATGCCCGCTAGTGACGTATACTCTTGGGCGAAGGCTGCATCCAAACCAACCTATACGGCAAGCGAAGTAGGTGCCTCTCCATCAGGTCACAATCATACCGGTACATACGAACCTGCATTCAATAAAAACTCTGCTTTTAATAAGAATTTTGGTAGTGCAGAAGGGACAGTATGCCAGGGAAACGATGCTCGGCTAAGTGATGCCCGTACACCGAAAGCGCATACGCATAAGGTATCTGAAATCAGTGATTTCCCCACCTCTATGCCCGCAAGCGATGTGCCGTCATGGGCGAAGGCTGTTAGTAAACCTAGTTACACAGCGAGCGAGGTTGGCGCTTCTCCTTCTAATCACAACCATGCCGGAGTATATCAACCTGCAGGTAGTTATGCGGCGTCATCGCACAGTCATGGAGCGTCTGATATAATCCCTGATAGCACTCATCGCTTTGTGACTGATGCAGAAAAAGAGGTCTGGAACAGTAAGGCATCTGGTAACCATAACCATGATTCTACGTATCAACCAAAGGGGAATTATGCAGCTTTATCACATAAGCATTCGGCATCTGACATCACGGATGATATTACACATAGATTTGTAACGGATTCTGAAAAGACAAATTGGAATGGTAAGGCGGCAGGAAATCACAACCACGATTCGGTATATCAAGCAAAGGGTAATTATGCGGCAGCGGCACATAAGCACGGAGCGTCAGAAATAAATGAAGATGAGACACACAGTTTTTTTACTGATACTGAACGTGAAAAATTGGGCGGTATAGCAGTAGGAGCAAATAACTACACTCATCCGGATACACACCCCGCATCAATGATTGAAGAAAGCACGTCAAGAAAATTTATGACTAATGCAGAGAAAACTTTACTAAGTTCTCTCGGGACTACGTATGCTTTAGCTGATCTATCGAACGCAATAAGCGTAAACCTATCCTTGAACGGTTATGCAAAATTTAATAATGGATTACTTGTACAATGGGGTAGAGTTGGGGGTTCATCTATAGCTTCGTATAGTGTGACTATGCCTGCATCTTTTTATAATACTGAATATAAAATATTTGCAACTGTATATAAGCCTAGTAGTGACTCCGCCGTATATTCATCATCTCCCTTGGCGATAAATAAAACAGTTAGTAGATTTTATTTGAATAGAAATTATGCAAGTGGGGGTACTACTGGATTATCACAAGAATCATGGGACTGGTTTGCGATTGGTCGCTGGAAATAATTTAAAAACAAATACCATGAAGTATTGGAAAAATGGATTCTACGACGAGCCTATAGATGGTTCGGTAGAAATTACAGAAGAATATTATCAAGAGTTGTTAGTTGGTCAATCTACCGGCTTGATAATAGCTGAAAGCAAAAATAGATATCCTATTTTGGTAGAATATGAGTACGACATTGAAGAAGTACGAAAAATGAAAGTTTCTGAAATACAATCATTTGACAAATCAAACAGTGTCAATTCTTTTGATTTATTGGGTAAAAGCATGTGGTTAGATAAAAGCACACGTGTTGGATTATTTAACTCTATTTCGATTGAAAAAGAAATCGGTAAAACAGACACGGTATTGTGGTATGACGCAACAAAGTATGTCATTCCCGTTTCGGATGCTTTAAGAATGCTGAACGAAATCGAGATGTATGCACTAAACTGCTACAATGTTACACAATCGCACATTGCAGCAGTCAGAGCATTGCAGACTATTGAGGAAATCGAAAACTACGATTATACGATCGGTTATCCGGAAAAACTTAGCTTTCCGGGATAACTTGTACGGAAGTCGTATGTTTCTATTTCGTCTTTTGTCGCTAGCTGTTGAATAGTCTTTGTATGCCTTTGTGTTGTGTCAAAACACGCAAGGGCGTACAATTCTAGCTGTTGTAACATATCAACAGCCTTTTCGACAGGCAAAACAAACAGAGTATCACCCAGCCAGATATTTGTTTCAGATCGTCCAGTTCCCTTTTCAATTGCAATAGAGTTCATAAGACCTACGCGAGTAGCTTTATCCCACCATCCGCGCGTATTATCTATACAGAACTGATTCACCATGTCAGAGGAATCATATAGACTTAATTCATTGAGCTTTTGTGCTCTAATCTCTTCAATAGAGGGTTCATATATAGCTAAGATCGGATATCCCTTTTGGCTTTCAGCTATGAGTAGCCCGGCCGATTGTCCTACCAATAACTCCTGATAATGCTCTTCTGTGATTTCTACCGAACCATCTATAGGCTCGTCGTAGAATCCATTTTTCCAATACTTCATGATATTTGTTTTTAAATTATTTCCAGCGACCAATCGCAAACCAAGTAAAATTCCAGCCAGTCCAAACGATAGCCGGAGTTGAATTTATTCCACGAGTGAGAACTTTACAATATGATGTATATTTACCATTAAGGTCATACCCCGGAGCATATATAAAAGATTCACTTGTATTATTTATTGCTCCAGTGAAATAAATGTTATAATTAGTATTAAGGAAGCTAACAGGGAAATACAGATTAATAGCACCATTTGTTGCTCCAGCTCTCGTTCCCCATTGCATTAATAAGCCATTACTATATTTGACATATCCATTTTGTCCTAAATTGTAACCTTCTAATAAAACTGCATTAGTTCCGAGAGAACTTTGGTTAATATAGCAAGTGCATCTCTTCTCCTCTAATGTTACTCCTTTAAAATCACTGTATCATATTTTATTTCACGACAACGCTGCTAATGTCGTATCTAATGTTTCATATTATTATTAATTCATCTATCTGTTCCTTACTTTTATACCTATTATTCTAATATATTTCTATTTGACATTTATATTTTAGGATATAATTCTAAAGGTGATATGATTTTATATAATGGTGATAAAGAAATAAAGCTCGAAGTAAAGGACGAAAGCTACTCTTATGAGGCCGTCATGGGAGAAGACACACTTACTTTGTATTTCTCACACCCGGGATATATTGAAATTCCGGTGGGCTCCTGGTGTGACTTCTACGGGAAACGATACTTCTTAAAGAAAGATTCAAATTTAAAAAAGAATGGTGAACGTAACTTTGAGTACACGTTGATTCTCGAAACCGGTAGAGCGGATGCAGCGATGTGGAAAGTACGGCATACTGTTGATAATAGTATCAAATTTTCATATACAGCAAAAGCACATGAGCACCTCCGCTTACTCGTTGAAAATCTGAATCGTCGTGGTACCGGGTGGAAAGTTGGCAACTGCATCGAAGGAACAGAGAAAGTAATCAATTACAATCACACCTATATTCTTGATGCTCTCAATCAACTTGCAGAGTTGTACGAGATAGAATGGCAGATCACTGAAGAAACTATAGATGGAAAGCAGATAAAGACAGTTCATCTACGTAAAGTTGAATACAACAAGGATAATCCTTTGAAGTTGTCTTACGGGAAAGGCCATGGGTTCAAAGTTGGCGTAGGTCGGGAATCTGGCGACATTCCTCCTGAAATAATCCTCGTGGAGACCACGGATCGCAATATTGATTATTCAACATACGGAGCTAAGAATTTATTGCTTCCTAAGTCTAAAACTCTAGTTTACGAAGGCCGTACCTATAAAACAGATGCGGACGGCTCCTGTGTTATGCGTGCGGATAAAGAGCTTACTACCGCTAAGGAAGATAGCTTGGATTGTACAGAGATTTATCCTTCACGTGTCGGTACCGTCAGTGCTGTTCTTGAAGTCAATAAGGAGAATAATTTCTATGATTTTGTAGACGAAGATATCCCCAAAGAGTTGAACTTTGAGGATTGTCTTATTACAGGTGAGAATATGACAGTTATCTTTCAGACTGGTATGCTTACCGGCAAAGAATTCGAGGTGAAGTATATTCATGAGGAAAAGGATAAGAAATCAGCACGTCGCTTTGAAATTGTCCCGCAGGAAATCGACGGCATTACTATGCCTGAACCGGAAGTATGGCGGCCCAAAGTTGGTGATACATACGCAGTGTTCGGAATTCAATTACCGAAAGCTTATATCTGTAATGATACAACGCAGACTGGTGCCAGCTGGGAAGTATTCAAAGAAGCTGCCAAATACCTGTACGAGCATGAAGATAGGAAGTTCACATTTACCGGCACGCTCGATGGAATTTGGGCTAAAAAACGCTGGTTGCAGATTGGTGGTAAAATTAAACTAGGCGGTTACGTAGACTTTTCCGACACACAATTTCATCCAGAAGGTTCCCTTATCCGGATGATCGGAATCAAACGTTTTGTGAATAATCCGTATTCTCCCGAAATTGAACTTTCTAACGAACCGGTAGGCACATCTGTTTCAAGTGATCTGAATAAGATTGAGACAAACGAGGTAACGGTCGATAGTAAATACAAAGATGCTTTGCAGTTTACCAAGAGACGGTTCCGAGACGCAAAGGAAACTATGGCTATGCTGGAGGATGCTTTTCTGAATTTCTCTTCTTCTATAGACCCTATTACAGTTCGCACAATGCAACTGCTTGTAGGTGATGAAAGTTTGCAGTTCCGGTTTGTGAACTCAAAAACGAATCCGGCACAAGTATCTCACAATATAACTTATAATGCCAGCACAAGAATACTGAATGCTCCGGCAGGAATCATTCAGCATTTGACACTCGGTATTAGTACTCTTTCTTCTTCTCACAAGGCAGATGAATATAAATACTGGGATTTGGTTGAATACAATTCTCCGGCACTCACTGATCTTGAAAAGAAATATTATCTATATGCTGTATGCAGCAAAGAGAATCAAACTGGTACGTTTCTTCTAAGCGAAACGGCTATTAAGATGGAGGGCATAGCAGGATATTATCACTTCCTAGTCGGTGTCCTCAACAGCGAGTATGAAGGTGATCGCAGTTTTGTTGAGCTGTACGGATTTACGGAGATTCTGCCGGGACGGATAACTACTGAACAGATAATTTCCCCGGATGGGGAGACGTATTTCAATTTGGTAAAAGGTGAAATAGGCGGAAATATTCAAATTAAAACCGGATCGTCTGGATTGGAAAATCTGTCTGAATGGGAAGCAGCTCACAAAGAAATTGAAGATGCTGGTAAAGCAGCAGAACAGGCCAATAATGCAGTAGAAGGGCTTCATGGTTATGTAGATGGAGTATTTGCCGATGGTATTATTACGGAGGCCGAAGCGAAAGCTATTGAAAAGTATATCAATACGATTAATAATGCAAAGGCGGCGATTGAAGCTACCTATAACAAGCTATACACTAATGTGTATTTATCCGGGTCTGCCAAAACGGGTTTATTAAATGCTAAAGTTACCCTTATGGGGTGTATTTCAGACCTGATAAATGCAATTAATGCAGCTATTGCAGACGGACTTACAACACCGGAAGAGAAACAAAACGTTGATGCCAATTTTGCCTATTTCAATAGTGCCTATGCTGATTTTAATACAGCCGTAGAAACAGCGAATAGAGCTATTCAGGACAAGCTAAAGGAGTTCTCGGATAATGCAATGAAAGAAGCGTTGCAAGCCTTACAGGATGCGGCAGATGCAGCTAAGGCGGCAGAACAAGCGAATAGTGCTGTTGGTAGCTTGCATACCTACGTGGATGGAGCATTTGCTGACGGCATTATTACGGAAGCAGAGGCTTTAGCCATTGAGAAGTATCTAAATACAGTCAAAAATACAAGGGCAGCCGGAGAAGCTACCTATAACAAACTGTACGCAAATTCATACCTGGAAGGTGAAGCGAAAACAGGTTTGCTTAATGCTAAAATATCTCTATTTGGTGCTATTGACAATCTTATTGCTGCAATCAATACAGCCATTACCGACGGACAGACAACCGTTGAGGAAAAGCGGAATGTAGATGATAAGTTTACCCTGTTTAATTCTGCCTTGGCTAGTTTCAATACAGCGGTTGAAGTTGCGAATAAAGCTATTCAGGATAAATTGAAAGACTATTCAGATCAGTGCTTCGCTGAATTGAAAGTTCTCAATACTCAAATCTCCGCACAGGTGACGCGGGTCGATAGCTTAACGCAAAGGATAGATACTGCCGGATGGATTACCACGGCCGATGGAAATAAAATTTATGCTTCTAAAGAGCTGGAAAATGGCAATACGCTTATATCTTATATCAACCAGGCGGCAGGTGAAACGACTATTCACTCTTCAAAGATTAACCTAGAAGGTGCTGTTACAATCACCGCACTACATAGTGACCTGCAGACAGTGATTAACTCCAAGATTGACAGGGACGGATTAGGAAAGTTGGCATTTGAAGATGCAGTTGAATATGCGAAGTTAGGCACTACCATTGTTGTAGGTGGTTACCTGAATACTGAATTGATAAAAGTTCGTAGAATTGATGCAGATTCCGGTTTTATAGGTGGTTTTACCATTGAGAGCGGTCGCCTTGTTTGGACGCGTTCAGGGTACTTCGGTGGAACATCTCGTAGTTTGAAATTAGGCTCTGGAACGGCAAAGGAAGGTGTTGTTAATGTAACTTTCAATGCAGAAACAGATGGGCGTTTTGGGGTCGCTGCAATCGGTTCAAACTTCGGTGGAGCATGTATTTATGCCTCCAGGAATCTAAATGCATCAGACAGAAACTATCCACAGGCAAATACAACGTATGCCGGCTTCTTTGATGGAGGTGTTTACGTGAAAGGAACATTGTCAAGTGAATTGTGCTTAGCTGATAATTTTGGCTGTATTACATCTAGGGATGGAAATGGTGGGATTAACTATTACCAAGGTATTGATTTCGATTTTGGTAGTAATATGAAATTTAGAAAAGGATTGTTGGTATCAATCGCTTAATATATAAACAATTATGAAGGTAAATTTAAACAGGCCTTTACTTGATTTTAAAGGCAATGAGGCTATTAAAGCAGTCAACGGTAAAGAGGTAAAACAGTTTCTACGTGATGTGGTTGCAGAAGCACTTTATGCAGCAGGTTCTAATCCTCAACAGGGTTTGGATATGTCGAAAAAGTTACGTGCATACAAGATGTTACAACAGGTTATTAACAATCGTGGCGTACTTGATATAGAGACAGAAGATGCTACCTTATTGAAGGAAATTTGCGCAGACTTCTTTGTATCTGGTGCATACGGACAAATTTATGATTTAATAGAAGGAGGAAACAAGGAATGAACATTACAGCAACTAACAGCACCGCTTCAACTAAGGTTACGGATGCTATCAGGGTTAAATACAGAATGTCAACCCGTGGTACCGAAGCGGTGAAAGATATTACTGCCGAGATTGTCAAGGATGAAACGGTAGTCGGATTCTTCAATACATCAAGAAATGGGGTGACCGGTTTCTCTCTGCATGAGGATCATGGGCTAACCTCTGGCGAAGTGAAACAAGTGTTTCAGACAGCTATCGATGATTGTAGCGAAGTCTTTAAATAAAGTATTAATATTTTAGATAAATGATTATGGATTATTTCAAAAACTTACTTATTGGATTGATTACCGGTATAGCTGCTTATCTTAATCCCATCTCTGGAGAGATCAAAAGCCTTATTGCAGTATTTGCTCTTAATTTCATCTGTGGGCTGCTTACTGCGCTACTTATCAATCATGAAAGCTTTTCTTTCAAAAAAGCTTGGAGATGTATTGTAGAAGCAACTATTTTCTTTGCCTTGGTTAGTTGCATCTACTTTATTGGTGAACACAAAGGTAATCCGGAAGGTGCGCTACAATGCGTCTCATTTATTACGTACAGCGTATTCTATTTTTACGGGGTAAATATTCTAAGGAATATCAAAGAGATTTTACCTAACTCTAGTAATGGTTACAAGGTAGTAGCTTTCCTGCATTATGTTCTAAGTGTTGAGTTTATAAAGAACATACCATATCTAACGAACTACTTACAAAAAGGAGGTGCAAAATGAAGGAAATTGATGCTATTATCATTCATTGTTCTGCCACGCGTGCCGGACAGGATTTGAGAGCTAAAGACATTGACCGGATGCACCGGGCAAGGGGATTCAACCAAATAGGTTATAATTATGTGATTGACCTAGACGGAATGGTTGAGAATGGGCGACCGTTAAGCATCGATGGGGCGCATTGTAACACTAAAGGTTTTTCGGAGTCTTCGTATAATAAGCATGGTGTTGGCATCTGTTATATCGGAGGCTTGGACGCATCTGGAAAGCCTGCTGATACACGTACTCCGGCTCAAAGAGCTAGTTTGCGCCAACTGGTGGCAAAGTTATGTAAGGAGTATGATATTGTCGAGGTTCTCGGACATCGTGACACTTCGCCCGATCTGGACGGAAGCGGAGAGGTAGAGCCGGCAGAATACATCAAGGCTTGTCCCTGCTTTGATGTTCGTTCCGAATTTTCTAATTTCTTGCGTAATACAGTGATCCGGCCATAAGGCTGCTAAATACCTGAAATTATGAATGAGACTATTAACGAATTGTTATCCGCATTGAAGGAATCTACAAGCATTATGAATGCTAGTATAACCAACTGTAGATCGTGTGATGAATGTGAGAAATGTGGTTTATTTCCCATAAGGCAAGCTGATATGAATAAAGCTATTATTGATAAGATTAAAACCAAACAGCCATGAAACGGCTAATATACATTCTGTTCGTTTTCCTGATGTCTGGAATATGGTTGTCGTCATGCCGGAGCGTGCAATATGTACCAGTGGAAAGCGTCCGTATAGAGTACAAGACACGTGATAGTATTCGTTACGATAGCATATACCAACGTGATAGTATTTATACGCTCGTAAAGGGCGATACAGTTTATCAGTATAGATATAAGTACCTGTATAAGTATCAATATCTCAATAGAACTGATACAGTGATAAGGATTGATTCAGTGCAGGTTCCTTATCGGGTAGAAAAGCAGCTAAGCAGATGGCAACAAATGAAAATAGAATTGGGCGGGTGGTCGTTTGGTTTGATTATTGTCACATTTTTTGTAATTGTTGGATGGTTGGTGTATAGACGGAGAAATAAATGAGCAGGCAAGATATACTTTCTTGGAATAATTCTATGTGGAACGACTATAATTTGTAATAGTAGTTCTTTTTATTTAGATTATATTTCTCATTTCTTTTTTTATTTCTACTTTTACAGCAATTTTATAATCAAAGTATGCCAGAAATAAAAATAGGGACAAGTATAGGAAGTAATTATGAAGGATATGAGCAATTAGTCTCAATATACCATCAAATGAAAGAATATAGTGATACCACTATTTATTTGGACTTCTCCTCAAATCGTTGGTTTGAAGCTAATCTGTGTGCGGTTTTAGGAGCTATTTGTTTGCTGATGGAAAAAAACAGAGTCAAAATAGCTTGTTCTAATATGTCTAATTCTTTAATCGATATATTGACAAGAAATGGATTTATAGGAAGTAATTATTTAGATTTACCCGATAACCACAATGGAACGGTTGTTAGTTTTCAAAGATTTAAGCATAATCAAGATAATGCTTTTAATGGTTATATAAAAAGAGAACTTCTTTCAAAATCAGACTTTCCTAAGCATAGTTTATTGCTTGGAAAAAGAATTACTGAGAGTATTTTTGAAATATTTGAAAATGCGAGAACTCATGGGAAATGTGAATTTATTCATACTTGTGGACAATATTATCCGCGAAAAAGTCCTGCTCGATTGGATATAACAATCGTTGACGTAGGACAAACTATTCATAAGAATGTTAATGATTTCCATTTTCCTTTAGAAGAATTTGATGCTTGTATGGCTATAGATTGGGCTATAAAATATGGGAATACGACCAAAATAGGAAGGACAGGAGGATTAGGCTTAAGTCTAATCCTTGAATTCATAAAGCTAAATAATGGAGTAATGCAAATAATATCATCAAATGGATATTGGGAATATCGTGGAAATCGAGTGCGTATGAACACACTTAAGAACAATTTCCCAGGGACTATCGTTAATATTGAGTTCAATTTTGATGATAGCTGCTTTTATCAATTAAAAAGTGAGGCTAATTTGACTATGAATGATATATTTTAGTAATTTTGTACCATGAATATGAAAGAGGAAAATGCTATATTAAAAGTTAATGAGTATACTGTATTAGATATTGCTGTATCTTCTGATGAAGGAGATAAGATTAATCAGCGTATTCATTTATTGTTGGAACGATACCAGAAAGTAACTATTGATTTTTCTGGTATAACTTTGTTGACTTCTGCTTTTCTAAATGCTGCTATTGGACAATTGTATAATGATTTCAATTCGGAGGAGTTGGCATCCCGTCTATTTTTGTCTAATGTGAGTAAGGATGATTTACCGTTATTCAAAAAAGTAACGGATAGGGCAAAAGAATATTTTAAAAATGAACAGGAATTTTCTAAGACTACAAAAGAAATTTTAGATGGGGAATAATTGCATTGATATTAGGAATTACGCCCCTAAAAGTATGGATAATTTCTTTTTTGACAATAATATTTGGGTGTTTTTGTTTTGCCCAATAGGTAATCACGACAAGAGTAAACAGAAAATATATTCTTCTTTTTTGCAGTCTGTTCGTCAAGTAAATGCTACTATATGGATAAATAGTTTAGTTATTTCTGAATTTGCGAATGTAAGTATTAAACTGGATTATAATCTATGGAAGAAGAATGAAGTGAAGGAGGTATCATTAGAAACGGATTTAGATTATAAACAAGTATATAGAAAATCTCAAAGGTATCATGATACAGTTGCAAGTATTTGTGCTGCGATAAATCAAATATTGGTATTGTGTGAGAAATGTACTGATAACTTCAATGCTTTAAATATCCAATCGATTCTTTCTCATTTTATAGATATAGATTTTAATGATAGCTATTACATAGAGTTATGTAGACATTCATCTTTTAAATTTGTGACAGATGATAAAGATTTTATGAATACTTCAAATAACAATATAGTAATATTAGGTAATCTTAAAAAATAATTTCGCATATATATATATTCGCCCCGCTTCTTTGATTCGGGGCTTTTCTTTTGGTTATCTCATTTATAATTATTATATTTGTATATAGACGTGGATGTCTGTTGTATCATCTCTCTACGAAAAAGTTGCTAGTTTTCGAGAACGGGAGACAATACGTTATTTATTCCATTAAGAATGAGCCTCGACTAAGTGTAGTCGGGGCTTTTTGATTATTATTTGTCGTATATAAAATAATCATATATATTTGTCCAAATAAAATTGATATGCTATGGAATACTTAGATGAATTTAAGGAATTTGTAAATTACTGTAACCTAAATGGTAAATATGTTGGTTGGGGAAACCCTAACTCTAAAATACTAATAGTGGGTAAAGAGTCTGCAATGGAAGAACCTGATGAGTTTTATAACAGCAATGCATCTATGTGGGATAATCATGTTAGTAATGATACAATTATGGAGTTATGTCATAAAGTAGAACAAGATGTTAACGTAGCAAAGGGATGGGGTGTAAATACTTGGAGCAAGTATCAGAGATTAAAAGATTATATCTATGGCAGCGAAGGGTTTCAAAATCGGTATGTTGATTTCCCAACTCAAATATTTACTACCGAGATAAATGATACCCCCAGTCTCCGAACTGCTCAAGCCGATAAAAGTGGAACTTCCTCACGGAAAGAATTATTTCAGGTATCCTCCTTTATTCAAAGTTTTCCTGTGATTATATTGGCATGTTCTAATTATATTCAAAATAACGACAATATTCGTGAAATAGATAATATTTTCGGTGTTACCTATGACGGTGATGATGTCGGTAGATTTTTGTTTAATAAAGGAAATTGGTTTTATACTCATCATGATGCTAGTGGTAGAAAACTTGTAATCCACACTCGTCAGCTAAGTGCGGATGTAAAGGATGATATGTTAAAGCAAATGTCGGAAATAATAAAAAAACATTTGGAAAGGTATGTTTGATTTATTAAATTGCTATAATAAACAGGGATGTTTAAAATTTACTGTTGATGACAATTTGAATAGAGAATGTGAGAAGGCTCAAATTCCTAATGATTGTTGTGGAGTGTATATTGTATATGGTTATTTTAAAGGGATGAAGATTCCGGTTTATATCGGAAGTTCAGGGCATATAGAAAATGGAAAGACAGTGCATCGCAAGGGAGGGCTAAAAAGACGAATAATTGGGAAGCAGCAAAAAACTCCTAGATGGAAACTGTGGCCTGAAAGAATGCGCGCACTATCTATCTGCGAATTGGAAATATGTTGGTATAATACAGAAAACGACAATCCACTACTAGTAGAATACTGTTTAATATTGGAGTCTGTTATAAAAAATAAAAGATTACCTCTTTGGAATAGCGAATTAAAATTGAGTAGGAAATTGAAAGGTGAGTTTGAAGATTTTGTAAACAATAAGAATATTGAATGTTTAAAAATATAATATGGGAAATAAATGCGATCATAACTTCGTTCTTGAATTATGATATTTTTGTTATTAACTTAAATAAGTCTCCAGTATGAATAGAATTATAATTATTGGTAACGGTTTTGATTTAGCTCACAATTTAAAGACTGGATATCAGGATTTTATTAATGACTATTGGGCGGTTGTTGAAGAACAGGTGTATGGTAGATACTGGCAGTGGTTAGACCAGCATTATGGAGGGTCAAAACACATCCCTGAAAATTACAAAGATAATTTTGTGTGTATTGAAAAAGAATGTGGTAAAACTGAAACCAATAAAGTTTGTTTTTCATATAATGAAAATAGTCCTTTTAGAAAACTATGCACATTAATCGATGAGTATAATAGCATCCCTAATACACCAGTGACAGTTCATTTAAAGTTTAAAAATCATTTTTTTGAACGTATATCTCGTCAATGTTCCCTTGTAAATTGGGTAGATATTGAAAATGAATATTATGCTGTATTAAAGGAACTACTTCAAGAAAAAAATCCCCAGAAGCAAAGCGAAAGTATTCGAACATTAAACAAAGACTTTGATGACGTGAAAAGACTTTTAGAGGATTATTTAACCAAGATCACTCAAAGTACAGAACTGAAAAAACATCAATCTATACAAGATGCTTTTTCAAGTTTTATAGAACTTGATGAAATTGCGACTTGTAGGCAAACTAAATTTGTTGAGTCTATTTTTTCTAGTATGTTTCGTTTGGGGGATTTTGTTGACTTTGAATTAGATCAAGAGGCAGATGTTCAATATACTTTATGTGATACAAATGACGAAAAGCGTATGTTATTTATTGAAAAGAATATTGGTTCTGAATCTTTTAAGAAAAATCATTTAGTACCGTATACATTAATTTTAAATTTTAATTACACACAAACAGCTGAAAAATTATATGCTAAAAATAGTATTAATGAAGTTATCAATATTCACGGAGAACTTAACAATGAAAACAATCCCATTATATTTGGATATGGCGATGAGCTAGATGATGATTATGAAAGAATAGAGAGATTACAGAATAATGATTTCCTAGAGAATATCAAATCTATACGATACCATAAAACAAGAAATTATAAAAAGCTTTTGGAGTTTGTTGCATTAGGTCCATATCAGGTCTTTATAATGGGGCATTCTTGTGGAAACTCTGATAGGACATTATTAAATACTTTATTTGAACATGATAACTGCCTATCTATTAAAGCCTTTTATCGACAGTACGAAGATGGAACAGATAATTATATTGATATGATAAAAAATATATCTCGTAATTTTAATAATAAGCCCAATATGCGTGATATAGTTGTAAATCGAGAAGATTGTTCTCCTTTGGTGGCCGTCAAAAAGAGGTAGCCCAATAAGCTACCTCTTAATTAGATATTATTTTCTCCCAATCATCGAGTATCGTAACATCCCACCGAGGAAGATCTGGATTAATATAGGTAACAGACCTACCATACACAGAGAAACTTTTTCCAATAAACTCGTCAATAGCTTCATCTTCCCCTTTTTGAAGACAGATATTCATAAAAACATGCATTTCATTCCAGTTTGTGGGTCCAATGAACAAAGATTCAATCAAGCGGCCTTTAACAGGTACACCGATAACTTGCTCTTTTATCCTATCAACTAATGATACTGCTTCTTCAAATGTCATACTTGTATTTTTCTGCAAAGATATAAAAAATAGATGCCCTCTCCCCTATCACATAAAAGCTATCTCAATCTATGGAATTTCAGTATTACAAATTTCAATTCTATTAAGAAAGATATTTTCGTAATTCTTCGATTGCCTGTGATGCACTTCGGACTACCACATACTTATTACGGCATGATTCCGCTTGTTTTTGAAACTCTTTCTGTTCTTCTGACTGTCTCCCTACCCTCGTTTTAAACTCTATGCAGAGAGAAGCAAAACCCTTTTTGGGAATTAATACGATCACATCAGAAATCCCAGGCTTTACTCCTTGCCGTTTGAGATTAGCAGCTTCTCGTATATGACGGCTTCCACCGTTTGGGACCGCGAATATGAGTTTATCAGGTATATTTGGAAAGTATAGAGGAATAAGTTTGAAGAACTCTGTTTGTATGCGAGCTTCCTCGTTATTATGTACTTCTTTAGAACGCGGAGGATTACGCTGATCTGCACAGCAATTATAACACATGAAGTCGGTACCGATCTTAATAATCGATACCGTTTCTTTTCCACACAAAATACACTTTTCTTTAGACATTATTCAAAATAAGCTAAATTGTATTGGTCTTCTACCTACTACTGCTATCGTTCTCTCATGAATCGGGCACTGCGAAGCGTAGGGGCATCTCCCTGACATTGCAGAAAGATGCGCTCCATGCCATTCATCCCAGTCTGTTACATTATTAGCGGAAAGAAAAGTTATCAGCTTCATGCAGCAGAAACCTCGTTCTTTCTCTTGACTTCCTGTAATTTCAAATAACCCATTACTCTGTAGACGTTTCATTCAATTATACATTATTTTTTGGTAATAGTTAATCCTCAATAGAATATAATGCCTGCATACACTCGAACGGGAAAGTGGAATTTAAAGCATCATATACTTCTTCCGGTATATCATCTTCGCTTTCAAAATCGCCTTCAATACTTTTTGCTCCAGTTGCAGTTGCAACATACTTCTCTTTATACTCTTTACCGTCAATAATTACGGTAATCTCCCATCCTTCGGAAGTAATTTCTAATTTTATCTTATTCATATCGATTTACTTTATGATTGTAAGGCTATCAAGTGGAGCAGGAAACCAATAACTACTCTTGTCCAGAAATACACATCCTCCACCATTATCAGGTTTACAAAACCCTAATACCTCAAAAGGACCAAACTTTATACCATGCTTGTTTTTAAAGATAACCTTATCACCAACATTCAATTTCCTATCTGTACATACTACATCTGATAAGTTATCACATATTTCTGTGATTGTACTTTCCTTCCATTCCAAAAAATCTTTCTTATGATTCATTCCTTTCTTATCTGTTATAATTTATCAGTTCTATATCTATCCGTAAAATCTACAATTGTTTCCAAAAACACATCGGAAGCATTATCAGATATGAGACAAGCTCCCTTTTTGGGTGTTGTCTCCTTATTTACATATCCGTTATTTATAACATATACGGCGTATTGGCCTCCTTTTAGAATATGCCAAATAGCCTTTGCTTTTTCTTTCAACCGTTTCATTTCTTTATTGTTATGCGTTATTTGGTATGATAAATACCACATTGTCTTGACTCATGTATTCGGAAAAAGAAGCCTGTGAACATACTTTTGAGAAGTCATTATAACACCGTCCACGTACAGAGAAATAATATCTCTTGTCTTCAAGTACTCTTCCCATACAAACTTCTCCGTCAAAGAAGCACACTATCTCATTACCATTATCCAGCAACTTTCTAAGAAGCCGATAATCCTTACTTAATTTATATGGTTTATTCATTTCTTACTAGTTATGATTAAAATGGACTGTTATCGCTAAATACATGAAAAACAAGTTGGTTTAACTGGTAAGTACCTATATAATCCAATAGATGATTATCAAAATAATGACCGGTTCCGATTGTCATAATCCTGCAATCAATTATATGTTTTTCATTATCATCCACTATTGCCCAAATGCAAGGAACATTATCTTTAATCTGAACAGTTAGTATCTGATACCCAAGCGGCATTTTTATAATTTGCTCATCCTCAACTTTTAGAGGATATTTAAAGATTCTTTTACTCATATCTGATTTGTTTTGAATTAATCTTCTTCATTATAATCTGTATCAAAAATACGTGCAACTATATCGACTATATTTTCTTCAATATCCTCGGTAGAACCAGTTACAGCATTAGCTATATTCTTCTTCTCCTGAATGATCCGATAAACTTTTTCATCTATTGTTCGACGGCCAAGGAAATAGTAGCAGGTAACAGAATCCTTTTGCCCGATACGGTGTGCCCGATCCTCACATTGACAGCAGTCAGCATACGTCCAAGGAAACTCAACAAAGGCGACATTGCTCGACGCAGTAAGCGTTAAACCAACCCCGGCAGCCTTTATGGAGCAAATGATAATATCCGCTTTAGGATTGTTCTGAAAGGCGTCTACGGCTCTTTGCTTCTCGTCCTGTGAGTCTCTGCCGGTAACCGATACGGCGGTAGGAAAGTAACGTTTCAGTTGGTCTACTACTTCATGAAGAGAACAAAAGAGAATTATCTTCTTCCCATTCTCCCGGAAGTCTTTCACAAATTCAATAACATCACGTACTTTGCCGCGAGCGGAGATCTGCCGTAGAATATTGATACGTACCATCACTTCGCCGCGCATTGCCTTAGCTATCTTATCGTCGTCAGCGTCCTTGTATTTCTGTAGATACATAATAAGGTCGCGTTCTGCATCCATATACTCTTTGCGGTTTGTAATTTCGCAAGTATTCACCTGCCGTATTTTATCGGGAAGATCCGTGAGGACAAGTGACTTTTCACGACGAAACATACAGTACTTCCATAGGTTAAAATTCAATTCTCTCAAATTTGATGCTTCTCTCTGTCCGGAACAATATCTATCAACAAATGGTTTATATCCACCGAAATCGTTCATTCGATCTAAAATAGCCAACTGCGGAATCAAATCTTTAGGCCGGTTTACCACCGGTGTTCCCGTCAATTCAATAACCCATTCTTTGCCGGTACAAATACCTTTGCAAAACTTAGCCTGCTGGGTTGATGCAGATTTGCAACGATGGCTTTCATCAATGATAACAGACTTGAATAAATTGATTGAGTTTCTAAATTCCACATCTCGCAGCGTCCAGCCTTCAGCTTTCTTTATACGTTGTACAAAGTACTTCTTTAATGATTCATAGTTAACAATAAATACCTGATGCATTCCTGTCTGAAAGAAAAAAGTCCATGTATCACGTACCTTATCAGTTAGGATCATCGCCTTTTTATCCGTAAATTTTTCCCATTCACGTTGCCAGTTGATTTTTAATGATGAAGGGCATACAACAAGACAAGGAAAAGCGTCTGCGAGGTTAATTGTTGCTATACTCTGCAATGTCTTACCGAGTCCCGGTTCATCACAATTCATAAACCGTTTTAGTTCTAGTCCTCGAGCAATGCCTTTAAGCTGATAAGGATAAGGCTGGATTTTCAAATTGTGCGGAACGGTTAAATCCGGCAATTCCGGAATATCATAAGCAATATCTTCTTCCTTTTTTTCTGTACCATTTACCCAATTGATATTCTCAAATTGTCGTATTTGATAAATCATTCTTTCAAGGTCAACCCTACTCCGAGTTGGAACTATCCAAACTTTTTTAGCACCGTCAAAACGTCTTCCTGGAATTTGTCGGACCCTATCTACAATGGAAGTTCTATACTTGAATGATAATTCAAAGTTATCTCCTTTTAATTCAATATTCATGATTTAGAGTATTTTATAGGGGGATAATCTCCCCCTATGGTAATTGTGAGTTATGCGGTCGCGTCAAGAGGTGCAGGAGCATCTATCTGTTTTTTTCGCCCTCTCTTCTTCGGCTTTTCTTCTTCCATTACGATAGCTTCTTCCGGTTCATCAGTTTCGAAATCGAGACGTTCTTGTCTGATTCCCCATTTCTCTTCAAACAGGTAACTTTCTACTTCAGCATCACATGCAGCAGCATCAATACTCAATTCTTCATAGTAAGGGTAATCTGCATCAAGGAGAGGAACGAAGATTTTCAAGTCAACGACTTTGCCGGACTGAAGAAGTTTGGATCCCATGATAGTTATTCCGGAAACCCCATCGACACTGTCATTCGCATAACCTGTAATAATATAGTTTTCTAAGGTTTCTGCATAGCCAGGAGAAGTAAAACTATCCTTATCGATTTTAGATGCTTCCGGCTGCTCACACAATACAACAAGATGCAATTTAAGACGGCTAAACGCTTCTCTTAAATCACTGTGAATAATCTGATCACAGCTCTTGTTTATTACATTTGTGTAGTTTGATTCAGAAAAACGCTCATTGTACACTACATTCAGCCGATCTTTCTTAACGACTGCCTTTTTGATCTCATTTTTTACTTGTTCCATAATCTTCTTTAGTTGATAAAGTGATAATACTAAACGTTGATACAACTCCCATGACGGCAGCCGTAGTTATTTCTCTTGATGTTGCATCTTCTCTTTGAGAGAAAGATAATGCTGTAAACAGGCCGATAACGGCCAGTCCGATTGTGATTTTTTTCAGGGTTCTCATAATGATTACTTTTTATTGTTATACATACTGGCCATTTTCATTTCCTCTTTTGCTTTACTTATCACAGTTACGCACCATGATAATTGATGTGTTGCCGTCCGGTTACAACGTTCGCACCAATCAACGAGGTATCGTTCCTCCCGACATAAAGAACTGATTAGGGCATTTATTGCTGTTGCTGTCGCTTTCGCATTTTTAGCTGCATCAACGAGCGTTTGCATAACCTCGGACTTCATTGTCTCATTAAGCCAGTATTTCGAATCTGCAAGCAGTTTGCCGGAGCGGGCAACATATACAGCTAAGTCATTGCCACGTTGTACAGCTTCTGCCGCATCTTCACTCATAGTAATATTGAGAAATGAATCTATATTGGTTAATTCAGCCAATATCTGTTCTTTTGATGTAATAAGTAAATTCATATTATTTTTATGATAAAATATAATCAGACCATCAATTGCCACCATTTGAAAGCAAGGTCTTCGTACTTTTCTTTTCCCTTGGTATATGTAGGATGATTACGGTCGGTGATAAAATGCTTGAATATTTTGCAATTCTTTTTTGAGATTGCATAAATGAAATCCTGTTCACTTCCTGCAATATCCATATACCAGGCACGGGAACGATCCCAATCGAAAAAATCAATAGCTTCATCGAACTGCGCTTGGGATTCCGCAAAAGTCGTTTTTAAATCACCTCCAAAGTTGAAAGCAGATAGCCACCAGTCCCACTTACACCGCGTATCAAGGTGATAAGCAAAGTTCCCGTAATAGAACTCCTGCTGCCTATTAACCATAAACCTTTGTGTGTCAGACTGTGCCAATACAACAGCTAAAAACTGGTCTTTCTCCGCTTCCTTTCGGAGAGCTCTACGCATCTCAATGCCTAATTCAAACTCTTCTTGTGTATATACATAATCATCTACCATCAGCTTGTCATACCGAACACGGTCATTCTCTGTGATAAGAGCATCTACAAGCGTACCGAATTTGAAGGCTTTCTCTTTATCCCCGTATTGAGCACGGGGATAAAGATAGTTTTTGAGCTCTGTCAGATCTGAATTGCTGACCTCTGTACGTGAGTAATATGAATCAGGATTTGACATAATTATTTAGCTTTTACATCTGCTTCGTAGCGGATGAATTGAGATTCAATATGTGTCTGATCTTTACTGTTTGCTTTCTTCTCACAGTATACAGTCATCTTTTTAAAGATCTTCTCCAGTTCTTCAATAGGAAGAGCCTGCCCTTCACCTATCCACCACATCTGAAATATTTCCAAGTAACCTTGTTGATGAAGTACAACAATCTTTTCTTTCACTTTAGCGTTTGTTGGCGGAGGTGCAACAGATGCAGCAGCACCAGCAAAAAGACTATCGATGGAGCTTTGTTGAGCCTTTAATGCAGCCTCTTGTTTTGCAACTTCTTCCTCTCTCTTTATCTCTTCCATTCTTTTAGAAGTTGCTTCAATTTCACGCTGCTTGCGTAATTCTTCCGCTTTTGCTGCCGCTTCCGCATTTGCCAAACGAAGCTGTTCCAGTTCTGCCAACTCATTACGTTTAGAAGGAATACGGTCAATAAGGTCTTGCTTAACGTTTAAGATTTTAGCCTTATATTGCTGGGCCAATTGCTCATATCTACCCTGTAGAATATTTCGACGAATCTCCTTTTTTGTTTCTTGACTGATATAGTAAGTCGCTGAATCCGCACTAAATTTATCAAAATGAGATTTAGGATAATCGGTTTGAAAGACTGTAATTCCTATAACTTCGCGATCGAAGTTCTCATGTGTCAAATTAGAGAAGATAGCCTGTAATTCAGAGACTTTACTTGAAAGATACTGGTTGAAATAAGAAAGAAGGCTATTCTCTATTGTCTGTTGATAGCTTGCTTTCTCTGTCTCAATTCTAGCTCTCTGCTCTGCTTCTTTCTTTCTCCTCTGCTCTTCTTCATACTTATACTTAGCATACTCATTGCGTTTTACTACAAGCTTGCCGGGGATTGTAGTAGAATCCTTAGGATCAATCTCTTTTTCTTGTGAAGTAAAGAAAGAACGCACTTTATCAAATATCTGTGTAATAGGTTTACGTCGTTCATCCATATTCTTAAGAGTGACATTTACTTTTTTCAGATAGTCAGCTGCTGCCTGATCTATTGTTTCATTCATGCCTTCTCCTTCGATTGTATCAAGAAGAGCCTGCCCCGCTTCATTGCATTTCTTGACTGAATTGGAATTCTTACCAATGGTATCAGGAAAAGATGAAAGAATGCTCTTTACTTCGTCTATTTTGATTAATTCTGTTGCCATAATTATTTTCTTAAATTGGTTAATAAATACTTAGAAGCCTCCGTTTTCATCATCCTCGGATACCGCTACTTGCACAGGTTCCGGGGCTTCTAGTTGCTTTTCTTCTCCGAAAGGAATTTTGGTATCATCTACGGAGGGTGCGGATTGAATAGGCTCATTTACCTTTTCTTCATCTACTAGCCCGTAATCAATAACAGGTTCTTCCTGTTGTGTCTCCATAGACGTATAATTGCCCGTTCGTACTTTTGGATATGCATCAAAAGCATGTTTAATCATTTTGTTTTCAAGGAATCCGGTATCAATAAATCCACCGTTAGAGGTATACAGGGAGTTTGCAGTTCCCTTGTTTTGCTTCGCAGAAAAGGTTGATAAACGCTTCCAATCAGATTCCATCATCCAGGAATAATCAACTGACCCATCATTGCGTACAATGCGGATAAATACGGCAACCGGCTTATCTGATTTTCTTGGGAAAGCTCCTTCGTACTCTATAGATTTAGCACCATTTACTCCGATAATAGGGCGAAATTTGTCGCCTTCAAATACTACTACAGGGTTATCTACATAGCGGACCTGTCCGGCGCGTTGTCGCATATATACTTCACCGTAGGCAGAAACAGTAAGTCCTGCTCGCTTTTCCCACATATCACCGCTAGGAGTCTTTACCTTAACGTTACGGGGAATTAAATAACACTGTGGCCTGCCTGATTGGTCAAGTGAAAGACCATTCACCGCCATATCAAGAAAACAACCAAAGAGGGACAGTTTTGTACATTCCTGTAAAGCTGGCGTTTCAGTCAATAATTTATTGAAATGAAACTTCTCGCGGTTATAAATCTGTTCACCCATTTCTGTGCCCCAAATAGCGTTATACATGCCGACAAACTTCTGTTCAACTTTCTCATTTTCGACAATTTTCGTTGCTGGAAGTGCGTTAAGCTCCTCCACTTTGATTTGAATACTATTACTCATAATTATTTAAATATTAATGATTTAATCTCCTTGATATACTCCACGCCTATACTCTTCCATTAGGAGTATATCTTCAGCCGTAGGTTCTTTTCTAATATCTTTTTTTGAACTACATTCGACGAGAGAAGGAGTGTAATTTTTAATTGCACTTTCTCTTTCATCTAACTGCTTTCCTATCTTATCCTGTAATTCCTTTAATAATGAAGATGTTTGTTTGACTTGTGTCATACAGCTATTTGCATTAATTGTTTGATGATGTTATCCGGAACCTTATTATGTAAATCCATCATTGCACTAGCTGTTTCCAACTCCGAACGTTTCACATAATATTTTCCTCTTTCCTTATTATTTGCCGGATAGAATTTAATCCAAGCTTTTTCGCGCCATTCAGTTATAAGGCGTTTTCCGTAAATATCTTCCGCCTGTGATATTGTTACTACTTCGGGGAGTAGGCCCAGCATCGTTAGCGTTTGAACAGTCCCAATTTTAATACATCGGGCTACCATCATTTCGAAGCAATTTTCCATAATCTCTATAATAGGCTGTTTCTTGTTACTTTTGAATGGTGTTGAGCTGATTTTAATTACTGAAACACATCTGCACCTCTATGCTATGCTGCCTGATTATTATTGATTTTAGAGTTTACTTGTTATTGAAATAGATTGTTTCTCCTAGCATACTGAAAGAACTCTGCCAAAGAATGAACATCTATACGCCTAAAGGCATTCCGTTTATGTGTACGTACAGTTTCCAATGAAATGCAA
>ERZ826051.910-NODE-910-length-30296-cov-3.856189_pt1 | contig 30296 bp, 29 predicted proteins | sample MGYA00519928_ERZ826051 | MGnify/ENA primary metagenome ERZ826051 (study PRJEB31778, sample SAMEA3449219) | human gut metagenome | biome: human gut; feature: human-associated habitat; material: faeces | place: United Kingdom | collected 2010/2012 ...
AATCAGGGGCTGGAAAAAGCCAGCATCCGGGATCTGTCCGGGGCGATCAGCTGTCTGAAGCAGAGTCTTGCCTATGACAAACGGAATATCCGTGCGAGAAATCTTCTTGGCCTTGTATATTTTGAGACCGGTGAGGTGGTTGCCGCACTGAGTGAGTGGGTCATCAGCAAGAATATCCAGAAGAATCGGAATCTGGCTTCAGAATATATTGCCAGGCTTCAGGCAAACCAGAACAAACTGGAAACGATCAACGAAAGCATCAAGAAATATAACAATGCCCTCGCCATGTGTAGGGAAGGCCATGAGGATATGGCGGCCATCCGCCTGAAAAAGATCCTGTCCCAGAATCCTAAGCTGATCAAGGGGTATCACCTTCTTGCGCTGATCCAGATGAAGAATCAGGAGTGGAACAAGGCAAGAAGAACCCTGAAAAAAGCAGCCAGGATCGACAAGACCAATACCACTACACTTCGTTTCCTGCGTGAAGTTGACGAGCAGACGGGTGTTACCACAAAGATAGAAAAACGGCGTAAGGGCTTGTTTGGAAATGAAAAAAATGAGAATGATAATATTTCCGGAGAAATCGTTGTAAGGCCGTCGTCTTATAAAGAAAGATCAAAGATATCACTTTTCTTTACCACGGTACTTGGATTTGCGGCAGGTGCGGCAGCATTCTGGCTTCTTGTACTGCCGGCTGTGAAACAGGATATTTACAGGCAGGCCAATGAGCAGATCATACAATACAGTGATTCTCTTTCCAGCCAAAGTGTGGAGCTTACCAAGGCTCAGGGAGAAGCTGTCCAGTCCAGTGATACGGCAGATGCAGTTGCCAAGCAGGCAGAGGAAGAGCAGAAACGCAGTCAGAGCTATGAGGCTTTGTTCAATGCATATACTGCCATGCAGCAGGATGATCTGGATACAGCAGCGCTGGAGCTCCAGAAGGTATATGTGGATACACTGTCAGATTCTGCAAAGGGGATTTACAGTACTATCAGCGGAAAGACCGGTGTAAGCGGGATCGAGAGCGGAGCTTCTGACGGAACGGCAAGTGCTGACAGCAGCACAGATGGAACATCTGAAGCAGGAGCTGATGCCGCTGCTTCGGATGGAGAGGATACACAGAGCTCTGACGGAGATACCGGAGAAGACAGCAGCTACAGTGACGGAGGATATGAGGATTCCTCTTACGATGACGGTTATACAGAATAAAAAAGATCATAACTCATACAGAGGAGAAACCTCGGATAAGGGGAATGTGCGTTGGCGCATTCCTCTTTTTTTACCCTTTGGTCATAAAAAATGGAATAAAAAATCAAAAATGGGGGAATGATAAAATGACATCAGGTTTTGAAAAATCCGGAACCGTGCTGACTGTACATCTTCCGGCGGAACTGGATCATCCGGCTTCTGATGAGATTCGGAGAGAATCAGACCGAATTATTGGACATGACTATATAAAAAACATGATCTTTGATTTCTCAGAGACCGTTTTTATGGACAGTTCCGGGATCGGCCTGCTGATGGGGAGATATCGGGCACTTGGTATGAGGGGGAAATGTGTGCAGGTTATCAATGTGAACAGTCATATTGCAAAGCTTCTGCGGCTATCCGGAGTGGGAAAATATATTGAAATCTGTGGAATTAAAAAATCGGCAGGTGAACAGGAGGGTGTTTATGATGGAAAACACAAATGAAATGACGATCATTTTTGACAGCAGACCGGTAAATGAAGCACTGGCAAGAGTGGCTGTGGCTTCATTCTGCACACAGCTGAATCCTACGCTGGAGGAAATTTCGGATCTGAAGACCGCAGTATCGGAGGCAGTGACCAACTGCATCATACACGGGTATGAAGGGGAGATACATAAGATCCGGGTAGAATGTCGTCTCCGAGGGCAGGAGCTTCAGGTAGATGTAACGGATCACGGAGCCGGGATCCCGGATATCAAAAAAGCCATGGAGCCACTGTTTACCACAAAGGCTGATAAAGACCGCTCCGGTATGGGGTTTACATTCATGGAGGCATTTATGGATGAGCTTCAGGTGGAATCGGAGGTTGGTCGTGGAACTACTGTGCACATGAAAAAGATCATCAGGAGGTAACTATGGATCGTACTCTTGTCCTCATCGGGCGTGCACACCAGGGGGATAAAGCGGCAAGAGATCTTTTGTTTGAGGAAAATACAGGGCTGATATACAGTGTGGCAAAGCGTTTTTTGGGACGTGGGGTGGAGATGGAGGATCTGTTCCAGATCGGCAGCATCGGACTTCTGAAAGCAGTGGATAAGTTTGACATGTCCTATGATGTGAAATTTTCCACCTATGCAGTTCCCATGATCATCGGAGAGATCAAACGTTATCTCAGGGACGACGGGATACTGAAGGTAAGCCGTTCTCTGAAGGAAAATCACTACCGGATCTATCAGGTGAGAGAAGCACTGACGCGCCGGCTGGAGCGGGAACCTACGACGGGGGAAATGGCAGCGGAAATGGGAATTTCCATAGAAGAACTGGTAATGACTATGGAATCCGGTGCAGAGGTGGAATCTCTTCACAAAACGATCTATCAGGGTGAGGGAACGGAGATTTCTCTGATGGACAAGCTCCCGGAAAAAGAAAACCGGCAGGAAAAAGCACTGGACAGGATTTTTTTGGAAGAGATACTGGGGACTCTGGAGGCAAAGGAGCGGAGGCTGATCTATATGCGGTATTTTCAGAACATGACCCAGATGGAGATCGCCCATGAGCTTGGCGTATCCCAGGTACAGGTATCCAGAATGGAAAAGAGGATCCTGCGCAGTCTGCAGGAATCCGCAGAGAAAAAATAAAAGGGAGCCATGAGAAATGCTGCTGTTTTCTCATGGCTCCCTTTTGTGGGCAGCAGGTTCGATCAGACTGCTGCTTTTTTATGAAAAAGTACATTTTTGTATTTGGAAAGTGCTCCAAGAAGGATCATACCGATCACACCGGCTGAGATAAATTCGCCGGCTCCTACTGTGAGCATCATAAACGGGATAGGAAGGTTAATGCCATATCCGTAACGAAGCACAAGAGGAACGATCACAATGTTGGAAACGATCGGTGGGACCGGGGCGGTCCATCTGCTTGTATTGCGAAGCTTGTAGGTGAAGAATGCACCGATGAGTGTGGCAATGCTTCCGAAAATGATGTCAACCGGAATCGCACCGCCAAGAAGATTGGCAATGATACATCCCACAAACAGTCCCGGGATGGCAGCCGGTGTGAAGAACGGAAGCACAGTCAGCGCCTCGGAAAACCGGATCTGAACTTCACCGAAGCTAAGTGGCGCGAATACCAGTGTCAGGACAACATATACAGCTGCAATGGCAGCTCCCTGTACCAGAAAATGAGTACCTTTGTTTTTCATGTTTTTTATTCTCCTTTAGTTTTGTTTTACGAGTGGAAGGTCACGAACACTCGGCACATTTATAGGCGGTGACCGCCTTGTAAGCCCTGTACGACCTTGGTTTTTGCGGGCTTTTGCAGCGAAACTGAGTATAGCATAAGGGGCGTGGAAATGCAAGGTACGATCCTGACTATTTGATAACCCTGGCCTGTGTGGACAGACCCTGGCTCTGAAGCAGGCCAGACAGAAGCAAAAGCAGCAGGAACCTTATGGAAACAGGGGCTTTTTTCTTGACAGTTTTTTGTGATATTGATAAAATATATTACAGTATATAGGTTAAAGGGGCATTGGTTTTGATCTAAATCGATGTCTCTTTATTTATGTATCACACACATTATACCAGGGAGGTAGAAAGATGTTAAAAGTATGGATCGCAGGTGCCAACGGACAGATCGGACGGGCACTGAATGATGTTCTGGATCCAATGCAGATCGAGACTCTGAACACAGATCTTGATGAGCTGGATATCACAGACACAGATGAAGTGATCAACTTCGGTTCCATTAACCGTCCGGATGTGATCATCAACTGCACCGGTATCACAGATACCGATGAGTGTGAGAAGAATCCGGAACATGCATACCGTGTCAACGCACTGGGAGCAAGAAACTTAAGCATCGTGGCAAGAAAATGCGGGGCAAAGATCGTCCAGCTTTCCACAGATGATGTTTTCGACGGAAAGAGCAAAAAACCGTATACAGAGTTTGACGATACCAATCCGCTGACTGTTTACGGCCGTTCCAAGAGAGCCGGAGAGAACTATGTAAAAGAGTTTACACACAAACATTTCATTATCCGAAGCAACTGGGTATACGGAAAAGGCGGAAACAATTTTGTAAACCGTGTGCTGGAGACCGCAGAAAAAGGCCAGGCGCTTTCCGTTGCTTCGGATCAGTTCGGATCACCGACCAGCGCCAAGGATCTGGCAAGAATGATCCTGTATCTTATCGATACCAACGAATATGGAACTTATCACGTAACCTGCAGCGGTGTATGCAACCGTTATGAGTTTGCAACCGAGATCCTTCGCCTTGCAGGAAAGGAGATCGAACTGAGATCCGTGCCGACAGAGCAGTCAGATCTTTCTTCTGTCAGACCGCCATATGCCGTCCTTGATAATTTTATCCTCCGTATTATTGAAGTGTATGACATGCCGGACTGGAAAGCATCGCTGAAAGAATATATGGATGAAAGAGCGGAGGACTAGAATGAAAGAGAAAAATATAAAAGAGAAAACACAGCAGAAAAAGAAAATGGGCCTTACCACGAAGATCTTTGTGGCGCTGATCGCAGGTGCGATACTGGGAATCATTCTCTGTTACCTGGTTCCTGACAGCAGCTTCAAGAAAGATGTGATCGTGGAGGGAATCCTTTATGTGATCGGACAGGGATTTATCCGTCTGATGAAAATGCTGGTTGTACCGTTGGTATTCTGTTCCCTTGTCTGCGGAAGTATGTCCATCGGTGATACCAAGAAGCTTGGAACCGTAGGTGTGAGAACACTGGTATTTTATCTGGCGACTACAGCTCTGGCTGTTTCTGTTGCTTTGACTGTAGGTAATCTGATCAATCCGGGTGTGGGACTCGATATGAGCTCTATTCAGTCCTCCGCTTCCTCTGTGGAGACTATGGAGGCTACCTCTCTTACAGATACTATCCTGAATATCATCCCGGACAATCCGATCAATTCCCTGGCAAGCGGAACCATGCTTCAGGTTATCGTATTTGCCCTGATCGTGGGTGTGATCCTTGCGAAAATGGGAGAGCGCGCAGAGACAGTAGCGAACTTTTTCAGCCAGTTCAATGACATTATGATGGAAATGACCATGATGATCATGAGCCTTGCTCCGATCGGAGTTTTCTGCCTGATCAGCCGTACCTTTGCAAACATCGGTTTCAGTGCTTTTATTCCGCTGGCAAAATATATGATCGGTGTACTGCTTGCACTGGCAATCCAGTGTTTCGGTGTATACCAGATCCTGCTCAAGATCTTTACCGGTCTGAATCCGATTCGTTTTATCAAGAAATTTTTCCCGGTTATGGCATTTGCATTCTCAACAGCTACATCCAATGCCACGATCCCGATGTCCATTGATACCCTGTCCAAGAAAGTGGGTGTTTCCAAGAAGATCTCTTCATTTACCATTCCTCTTGGAGCTACTATCAACATGGACGGTACCTCTATCATGCAGGGTGTTGCCGTAGTATTTGCGGCACAGGCTTTTGGTATCCACTTAAGTCCGATGGATTATGTGACAGTTATCGGAACTGCAACCCTTGCTTCCGTAGGAACTGCCGGTGTACCAAGTGTTGGTCTTGTTACCCTGACTATGGTATTTAACTCAGTAGGTCTTCCGGTTGAGGCCATTGGTCTGATCATGGGTATTGACCGTATCCTGGATATGACCAGAACAGCAGTTAACATTACCGGTGATGCAGTCTGCACAACCATCGTTGCACACCAGAACAATGCACTGGATAGAAAAGTGTTCAACGAATCAAACTAAATATCCGGTTCAGAAAAAGATCCGACCCTTTCGGGTGAGATAAAAAACGAAAAACGGCTGTACATATCGTAAGAACGATATGTGCGGCCGTTTTTTAACGAAATCAGGTAAGTCCCCTGCTTATTCCTGTTCCAGAACACCCATGACAGAGGGTAGTTCCAGCTGCTGATAGGTGTGAAGGATCTTTTCCAGCTCAAAGATAGCAGGGGTAAGAAACTTATTCTTGTGATAGACCAGCTTGAATTTCCGGTTCCATTCCCCTGCTTCGTTGCAGAAGACCCGGACTGAACGGTGACGGATCTCATGATGCATAAGACGGATGGACATAACAGAGAGCATCTGGTTATACAGCACTGCGTTCAGCAGTGCCCGCGGACTGTTGGCTTCCCAGGCAGTTCGGATCTTCAGATCATGGCGAAGGGTGTAATCCTCAAAAAGCTGTCTGGTACCGCTTCCATATTCCCGGACTGCAAATTTCTGGTTGTTCAGCTCCTGGACATGGATGCGTCCTCTGCGGTAAAACGGATGCTTTTTTCCGGCGGCAAGGACCAGACAGTCGTCGATGATGGGAAGAACGACAAGGTCCGGGGAATGGATCTCACCTTCTACCACAGCAGCGTCCAGCTCAGAACGCAGAAGCTTCTGTTCGATATTTTGCGTGTTGGTGACAAAGGAGTAAACGTCAAGGTCCGGGATTTTTTTCTGCAGATCCAGGATAATGGATGGGGTCAGGCAGGTTCCCACAGTGAGGGTGGAGCCAAGCTTCAGGGTGGAAGACTGTCCCTGGTTCTGCATCAGCTCTTCCAGCTGCTGAAACTGGCGGATCATTTCACGGGCATGGGGAAGAAGAAGCTTTCCCCGTTCTGTGAGATAAAGCTTTTTTCCAAGACGTTCAAAGAGAAGGCCGTTATAATGAGCTTCCAGCTCACGGACGGCCTGACTGACTGTTGGCTGGGAAAGATAAAGATGTTTGGCAGCAGCACTCATGGAGCCCTGTTCCGCAACGGCCGCAAAAACAGTGAGATGGCGGATGGTCATATGGAATCTCCTTTTATTGTAAATTGGTATATAGGTAAAACCTATCATTTTTATAAAATAATATCATTTCTCAAATACATCTTCAAGTGGTATAGTAGGAAGTACGTGAAAACGATTTCAACATTGCAAAATACAGGGCAACGATACCGTGGGAAAGTATCGGAATGCCGGTGAGACCAGGAGGAGGAAATATGTCAGCATTAACTGTAAGCAAAGAGGAAGAGAAAAGACTGAAGGGGCAGGGGTTTTTGAATAACCGGGGAACCGATGAATTTTCTGCACGGGTGATCACTGTAAACGGAAAGGTGACAGCGGCACAGCACAGATGTATGGCGGAAGCAGCAGAGAAATTCGGCAACGGAAATCTTACCTACACGACCAGGCTCTCCGTGGAGATCCAGGGAATCCCCTACGAAAAGATCGAAGAGTTTCAGGAATTTATTGCGAAGGAAGGTCTGGAGACAGGAGGAACAGGAGCAAAGGTCCGACCGGTAGTATCCTGCAAGGGAACCACCTGTCAGTATGGACTTCTGGATTCCTATGCAATTTCAGAAGAGATTTTCCGGAGATTCTATAAAGGCTACCGTCAGGTTGCACTGCCGCATAAATTTAAAATCGCAGTAGGCGGATGCCCGAATAACTGTGTGAAACCAAATCTGAACGATGTGGGAATCATCGGACAGAGGATCCCGCACTTTGACAGAGAGGCCTGCAAGGGCTGCAAAAAATGTGCCATTGAAGCTGCATGTCCAAACAAAGTGGCGAAAGTCGTTGACGGGAAACTGCACATTGATGAGGAGCTTTGCAGACACTGCGGAAGGTGTGTGGGAAAATGTCCATTCCATTCCATCCCGGACGGTACCTACGGATTCAAGATCTATATCGGTGGACGCTGGGGAAAGAAAATTTCTCATGGAAAGGCCCTAAACCGGATCTTTACGTCAGAGGAAGAGGCACTGGATGTTATTGAGAAGGCAATCCTGCTTTTTAAGGACCAGGGATTAAAGGGAGAACGTTTTGCCGAGACTATAGAACGAATTGGATTCGAAAATGCAGAAAAACAATTATTGGAAAAAAATCTTCTGGAAAGAAAAATGGAAATTTTGTCCAAATAGAGATATAAAAAAACTTCCTATTATATAAGCTGTCTGAAACTGAAAAAATGCGAGCAATAATATAAAAAATTTTTATTTCATTTATATAAATTTTTATTATATCACAATATTAACAAAAAACTAAGTGAAAATTCTATTTGAAATATGCAAAATAATGTGATAAAGTATTAACAATACATGAACGGAGGTAAAAAGAGTGGAAAACTACATGTATTTGGTGCCGGTGGCAGCAGTACTGGCACTTCTGTTCGCAGCATACCTTGCAGCGAAGGTCAGCAAGCAGGATGCAGGAACAGACAGAATGAAGGAGATCGCAGGTGCGATCGCAGAAGGTGCCCGCGCCTTCTTAACAGCAGAGTACAAGATCCTGGTTATTTTTGTAGCCGTACTTTTTGTACTGATCGGAATCGGAGTTGGAAGCTGGGTAACAGCAATCTGCTTCGTAGTAGGTGCTCTGTTTTCAACAATCGCAGGATACTGCGGTATGACCGTTGCAACAAAGGCTAATGTAAGAACAGCAAATGCAGCAAAAGAGGGAGGAATGAACAAGGCTCTTTCCATTGCATTCTCCGGCGGTGCTGTTATGGGTATGTGTGTTGCAGGTCTTGGTGCATTGGGTGTCAGCGTTGTGTATATCATCACAAAGAACGTTGACGTACTTTCTGGATTCAGCCTTGGTGCTTCTTCCATCGCACTGTTTGCACGTGTTGGTGGTGGAATCTATACAAAGGCAGCTGACGTAGGAGCTGACCTTGTAGGTAAGGTTGAGGCTGGAATCCCGGAGGATGACCCTCGTAACCCGGCTGTTATCGCGGATAACGTAGGTGATAACGTAGGTGATGTTGCCGGTATGGGTGCAGACCTTTTTGAGTCCTATGTAGGATCTCTGGTATCTGCCCTTACACTTGGTGCGGTAGCCGGAGCAGTTTCCGGTGTTCTCTATCCGCTGGCTATTGCAGGCTGTGGACTGATCGCATCCATCATTGCAACATTCTTTGTAAAAGGTGATGATAATTCCAATCCGCAGAAAGCCCTCACAAGAGGAAGCTATGTATCTGCAGCACTTGTTATCATCGTGTCCCTGATCCTCAGCAAGACTCTCTTCGGAGACATGAAGGCAGCCATTGCTGTGATCGCAGGTCTTGTTGTCGGTGTCATCATCGGAAACATTACAGAGTATTACACATCTGCAGATTACAAACCGGTTCAGGGAATCGGCGAGCAGTCTGAGACAGGTGCAGCTACAACTATCATCAGTGGTATCGCAGTAGGTATGAAATCTACAGCATTCCCGATCCTGCTGATCTGTGTTGGTATTTTTGTAGCATACGGTGTGGATGGATTATACGGAATCGCTCTTGCAGCAGTTGGTATGCTTTCCACAACAGGAATCACAGTTGCCGTTGACGCGTATGGACCCATCGCTGACAATGCCGGTGGTATTGCAGAGATGTCAGGTCTGGATGAGTCAGTTCGTGAGATCACAGATAAGCTTGATTCTGTAGGTAACACAACAGCAGCTATGGGTAAAGGCTTCGCGATCGGTTCCGCAGCTCTTACAGCGCTTGCTCTGTTTGTATCTTATGCGAATGCAGTAAATCTGGATGCGATCAATATCCTTGCTCCTCGTGTTACGATCGGTATCTTTATCGGTGGTATGCTTACATTCCTCTTCTCGGCCTTCACAATGGAATCCGTTTCCAAGGCTGCTTACAAGATGATCGAGGAAGTTAGACGTCAGTTCCGTGAGAAACCAGGTATCATGAAAGGTACCGAGAAACCGGATTACAAATCATGCGTTGCGATCTCCACAACAGCAGCTCTTCACGAGATGATGCTTCCTGGAATCATGGCGGTCGTTGTTCCGGTTATCGTAGGTGTTGTTCTTGGCGTTGAGGCTCTTGGAGGACTTCTTTCCGGTGCGCTTGTAACAGGTGTACTGATGGCAATCTTCATGTCCAACGCAGGTGGTGCATGGGATAATGCAAAAAAATACATCGAGACAGGTCATCACGGCGGAAAAGGCAGCGAGGCGCACAAAGCAGCCGTTGTCGGCGATACAGTCGGCGATCCGTTCAAAGATACATCAGGTCCGTCCATCAACATCCTGATCAAACTTATGACCATCGTGTCACTGGTATTTGCTCCTCTGTTCTTATCCATCGGAGGACTTCTGTAAATATCATTTCAGAAAAAAAGTAAACCCATATTATATAAAAAAAGCTCTTTGCAGAGAAATCTGTAAGGAGCTTTTTGTGCGACAAGCGGCTGATCTGTACGGATAGGTCGTTGAATCCTGGATTAAGGCTCATGCTTCTTTTTCCGGATTTTCGGTCCGTTCTGCCTGTTCGATCAGTGTCTGGTTTACATCATCTTCATAGGTACGCATCTGTACCTGCATGGGTGTGGGATCATCGCTCAGTTTCAGATGTCCGAAATGATTAAAAAAGAGCAGTACACCAAGGCCGATCCCGACAGAGTAGGAGAGCTCCAGAATGGTAAAACCGTCGGAGCTTTTTCCCATGACAAGGGTGTAAAACTGGTCAAAAAGGCTCCCAAGATCCACGTCATTGTTAAAAGTCATAATAGAAAAAGCGGCGCCGAAAAAGGAAACCAGGCATACAAAAAAGATTTTTACATACCGGAAAAGCTTTCCTGTGGCGGAACTGATGCGGTAGGTGATGATGAAATCCGTTTCTCCCATGGGAGAAATATCAATAGATGGTTCCAGCTTCTGGATCTTTTTCAGAAGATCTGACACAGACATGACATAGCGTCCGGGCTTTGTCTCGTCCAGAACCATTACCGGCATGACCCGGAGACGGTTGAGGATCTTTGAATCACTCATGGAAAGGGCGGCAATGTCCTGGAGGTATACATGGGGATTGGTAACTTCGATATTCTGATCCAGCTGAAGATAAAGAGTATCGCTCATGAGAAAAAACTCCTTTCTCGAAACCTTACTTTTTCATTTTCGGCCGGAAGAAAAAACTGGCCAGATAAGAGAAGATCAGGGCAGAGGAAACTCCGGCCGCACAGGCAGTAAAGCCTCCTGTGAAAAGTCCCAGGATACCGTCTTCTTCAATGGCTTTTTTCATTCCTTCCCACAACACATGGCCGAAACCGATCAGGGGAACGGAAGCTCCGGCACCTGCAAAATCCACCAGCGGCTTGTAGATACCAACGGTACTTAATACGGCACCGCTGCACACCAGAAGTACCATCACGCGGCCAGGCATCAGCTTTGTTTTGTCCAGAAGAATCTGGATCAGGGCGCAGATGAGACCGCCGAACCAGAATGCGTTGAAATAATCCATACTTACACCTCCATATGCTCAATGACAACTCCGTGGGCGATACCTGGAATACTGTCACCTTCGTTGAAACTTACCTTGGAAAGAAGGGCGCCTGTGGGCACAAAAAGAATCCGCTTCCATTCCCCGGATACAACTTTTGGAAGGATATAGGAGGCAAGGACTACGGCAGAACAGCCACAGCCGCTTCCTCCTGCGTGAGTATCCTGAGATGGATTGTCATAGATCAGGATTCCGCAGTCTTTATGAATGGGTGAGAGCTGGATGTTCTGTTCGGACAGAAGATCCAGAAGGATTTTCTGTCCGATGATTCCCAGATCTCCGGTAAAAACAGCATCATAATCCGAAGGCTTTCTCCCGAAGTCCGAAAAGTTCCGTGCAATGGTATCACAGGCAGCAGGAGCCATGCAGCCGCCCATGTTCATGGAATCTTTGAGTCCGTAATCCATGACCCGGCCGGCCGTAAGTCCAGTGATGGCAGCGCAGCCGTTGCCGGAGCGCAGAGGAGATTTTTCCCCGGGAGGGGCTGTGTTCAGAATACAGGCGCCGCTTCCTGTTACAGTCCAGGTGGCAGAAAAGGGCCGCTGATTACCGTATCCCAGAGGAAAACGAAATTCTTTTTCCGCACTTGCAAAATGGCTGGAGGTGGCACATAAGACCCGGGTGCCGAAACCGGCGGTGAGAGCAAGGCAGCCGAGAGACAAGGATTCCCCCATGGTGGAGCAGGCGCCGTAAAGTCCGTAGAAAGGAATTCCAAGCCCGGCGGAACCAAAGCAGGTAGCTGCAGTCTGGGCAAGAAGATCTCCGGCAAACATCAGGTGGATATCTTCGAAGTCCAGTCCGGCTTTGTTCATGGCCAGAGTGGCAGTTTCTTTCTGCAGGGTACTTTCCGCAGATTCCCAGGTGCCGCAGCCAAACATGGGATCTTTACAGATCAGGTCAAAAAAATCTCCAAGAGGACCATCAGCTTCTTTCTGGCTGACAATAGATGCGGCGCTTTCGATATAAAGAGGCTGTGAAAAGGAAATGCTGGCTGCGCCAAGATGAAGATTTCTATTCATGATATCACCTCCAGGATTTTCAGAATGTAATAGATCACACCGAGAGCCCAGGCACTTAAGATACCGTATAGAATCACAGGTCCTGCAATGGTAAAGATCTTGCATCCAATGCCGAAGACCTGTCCTTCTGCACGGAACTCAATGGCGGATGCTGCTACCGAATTGGCAAAACCGGTAATGGGAACAAGGCTCCCGGCACCACCGAATTTGCCGATCTTCGGGTAGATCCCAAACCCTGTGAGAATGACGCTTAAAAGGATGAGAAGTACAGAACACCAGGTTCTGGCGTCGGAAGTGTCCGCACCGAGAGCCAGGGCTGTGTTGATAATGACCTGGCCAAGAAGACAGATCAGTCCGCCCGTGAGAAATGCTTTTGCCATATTCAGAGGAAGACTGTGGGTTGGGGTAAGCTGTTTGACATACTGTTCGTATTTTTTTTCGTCAATATTACGCATATGAAAAATCCTTTCGTAAGATGATGGAGGGCTGTAAAGTTTACATCCAGCCCATGGCATAATAAAAAAGAGAGCCAAAAGTTTTTCCGGCAGCAATGGATATGATCACAAGAGAAAGTCCCTGGGTGAGTTTCAGGCGTCTGGCGAAAACGGGAAAGACTTTTGCAATTTCTGCCAGTGCCAGGATCCATCCACCAACAAAAATCCCAAACAGCACACCCATCAGCACAAGGCCAAAAATTCCCAGTGGAATCCGGATCTGATGCACCGTCAGAAGATTTCCGAAAATGGCTCCTGCAAGTATCGCTGTCTCATATTCTTTCACATGCTTTGCCGTATGTGTGATCCCGACAAACCGCGTGATGATTCCAAGTCCCACCATCAGGGCGATCACACCGCCTGCTATGACAAAACCTCCGGAGAGTCCCACGACTGCCGGAATGATCTGTTTTTCCGCCATATCATCCACCCGCCTTTTTCTGCTGATTTGTGTTTTTCTGTTTTTTCGGGTCACGGGTGCTTCGCTCGATCAGCGTCGTGTCGATCTCATCTTCGTAAGTACGCATCTCCACTTCTAGAGGTGTCGGATCTGCCGTGATCTTTCTGCCGCCAAAATGGTTGAAAAAGAGCAGTATCCCAAGCCCCAGCCCAATCGAGTACGAGAACTCCATAACCGTAAAACCACTGGACGGTGTGCCCGTAAACTGCTGATAGATCTGAGCAAACAGCTTTGGAATGTCCACATCGTTGTTAAACGTCATGATCGTAAAAGCCGCCCCAAAAAACGACAGTGCCGCGACAAATATGGTTTTTGCATAACTGAGCACACGCCCCGGCTGCTTTTCCGCTTCATACGTCACAAGGAAATCATACTCTCCGATGTTGTTGATCTCAAGCCCGGAAACTTCTTCCTGGATCCGCTCAATCAGCTCCATGACCGACATCGTATGCCGCCCCGGTTTCCCGTTTGTCGCCTGCGGCACTTTGATGGTTTTCACAAGATTTTCTGTCTGTTTATCTGTACAGAGAATCTGTGCGAGATCACCAATCGTTACTTTTTTGTCATGTACCTGCACATTTCGATCCACTTTCAGATAAAGTGTCTCACCGCCTGCCTGCTTCATATCGTAGCCTCCAGCTGTATTTTTCTTTCTTCTGTAGTATCTCCTTTGTTTTGTTTTTTATTCCCAGTTATCATCCCTTTCTTTTTCCCAGAATCCGCCTTTACAGCCGTTCCCTCAGTTTCCCCAGAATCTTCTTTTCCATCCTGGAAACCTGCACCTGTGTCATATCCAGTTGTTTTGCGACCTGCACCTGCGTCAGGTCTTCAAAATAGCGAAGCCGCAGAAGATCACGTTCTTTTTCTTCCAGCGTACCAAGAAGACTGTTTAAAAGCATATGATCCAGAAGTTCTTCTGAGGCATCTTTTTCTTCTTTTATACCGTCCATCAGAGAAATGGCATTTCCGTCCCCCTGGTAAATGGTCTTGTGCAGCGATTCTACCTCGCTTGCAGACTCCATCGCCATCACGATCTCTTCTCTTGTCGCCCCGATTTCTTCTGAAACTCTTCCAGGGTTGGTTCCCTCCCGTAATCCTTTTCCAGCTTTTCTCTTGTCATGCACACTTTTACCGCCATCTCTTTTAAAGAGCGGCTGACCTTGATCATCCCGTCGTCCCGCAGAAACCGTTTGATCTCTCCTGCGATCATCGGAACTGCATACGTCGAAAATCTGACATCATAGGAAAGGTCAAATTTATCGATTGCTTTTAACAGTCCAATGCTTCCAATCTGTATCAGATCTTCCATCTCACATCCTCTGCCGTTAAAACGCCTCGCGACGGTATAGACAAGTCCCATATTCTGCTGTGCGAGTATATTCCTTGCATCTTTGTCCCCCTTGTGAGAACGTTCGATCAATGCAAGGGTTTGTTCCATCCGATCTCCTTTCGCATGGAAACCGTGGTTCCATGTCCAGGTGTGGATTCGACATGCACTTCATCCATAAAAGCTTCCATAAAGGCAAATCCCATACCGGAACGTTCCATCTCCGGTCTGGTCGTAAACAGTGGTTCCATGGCTTTTTCAATGTCCGGGATGCCGCATCCGGTATCTTTGACCGACAGGCAGAGGGCATTTCCTTCGATATGACAGGATACCGTTATTTTCTCCACCTTTCCGTCATATGCATGTACGATACAGTTTGTGACTGCTTCTGAAACTGCTGTCTTTACATCCGCAACCTCTTCCAGCGTCGGATTGAGCTGTGTCATAAAAGCGGAAACTGCCACGCGGATAAACCCTTCGTTGCAGGAGCGACTGTCAAACTCTATCTTCATTTCGTTTTCATACCCCATGTCTGTTCCCTCCATACATCGCCCCGGTTGTCTGTGGGGTATCCTCGTAAATCCCGACAATTTTATAGATTCCGGAAAGCAGCAGGATCCTGCGTACCCTCTGGTTTACATGAATTGCCGTCACCTTTCCTCCAAGCGACTGCATCAATTTATAGCGACCCATGATCATACCGATCCCGGCACTGTCCATAAACACCGTCTCCCTAAAATCAAAGATCACCTGTTTGACTCTCCGGCTTCCCATCAGCTGATCTGCCTCCCGGCGTATTTTCTCTGCACCGTGATGATCCAGCTCTTCCGGAACAAAAATGATCATGTCGCTCCCTCTCATTTTCACAAAATCCTGCATCTTTCTGATATCCCCCAATCTTTTCCGTATACTGTTGCTTCAAGTCGAACGCACGTGAGACTTGGCACGCGATTTTGGTCAGCTTTGCTGACATTTACCCAACAGAATCGCTGTGCATTCTACACTTCGTTCCGGTCGGCACAAAACCATTGTCCACTGGACAATGTGTGCCCTCGCGGAGCGTTTATCTCAGTCGGAGATTGTACTCCCACTGAGAAAGACTTGTTATTACTCACCACTTGCAGAAGTGGGAGTCTTCTCGACTGAGATAAAAAACTTTTGACTTCAATGGATGCCTGCGAATTGCTCCATTACAAAGTAACTCTCACAATCCTGTAAATTTTTCCTGTTTTTCAGAAAAAAACTAGCCGTTTGGATAGTGTACAAAACACGGAAAAATTGCTATACTTTTTCTTGGGAAGAGGAACTTATAAACATAAAACGTAGTAAAACAACAGAGAAAGCGGGGTGTTGCATTGGCAGAAAACAGCATGTGGGAAGAGATGATGCAAGGGGAGAAAATCTGCTATGTAAAACCCCGCCGTGCAATCAGGCGGCTGAAAGCGGCAGATGAAGAGAATATAACAGCGTATATTTATGGGGTCAGCGGTTGCGGCAAAACGGAACTGGTCATGCGATATCTGAAGAACCGGAAATATACGCTGTTTAACGCTGGTTTGGTAACAGTGGAGGAACTGCGTGAGATCAAGGTTTCCAAGCAGCGGAAAACCGTGGTGATCAACAGTCTGCACGATATGGCGATGCAGAATGATACTGAGGAGATCCGGGAAGCGATCATCGAACTTGTGGAGCGTGAGGATGTGTGGCTGATTTTGAGCGGACGCTGTGCGGTACCGCCGTGGCTGACTGCTGTGCGGTATCGTGAAGTCTTCTATGTGATCGGTGAGCAGGAGCTGCTGTTTGATGAAGATCAGGCAGATCAGTATATTGCCATGACCGGGATGATCTTCAGTGAAGAACAGCGGGCAAAAGAAAAAGCATACTGCGTTGGTATGCCGATCGGCTGGAGCATCACAAATAGTGTCTATTGGCAGATGCGTATGGGGCAGGATGAAAAGGATGTCACGAAACCGTTTTCAGATGAAGAATACCGGACGATGGTGGGAGAGGCACTGAGCCAGATGTGGGATTATCTGGAATATCATGTCTATGACCGCTGGGAAATATCAATACAGGAATTTCTGATGGAAGTTGCAATTGTGGAAGATTTTACCGTATATATGGCGGAGATGATCACCGGACGCAATGATGTAGAATCGCTTCTTGAAAGGATTCAGTGGATCGGTAATTTCATGGATATTGTCCGAAACGGAAGTGAAACGGTCTACAAACTCAGAAATCAAATGCGGATCAGCATGATCCGGAGGCTGAGGCGAAAATACACAAAAGAGCAGATCCGTAAGCTTTACGAAAATGCAGGACTTTATTACCAGATCAGTAAGCAGCCGTTAAAGGCTCTTTCCATGTATCAACAGGTGAATGACACGGAAAGAATCGCCTCGGTGCTGATCGATAATGTTCGGATAGCACCAAACAATGCTTATTATTATGAACTGAAACCGTATTATCTTAAACTGCCGGAAGAAAAAATATGCAAAAGCCCGGAACTGATGTGTGGCATGAGTATGCTGCAGTCGTTGCTTTTAAATACCGAAGAGAGCGAACGCTGGTACCGGGAGCTTCAAAAATATGCAAAAGAACATACCGGAAGTGAACGGCGTTCAGCGAAAGGAAAGATCCTGTATCTGGATATCGGACTTCCGCACCGTGGCAGTGACCATATGGTAGAAATCCTGAAAAATGCATATTTGCTTCTTTTGGATAAAGAAGTGAAAATGCAGGAGTTTTCCGTTACCAGCAATCAGGCATCTCAGATGAACGGCGGCAAGGATTTCTGTGAGTGGAGCAAGCGTGACCGCGAGCTTGCAGGAAGCATTGGCAAGATTGTGGAATTTGTACTTGGAAAATATGGTAAGGGGCTTGTAAATCTGGCACTTGCAGAAAGCTTTTTTGAAAAGGGCGGAGATAATTATGAAGTTGCGATGCTTGCAAATAAGGGAAGAATGCAGGCGGAGGCAGGAGGCAAGATCGAGCAGTGTTTTGTCGGAGACGGCATGCTTGCCTGGCTTCATATTATTACCGGAAAAGTAAAAGAAGCGGAGGAGCTTCTGACCAGATTCAAGGGTAAAGCACAGCAGGAAAATGCAGAAAGAATTCTGCCGAATATCGATACCTTTCTCGTTCGCTGTGCACTATATGATGCGGACAAAGCAGCGATTGCAAAATGGCTTGCCCAGGCACCGGATGAAGAACTGATATTCTCTATTTATGATCGTTTTCATTATATTACGAAAGTGCGTGTGTATCTGCAGAATGGCAGAAACGAGCAGGCTTATCATCTGCTTTTGAAATGTGCCTATTATGCAAAAGTGATGCAGCGTACCTACATTGATATAGAAGTGAAACTGCTTCTTGCGATCACGCAGTACCGCATGGGTGAGAAAAAATGGGATGAAACACTTGGCGAGGCACTGACAAAAGCAGAAGAATATCATTTTGTACGGATCATCACAAGAGAAGGTGCGGCTATCCGGCCTCTGCTTCAGGCAACATCCTGGAGGCCGTCGGAAGTAGAAAAAGATCCGGCACAGACCAGAAAGAACAAACAGTTCTGGGCAAAGGTTCAGGACGAGACAGAAAAAATGGCACGATTCTATCCGGCGTATTTAAAAGTGGGTGTGGAAGAAGTCACATTGAGTGATACAATGCTTCGAATCCTGAAACTGCAGGCAGATGGAATGTCAAAAGAAAAAATTGCGGCAGAGCTGAATATGACAACCGCTAATGTAAAATATCATACACAGCAGATCTACAAAAGACTCGGTGTTTCCAATAAGGCAGGAGCCGTGATGGAAGCGGGCAAACGAGGACTGATCTGAAAATGCAAAGAAAAGAAACCACAGCACTTGCTGACTGAATCGGTCGGTGGTGCGTGGTTTTTTTTATCTCAGTCGGAGAAGACTCCCACTTCTATAAATGGCGAGCAACAAATTTGACCCTGACATCATGGCAAATTTTGAATGCAAATTGAACGAATATGAATGAAAATGAACGTTTGTGAAAACTATACAAAAACGGAAAGGGAAATTTGTGAATTAGTATGATTGAAATTGAACGAATATGATTGTATAATACAATCATGAAACAGAGAGGCACACAAAAGTGCAAAAGAAAGAGGTAAGGCATATGATTTATACGGTAACATTTAATCCTTGTCTGGATTATATCGTAGGTGTGGAAGATTTTCAACTGGGAATGACAAACCGCACCTGTTCAGAGCAGATGTTTGCCGGTGGAAAGGGGATCAACGTCTCTATCGTTCTGAAAAATCTCGGCATTGAGAGTACGGCACTTGGATTTATCGCCGGTTTCACCGGAGAGGAGATCCGCAGAAAAGTCGAGAAGATGGGCATTACATCCGAATTTATCCAGCTTGAGAATGGATTTTCCCGGATCAACATCAAACTCAAATCCATCGATGGAACGGAGATCAACGGCACAGGACCTTCGATCGGAAGTGAAGAACTTGAAAGATTGCTTAAGAAACTGGATACACTGAAAAAGGGAGATGTGCTGATCCTTGCAGGCAGCATCCCGGCAAGTCTTCCGGATTCTATTTACAGTGACATTATGGAACGTCTGGAAGAAAAAGAGGTCATGATCGTGGTGGATGCGACAAAAGACCTTCTGGTCAATGTACTGAAATACCACCCGTTCCTCATTAAACCAAACAATCATGAACTGGGCGATATCTTTGGAGTGGAGATCAGAGAGCGTGACCAGGTAGCACCATATGCGAAGAAGTTACAGGAGATGGGAGCAAGAAATGTTCTGGTTTCCATGGCAGGCAAAGGTGCAGTGCTTCTTGCTGAGGATGGCAGCGTATATGAAAGCCCGGCACCGAAAGGTAAACTGATCAATGCGGTTGGAGCCGGAGATTCCATGGTGGCTGGTTTTACTGCAGGTTATATGCAGAAAGGCAGCTATGAGCATGCATTCAAAATGGGCGTTTCCACCGGAAGTGCCAGTGCATTTTCTGAGAATTTTGCCACAAAAGAAGAAGTAGAAGCGATTTATAAAACATTGTAAAGATGCCAGGGTCAAAAGCCTGAAACTACGATGTCGAAGTGAGGAACAATTCGTATGGCATTTTTGAATTAGCTTCTTGTAGAAAATCTATCACAAAAAAGAAATGTAAGAAAGGAGAACTTATGAGGATCACAGAACTGCTGGATAAGCGAAGCATCAGGATCGACGGTGCTCCAAAATCCAAGAACGAAGCTCTCGACCAGATGGTCGAACTGATGGCAAAGAGTGGAAAAATCAATGACCTGGAAGCTTATCGCCAGGAAGTATACCGCCGTGAAGAGGAAGGAACGACAGGTGTCGGAGAGGGGATTGCGATCCCTCACGGAAAAGGTGCATTTGTAGATAAGCCGGGACTGGCAGCGATGGTTGTAAAGGACGGTGTAGATTACGATTCTCTTGATGGAGAGCCGGTACATCTGATCTTTCTGATTGCAGCACCGAATACCAAAGACAACGTACATCTGGACGTACTGAGCAAACTTTCCGTACTTCTGATGGATGAGGATTTTTCCAGAGCACTGCAGAATGCAAAAAGCCCGGAAGAATTTATGAAGATCGTCGATGAAGCAGATCAGGAAGCACCGGATCTGGATGAAAAACTGAAAGCAGACGAAGCGACCTCGGAAGATCAGTTCCGTATTCTGGCTGTCACAGCATGCCCGACCGGTATCGCACATACTTACATGGCAGCGGAAGGTCTGGAAAAGGCTGCAAAAGCGAAAGGATGTTTCATTAAAGTAGAGACAAGAGGTTCTGGCGGAGCGAAAAACGTGCTGACTGCGGAAGAGATCAAAAATGCAGACTGCATCATCGTGGCAGCAGACACAAAAGTTCCGATGGATCGATTCAATGGTAAAAAGCTGATCGAAGTTCAGGTTTCTGACGGTATCAGCAAGGCAGATAAGCTGGTAGAGCAGGCTATGTCAGGTAAGGTACCGGTTTATCAGACATCGGAAAATGCAGAAGTTTCCGTGAAAAAAGCAGGAGGCTCCAAAGGCCATCAGATTTATATGCAGTTGATGAATGGTGTTTCACACATGCTGCCATTCGTCGTAGGCGGAGGTATTTTGATCGCTCTTGCATTCCTGATCGATGGACTTTGTGTAGATATGACATCATTGACAGCAGAAGCACGACAGAGTTTCGGTTCGATCACACCGGCAGCGGCAACACTGAAATCCATTGGCGACCTTGCATTTGGATTTATGCTTCCGCTTCTGGCAGGATTTATCGCTATGAGCATTGCAGACAGACCTGGTCTGGCAGTCGGATTTGTGGGTGGTGCGATTGCGGCAAACGGTAAGTCTGGTTTCCTTGGTGCATTAGTTGCAGGTTTCCTGGCAGGCTATCTTATCCTTCTCTTAAAGAAATTGTCCGAAAAACTTCCGGAAGCATTGAAAAAAATTGCCCCAGTTCTTCTCTATCCGGTATTCGGCATTCTGATCGTGGGACTCGTTATGACGTTTGTAGTAGAGCCTCCAATCGGAGCTTTGAACACGGCACTGAACACAACCCTCACCAACATGGGCGGTTCCAGCAAGATTCTTCTTGGCATCATCGTGGCAGGCATGATGGCAGCCGATATGGGTGGTCCGTTTAATAAAGCGGCCTATGTATTTGGAACGGCATCGATTGCGGCTGGAAATTACGGAATCATGGCAGCAGTTATGATCGGCGGTATGGTTCCTCCGTGTGCGATTGCTCTGGCATCTCTTCTGTTTAAAGATAAATTTACAAAAACAGAAAGAGAATCCGCTCCGACAAACTTTATCATGGGACTTGCATTTATCACAGAAGGTGCGATTCCGTTTGCAGCATCCGATCCACTGCATGTCATCCCAGCATGCGTGATCGGTTCCGGACTTGCAGGAGCACTTTCCATGGCATTCAACTGTACGCTGATGGCACCGCACGGTGGAATCTTCGTGTTCCCTGTAGTCGGCAATCCGCTGATGTACCTGGCTGCACTGGCAGTAGGAACCGTAGTCGGAGCACTGATGCTCGGTGTGCTTAAGAAAAAAATAGCCGAGTAAACCAAAACTTCATCATAAAACTTTTCCTCAGAAAAACCGCAGTGACTTTAAAGTTGTAAAGCACTGCGGTTTTGCTTTACTTTCTTATCTGCTATGAGCTATAATAAAAGGCGTCAAGGGATGTAACTATATGATTTTTTTGCAGCATGAAAAGGGGTGGGATAATATGCTTACTAAAACACGACAGAAAGAGATCTTGAAACTTCTGGAAAACAGAGGCAGCGTGACACTTCAGGAGTTAAAAGATCATTTAAATACTTCAGAATCTACGATCCGTCGAGATCTGAATACGTTGGATGCACAGGGGAAGCTGGTCAAGGTTTTCGGTGGGGCAGTTGCAGCTGACAACATGAGCATACGCGATGAGCAGGTGTCACGAAGAGAAGAAAAGAATTTAGAAGAAAAAAGACTGATTGCACGTTATGCGGCATCGCTGATACAGGATGATGATTTCGTGTATCTCGATGCCGGAACGACAACCGGATGTATGCTCGATTATATTTCCGATGCGACAACGGCTGTTTTTGTGACGAATGCACCATCGCATGCACAGAAACTGGCACGCAAAGGCATGGAAGTCATTCTGATCGGCGGCAGACTCAAACAGTCCACGGAAGCAGTGGTTGGAGAAGAGGCATGCAGACAGATCGAGAAATTTAATTTCAGTCTTGGTTTCCTGGGCAGCAACGGCGTTTCCGAACGCTCCGGATTTTCGACACCGGATCAGGACGAAGCGATGGTCAAAAAAAGAGCAATCGAACGCATCCACCGGTGCTTTGTTCTCTGTGATCACACGAAATTTTACAAAGTCAGCCCGATCAGCTTTGCAAAATTAGAAGATGCCGTCGTACTGACAGATTCTGCACCGCAGGGCAATTTTCAGGAGATGCCGAACATCGTGGAAATTTCCGAAGATGAATAGATGGAAATACCAAAAACGGCAAAACTGTAAAAAGTGAAAAGGATGCCGGGAGTGCCTTGAAACAGAGCAATCAGCAGGCATCAAATAAAAAATGGAAAATAAAGGAGGAAGAAAACATGGGATGGTTGATATTGATCGTACTTCTTTTGATTGTGCTGATACTTTTGCTTTCCTGCGTGAAGATTGTGCCTCAGGCAACCGCAATGGTTGTGGAACGTCTTGGCGGATATCGTGCGACCTGGTCGGTCGGACTTCATGTGAAAGCACCGTTTATTGACCGTGTCGCAAAGAAAGTCATTTTAAAAGAGCAGGTGGTAGATTTTGCACCGCAGCCGGTTATCACAAAGGATAACGTAACAATGCGGATCGATACGGTTGTATTTTTCCAGATCACAGATCCGAAGCTGTTTGCATACGGCGTGGAGAATCCGATCATGGCAATCGAAAATCTGACTGCAACGACACTGCGAAATATCATCGGTGATCTGGAGCTGGATCAGACCCTGACATCCAGAGAGACGATCAACACGAAAATGCGTGCATCGCTTGATATTGCCACGGATCCATGGGGCATTAAAGTCAACCGTGTGGAGCTGAAAAACATCATTCCGCCGGCTGCAATCCAGGATGCGATGGAGAAGCAGATGAAAGCAGAGCGTGAGCGAAGAGAAGCGATCCTGCGTGCAGAAGGTGAGAAAAAATCTACCGTGCTTGTGGCAGAAGGCAAAAAGGAATCTGCAATCCTGGATGCAGAGGCAGAAAAAACCGCAGCAATCCTGCGAGCAGAAGCACAGAAGGAAAAGATGATCCGCGAAGCCGAAGGTCAGGCAGAAGCGATCCTGAAGGTTCAGAAAGCAAATGCGGACGGTCTTCGTTTCTTAAAAGATGCAGGAGCAGATGAAACCGTTCTGGCACTGAAGAGCTTTGAAGCACTGACAAAAGTGGCAGACGGCAAAGCAACCAAGATCATCATACCATCGGAACTGCAGAATGTTGCCGGCACATTGACAGCACTTGCAGAGACTGTAAAAACCGAGAAAAAAGAAACAGCAGATCCGGTTTAAAAGAAAGTATAGGCCATTTTTGAATTTATGAAAAATGAAATGGTTTGAAAGCGAATATGGAGGATAAAAAAATGGATTTAAAAGGACGCAATTTTCTGACTTTAAAAGATTTCACGGCAGAGGAAATCATTTATCTGGTCGATCTGGCAGCAGAACTGAAAGAAAAAAAGAAAAAAGGAATCCCGGTTGACACCTTAAGAGGAAAAAATGTGGCTCTGATCTTCGAAAAGACCAGCACGAGAACACGCTGTGCATTTGAAGTGGCAGCACATGACCTTGGCATGGGAACGACTTATCTGGATCCTTCGGGTTCTCAGATCGGCAAAAAAGAGAGCATCCGCGACACCGCACGCGTACTGGGCAGAATGTTTGAAGGTATCGAGTATCGTGGATTTGGACAGGAAATTGTGGAAGAACTGGCAAAATATGCAGGGGTTCCGGTATGGAACGGCCTGACGAACGAATACCACCCGACACAGATGCTTGCTGATATGCTGACGATCCGTGAACACCTCGGACATCTGAAAGGCGTGAAACTGGTATACATGGGCGATGCACGTTACAACATGGGTAATTCTCTGATGATCGCATGTGCAAAGCTCGGTATGCATTTCGTAGCATGTGCACCGGAAAAATATTTTCCGAACGCAGCACTGGTTGAGGAATGCCAGGACTATGCAAAAGAGAGCGGCGGAAGCATCACACTGACCGAAGATGTCAAGGTCGGAACCAAAGATGCAGACGTTATCTACACCGATGTATGGGTTTCCATGGGTGAGCCGGATGAAGTCTGGGAAGAGCGTATCCGCGAATTAACTCCATATAAAGTAACAAAAGAAGTGATGGAAAACGCAGGAGAGAAAGCTATTTTCCTGCATTGCCTGCCGGCATTTCATGACTGGGAGACAAAGATCGGAAAAGAAATGGGCGAACGTTTCAACCTCAAAGAAATGGAAGTTACCGATGAAGTATTTGAGTCTGAACAGTCCGTTGTATTTGACGAGGCGGAAAACAGAATGCACACCATAAAAGCAGTTATGGCGGCAACACTTGGAGCATAAAATTTTATGTCAAGAGAAGAAGAAAAATGGATCAAACGGCTGGAGATCTTAGGAGCCTCCGCCGCTGCGATCGTGATCGTATCCGCAGTCGGGACCTTTTTGCTGGATAGTATTGCCATGCAGCTGATGGCACTGGCTGTCGGATGCGGAAGCATAGTCAATGTGGTACTTATGGTACTTTGTTATTATAAAAAAAAGACCGTACCGAGCATTATTTTTATGATTTTTGCACTGCTTCTTATAGCAACTTTTATTATGCAGATCATGGCTATGTAAAAATGCCAGGGTAGACATAAAAGTGGAGCGTAAGCTTCACGATATGCGAATAGTGAAGTGTTATGTGCCAGTGGCACACGTTTAACACTGACCGAAGCGGATCGTAGAAAGAATTGTGAGAGTACGAAGTACGGAACAATTCGTATGGCATTTCAGTGTAACTGTGGAAATACAAAGCAGTTTTAAACAGAGGTAAAAGAACATGAAAAGTAAAATACTGAATCGTCTGCGTGGTGCAGAAGAATTTGTTTCCGGACAGCAGCTCTGTGAAGAGTTCGGCGTATCCAGAACGGCAGTATGGAAAGCAATCAATCAGCTTAAAGAAGAAGGCTATGAGATCGAGGCGGTACACAATAAGGGGTATCGCCTTTTAGGATGTCCGGATATTATTTCTGCGGAAGAAGTAAAAAGCAGACTTCACACGGACTGGGCGGGCTGTGAAGTGAGATATTTTGATACACTTGATTCCACCAATATCTGTGCCAAAAGAATGGCAGAAGAAGGAGCACCGAACGGAACGCTGGTGATCGCGGATAAACAGACCGCCGGACGCGGAAGATGCGGAAGAGTCTGGGAGACGCCGAAAGGTACAGCAATCGCCATGACACTTCTGATGCGTCCGAATCTCCGACCGGAAAAAGCAAGTATGCTGACTCTGGTGATGGGTATGGCAGTAACAAGGGCAGTCAACGAACTTTACAGTCTGAACTGCCAGATCAAGTGGCCAAATGATGTGGTCTTGGAAGGAAAAAAAATCTGCGGTATTCTGGTAGAAATGAGTGCTGAAATGAATGCGATCCATTACCTGGTTATCGGATGCGGTATCAACGCAAATATGACAGAGTTCCCGGAAGAACTGAAAGAAAAGGCCATTTCCCTGCGAATGATCACCGGGGCTGAAGTGGATCGTGCACAGATCATACAGCGGTCTCTGGAATGGCTGGAAAAATATTATCAAAAATTTGAAGAGACGAGCGATATGTCCGGACTGATGGAAGAATACAATCAGATGCTGGTGAACAGAGGAAGTGAAGTCTGCGTGCTTGACCCGTGCGGCGAATACCGCGGAAAAGCACTTGGCATCAACGATGCCGGAGAACTGTTGGTGGAAAAAGAAGATGGAACGACAGAAAATGTCTACGCCGGAGAAGTGTCCGTACGTGGTGTGTATGGATACGTGTGAATTACTTTGCAGCGGGCAATTTGTTGGTATCAACAGTAAGAATGCCAGAGGCATTCTTAAACATCGCATGAAACAGAAAGAAGAAAGGAACAACGTCATGAAAAAAGCAAACGAGACAGTCGTTCTGTGCGGAGCGAGTGCCTACGAAGAAAAATATTATCTGAATCCGCAGTTCTCCAAACTGCCGGAGCACATCCGTCAGGAACTGCAGATCATGTGTGTACTGTATACACAGAAAGTAGGCGGAATCCTGATGCTGGAATTTACGCCGGAAGGTCATCTGGAATTTAAGACTGAAGCGAAAGAAAACGACTTCTTCTATGACGAGATTGGAAGCGTACTGGAGATCAAAAAACTTCAGAATGAGAAACGAGAACTGATGGAAGCACTGGAAATGTTTTATCGCGTAGTATTTTTGGGTGAGGAATTCGATTACGATGAAGCTTAAGATAGGAAATGTGGAGATTGCAAATCCGTGTGTGCTGGCACCGATGGCGGGCGTTACGGACCTGCCGTTCCGACTGCTGTGCAAAGAACAAGGAGTCGGGCTTCTGAGTATGGAAATGGTCAGTGCGAAAGCGATTTCCTTTCATAATAAAAATACGCTGGATTTGATGCAGATCGCAGAGGGAGAAAATCCGATTGCTCTGCAGATCTTCGGTTCCGATCCGGAGATCATGGCACAGTCCGCCGCCGAGATTGAAGAGCGGCCGTTTGATATTCTTGATATCAATATGGGCTGTCCAGTGCCGAAAGTAGTCAATAACGGCGAAGGTTCCGCACTGATGAAGAATCCAAAACTGGCGGGAGAGATCGTGGAGAGGGTTTCCAGAGCAGTAAAAAAGCCGGTGACGGTAAAGATCCGCAAAGGATTTCAGGAGTCCAGTGTCAATGCCGTAGAGATGGCAAAGATTCTTGAGGCATCCGGGGCAGCAGCGATTGCCGTACATGGAAGAACGAGAGAACAGTATTATTCCGGAGAAGCAGACTGGAACATCATCCGCCAGGTCAAAGAGGCCGTTTCCATTCCGGTGATCGGAAACGGGGATATCACCTGTGCAAAAGATGCTGCGAACATGATCGAACAGACCGGATGTGATGGCGTGATGATCGGAAGAGCCTCCCGCGGAAATCCATGGATTTTTCGTCAGGTGAGCGAATATCTGGAAAACGGAAAAATCATTGAGCCGCCGACGATCGCAGAAGTCAAAAAAATGATGCTGCGTCATGCAAGACTGCAGCTGCAGTATCGTGGAGAATACACCGGAATCCGTGAGATGCGAAAACATGTTGCATGGTACACCGCAGGATTTCCGCATTCGGCAAAACTGAGGAAAAGAGTGAATGAAGTCGAATCCATGGAAGCCCTGGAAGAACTTCTGCAAAGCTGGGAGTGAGACAAACGCTTTGCAGTTCGTCTTGAAAACAGTTCAACCCGGAAGCTTAAACGGACGACAATATTTTTCGTAAGGTTGAACTGTTGTAAAAAACGCAGAAAACAAGGGCAGATTGCTTGACAAGGCACAAAACGCAAGGTATAATTTTTGATTACAAGATAGCTGCAAAAAGTGGCTATCTTGTTTCACGAATGTATATTATGATATTGGGGTCAAAAGGTCTTTTGCCCCCAACAAGATGCCTGCGAATTGCTCCGTTACAAAGTAACTCTCGCAATTCTATAAACATTCGGAATCCGCATATTTACTGCGTAAATAGCTACTTCCTCATGTTTAGCGGGTCCCAAGTTCAAATGTCTTATCTTGCAAGCAAGAACGACATTTTGACCTTTTGACCCTGGCATCATAGAATTCCCAAAATTATTTGTTAAAAAGTGCAGGAAAATCTTTCGCTGCACTTAAAGTTATGCTGCTAAGAGCGGCATCAGGAGGTAAAGATGGAAGAAAAGAAGAACTTACTGACTTATGCAGGTTTAAAAGCTCTTGAAGATGAGCTGCACGATCTGAAGGTAAACAGACGTAAAGAAGTTGCCGGTAAGATCAAAGAAGCAAGAGAACAGGGCGACCTTTCAGAGAATGCAGAATACGATGCAGCAAAAGATGAGCAGAGAGATATCGAAGCACGTATCGAAGAAATCGAAAAAATTCTGAAAAATGCGGAAGTAGTTGTAGAAGATGAAGTAGATCTGGACAAGATCAGCGTTGGATGCAGCGTCAAGATTTACGATGAAGAATATGAAGAAGAAATGGAATACAAAATTGTAGGATCTTCCGAGGCAAACAGCCTGAAAGGAAAGATTTCAAATGAATCACCGGTAGGTCATGCACTGCTGGGACATAAAGTAGGCGATGAAGTAATTGTAGAGACTCAGGCAGGAGAAATCCATTATAAAGTACTGAGCATCCACAGATCTAATTAAGGAGTGACAACAGTGGGAGAACAGAAGAATCAAAAGACACAGGACGTAAATCAGCTGCTGAAAATCCGCCGCGATAAGCTTGCAGAACTGCAGGCAGACGGAAAAGACCCGTTTCAGATCACAAAATTTGATGTGACACATCACAGCCAGGAAGTCAAAGATCAGTTTGAGGATCTGGAAGGAAAGAGTGTAGTGCTCGCAGGACGTATGATGTCCAAGCGAGTAATGGGAAAAGCATCTTTCTGCAATATCCAGGATCTGCAGGGCAATATCCAGTCTTATGTGGCAAGAGACAGCATCGGTGAGGAAGAATACAAAGCTTTCAAAAAAATGGACATCGGAGATATCGTAGGTCTGGAAGGTGAAGTATTTAAAACAAAGACCGGTGAAATTTCCATTCATGCATCCAAGGTAACTCTGCTTTCCAAGAGTCTTCAGATTCTTCCGGAAAAATTTCATGGTCTGACCAATACCGACATCCGTTATCGTCAGCGTTATGTCGATCTGATCATGAACGCAGACGTAAAAGACACCTTTATCAAACGTTCCAGGATCATCAGTGCAGTACGTCAGTATCTGAACGGACAGGGATTCCTGGAAGTTGAAACACCGATGCTGGTATCCAATGCCGGCGGTGCAGCAGCAAGACCGTTCGAAACACATTTCAATGCACTGAACGAAGACCTGAAGCTGCGTATTTCCCTGGAACTGTATCTGAAGAGACTGATCGTCGGAGGCATGGAGCGTGTTTACGAGATCGGCCGTGTATTCCGTAACGAGGGACTGGATACACGTCATAATCCAGAGTTTACACTGATGGAGCTTTATCAGGCATACACCGATTACCACGGCATGATGGATCTGACTGAGAATATGTATCGCTATGTTGCACAGACTGTTCTTGGCACAACCACTATTTCCTACAACGGTATCGAGATGGATCTGGGCAAACCGTTTGAACGTATCACAATGGTAGATGCTGTTAAGAAATATTCCGGTGTAGACTGGAACGAAATCAAAGACCTTGAAGCTGCCCGTGCAGCCGCAAGAGAACATCACATCGAATATGAAGAACGTCACAAAAAAGGCGATATCCTGAACCTGTTCTTTGAAGAATTTGTAGAAGAACATCTGATTCAGCCGACGTTCGTTATGGATCATCCGGTTGAGATTTCACCGCTGACCAAGAAAAAACCGGAAAATCCGGAATATGTAGAACGTTTTGAATTCTTCATGAACGGCTGGGAAATGGCAAATGCTTACTCCGAGCTGAACGACCCGATCGACCAGAGAGCACGTTTCGCAGCTCAGGAAGAACTGTTCGCACAGGGCGATGAAGAAGCAAACCACACCGACGAAGATTTCCTGAATGCACTGGAGATCGGTATGCCGCCTACAGGAGGTATCGGATTCGGTATCGACCGTATGTGTATGCTGCTGACCGATTCCGCTGCAATCCGTGACGTTCTGCTGTTCCCGACAATGAAGTCACTGGACGCTGACAAGAAAGCTTCCAAGACTTCCGAAGCAGCTCCGGCAGAGGCTGAAAAAACAGTTGAGAAGATTGATTTTTCCAAAGTAAAAGTTG
>ERZ826051.911-NODE-911-length-30261-cov-7.722505_pt1 | contig 30261 bp, 42 predicted proteins | sample MGYA00519928_ERZ826051 | MGnify/ENA primary metagenome ERZ826051 (study PRJEB31778, sample SAMEA3449219) | human gut metagenome | biome: human gut; feature: human-associated habitat; material: faeces | place: United Kingdom | collected 2010/2012 ...
ATTGTAGCATTCCGCTGGAGAGCGGTCTATAAATACTACTATTTTATTATACGAGTGATCGCTTGTATCGTTTCCACGCTTCTTTGTCCGCCCGGATGAACGGTTCAATCTCTTTGTTCCGAATCTTCATTCTTTCCCCTTCGCTGCCTCAAGTGCAGCGTCAAGCATCTTTTCAAACATAACCCTTTGCGCAGGGTTAAGCTGCTCATACTTATATAGTATGGCTTTAGCGTGCGCATTCAGCTCACTCTCTTCACTGGGAGTGGGCTTTTCTTTTTGCTCGCTTTCGCCGGTGAGCTCCTCGACAGTAACGTCGAAGTAATCGGCCAACCTTTTTAATACAGGTCCTCTTGGTTTTGCTCCGTTTTTCCAACCGGTCACAGTTCCAGACGATTTTACACCAACATCGGCGGCGGCTGCATTGTAGGAAACACCCTTTTCAGCACATAGAGCTTCAAAGTTGTTCCAAAACATACAAAAGCCCCCTTTTGTTTCTGTGCATAACGACGAAAACTAACAAAACTAATATTTTGGGCTTTACAAACTAATAACAATGATATATACTAATATCGTGATGAGCGAAACTAATGCAAAACTAATAAGAAAGCCGCTAAAATATTTGTTTGACACCTTTATTATAGCTTGCTTTCTTTCGCTTGTCAATGAGAAAAACTAATATTGTAGAAAGAGGTGAAAGAATGCGTTTCGCGGAACTGCGGGAAAAAGCAGGACTTACGCAAAAACAGGCAGCGGCCGCGCTTGGCGTTGACCAGTCGGCAATCTCCTTTTGGGAGACCGGCGCAAACAATCCTCGCGTTTCGATGCTGCCCAAAATCGCAGCCCTGTATGGCTGCACGGTTGACAAGCTGCTGGAAGAGCAGCAGGAAGGAAAGAAAGCATGACAGACATTATCTTATCTACCCAGAACGGTGAGCCGGTTGCATCCAGTCTCCAGATTGCTGAGAGCTTCGAGAAGCGCCACGACCATGTGATGCGCGGTATCGAAGACATTCTGAGGGGTCTCCCCAAAAATGGGGACACCCCCATGTTCTACAAAACCGAGTACACTCACGAGCAGAATGGCCAGACCTACCCCATGTACCTGATGAACCGGGACGGTTTCAGCTTGCTGGTGATGGGCTTTACCGGCAAGGCGGCGCTGGAGTGGAAGCTGAAGTACATTGCCGCGTTCAACGCAATGGAGAAGAAGCTGGCCACCCCGCAGATGCCCAAGCTCAGCAAGGAGCTGCAGGCGCTGTTCCTGCTGGACGACCGCACCCAGAGGCAGGAGCAGCGGATCACGGCGCTGGAAAACAACATGGTCGTGGACTATGACCAGCAGCTTTCCCTCAAGAATGCCGTGAACCACGTTGTTGTGGAAGCTCTGGGCGGCAAAAACGCCCCGGCCTACGGCGATTCCCATGTACGGGGCATGGTTTACTGCGAGATCAACAAGGACATCCAGATGTGGTTCCGGGTCAGCAGCAGAAACAACATTCCCCGCAAGCGCTTTGACGAGGCGGTGGAGTACATCCAGCGCTGGAAGCCCAGCACCAACACCGTGATGCTGATCCAGCAGTCCAACGGCCAGACCAGCATGTTCTAAGGAAGGAGATGGGGTGTGCAAAATGACAAAGACCGGCTTTCGCAAGGCGCTCGCACAGGCAGACTGTTACAAGCCGTTCTGCTACACCGAGAAAAGCCAAAGCGGGCATGAGTACAAGTACTGCTTTATGAAAAGCAGAGAGGGCTACACCCTGCGCAACGAGACCACGGGCAATACCGTATTTTGTGGCTACAACCGCAAATTGGCAGAAGAAATCATGGTTTACTAAAACCAATTTGTTTTGAAAGGAAGGAGACGGCGGCATGAGCGAAAGGATCACAATGAAAGGCGTTGCTGAGTGCTGCGAGATGTTCCGGGCGAACCTCGTTCCGATGAGCCCGAGCAAGTTCTGGAATAATGTTGCACACGGCGAGTATGACGGGTGGGTGGTCCCCCGGGAAGATACCAAACGGCGGCAGGCAACGATCTACATCGACGGTTTTATCGATTATATGCACCGGCACGGACGCAAGATCGTCCGGCCGTATGAGAACGACAAGGAGGAAATGGAAATATGAAGATCAAATCCTGCGTCTGGTACTGGCTGGCTGCTGCCAGCGGTGCCGCCAGTCTGCTGTACAGCATGGGCATCGAGGGCAGTGCACAGACGGGCAGCACCATCTCCGACGGCCAGTTCGCCACGGCCCTGTGCCTGGTGCTGGCAGCGGTGATGTTCCTGCGGCTGGGATTTGCCGCCCAGGATCGTGAGCAGAACGCCCGCCGCTATGGCCGCGTTGACCGCACCCACGCCCGCACCGAAGAATCAGAGTATCGGCAGAACCGGAGGGGCGCATGAGCATGACTGTATATGCTTACGCCTACCGTAAGAACCCTCGGGGCTGCGATGTCAGACAGTTCACAGACCCGCTCACGCCGGACGAATACCCCGGGGAGCCCGCCAGCGTTAAGGCCCAGCACTGGGCAGATGAGAACATCCGGCACTACGAGATGATTCAGGTGCGGGACGCTCTGGGAAACCTGCTGTACGCAAGATAATGCGTTTTAAATTACATAAACCACAAGATATAGGAGAAATCAGCATGAAAACCAAAATTCTGAAAGTCAAGATCACCTTCCTGGAGCCGGTGCTGGGCACTTGGCCCTCCAACCAGAACGTCGCCCGGGATTTCATTGCCAGCAAGAGCCCGGATGCAGCCACGATCGAGGATGAGGTGGCCGCTCTGGGCGCGGATGCCGTGGCAGACAAGGGCATGACCGTCTTTCCCCGCAACGAGAACGGAGAGCCGGTTCTATATGATTACCAAATCAAGGGATTCTTCAAGGATTCCTGCGGCATGCTGGCCCGTGTGGGCGGCAAGACCGAAACAGGCAAGAAGCGGGCCGTCAACGAGAGCGGCAAGATCTCTGCCTACAAGAAGGTCATCGACGGCCTGATCTTCCCGCAGCCCCGCATGATCCCCATCAAGGTCAACGGCAAGATCGGCGACTGCCAGCGCCCCCTGCGTGCCCAGACGGCACAGGGTGAGCGTGTGAGCCTGGCCAACTCAGAGGAGATCCCGGCAGGCAGCACCTGTGAGTTTGAAATTCTACTCATGGACGAATCGCTCGAGAATGCGGTTCTGGAGTGGCTGGACTACGGCGTTCTGCGCGGCATCGGCCAGTGGAGAAACAGCGGCAAGGGCCGCTTCACCTTTGACATCCTCGACTGAGCAACGGCATTGCATGGATAGGATTTGATCTGCTACGGCAATGATATGATTTGCAAAGGCGCGGATATGTGCGCATAACTCGGCAACGGCATTGTGCTGACAAGTTTGCTCAGCAGGGGCACAGGTAGTCACTGCAGTGCAGCGCGGGGCAAAGGCAAGGCTCAGCTGGAAAGCGCAGCGCAACGGCGTAGATAGGCGTAGATCGCTTGGATCAGACTTGCCTCGATAAGCAAAGCAAAGGCAATGCAGGGCCTCGTGTCGAAAAGCGAAGGCAAGGCTGGGCGTGGTGTGGGCGGCAAGGCATGGCAAGGGCGTAGAGCAGATACGCGCCGCTCTGCTATGCATCGCAAAGGCATAGCACTTTATGGCAACGGCAGTGCGAAGTCTTGAAAAGCTGGGCAATGGCAGCGTAGAGCGTGGTGACGAGCCGCAAAGGAATTGCGGAGCAGGGTTAAGAAGAGCAAAGGCACAGATGTGCACAGACATGCAAAGGCATAGATAAGCCTGGCTGACCTGGGAAATGCAAAGGCATGGATGCGCAAAGAAGCGCAAAGGCGTGGAGCAGATTCGCGCTGAAGAGCAGAGGCAAAGCAAAGTATTCTTGAACGAAAGGAGATTTTACAGTGAGTAAAACAGAGCTGCTGTTCCGGGCCGTGGAAGCACTTTCCACCCCGGCGGCAAAGGCGGTGGCCCGTGGGCTGACCTTATGGATCGGATTCAACGTTCTGGTCGTGGTCTTTCTGGTCTGGCGGGCATGGAAAAACGGGAGGTGGCGCAAATGAGCACGGTTCAGATCTATGGGGCGGATATGGTCTTTCTGAACGAGATCCCTTTCCGGTGTGTGCAGGACGCAGAACAGTATGCGGATCAGCTCAAAAAGACTGACCCGACGCGCATGTATCTTGTCATGGATGATTCCGGGCAGCCGGTATCTACGAGGTGATCCTTATGCAGTGTGATGAAAAAAAAGAAATCTGCCTGAACTATGCGGCCAATATTCCGGAATGGAAGCTGGCGCTGATTCTGGACGCTCTGGCAAAGCTGGGCGATGCATCCCGGTGCTGCGGCACGGTTCAGAAGGCAGTTGCCGGTGGGCAGTCGTATATGAGACTTCACCCGGACAGGGAATACACGGGCGAGGATCAGGCTGATTATGTGCACATCTGCCAGGAAGCAGCCAGAGCATTGGGCCGCGCAGTCTATGCGGTGGAGATCGTGCTGTCACAGTCAGAGTGCTTCGGATTGATCAAGGACCTGGCATACGGTGCAGAGACAGCATACAACAGCTCTTACGCTGAACTGGAGAGCATGTGCCGGAAGCACGGATGCAGAGAGGTGGAGTACAAACATGGACAAAATGACCATTTATGAAAGCGCCCGTGTCGTGCCCAAGGAAGCGCGGAAGTCGATCGGCGGCGGCCGCCTGAAGGGGATGACGGACATCAATCCCATGTGGAGGGTCAAGAAGCTGACAGAGCTTTTTGGGCCTGCTGGCATTGGCTGGCGGTTCGATCCACCCATCTTTGAGGAAAAGCCCGGGGTAAACGGAGAGATCATGGTGCACTGTTGCACCAATCTTTACATTCGGCAGCTCGATGAGGGCGGCGAAAAGACGGAATGGAGCGCCCCGATTCCCGGCGTGGGTGGCTCGATGCTGATCTCCACAGAAAAAGACGGCAAGCGCACGGATGACGAGGCCTATAAAAAAGCCTACACGGACGCGCAGAGCGTGGCCTGCAAGGCCCTGGGCATTGGCGCAGATGTTTACTGGGAGAAAGATACGACCAAGTACGACAGGCCCACAGCACCGTCCCCGGCAAAGCCCACCTGCGCCAGCTGCGGGAAGCCCGTGGAAGGGTTCACTTACAAGGGCGAAAAGGTCACTGCTCAGCAGGCAGCTGACCGGAGCAAGAAAAAATACGGGCGTATCCTGTGCATGGAATGCGCCAAAAAGCAGCCGAAAGAAGATGGAGGATTGACGCATGCTTAACATCGTAGCATTGATGGGCCGCCTGACCCATACCCCGGAGCTGAAGACCACCCAGAACGGCACCAGCGTGTGCAGCTTCAGCATTGCGGTTGACCGTACATACACCCCGAAGGGCGAGGAGCGCAAGGCCGATTTCATCGATATCGTTGCCTGGAGGCAGACGGCAGAGTTTATCTGCAAGTACTTCCAGAAGGGCAGCATGATCGCCATTGACGGCAGCATCCAGACCCGCTCGTATCAGGACAAGCAGGGTAGCAGCCGCACGAAGGTGGAGGTTCTTGCAAACAACGTCAGCTTTTGCGGCTCAAAGGCGGCAGACAAGCCCGCTGTGCGCGATTTCGACCAGCAGACGGAAAGTTACACTTCCGAAGCAAAAACCTCTTACAGCGCCCCGCAGGCGGCGCAGAGCTTTTCGCAGGGCTCCGTGGATGATTTCGCAGAGATCACAGACGACGGCAATCTCCCGTTCTGACCTCCCAGCTGTGCTATCTGGCTATACGGGCGTGTAAGGAAGGAGGTGCACCGTGGACGATGAAATCAGGCCGAAAGCGTTGATGATTCCATTCGACAAATTTGTGATTTTGGATATTCTTCCACCTGAGCAGTACAAAAATACCGTCACCAAGATGCGGCGGTATGTGGAGCACGGAGAGGAACCGGATGGACTGGAACCTCTGGAACAGATGGCTTTTGAAGCACTTCGACCGTTCATGGACGAGAATATTAAAACGTATCAACGTTCCGTTTTGTCTCATAGAGAATCCGGCAGTAAGGGCGGCAGACCCAAGAAAACCGAGAAAAACCAAATGGTTATTGCAGAAAACCGAGAGAAACCAAATGGTTTTCCGGAGAAACCGGCAGAAACCAAATGCACACCAAAGTACAAAGGTCAAAGTACAAAGTACAAAGTACAGTCGTCGTCTACTATCGTAGACTCCGACACGCGCGCGGATGCGCGAGACGACTTGACGACGACCATTGTTTTTGAAGAGTTCCGGGGCCGTATCGGAAAGCTGAGCGAGACAGGCAAGAAAGAGCTGCCCGTTTACGTTGAGCGCCTGGGCGCTGACCTTGTGACCGAGATCATCCGCAAGTGCGAGGATCTGGGCGGCCACAGCTGGGCCTATGTCCGCAAGGCGCTGGCGGAAGCCGCCCGGCAGGGCTGCACGTCTGTGGAAGAGTACCGCAAGACGAACCCCATCGGGGCGGGGCGTGACAAACTGGTCACGCGTCCCCCAGAAGATGCAGCAAAAGCCCCCGATTTCCTCAAAAACGCTGCAAATCGCAGGCCTTTGCGCAAGAAAGAAGAGGCGAAGAGTGCCTAAATATCATGTTGTTGTGCTGTGCAGCGGCCCAATAGGAGACGCGGCCCTGACCTACCGTCTGACCGCCAGCAACCAGCAAGCCGCAGAATTTCACGCCTGCCAGATGGCGGGCGACCACTACCCGGAGTACCGGGACATCCATGTCAAGAGAACGGAGGTTTTGACACATGGCTGATGTACGTCTGATTGACGCAAACGCATTCTTGAACGAGCTTGAAACGATAAAATCCTGCCTTTTGGGCGCACCGGTTTCCGGAAAAGATCGTGCCAAAGTTATTGACATGGTCATTGGAACGCTTTCTGCCGCCCCAACGGTACAGCATGAGTGCACCTGCCTGAAATGGCACCCGGCCAGTGAGATCCCGCTGCTGCACCACGAGGTGGACGAGAATAAATGCGAGGGCACTCTTGAGTGCGACGTGAGCGAACAGCTTCTCTTGTACACGGAAGAGGAGGGCTACAAGGTCGGTGTCTACATGAAGGACTGCTACGGGTTCAACGGCTGGTTGAACCCTGACTATGGCGGCACCATCCACCATGTGGTGGAGTGGCAGTATCCGCAGAAACCATCAAAGGAGAGAAGCGCATGAAAGTGCTTATCGCCTGCGAGGAATCGCAGGAAGTATGCAAGGCGTTTCGGGCTCGTGGTCACGAAGCCTACTCCTGCGATATTCAGGAGCCGTCCGGCGGGAATCTTGAGTGGCACATCCTCGGAGATGCGCTCAAGGCTCTGGAGGGGGGGCAAGTCGTGACAATGGACGGCGTAACGCATGACGTTGGCAAGTGGGATTTGCTCATTGCACACCCGCCCTGCACGCACTTGGCTGTTTCTGGTGCGCGGTGGTTCACGGAGAAAAGAAAGCCTCTCAGCTTGCGCTTTGAAGCAGCTGCGTTTTTTATGAAGTTTGCGGAAGCAGATATTCCTCGAATTGCCATTGAAAACCCGGTGTGTGTAATGTCTACGTTATACAGAAAGCCGGATCAGATTATCAATCCCTGGCAATTTGGGCACCCGGAGCAAAAAAAGACTTGTCTGTGGTTAAAAAATCTTCCTATGCTCCGTATCCCTCGGTCAGATGGCCGCTTTGAGCTGGTATCCACCTCACTGGTGGAGATCGAGTATTACTGATTGGAGGTGCGAGCGTGAAAGCTGTATTGATGAGTGTCAAGCCTGAATGGTGCGAGAAGATTCTCGGCGGCGAAAAGACCGTAGAAATTCGCAAGACCAGGCCGAAGCTGGAACCTCCCTTCAAGTGCTACATATACTGCACTTTGGCCGGGAGCGACAGCCTATTTATGGATGTCCTCAACCGGGATGTGGCCGCGTGGAACCGTGGCGGCTGGCCAGAAAAAAGGGGATGTGTCATTGGAGAGTTCATTTGCGATGACATCCGACGCATTGGCCCTGAATACTGTGTCGTCAAAGAAGATATCGAATCTGCAATTGCTGGAAGCTGTCTCACAGTACCGCAAGTCAAAGACTATGCCGGATGGAAGTCCGGACTGAGTTATGCAGATTTGAAAGACTTGTATGGCTGGCACATTTCTGATCTCAGGATTTACGACAGGCCCCGGAAGCTCCAGGAGCTCACCGGCTTGCGAAATACCAGGTTTGGCATGGAGCCCGTGGAGATCACCCACCCGCCTCAGAGTTGGGGCTATGTGGAGGATGGCAAATGAAAATTATCCTTTACGGCGACCCCCGCACAAAGAAAAACTCCGCCCGTATCCTCAAGGCCCACGCAAACCGCCGCATTGTGGCCCCCAGCGAGGCATTCATGCAGTATCAGGAAAAGTGCCTGTGGCAGATCAAGCGGCCTTACAACCCCATCACAGCCCGCGTGAACGTGCGGTGTGTGTACTACATGGCCACCCGGCGCAAGGTTGACCTTGCAAACCTCATAGAGGCTACAACCGACATTCTGGTAAAGGCCAGGGTGCTGGCGGACGATAACAGCCAGATCGTGGCCGCCCACGATGGCAGCCGGGTGGATTACGACAAGAAAAACCCCAGAGCAGAAATCTGGATCGAAGAAATGGAGGCAGATACATGATCCAAACCTGGACACCTGACACCAACGAGCCGGAACTGCCGGATTACCGCACCGTCAAGGCATGGTTCCAGCAGTGCAGAGACCTGGCGGAGCAGGTCGAGGCCCAGAAGCAGAAGATCCAGCGCATCCGGGACACTGCCGAAAAATGCACCCAGAGCATGAGCGGGATGCCGATGGGCGGTGGAGCCGGTGACAAGGTGGGCTTTGCCGTGGAGAGAATCGACACAGAAGAGCGGAACCTCAAGCAGATGGAGCTTGATCTCTGTGAACTGCGCATCGAAGCTGCCCGGCGGGCCTACTGCCTGAGCGGGTCTGCTCGGTCTGAAAAGCAAGCAAAGTGCATCTGCGGCTGGTATATCGACCTGAAGCCCCAAAAGAAGATTGCGGTGGACGTGGGCTTGTCCAGAGACAATTCGGTCTCCACCTACATCCACGAGGGGTTTGATGCCTTGGCAGAAATCTGGGAGGATGTACAAAACGACCATTGAAAGCGCTTTGATTTCTACGCTTTATTTGAATCGTTGTGAAACACATGTGAATCGAAGTGTGGTAAAATGATTACAAGCGGAGCCGCGCAAAGCGGTGCGCCGCTTCTCAGCAGCTTCCAAAGCGCGGCCCCGTACGGATTCTCCTTTCGTTCATGCCGCTTAACGCTTTTTCGCTTTGACACCGTGCTTTGCGGGCTGCTTCTATGCGATGTAACACTTGGGTGACCCACCGACCCGGGAGATGGGACGCGGTTCGACTCCGCGACATCGCACCGAACGCCGCAAAGTCTGTAACGCGGCAAGTCTGACGCATGGAGTGATTCACCACCGGTGTGCGGGTGGGTGTGGGATTCCTGAAATCTTGCCCACGCCCTGAAACCTCCGCCCGTGAACAGCAGCACCGGAAATCCGAGCGGGCCAGCATGCCCCGCAGGATGTGCGTCAACTCAAGCAGCCCCGGCGGCGAACCGTGGGCTGTTTTTATTTGCTATATGGCCGCCTGAGCGCAATGCGGAGCGCGGTGCGTGTGTGTAGGCACGGCTGGTTCGATTCCAAGGGCGGCGTTTTATACTCCGGTAGCTCAAGTGGTAGAGCAGCGGTCTCCAAAACCGCAGGTTGCAGGTTCGAGCCCTGCCTGGAGTGCCAGACTTTGCATGACCGGGGGACGGCATGCAGAGGTAGCGGGGCATCTGGCCGCAAAAGTTCCAGATGCAGCGGCAACGTCTTACTGTCCGGTAAAAACAGATTACGGCGTTGCTGCTTATATGCCGTCATAGCTCAACTGGGAGAGCGCCGCCCATTTAAGGCGGGACAACGCTGGTGACACCACATGGCTAGTTTACAACCCGATACATCCGAGGCACTTAACCACGCCCCGGCGGGGGCCTGTGGGTGCCGGTTCAAATCCGGCTGACGGCTATTTTGATTTTTAGCTTGAAATAGCTTGAGGTTTAGCTTGAGCAGTTTCGGGCTTTTTTGTTTTATTGGGAGGTGAGCGCATGGCGTTCGGCGAATCGTACGAGGAGTTTGTTGAAAAGTTCAAGCCCAAAAAGACCACTGACGATTGCTATACACCGCCCAGCGTGTACGCGGTCATACGGGACTGGGCTTGCAATGAATATGGAATCGACCCAGCTAAAATTGTGCGCCCATTTTACCCCGGCGGCGATTATGAAAATTTTGACTACCCGGAGGGTGCTGTTGTTCTGGACAACCCACCGTTTTCAATCCTGTCCAAAATTTGCGGATTCTATCTCGATCGTGGAATTTCGTTCTTCCTGTTCGCTCCGTCTTTGACGGCGTTTTCTGGAAGGACAAATACTATGCGGATGAACCATATTATTTGTGACTGTCAAATCGAATATGAAAACGGTGCAATCGTCAAAACGAGTTTTGTGACCAGCTACGGCGGGGGCATTGTAGCGCAGACCGCACCCCATCTGACAAAGCTGGTAAACGATGAGGTGGAGCGCCTGCGCCGCACCAAAACGGTACAGCTGCCAAAGTATACATACCCAGATCATATTGTGACGGCTGCATTGCTCCAACGATACAGCCATTACGGCGTGGATTTCAAAATTTACAAAAAGGACTGCATTCCGATTTATGCGCTGGATGCACAACGTTCCACGGGAAAAAGCATTTTTGGCGGTGGATTGCTGCTGTCTGATTGTGCTGCGGCTGAGAGGGCTGCGGCTGAGAGGGCTGCGGCTGAGAGGGCTGCGGCTGAGAGGGCTGCGGCCATAAAATGGGAACTGTCCGCGAGGGAGTGCGCTATTGTAGAGTATTTGAACAGCCATGAAAACTGAATATGACATCAAGAATTTAGGAAGGTGGTGGCGGTGGGTGCGCAGCGGTTGACAGACAAGCAGAAAAAGAAGATCATTGCGGACTATGTGCAGCTGCAGAACTACACCAAGACCGCCAAGCTCAACGGAGTATCTGACACGACGGTAAAGCGGCTGATTTCAACGGCTCCGTCCGAAATGTTGAAAAAAGTTGAGCAAAAAAAAGAGCAGAACACACTTGAGATGCTGGACTACATGGACAGCAAGAAAGAGCGCGTTCAGGAGATCATAGACGTTTATCTTGGTGTCCTGACCGACCCGGAGAAGCTGGAAGGGGCGACCCTGCAGCAGATCACCACGGCGCTGGGCACTCTGATTGACAAGTGGACGGTCATTGATGATCGCAAGAAGGGCGATTCCTTCCACCAGACCGTTGAGGATGACCCCATCACCAAGAGCTTGAAGGAGGAGTTTAAGAAATGAGTTTCTCCTCAAAGCAAAAACAGATCCTGACCTTCCCGTATGAAAGCGACTACGATGCCCTGATCTGTGACGGTGCGGTACGTTCCGGCAAGACCTCCATCATGTCTCTCTCCTTCGTGCTCTGGATGATGGCAGAATTCAACCACTGCTCCTTCGCCTTTTGTGGCAAGAGCGTGGGTGCGGTTGAACGCAACATCGTTCAGCCGCTTTTGTCTGTCCGGTACTTGCGGCAGCAGTTCCAGATCACCTACAACCGCAGCGGCCACATTCTCACGGTGCAGCGCGGCAGCAAGGTGAACATGGTGTACCTGTTCGGCGGCAAGGACGAAAGTTCTTACATGCTCATTCAGGGCATCACGCTGGCCGGAGTGCTTCTGGACGAGGTAGCGCTCATGCCACGCAGCTTTGTGGAGCAGGCGCTGGCCCGATGCTCTGTCACCGGTGCCAAGTTCTGGTTCAACTGCAACCCGGAAAACCCAGAGCACTGGTTTCGCAAGGAGTGGATCCTGCAGGCCAAAAAACACCGGGCGCTGCATCTGCACTTCTTGATGGACGATAACCCGTCACTGGATGAGCGCACCCGGGAGCGATACCGCAGCATGTACAGCGGCGTGTTCTATGAACGCTACATTCTGGGCCGCTGGGTGATGGCCGAGGGCCTGATCTACGATATGATGGACACCACCGCCAACACTTACCGCCCGCAGGACGCACCGGTGGGATTCAAGAGCCTTTCCACCCGTACCATTACATGCGACTACGGAACCACTAACGACACTGTTTTTCTCGATATCTACGATGATGGTGAAAAAGTCAGGGTGCATCGGGAATACAGGTGGGCGAGCCGCCAGGAGCACAGGCAGAAAACGGACGAGGAGTACGCCGATGCCTTCATGGAGTTTATGGGGAAAGACCCCTGCGCCGTCATTGTTGACCCGGCGGCAGCGTCCTTTATCACAGCTTTGCGGCAGCGCGGCGTTTATGTGATGGAAGGAAACAACGACGTACTGAACGGCATCCGCAAGTGCAGCACGCTCCTTTCCCACCGCGATCTGCTGATCTCCACCGACTGCGAGGGGCTGCTGGATGAACTCGGAACATACCGGTGGGACGATAAAGCCGCCCTCATGGGCGTGGAAAAGCCCATCAAACAGCAGGATCACGGCCCGGATGCCCTGCGCTACTATATCAATTCACTGCCTGATTGGAGGTTTGAGCGTGTCCAGACGTAACAAAAACCGCCCCGCCGGGGGCACAGAGAAACCGATGACGGCCACGCTGGACGCATTTTCCAACCCGCTGTTCTCGCTGGGGTACGGCTCCCAAAGCCCGCTGGAAGCAACGGAATACCCGCTGACCCGGATGACGGACAATTACGCCCTGCTGAACAGCTTGTACCGCAGCAACTGGGTGGTGCAGAACGTTGTGGGCTTGCTCGTGGACGATATGCTGCGAGAGTGGTACGACCTCAAGAGCACCACACCAGAGCAAGGAAAGGCAATCCAGACTGTGGAGCGTTCCACCCGGCTCCGGGACCGTGTGAGCACTGGCCTGAAATGGGGCCGCCTGTATGGCGGTGCCGCCGGGCTTATCCTCATTGACGGGCAGGAGGACCTTTCCCGCCCGCTGGATGCCGAGGCTATTCTTCCTGGCAGCTTCCGGGGGTTGTACATCCTCGACCGCTGGCAGGGAATCAGCCCGGACGCAGGCCTGACCTTTGAGGGCGGGGAGCTTGTCCCGGAGTATTACAGCATCAACGATGCCGCCGGGCACACTGCCGCCCGTGTCCATCACTCCCGCCTTGTGCGGTTCGTGGGCCGGGAGCTTCCCGATCTGGAACGGCAGGCGGAGCTTTACTGGGGCGAGTCCGAAGTGGAAGCGCTCTATAATGACGTGGTGGCTCACGACAACGTCAGCGCCAACATGGCTGCTTTGACCTTCCAGGCGAACGTCAACACGATGGAGGTAAAGGGGCTGGAGCAGCTGCTCTCCATGTCCAGCCCGGACGTGCAGCGGCGTTTCTGGAACACCATGCAGGCCCAGAAGGTCCTGCGCTCCAATTTCGGGATGCAGCTGGTGGAGCAGGGCAACAAGATCAGCAACACCCAGTACACCTTTACGGGCCTGTCTGACGTGTACGAGAGCATGTGCCTGAACCTGTGCGGTGCGTCCCACTACCCCATGACCAAGCTTTTTGGCCGCTCCCCGGCGGGCATGAACGCCACCGGCGAAAGCGACCTGAAAAATTACTATGACTACGTGGACACATTGAGGGAAAGCAAACTGCGGCCCATTCTGGACAAGCTGCTTCCTGTAGTGGCCCGCAGCGCAGGCATTGAGCAGCTCGACCTTGATGTGACGTTCCCGCCGCTGTGGACACCCACCGCCAGCGAGACGGCGACGATCGCCAAGGAAAAGACCGATGTCATCATTGCAGCGTTTCAGTCAGGGCTTCTGGATGCAGATGTGGCAATGCGCGAGCTCAAGAAACTGGAGGACGAGACCGGCCTGTTCGGCTCCCTGACCGACGAACTGATCGCCGCAAAGCAGGGACAGACCTACCAGGACGTGACCGCCCTGCGCGACCCGCTGGCGGGGCTGCTGGATGAAAAGACGCAGGAAGACACTGAGGAGGGCGAATAATACATGCCTACCCTTGCACGTGCATCCCCTGAGCGGGAGCTGCAACGCCTGATCCGGCTTTATCTCAAGGCTGAGACCGATATCATCAACGAGATCGGCCGCCTGCGCAGCCATGGGCTGGTAGACTACCACGCCGTGGCCGCGCTGGAACGGGTGCAGGAAATTCTCCGAAAGCTGGAAACGGATGAATGGGAGTATGTGCCCCGCATGGTCGAGGCGCAGTTTTACGATCATCACCCGGAGGTCCGGGCGATTCCCGGCGAGACCGCGGAAAAGCACCTGCGCGGCTACACCAACGCCCAGAGCCTTACCAGCACCCAGACGGATATCGTGCAGAAGCTCACGATGAACCTCATGGGCCAGCTGGTGGACGGGAACATGACGGTGCTTTCCACTCTGCAAAGCGCCCTTCTGGGCCGGACTGAACCGGACGTTTACCGGCGTATCGGTCTGGAGCAGGTGGCGGCACAGCAGGCTGTGGGAAGGAGTGTGAACCAAAGCGTGCCCGCTTTCGTGGAAGCGCTGCGCCGGGATGGCGTGACGGCGTTTACAGACAAGGCGGGACGGAATTGGAGCCTGCACACCTATGCAACGATGGTCTCCCGCACCACGTCTCGGCAGGCCGAAATCCTGTCTGTGGTGACGCAGGACGAGGGGCAGGATTTGTATCAGATCAGCTCCCACGGCACAACCTGTGCCCTCTGCGCTCCGTATGAGGGCCGGGTATACAGCAAGAGCGGTAAAGACCCGCACTTCCCTCCTCTTTCGGATGCGTTCGGCAAAGTAGACCCAGCCGGGCCGGATGACCTGACGAACAGCTGGCTGAACATCCACCCGAACTGCTTGCACGCCCTTCGCCCATGGACGCCCGCCGGGCGGACGGAGGAAGAGCTGGAACGGATCAGGCACTTTTCTGACCCCACAACAAATCCCTACAGCCGAGACCCGCGCACCAAAGCACAGATCGAGGCCTACCGCAAAAAGGAGCAGGGACGCTCCAAGTGGCTGCGGGATTACCGCCAGTGGGAAAATTACCGCACGACTCTGGGAGACAAGGTGCCCAAGACCTTTGAAACCTTCCAGCGGCACAAGCTGGCAGATGACGAAAAATATCACAAATGGATGAACGCATACAGAAGCGGAGGTGATGCCGATTGATTGCGTACTATGGAAGCAAACTGAGCCCTCACATGACGGAAACGCCGGAGGGCTTTTTGATTTGCCACGATGTCAAAATCGCCCGTACCGGCACGCAGAACTATCTGGCCCGGGAAATCGGGCTGGACGGGATGCCGGAGCGTGTTCTTCAGGTGACACGAAGCGCCGAGGATGTGTTTGACCCGGCGGCAATTGCCAGTTTTGAGGGCAAAGATGTCACCAACACCCACCCCTCGGAGATGATCGTGCAGGAAAATCAAGCTGCCTACTCCAAAGGCCACGCAGAGAATGTTCGCCGAGTGGGTGATTATCTGGTGGCTGACCTGTACCTGAAAGACCCCACACTGATCTCCGAGGTCAAGAACGGGGCCATGCGAGATGTGTCCTGCGGCTATTACTGCCAGTACGAGGCAGACGGTGCAGGATACCGGCAGACCCATATCAGAGGAAATCACATCGCCATCGTGCCCCGTGGGCGCGCTGGCCGTGATGTCGCAATAAAAGATAGCGCCGCCGAACTTCCGGCGGAGAAAGGCAAGGTAAAACACATGAGCAAGAGCAAGAGTTTGCTGTCTCTGTTCGGTCTGGCGGCAAAGAACGCGGCCCCCGAAGAGCTTGACAGCATGGTGGAGACCGCTGCCGCAGCGCTGGATGCAGCACCCGCCGTTCCGGCGCAGGATGCAGACCCCGCTAAAAACGCAGCGCCCGATGACACCCAGAACACCGCGGTTCTGGACGCACTGAACAACCTTTCCGGAAAGCTGGATCAGCTGATCGCTGCCAACACCAAGAAGGCAGAGGACAAAGAGCCGGAAAACCTGGACAAGGTGATCGCTGAAATGTCCGGCGAAAAGCCTGACAAGAAGGAAGAGGACGAGGATGAAAGCGGTTCCACCACCGTTCCTTCCGAGGACGAGTGCGCAAAGCCTGCCGCCAATGACAGCGGTCTGGCCCTGCTGAAGGCCATGCGCCCCATCATCAACAGCGTCCAGGACAAGGCCACCCGTGATGCCCTGTCCAAGGCCCTGATCGAGCAGGTCAAGGGCACCAGCTCCGTGGATGCCATCGCAAAGGCTGCGCAGGACAGCGCCGCCGCTGCCGCCAGCGCATCCGGTAAGAACCGGTATGAGCAGGTGTGCCAGGCTTCCCAGTCCGCTTATAACGACCGCAATCCCCACATGAAGAAGGAGGGCTAAATTATGTCCCTGAATACTCAGATTATCGGCAAGACCATGCCCCACGGTTTTGCTGGCACTTATGCCCGTCAGCCGGATATGATCGTCAACACCCGCCCCGTTGGCGGCACCGAAAGCATTCCTTTTGGCACTGCCCTGAAGTATGACAACGGCAAGGTCATTGTGATGGGCGGCGCAGGAACTACCGCTGCACAGTTCGCAGGCATTGCGGGCAGTGAGGTCAAGAGCGCCCTGGTCTATCCTGACCAGAACGGCGGCAAATACGCCCCCGGCGAGGCCTGCAGCGTGTTCCAGCGCGGCAGCATCAACGTGCTGTGCCAGCGCGGGACCCCGGCTCTGGGCGGTGACGTTTACGTCCGCATTGCCAAGACCGCTGACTATGCCACCGCACTGGTCGGCGGCTTTGAGGCGGAAGCGGACGGCGAGACCACCGGAAACTCCGTCAAACTCACCAACTGCCAGTGGGGCGGCGCGGCTGATGCCAACGGCGTGGCCGAGCTGGTCATCCTCACCCGTGCAAACGCCTGATAGGAGGGCTTAGACTATGGCAAACTTCCAGAACGTCGGCACCACCAATGCCGGTACTTTCACCGTAAACAACGCCGGTGCTGCGCTGCCCGGCGGCACTCCCACCATGGACGCGGCTGCTATCCAGAGCGGCAATGCGTTCCTTACCAGCGAGCTGGAAAAGCGTGACCCGCTGATCCGCAAGCCCCTCACCAGCGTCACCTATCCCCGTGATATCCCCATCGAGGTAGGCGGCGGCTGGGTGGATTACGTCTCCGCCATGTCCGTGGCCTACGGTATGGCAGGCGGCTCTGGCGCTTCTGCCGTCAACGGCGGCGGTTCCAACGGCATCCCTGTGGTGCAGGCCAGCGTGAGCAAGGGTGCATTCAAAGCCCATGTCTTTGCCGCCGCTCTGCGCGTCATGTTCGTGGATATGCAGCGCGCAAACTTCATTGGCCGCAGCCTTGACCAGATGTTGCAGGACGGCATCCGGCTGGCTTATGACAAGCACATGGATCAGAACACCTACGTGGGCTTTGATGAGTACGCCACCACCGGCCTTGTCAACAATCCCGATGTCACCAAGACCACTGCCGCAACTTCCGGCACAGCTTCTTCCACCAAGTGGGCGGACAAGACCCCCAAGCAGATTTTGACGGACATCAACAATGCCATCACTGCCGTGTGGGCTGCCAACGAGTACGACGAGGCCGGTATTCCCAACCACATCCTCATCCCCTACGAGCAGTACAGCTACATCACCACCACCATGGTCAGCGACCTGGGCACTGAGACCATCTACGACTTCCTGAAAAAGCACAACGTGGCCGCAAACCACGGCGTGGATCTGGAGATCGTTCCCACCCGCTGGGTCAAGGGCGCTGGTGCTTCCAGCGGCGACCGCATGGTGGTGTACGTCAACAACCGCCGCTTTGTCAAGGCGGACGAGCTGGTGCCCCTGTCCCGCGTGATGAGCGCCCCCAACGTCACCAATGTCTGCTACGACACCGCCTATATGGCAAACGCATCCGAGGTGCAACTCATGTATCAGACCTCAATGCTGTACGTGGACGGCATCTGATCAGGAGGTTGCAGAAATGGTTTTCGTACTTTCCAAAGCAAACATCATCCTGCCCAGCGCAGACGGCTCTCAGACCTTCCCGCTCCACCGGGAGCAGCTGGTCGAAGTGCCGGGCTGGGCGGCAGAGACGGCCTATTTCAAGGCGCTGGTGGCCGATGGTGACATCGTGCCCACGAACCGCAGTGACAAGGCCGTACAGGATGCCGCAGACAAGCCCGTCCGCAAGAAAAAGACTGCGGACTGGGACAAGCCTGCCGAACCGCAGGAAGACTGAGGAGGCTGCCCATGTGCTGGACGATGAAACCGCAGTTTCAGGGCATTCTTGCACAGGCCGCAAATCTGGGGCAGAGCGTGGGCAATTACACCGCAGAGCAGTTCAAGGCGGAATACCCGCAGTTCTGTGACGCGGATGGCAATTGCCACCTGCCGGATGCGATGCTGGAAGAGATCGTGAAAATGGCAAACGTCAGCATTCAGCCTGATAAATGGCTGGACAGCTGGCATTATGCCGCGGGTCTTTATGTGGCCCACTACGTCACTTTGCAGCTGCGCACCTATGCAGAGAACACCGCCACCCCGGCGCAGGCGGCAGCGTCCGGCGCTCTGGTGGGTGTGGTGAAGTCTGCCACGCTGGGCGACAGCTCCGTGACCTACGACACCAGCGCCCTGACCGCAGGAACAGAGGACTGGGGCGACCTGAACGCCACCACCTACGGTCAGATGCTGGCAAACCGTGCCCGCTTTATCGGTGCGGCCGGAACTTTTGTGATGTGAGGTGCACCCATGAACTGGAGTGACTGGTATACCGACCTGATGGAGATCAGGCGTACGGAAACCGTGAAGGACGGAAATCTGACCCGCAAGGAACGGAAGGTCGTCCGCTCCGGTGTTCCGTGCCGGGTGTACCGCAGCCAGGACAAGCCCCCCACCATGACCCAGACAGCAGCCAATGTCCAGAAAACGGACAAGCTGGCCTGCGATATCAATGTGGATATCAAGCCCGGCGATGAGCTAGTGATCCACAGAGGGGCGCGGCTGGGATACGCGCTGCAGGAGACCCGGTATTTTGCCGGGGACCCTGACCTGTACTATGAGCCATTTGGGGCGGTGCTGCCCGGGCTGGCCCATCAGGAGATCACGCTTCTCAGTCAGGAGCGTGCGAAATGAACCTGCAGGAATACATCAAGAAGCTGGAAGCGGCGCAGGCCGCTTTGCCCGAAATGCTTGCAGACGTTGCCCGCAATGCCACCCTCCGGGCCGTGGAAGCGGCGCAGGATAAGACCCCGCCCACAGCGGACAGCCTGAGCGGCACCAATACCCGCACCGGAGAGCTGAAACAGCACTGGGCAACTGACAGCCTCGCCGAGCCCCGGTTGCAGGGTAGAGAGATCGTCACCGAGCTGAACAACAACAAGGAATACGCCTCTTACGTCAACGACGGCCACCGGATGGACAAGCACTTTGTGCCGGGTCTGCACGCAGACCAATATACCGGAATGCTGGAATACGACCCGGGCCTCCGGGGCGAAGTCGGCATGATGGTTGGCACGAAAACGACCTACGTTGAGGGCCTGCACATGTCAGATGCGGGAATTGAAGCCTATAAGCACACCGTGAAAGTAGAGACAGAAAAAGCCGTGAACAAGCTGGGAGAGATGCTGAAATGAACTTTACCATTACAACGCTGGCCCGGTCTCTTGCGGAGTATCTGGCTCCCTTCCTGCCCGGTGTGCAGATGTTGGAAGACCCTGCACAGCAAGGCGTAGAGCCGCCCTGCATGTTTATCCAGCAGCGGGGCAGCGATATCAAGCCTTACCCCGGCGGGCGCTGGCTGCGCACCATCCGGCTCGACCTGACCTATCTGCTGGACTATAACCTCACAGACCTGCGCCAGCAGTATAACAAAGCCGCTGAAGCGCTCGATTTCTGCATGGAAACATTCCTTTATTCCGATGGAACAGAAGCGGAAAAGCTCCTGCACGCCTACGAGCGCAGCGCGGATATCGACGATGACGGCCTGCATTACAAGTTTGAGCTGCGTGTTTTTGTGGAAAAGCCCGTGGACGCAGTGAAGATGCAGACCCAGACCGTAAACCAGAAGGTAGACCAATGAAACAGGATAATACCCAATACAGCCGGGAAGTGCTGCTGAAAGACCCGCGTTTTGCGGGGTATCAGCCGGATTTTCTGGCTGTTGTTTTACACAAACCGTTTTACACCCTCGCAGAGGCTGAGGCCGCTGTGAAAGAATTTTGGAAGGAGTGACACCCTATGGCAGCAGGCGGAACCTGGACTGTACAGAACAAGGTGCGGCCCGGCATTTACTTCAAATTTCGCTCCAAGAACCAGCAGAATCTGACCGTTGGCGACCGCGGCAAGGTCACGATCTGCGAACCCATGAGCTGGGGTCCAGTTGGCAAGGTGATGGAGATCGCCGCCGGAGATGACCTGACCCCCTATACCGGTTACGACATCACAGACGCACACAATCGCTTTGCATCCATGATCTTCAGCGGTTCCAACCGCACCGCAGCACCCACCAAGCTGCTGCTTTACCGCCCGGCCGCTGCGGACAGCGCAAAGGCCACCGGCACGATCACCCCGCTGACGGCTACCGCCAAATTCCCCGGCTCCCGAGGCAACGACATCGTTGTGATCGTCACTGCACTGACGGAACCTGCGGGCAGTTTCCAGGTCTCCACGGTCGTTGACGGTGTGGTGAAGGATCAGCAGACTGGTAAGACCGTTGCAGACCTGACCGGCAATGACTGGGTGGATTTCAGCGGCACGGGCACGCTGGCTGCAAATGTCGGCACCCAGCTTTCCGGCGGCAAGGACGGCGAGGTGAACGCTGCCGCATACAGCACCTACCTGACGAACGTCGAGCCCTACAGCTTCGATTCCATGCTGTACGACGGCGAGGATGCCACCGTAAAGACCGCGATGGAGACCTTTATCAAGCGCGTGAACACCGAAGTGGGCCGCTTCTCTCAGCTGGTGGAAGCCAATGCCACCAACCCTGATACCCGCTTTATCGTCAACGTGTGCAGCGGTCTGGTAATGAACGATGGAACTACCCTGACCCCGAAGGAAGCCGTCTGGTGGGTCGGCGGTGCGCTTTCCGGCGCGACCTACGCCAACGACCTGACGAATGCCGCCGTTCCCAACGCGGTGGACGTTTCCCCCAAGATGACCCACAACCAGTATGTGGATGCCATCAATGCGGGAAAGTTCGTGTTCAACGCCGATGACGGCACCGTCCGGGTGGAATACGATATCAACTCTCTGGTGACTTATACCAGCGAGATCGGCGAGGTGTACCGCTACAACCGCACCATGCGGCTGTGCAACACCATTGCCAACGACCTGTACAAGCAGTTCGCCCAGAGCTATGTTGGCATTGTGGACAACACCGAGGACGGCCGCCGCCAGTACAAGAGCGCCATCGTCAAATATCTGGATCAGATCCAGGCATCCGGCGGCATCCAGAACTTTGACGGCGAGACCGATGTCATTGTGGAAGCGGGCGAGGCAAAGGATGCCGTGCTCATCACTCTGGCCATCGAGGCCGTGGGCAGCACCAACAAGATCTACATCACCTTGGATGTGGCGTAAGGAGGAACGAAGATGAGTTATTTAATGGCTCAGGACACCCTGAACGGTGCGGAGGGCAAGATCACCATCACCCGGAACGGCCGCATTCTGGAAGCCGCAGGTATGCGGAACATCAAGACCATCGCGGGCATTCAGACTTCGGACATGAAGACCATCGGCACCCGAAAGGTTCAGAAAAAGGCAAACGGTGTCACTCAGACCGGCACCGGCAACGTCTATTTCGGCTCCAACGGCTCCAACCTGTTCACCGATATGGTGCTGAACTACATCGAAAACGGCGTGCAGGACATGTTTGACATCACCATCACCAACCAGGACCCCACGTCCAGTGTGGGCGCGCAGGTGATGGGCTACTATGGCTGTGTGCTGACCGGCGATATCCCGCTGTCCATTCTGGACGACGAGGAAGCCATGCTGAGCTATGATTTCAATTTCAGCTATACCAGCGTCAAGCGTCTGGAAGCATTCAAAGACCCTGCCAATCTGGGCAGCAACTGATTTTAGGAGGTATTTTTTATGAGCGCACTTTCTGCATTTCTGAACCCCACCGTCACCACCGAGGAAAAGGAAGTCATCATCTCCAAGCGCTTTCTGGGCGAGGATGGCAAACCTGTCCCCTTTAAGATCCGCTCCCTGACCCAGGAGGAGAACGCTGCCATCATCAAGGCAGCCACCCGGCAGAAAAAGGTGGACGGTCAGTGGCAGGATTCCATTGATGCCAACGAGCTGAGTGCCCGCACCATCGTGGAAGCTACTGTCTTCCCTGATTTCCGCAGCGCGGAGCTGTGTGAGAAATACGGCACCAAAGACCCGGTTCAGGTTCCCGGCAAGATGCTTCTGGCTGGCGAGTTTGGCCGCCTGATCGATGCCGTGAGCAAGCTCTCCGGCTTTGACAAGAGCCTGGACGAAGAGGCAAAAAACTGATCTCCGGGGGCAGCTGGGATATCGACGTACTGGTGGCATACTACTGCTTCGATAACCTCAGTTGGCCCCCGGGCAAGTACGATGCCCTGCCAGTGCGTGAAAAGGCGCTGGTGAGGGCATTTGCTTTGCGCTCCATGGAGAAGCGCAGAGAGGAGACCCAGCGGATGAAGGAGGCGGGACGAAATGGCTAAAATTCAGGAAACGCTTGTCCTTCAGAATCAGTTTTCCTCTTCCTTTGGCGCATACATTCAGGCCGCACAGAGAGCATCAAGCTCTACCACAGCGGCACAGACCGCAGCCCGGAACTATCAGTCTGTTCTAAACAGCGTTTCTCGGCAGCTGATCTCTGCGAATGCAAAGTTTGAATCGTATGTGGCACAGCAGGAAGAAATGGTAGCCGCTGGGCAGCAGAACACAGAAGCGTTCAAAAAGCTGGATGCCCAGACCGAGAAATTGGGTGCAACCATCCGAGGGCTGGAAACGCAGCAGCAGACCCTGACCCAATCCATGAAAGCAGCTGAAAACGCTGCCAGTGTGGCGGCAACGGCCAAAGATGAGGCGGCAGCAGCTACAAAGCGGCTGCAGGAGCAGGAAAATATGGCGCAAAGCGTCACCAACTCCCTGACATCTTCGGTTCTCCGGCTGGCCGCGTCCTATGTCAGCATTCAAGGCCTGAAAAAGGCCGTTGACCTGTCTGACAGTCTGGTCTCCATGCGTGCCCGGCTCGATCGAATGAACGACGGTCTGCAGACCACGCAGGAGCTGGAAACGATGATCTACCAGTCGGCCCAGCGTTCCAGGGGCAGCTTCACCGATACGATGAGCCTGGTCTCCCAGCTGGGCACAATGGCCGGTGATGCGTTCGGCAGCTCCAAAGAGATCGTGCAGTTCGCAGAGCAGCTGAACAAGCAGCTGGCCCTTTCCGGCGCGTCCGGTTCGTCTGCACAGGCCGCAATCCTCCAGCTGGAACAGGGGCTTGCATCTGGCGTTCTGCGCGGTGACGAGCTGAACAGCGTGATGGAGCAGGCCCCGGCTCTGGCAAAGTCCATTGCAGACTATATGAAAGTCAGCGTGGGCGAGCTGCGCGAGATGGGCTCTCAGGGACAGATCACCGCCGACATTGTGAAAAACGCACTGTTTGCGGCGGCCAAGGACACGAACGCGGAGTTTGAAAAGACCCCCATGACCTGGGCACAGGTCTGGACAGTGGCAAGCAATACCGCCATCCGGGCGCTTGACCCGCTACTGACGGCCATCAACTGGGTGGCAAACAATCTGGATGTTGCGATTCCTCTGGTAGTCAGCCTGGGCGCGGCGTTCGGCGTGCTCCTGATCGCTGCCAACTGGACAAACATCCTCGCAACGGCCACAAAAACAGCCGCGTCCATGCAGGCATTCTATAACGCTGTTATGGCAGCGAATCCCATCGCCCTGACTGCTGCGGCAGTTCTGGTGCTTGTGGCTGCTCTGTATGGCGGCGTGGCAGCATTCAACAAGCTGACCGGTTCTAGCATTTCGGCCACGGGCATCATCACCGGAGCTTTTACAACGATGGGGGCATTCATCCTCAACGGTACATTGGTTCCGCTGCACAATGGCTTTGCCGCATTTGTGAACTTTCTGGGTAATGCGTTCAATGACCCAATCACAGCAATTGATGTTCTCTTTTATGATATGTCCATTACCATCCTGAAGTACGTCCAGAACGTAGCGCAGGGTTTGGAAGGCCTTATCAACATGATTCCGGGCGTGGAAGTGAACATGACATCCGGAATCGATAAGCTCATCGGAAAGCTGGAATACGGCCGGAACTGGACCATCAAACAGAACGGATACAAAGAGTATATCAAGCCGTGGGAGAACTTCGACCTCGGAAAGGCCTACAATGCTGGTCACGACTGGGGCGCAAACCTCAACCTGTCCACCGTAATGGGCGGCGGCTCCGGCTCGCTGGAAATTCCGCAGGCGGCAGACGTGAAAGACCTGCTGGGAAACATCGACAAGAACACCGGCAAGATCGCAAAGACCGTTGACCTGTCCGATGAGCAGATCAAGATGCTGGTGGATGTGGCAGAGCGCAAGTACGTCAATAACGTCAACCTGACAAGCCAGACCCCCATGATTACCGTGCAGGGGCAGAACACCGGCAACACCGAAAAGGATGCCCAAAATCTGGCAGATACCCTGCGAGACGTTCTGGTGGATCTGATGAACGCAGGCAGCACCGTCACCGTGCAGTAAGGAGAAAGAAATGTCCCTGTACAAGCTTTATTTTTCCAGCGGCGCAACGGTGATCGCTCTGCCCATCAACCCGGAAAAGCTGCCAGAGAACCTTTCTGCCGAGAACGGAACTTATAATGTGCTGGGCCTTGGCCCTATCATGCAGCCCCGCACGCCGAACCTGCGCACCGTGTCCATTTCGGGCCTGCTGCCCGGTCGGCGGCTGCCGGGCCAGACCGGCATTCATCTGCCCCCGGCGGTGTATATGGCGTTCTTCACCACCGCCATGAAGAAAAAGTCCCCCATCGTCTACACGCCCGTCCGGTTCTATGAGAACGGCGTACCGTTCCTTGGGCCGAGCTTGGGCTTTCGGTGCCTCGTTACCAGCTTCAAGGCAGAGGAGCGCGGCGCGGAGACGGGGGATTTTTATTTTGACCTGAGCCTGACCGAGTACAAGGATTACTCCCCGCAGAGGGCTGTTGTGCAGGGCGCTGGCCAGACTGAAACCTTTTCCCCGGCCAGCATCGTCTCTGACGTGGCCAGCGTGGCCGCACGGGCCGTTTCAGCAGCTACGGCGGTAAACACTGCGGTGGATGCCGCAGGCGCTGTAAAGCTCTCCCTGACCCCCACCAGGAGCACCCCCTCAGACAAGCTCGTTGTGGGAGCCAGACGGAAAGCCACCGGGAAAGTCTACGGTACCGGCAGCGGGGAGGAAGTTCTGACCAGCATCCATGGCCAGATCGTTGTGGCGCGGCGCATCATCGACCGCTCCCGGCCCTGCCCCGTCTGCGTAGCAGACACCGGCGGCACTGTGCTGGGCTGGATGCCGGAGAACAGTCTGCAGGAGGTGGAAGGGTGACATACGAATTTTTGGCCGCACAGAAAGCAACCGGAAACACTTTGAAACTGCGGCCTACACAAGTGGTATGGTCTACCCAGCGCACCGGTCAGCCGGGCAAACTGACCTTTACCTATCTTCGCACCCCGGAATCCAAGCTGGAAGAGGGCGACGTGATCCGCTTCTCCGTGGACGGTCAGCTTCAGTTTTACGGCTGGGTGTTTACCCGTGGCTTTGACCGCTGGGGGCCGGTGGACGTGGTCTGCTATGACCGCATCCGGTATCTCAAGGCCAATGCCAGCTATTCGTTCTATGGCCAGAGCGCCGGGGACATCATCAAGCAGATCGCAGAGGACTTTGAGCTGGACGTGGGCGAGCTGGCGGACACCGGCTATAAGCTGCCCTCCCTCATCATGCAGGACAAAAGCTGCATCGACATCATCAACACCGCCTTGCAGAAGACCCTGCTCAACACCGGCAAGGTCTATGTGTTTTACGATTCCGGCGACGGGCTGGCCCTCAAGGAGGCCAACGACCTGAAAACCGATATCGTCATCGGTGATTACAGCCTGATGACGAATTACACTTTCGATTCCTCTATCGACACCCAGACCTACAACAGCATCAAGCTGGCCCGGCCCAATCAGGAGACGGGAAAAGCGGATGTTTTCGTGATGAAGGATTCGGAACACATCGGGAAGTGGGGCCTTTTGCAGCTGTACCAGACCGTGGACGAGGCCGCCAACGACGCTCAGGTAAAGGAACAGGCGAAAGTGAGCCTGGAGTATTACAACCGGGTATTGAAGCAGCTCAAATTCTCTTCTCTTGGCGTTCCGAGCCTGCGGGCCGGGGCGCTGATCCTAGTGAACCTATCTGATCTGGACGGTGAACCGTTCAAACAGTATGTCATGCTGGAAAAGGTGGAACACACCTTCAAAAATGACGAGCACACCATGGAGCTGGAAGCAAAAGCACTGTAAGGAGGGAGAAACGTGGATTTACTGGCAGTATTGCAGGAGATCTACCGGCAGACCAACGATGCCGGGCAGCCCACAGACCTGCAGATCGGAACAGTGACAAAGGCCCCACCGGACGATGATGAGCTGGAGATCCAGATCAGCGAAGCAATGGCCCCGCTGAAACAGGCTGTGCTCTATCTGGCAGAGCCTGTCATTGAAAAGAAGATCCCCATCCTGCGCCACCGGCACGAGATCAAGATCCTGCTGCACAAGCACGCAACACCATCCGGCCCCAGCGAGGACGCGTTTACGGCTCCGCCCTACTTCACGGAGTGGTCAGCCCTGCCGGATGGATTTGATGCAGAAGTGCAGGCAGAAAATTTTGTGGGCTGGGAAAACGGCGCTGCGCTGCCTTTGAGCAAGGACAAAAAGTACATCATCCTGAACCCGGCCCTGAAAGTCGGGGACAAGGTGCTGCTGCTCCGCGTTCAGAGCGGCCAGAAATTCATTGTGCTTTCCCGAGTATACGGAGGTGATTCGTAATGGCTACGCTTCCTACAGGATCGTCCATCGACCTTTCCGGCGGTGTGGAGTACGTTTCTCAGCCGTCCAAAACCTGGTTCATTGACCAGATATCTGGCCGCATCACCGGGGAATGTGATGGGTATGAGGCCGTAAAACAGGCCGTGACCATCATTCTGAACGTGGAACGTTATCGCTGGCAGATCTTCCGCTCTTACAGCGGCATGGAGTGGGAGGGGCTGCTGGGGCAAGACCCGGGCTATGTGGCTGCCGAACTGCAGCGCCGCCTGGAAGAGGCCCTGACCGTGGATGACCGGGTGACCGGCGTGAAGGATTTCTCTTACACGGTGCAGGGACAGGCCCTGACAGCATCCTTTACCGTCTCCACGATCTACGGCGAAATGCAGGCAAGCACGGAGGTGAACACCGCAGCATGATCGATTTTTCTACCGCACAGTACCGGGCCATTCTGGACTATATGCTGTCTCAGATTCCGGACGACTACGACAAGCGGGACACAAGCCCCATCCCAACGGCTCTTTCTCCCGCCGCCTATGTCTTTGAGGGGTTCTTCCTTTCCCTGAACATGGTGCAGCGGCAGGCGTTTTTTCAGACAGCCACTGGCAGAGCGCTGGATTTGCTGGCCCCCATCGCCAGCGTTACCCGCAAGCAGGCCACGGCGGCGGTGCGAAAAGGCGAGTTCAATGTGGCTATCCCGCTGGGCAGCCGGTTCTCTACCATCAACGGCGCGGACAGCATCAATTTCATTGCGCTGTCTACTCTGGGTTCCGGGCACACCTACCGCCTTCTGGCCGAAACGCCCGGCACCATCGGCAACGACTACACCGGCCCTATCCTACCCATCGACACCATTCAGGGCCTGACTTCTGCCCGGATCTCGGATATCCTGACACCCGGAGACGAGACCGAGACCGATGACGAATTCCGCGCCCGCATCGAGTCATCGCTGAACAGTCGCTCCTTTGGCGGCAATGTGGCGCAGTACAAGGAGGAAATCGAGAAGCTGGACGGCGTGGGCGCTGTGCAGGTCTACCCGACATGGAGAGGCGGCGGCACGGTGCTCTGCTCCGTTCTGGGTGCAGACTGGCTGCCTGCATCCACCGACCTTGTGCAGACCATTCAGAACACCATTGACCCGGTGCCGTACTCCGGGCAGGGGCTCGGTCTTGCGCCCATCGGTGCAAAGGTAACGATCACGGCCCCGGAGAAGTTGGAAGTTTCGGTCACCGCATCGGTGACGCTCCTGCCAAGCTACTCGCTGGATACAGTTCGCACCGCGGTACGGAAGGCGCTGGAGGCATATCTGCTCAATGTGCGGAAAAGCTGGTCGACCAATATCAGCAAGACCGGCATTGAATACAGCGCCAACGTCTACACGGCCCGCGTATCTGCGGCCATCATCACGGCAGAGGGCGTGGTAAACGTGACAAACGTCCAGCTGAACGGAGCAGCGGACGATTTGATTCTGACAGAAACCGGCGCACAGCAGCAGGTTCCTGTGGTTGGGACGGTGACGCTGCATGAAGCTTGATCTTTCGCACGACCTGCTGCCGCTGCTGCCGCCCATCTACCGGGAAGTGCAGGACTATCAGCAGATCTGTGATGCCGAAAAGGCGGAGTTTGACCTGCTGGCCGGTTCCGTGGAAGGGGTCCAAAGCAACTTTTTTTTCCAGACCATGGACGAGGATTCCGTTGCACAGTGGGAAATGGTGTTTCACATCGTGGCTGTCCCGGAAAAGGAATCTCTGGAGTTCCGCAGGCAGCGTGTAATGACCCGCATTGCGACCCGCCCGCCCTACACACTGGGGTTTCTGTATCAGAAGCTGGATGAACTGATTGGCACGGGTGAATGGAAGTGCTCCATCACATACCCGCTCTACGAGCTGAGGCTTGCGACGAGCGCAAAGAACCAGTCGTACTACGACGAGGTGACGCACCTGATCAACCAGGTCAAACCCGCACACATCGTCTTTATCAGTATGCCGTACCTCAAGACCGGGATCCTGATCACAGAGCAGGTCGATGTGCAGAAATACAACTATCAGTATCGCCTGGGCGGCTGGGCCCTTGGGAAAAAACCGTTTGCCGAGCTCGGAGGATGGACGACCGCAAAGGCTGCTGCATCGCCGACACTGACGCGGACGCTTCTTCTGGACGTGGCCCACAAGGCGGCAGAGCTTGCCACGACGGCACGGCTCAACCGCGCAGCGACCGTGAAACCACTGAAAAGCGTCATTGCATCTGCGACACTGCAGGTGGGTTCTGAAACGTTGATGATCGCGGGCGAGAACCTGAAGCTGGAAGCATCCATTGAACCGGAGGCAGGTAATTCGACCGTCAACCACTATGAGCTCCTGAACGATGCGGGAGAAACGCTGTACGCATCGGACTGCTATTTTGGCATTACCGAAAAAACGGACGTGGACGTAAATCTCTCTATTCTGGAGGGCGCGGACACCGTGCTGGCAAGCGGAAGCCGGTATCACTATCTTCTTGGCAGCTGGCTTTTGGGCAAGGATGCCTTTGCGTCACCGGGACAAAATTATTTTGTCCCGGTGACGGCCGCCGCGCCCGCTTCCGCATCTGTGACCCCGCTGTTCCTGACAAGCCTAGCCTCGTACCTGGCGGATCACATCAACATGGTGCAACTGAACGGCGATTATACAGTTCCGGACCTCGCAAAGAGCCTTTCCGGTGCGGCAGTCACGCTGCAGTATGAGCTTCTGCCATCGGAAAAGATCACAAAAGTCTCTGCCATCTCCGTGCAAGATGCGTTCGGAGCCACCCTCACACAGGACGATGTTAGCATCGAAACCACATCCAGAACAAAGTTCAAACACACCATTATCTTCAAGGAGGGAACACTGCTTTATGGCGGATGATATCCTGAAAAACATTCCTCTTCCCGCTGATCTCCCGGAAAATTGGACATCCGGCCAGATCATCGCCCCGACCGGCGCAGAAGTCGGCATGGATGAACAGCACGGGTACAACTACCTGATGAAACAGGTCAACAACGCACAGAAGGCATTGAAAGCTCTCGCCGCCCAGCGAGAAGAAGACCTCGCCAGAATCAGGTACTGGGTCAGCGACGACCCCACATCCCCGGCAAGCTTTATCGGCGGCACATGGGAGCAGATCAAAGACAGCTTTATCCTGGCCGCTGGCGATACC
>ERZ826051.913-NODE-913-length-30214-cov-3.404788_pt1 | contig 30214 bp, 24 predicted proteins | sample MGYA00519928_ERZ826051 | MGnify/ENA primary metagenome ERZ826051 (study PRJEB31778, sample SAMEA3449219) | human gut metagenome | biome: human gut; feature: human-associated habitat; material: faeces | place: United Kingdom | collected 2010/2012 ...
CAAGGAAAAGGCATGGGCACTCTACAACGCGATGGTCGCCCTGCAAGCCGACAACCGGAACCAGAGCAAGGTCGACGCCGCCTGCACGGCGTGGAGAACGATGCGCGTGCCTTGGGAACAGAGCGAGGCCGTGCTGTTCGGCCCTGCCGGCGAAGAGACGGGGCTCGGCTTCGACCCGTCGATGGACAGTTGGCCGCTGGACCAGGAGGACATCGCCACGATCATAACCAACAAGAACCTGTCGAGCGTCGACGACTACATCGGAGCGATCGGCAGCGAATCGGTCCGCGGCTTCCATACCATCGAGCTGCTGCTGTTCAAGGACGGGCAGAACCGAAAGGTGCTCGCCGAATGAATAAGCCCGGCAAGAGAATAAACTATTTACCATATAAGGTTTATGTCTGCATCTCTTAAAAGAAAACAATCGGTCTGTGTGACGGCGCTGATATGCGTCGTCGCACTTTCCGCTTGTACGGACGGAGATTATTACGAGATACTCGACGAGTACGGCAACGTGGCCGACTCGCGGACATTGTCGGCCGGAAAGTCGACCGTGTTCCAGTCGGGCGTATCGGCCTACGACACGCCGGCCGATTGGGTGACGGGCAATCTGAGCACGCGGTTCTACCAAGGCGACGCGCTGTACGACAATCCGCGCGTCAGCGGAGACGATCCGGCGCAGGGCGGTAAGGGGCCTCTGTATGCCGGCTCCTCGTGCGGCAGTTGCCACTCGAACGCCGGAAGAACCTACCCGACGCTCTACTCGGAGGGCGGAACCGGCAGCGGAGGATTCTCGTCGCACCTGATCTACATCACGAAAAAGAACGGCGGATTCTTCCGCAACTACGGACGCGTGCTGCACGATCAGGCGATCACCGGAGTCGAGCCGGAAGGCAAGCTCGGCGTAACCTATTCGGAGAAAACCTATACGTTCCACGACGGGGAGGAATACTCGCTGCTGACGCCGACCTACACGATTTCGGAGTGGTATGCCGACAGCATCGCCGCCGAGGACCTGATCGTCGACGTGCGGATTCCGCTGCGGCACGTCGGCATGGGGCAGATGATGGCGCTCGACCCGACCGAGCTCGAAGAACTCGCACGGCGCAGCAACTATCCCGAATACGGCATTTCGGGCCGCCTGAACTACATCACCGAGCGAGGCAAGCAATATATCGGCATTTCGGGCAACAAGGCTCAGCACGCCGACCTGACCATCGAGCTCGGTTTCTCGTCCGATCTGGGCGTCACGAACGACCGCTATCCGCTGGAGGTGGCCGAAGGCCAGTCCCAAATGCTCGGATACAGCCACTACGGCATTCAGATCTCGACGCACGACATGGAGAACGTCGACTTCTATCTCCACACGTTGGGCGTTCCCGCGCGCCGGAACGTCGACGATCCGATCGTCCAGCAGGGCGAGCAGGCGTTTTACCGCGCCCGCTGCGACTTGTGTCACGTGCCGACGCTCCACACGCGTGCCGACGCTCCGGCGCTGATAGGCGGCACGCGGCTTCCGTGGCTCGCGAGCGAGACGATCCACCCGTACAGCGACTTTCTGCTGCACGATATGGGACCCGACCTCGACAGCCACTATGTCTCGGGGCTGGCGCAGGGATGCGAGTGGCGAACGACCCCGCTGTGGGGCATCGGCCTCCAGCAGAAAGTCAACCAGCACACTTATTTCCTGCACGACGGCCGGGCGCGTAACCTCAAGGAGGCGATCATGTGGCACGGAGGCGAGGGCGCCGTGTCGCGCGAGCTGTTCGCCCGCATGTCGCGCGAGGACCGCGACGCGCTGATCAAGTTCCTCGAATCATTGTAAAAGACAACCGAACACAACGACATGAAGATCAAAATCATACTATTACTGACCCTGCTCGCGGCAACGGCCTCGGCGACGGCTCAGGTCGCGAAACACCGCCACGAGGACCCGTACAACGAGGCGGACAAATACATCGAAAGCGCCGTGATCCCGATGGGAGGCAAGAAAGGATTCAGCTTCGAGACGCGCGCGGGCGATTTCATGCTCAAGCCCTACGTGCTGCTCCAGACGGCCGGCAAGTTCAACTGGTACGACGACGAGCAGCTCGGGCTGGACGATCAGGACAACGTAGCGAACAGCGGCTTCGAGATTCCCTACGCCATTCTGGGCATTTCGGGCCGGGCGTTCAACAAGCTGACGTTCAACCTGACGCTGAACGCGGCCAAGAGCGGCGGCGCGCTGCTGCAGCAGGCGTGGGTCGACGTGAATCTGAAGGATCAGATCCGTTTCCGCGTCGGCAAGTTCAAGACGCCGTTCAGCCAGGCCTATCTGGTCACGCTGGGCGAAACGCTTTTCCCCGTGTTGCCCACCTCGCTGACCTCGTCGGTCTATATGGACCGCAGCCTGAACTCGACCCCGCCGACGATCGCCACGGGATTCGATCTGGGCGTGATGATGCACGGTCTGCTGGGAGGCAAATGGGAATATAACTTGGGCGTGTTCAACGGCACGGGAATCGACGTGAACTTGGCGCAGAAGACGCTCAGCGACGATCTGGGCATTCCCTCGCTGCTGTATGCGGCCCGGGTGGCCTTCATGCCCAAAGGCCCGATTCCCGCGCATCAGGGACGAATCGACGACCTGCACAACGACAAGATCATGTTCGCGCTGTCGGCTTCGTACAACGTCGAGGCCAACTGGCAGACGACCAACGACCTGCGGCTCGGTTTCGAGTTCACCTACCTCAAGAACCGGCTCTATCTGGGCGCCGAAGCCTACTATCTGAGCTCCGATCTGGTCAAGCGCCAGCGCGTGAACCATACTTACCGCTATATCGGCGGATACGCCCAAGTAGGCTACTTCGTGACTCCCAAACTGCAACCTGCGCTGCGCTGGGACTTCATGGACCGGAACTCGACCGATACGGACGGCTTCCTGAACATGCCGGCCGTCGGACTGAACTATTACATCATGGGCTATAACCTGAAGCTGCAGGCGATGTATCAGTTCCTCGGCCGGTGGGGACACGCAACGCAGGACGCACGCGAGCTGGACGATCTGGGGCTGGCCCAGCATTCGGCCACCGTCATGCTTCAGTTCTCATTCTAACGGACTAACGGAATCATCGAGATGAACGGAACATACCGCCGCCCGTTGCGGGCGGCCGTGCTGGCGCTGCTGCTCTGCACGACGGTCCGCTGCGACAGCGGGGATATTTACGAGTCGCACCAAGCCACGACGGAGGGAGTCTCCGTGCGCGGGACGTTCGAGCTGCTCAATCCGGAAGTCTTTCCCGGAGAGTACGACCTGATCTTCGGAGCTTTCGGCGAAGGAGGAACGTCGGCCCTCTCGTCGGTGAACGTGCTTAAGCCGGCCGACGGAAACAAGGTGGAGCTGTCGATCGAGAACGTGCCGGAAGACGCGCGCTCGGTCCGCCTGTGCATGACCAACTCGGGCCGTCAGGTCGTCTACACGTTTTTCGAATACGCGCTCGACGACGACCGGACGTCGGATATCGACCTGCCTTCCGCACAGATCGACCTGCTGGAATACGACCGCATCCAGCGGCTTGTTTTCCAGCAGTACAACTGCGTCTCCTGCCATCAGGGCGAGAGCGGCGCGGGAGGACTGCTGCTGACCGAGGGAAACAGCTACCGCTCGCTGGTCGGCACGGCTTCGACGCTCTCGGACAAGCTGCGCGTCAAGCCTTCGGACCCCGAGGGCAGCTTTCTGCTCGACGTGCTGACCTCGCAGGAGGCGATCAGCTCTCCGCCGCATACCGGATTCGTCACGCGAAGCGAGGACATCGACCTGCTCAGAATCTGGATCGAGAAAGGGTGTCCGCAAAACTAACCTTATGCCTATGTGTTTCTCAAGCAAAATACTGTTTTATAGCAATGTACGCATCGAAATAGGATATTTCGACCGCCCGGGCGGCATGCGCGAGTGCCATGCCGTACTGCATGTCACCGACACGGAAGCTCCGCTGGCCAAGCAGCTCGGCGACATCCGTGCCGCCTATTTCTACCTGCTGTCGAGCTACGGCGGAGAACTCTGTCCCGTTTTCAAGCGCTACTTTCTGAGCGACGCGGCCAATCAGATCGACGCGCTCCGCTCGGGCGAGAAGCCCTATCCCCCCTGTGCGACTTCCGTCGTGCAGCAACCCCCTCTGGACGGCGGCAAGGTCGCCCTGTGGATCTACCTGCTTTCGCTCGCCGACGGACAGGTCGTGCCTTTTGAAGACGGAGTTACGGCCGATCACAACGGCTACCGCCATATCTGGACCGCTTACGGCTCCTCGCCCGACGGAGATTCGGCCCGGCAAACCGAAACGCTGCTCGACCGGTACGCCGAACGGCTCGGGCAGTTCGGATGCACGCTGGAGAACGACTGCGTGCGGACATGGTTTTTCGTGCAAAACGTCGATGTCAACTATGCGGGCGTCGTACGGGCGCGTCGGGAGCTTTTCGAGCATCACGGCCTGACGCCGCAAACCCACTACATCGCCAGTACCGGCATCGAAGGGCGCCATGCCGATCCGAGCCGTCTGGTACTGCTCGACGCATACGCCGTCAAAGGACTGCGTCCCGGCCAACAGGTCTATCTGCACGCGAAGGACCATTTGAACCCCACCTACGAGTACGGAGTCACGTTCGAGCGCGGCGTCCGGGTCCGCTACGGCGACCGGAGCCATATTCTGCTGTCGGGCACGGCCAGCATCGACAACCGGGGCGAGATCGTCGCGCCGCAGGACATCGAGGGACAGACCGTCCGGATGCTTGAGAACGTCGAGGCGCTGCTCGCCGAGGCGGGAGCCTCGGCCGCCGACCTGGCCCAGATGATCGTCTACCTGCGGGACCCGGCCGATTATCTGGCCGTGCGAAAAATATTCGAGCTGCGCTACGAAGCGGTTCCCCGGCTGTTCGTGCATGCGCCGGTCTGCCGTCCCGGCTGGCTGATCGAAACGGAATGCATCGCCGTCCGCGAGGACGAAAATCCGGCCTTCGCGCCGCTCTAACACCGACCGGCCTTGTATCCGCGAACGACAAAGGCGCTCGGGCGGACCGCCTTCGCACTGCTGATCGGCATGGCAGTCTGTCTGGCCGCCGCTACTTTCGTCGAAAAGACCGAAGGCAGCGAATTCGCCGCGCGGCATATCTACCGCACGGGGTGGTTCGCGGCATGGTGGGCTCTGATCGCAGCTTCCGCGCTGCCGGTCGCGGTCGTCCGGATCGGACCGGGGAAGCGGGCGGCGGTCGCGTTGCATCTTTCCCTCGGGCTGATCTTGTTCGGAGCCCTGCTGACTTTCGCCACCTCGCAGAAAGGATACGTTCATCTGCGCGAGAGGACGGAAACGGCATGCTTCCGGCCGGAAACCGGAGGGGAAGTCCGGCCGTTGCCGTTCTCGCTGCGGCTCGAGCGGTTCGAGATCGAATGCTATCCGGGCACGCAGGCGCCGGCGGACTATCGGAGCCTGCTGACGGTCGTCGATTCCCGGGGGCCGCGGCAGGCCGTCGTATCGATGAACCGCATCCTGTCATGCGACGGGTACCGTCTCTACCAGACCTCTTTCGACGAGGACATGCGGGGCAGCATCCTGTCGGTCAACCGGGACCCCTACGGCACTCCGGTCACATATGCGGGCTATCTGCTGCTCGGCGTCTCGATGATCGGCACGCTGTGCTCGAAACGGTCGGGCTTCCGCCGACTGCTGCGCCATCCGCTGCTGAAGCGGGCGGGCTTCCTGTTGCTTTTCGCTTCGGTATGCTGCGGCGCATCGGCCGGAGCGCCGGCAACGCTGGACCGGGAGACCGCCGACGCGCTGGGCCGGCTGCGGATGCTGTACGGCGGCCGGGTGGCTCCGGTCCAGTCATTCGCCCGCGACCTTACGGTCAAAATCTGCGGGAAGCCCGCTTACGGAAAATATACGGCCGAGCAGGTGCTCGCGGGCTGGATATTCTTCCCCGAACAGTGGCAGCACGAGCCGATGATCCGAATCAAGCAGGATACGGTGCGGAAGCTTCTCGGCTCGGGGGCGACGGCCGCGCTGACCGACTTCTTCGGCCCGGGGCGGAGCTACCGGCTCGCCGAAGCGATCCGGCACGGAGCGGACCGCAGCGACCCGGCGCATCGGGCTTTCGCCGAAGCGGACGAGAAAATCCAGCTGATCGCCATGATTCAGTCGGGCAGGGTGCTCCGGCTGTTTCCCGAACAGGGGGAGAACGGAACGCAGTGGTATGCGCCGACCGATCCGGTACGAGCGCTTCCGAAAGGCGACTCGGTTTTCATCAAGGGCATTTTCCCGCTGATGTACGAAGCCGTCCGCAACGGCGACAGCGACGGACTGCGCGGCCTGATCGACAAAACGGCCGCTTTCCAGCGGGAACGGGGAGCCGCCGGGTTCCTGCCGGAAGGACGGCTGAAGGCCGAGCTGCTGTACAACCGGCTCGACGCGGTCCCGTGGCTTTACCGGATCGACCTTTGCTGCGGACTGCTGGCATTCGCATATTTCGTATGGAGTCTCGCCTCGGGCAGGCGAAATCGCCGGATCGAGCGTCTGTCGCTCGTGCCGTTGGCGGGAACGGCCGTCCTGCTGACCGTCTCGATGGCGCTGCGGGGCTACGCCGCCGGGCACCTGCCGCTGAGCAACGGATACGAGACGATGATTTTCGTCTCGTGGTGTCTGTCGCTCCTCGCGCTCGGAATCGGCCGCCGTTTTCCGATCGCGGCGGCCTCGGGCCTGCTGATGTCGGGATTCGCGCTGCTGGTCGCCTCGCTGGGCATGGCCAATCCGCAGATTACGCCGCTCGTGCCCGTGCTGCGCTCGCCCTGGCTCAGTCTGCATGTCTCGTTGATCATGGCGTCGTACGCGCTGCTGGGCCTGCTGATGCTGAACGGAACCGCGGCGCTCGCGCTGGCAGCGGCGGCACGGGCCGGAACGGCGGAGCGAACGTCGCGGACGCTGGCGAGACTCCGGCTTTTCGGACGGCTGCTGCTCTATCCGGCCGTATTCCTGCTGACCGCAGGCATTTTCACCGGGGCCGTCTGGGCCAATGCGTCATGGGGACGCTACTGGGGATGGGATCCCAAAGAAGTCTGGGCGCTGATCACGCTGATCGTCTACGCGCTGCCGCTGCACGAGCAAAGCCTCGCCCGGTTCCGCAGACCGCTTTTTTTCCATGCCTACACCTTGTGGGCATTCGCTGCGGTACTGATGACCTATTTCGGCGTAAACTACCTCCTCGGCGGCATGCACAGCTACGGAGGAGGATTCAGGCCGGGATACGCCGCCGCGACTGTCTTCGCCGCCGTAACGGCCTTCGCGCTGCTGACGGTCGCGGCCCTGATCCGGCAACGCCGCACGGACGCATAGGCCGGGAGCATCCCCGGCGCAACGGCAGCGAGGCGGCTTTACGACTGCCGTCGCCGCAACGCCTCGCTACGAAGGCATCCGGAAACATGCCGCAATACCCCGGGACAGTCCGAAATCCATCGTAAAACGGAAACGAAAGAGAACGGGGCCGGCAAATTTTACTTATCTTTACGAAAACATCTTCCGGACAAACCGTTTCCCGTCATGAAAAAGTATCTGTATTTCGCTCTGGCGGTCCTTTACGCCTGTTCGCCCGCCCTCGCGCAAAACGACTATCCGACCGAGACCGATCTCTACGTTTTCTGGCAACCCGACCGGCCGCTGACCCCGGCCGACTTTCAGAAAAGCGATTCGCTGTCGGAATTAAATAAATATATGTACGACTCTTGTCGTATCGGTTGCGTAGCGTCCGTCGGTTTATGGACACAGGCGGACGCGCCTAAAAGAAAAAAATGGACAAGAGAACACGGTGAAAAAATATATGTCGTCCCTGCATTCGAAAAAGGGGATTCTTATATCATACATAACGATACGGCCGGGATTGCGCACGAACAAATCATATTCGACTTGCACGAAGTCGGTGCCCGATTATTACGATTCAAACTACAAGAAGCAACGGAAACAACGGACCATGCCCTCGGGACTCAAGCTCTTTTATTCAAAACTTATGAAGCAGAAATTCGCAAATTCGTAAAAGAAATGACTTATTCTTTTACGATATCGGTCCTCGTCGAAAAAAATGACAGCCTCGCCCGCTGGCGGGCCATGGTGGACGACTGTCTGGAAAAGTACGCGGACTATGCGACCCGGCCTGAGGACTGTGCCCGGTTCATCTTGAACAAGCCGCTGCTTGACGGTTATTCGACAATCAAAATGCTACAAGGAGACTTCCAACAACGAGATTCCTCGGGAAATCTTATCGTGGTCACACAAAGCAAGCTCCCAGACACGGGCACTCCCATTTACAAAAACGAAAAGCGTAGGAGGCCGATCGACCGCCGGCCTCGGATATTCCGCTAAGACAATTTCAACAAAGACAGACATGCCAGACCCGAGCCTGTACGCATATGCTTCGGGAAAGAACCCCCAAACCGTACTTCCGTAAAGATTCCCGACCGACATATCGCGGGCCGGTTATTCCATCGTGAACAAAGAAGCAGAAAGACCGTTCCCGAACGCACGACGAACGGACGGACATCAGATTCCGATATCCCGCTTCATAAAAATTTATCCTGAACAAAAAAACGGTCGAACAGCCACGGCATCGAAACACGGCTGAAATACCCAGACGGCGATCAGTGCTCGTACGGATTGCCTCTGTCGGCCACCTGCCGGGCCGGAACGCCGGCGATCGTCGTGTCGGGCCGCTCGAACGACCTGTTCACGACGGCATTGGCGCCGACGGCGGTCCGGTCGGCAATCCGGATCCGGCCGTAAATCTTGGCTCCTGGGCCGATATAGACATGATCGCCTATCTCGGGGACATCGTCTTTCCCGAAACCCTCCCCGATATTAACGCCCTGATGAATGTCGCAAAAGGCGCCGACGCGCGCCTTCGGATTGACGACGATCAGACCGTAATGGTTGATCCGCAATCCGGGACCGAATACGTTGATCGGAATAGAAAAGCCGAGCCGGACGCCGTAAATTTCATGTACGGCGCCCCAAAACTTTTTCATAATCCGGCCGAAAAGCGAACGGCCGGTATTCGCGTAATACTCGTGCTTGCGCAAGGCCACTTGGAATTTCCAGACCCGGTAGCCGGTCAGGGGCGGCCGCTTGGCCCGCCGGATTCCCAGAGCGCGGCGGTCGAGCTCCAGATATCGCTGCAAATCGGATTTGGATAAAATCATAACGGTCGGAATAATTAGGATTCGATTCAGAGACGGCAATTCTCGAAATAAATATACGAAAATTTCACGGATAACGCTCCGCAAGTCGAGAAAAAAACATTCAGGATACGGACGGAACGGGATCTCAAAACGGGACGAGCGTCCCGGACTGGCATTCAGTTCTTATCTTTCCCACCTTCGGGACGGTCGAATTCGATCGGACCGAGCTTGCCCATCAGCGAGCGGACCTGGGCAGCCCGGCGCACCATGTAGCCCGACGGAGCGGCCATGTCGCGGCGGAGCGGATTGGGCAGTACGGTCGCTATCATCGAGGCCTCGTAGGCGTTCAGCTCGGCGGCAGTCTTGCCGTACACGCCGCGGGCCGGAGCCTCGACTCCGTACATGTTGCGGCCCGTTTCTATGACATTCAGATAAACCTCCATGATCCGCCGCTTGCTCCAGAAAGTCTCGATCAGTACGGTGAACCACGCCTCGACCCCTTTGCGCAGCCATGTGCGGGCAGGCAGGCAAAACACGTTCTTGGCCGTCTGCTGCGAGATCGTACTGCCGCCCCGCAGCCGCTTTCCCTCGCGGTTCTCGTCGAGTGCCCGGTCGATCGCGTCCCAGTCGAATCCCCGGTGCGAGAGGAAATGGTTGTCCTCGGTGGCGATCACGGCGCGCACCATCGGCATGGCCACCTTCCGCAGCGGAACCCAGTTCGAGCGCACCCGAAGCCCCTCCTCGGGCAGATGCTCCGCCAGACGGATCGCCTTGAGCGGCGTGAGCGTCACCGGAACCCACCGCAACAACAGCGTGTAACCGAGCGAGAACGTGATGAAAAAAACGGCCAGATATGCCACCAAACGGCCCAGATAGCGCATAGCGAAACCAGTCAATCGTCCTTCCCGTACAAGGGCCGGCATCATTGCTGCACCCCTTCCGGTCGGCGGGCAAAAATAATATAAATTTTGACAAATCATAATGAAAAAAGTGGAAAATTACCCGTTTTAAAATAATCGCCGTATATTTGCGCAAAATTGAGCGAAGGGAAAAATCAATAGGAATTTCCAAAATCTTACTTACGAAGATGGCACAGAAAAAATTCATTACTTGTGACGGAAACTACGCGGCGGCCCACATCGCATACATGTTCAGCGAGGTGGCTGCGATCTATCCGATCACACCGTCGTCCACCATGGCGGAGTACGTCGACGAGTGGGCGGCCAGCGGCCGCAAGAACATTTTCGGCGAAACGGTCAAGGTTGTCGAAATGCAGTCGGAGGCCGGAGCCGCCGGAGCGGTGCACGGCTCGCTGCAGAGCGGCGCGCTGACTACGACGTTCACGGCCTCGCAGGGACTGCTGCTGATGATTCCGAACATGTACAAGATATCCGGCGAGCTGCTGCCGGGCGTGTTCCACGTTTCGGCCCGCGCACTGGCCGCGCAGTCGCTGTCGATCTTCGGCGACCATCAGGACGTGATGGCCACCCGCCAAACCGGTTTCGCCATGCTGGCGACGAGCAGCGTACAGGAAGTGATGGACCTGGCCGGCGTCGCCCATCTGGTGGCGATCCGCTCGCGCGTTCCGTTCCTGCACTTCTTCGACGGTTTCCGCACCTCGCACGAAATTCAGAAAATCGAGATGATCGACGAGCAAGCGCTCGCAGGCCTGCTCGACCGTAAAGCGCTGGACGCTTTCCGCAAGCGCGCGCTCAATCCGGAGAACCCCGTCACGCGCGGCACGGCTCAGAACTCCGACATCTACTTCCAGACCCGCGAGGCCTCGAACAAGTTCTACAACGCCATACCCGACATGGTGGCCGACGCGATGAAGCAGATCAGCGCGATCACCGGACGCGAGTACAAGCCGTTCACCTACTACGGCGACCCGGATGCCGAAAACGTCATCGTAGCCATGGGCTCCGTGAACGAAACGATCAAGGAAACGATCGATTACATGCGCAGCAAGGGCGAAAAGGCAGGTCTCGTCACCGTTCACCTCTACCGTCCGTTCTCGCCGAAGTACCTGTTCGACGTGCTGCCCGCTTCGGTCAAGAGAATCTGCGTGCTCGACCGCACGAAAGAACCCGGAGCCAACGGCGAGCCGCTGTATCTGGATATCAAGGAGGTATTCTACGGCCGCGAAAACGCCCCGCTGATCGTCGGCGGACGCTACGGTCTTTCGTCGAAGGACACGACCCCGGCCCAGATGCTGGCCGTCTACGAGAACCTGAAGGCCAACGAGCCGAAGGACCACTTCACGGTGGGCATCGTCGACGACGTGACTTTCACCTCTCTGCCCGTAGGACCGGAGCTGCATCTCGACAACGCCGACACGTTCGAGGCCCGCTTCATCGGCTTGGGCGCCGACGGCACGGTGGGCGCCAACAAGAACTCGATCAAGATCATCGGCAACACGACCGACAAATACTGCCAGGCCTACTTCGCGTACGACTCGAAGAAATCGGGCGGCTACACGGCCTCGCACTTGCGCTTCGGCGACAAGCCGATCCGCTCGCCCTATCTGGTCAACACGCCCGACTTCGTGGCCTGCCACGTTCCGTCGTATCTGGGCAAGTACGACCTGCTCAAGGGACTCAAGGACGGAGGCACGTTCCTGCTCAACAGCGTGTGGGACGCCGAGACGACCAAGGAGCATCTGCCCGATGCGATGAAGAAATATATGGCCGAGCACCATATCAACTTCTACATCATCAACGCGACGAAGATCGCCGCCGAGATCGGACTCGGCAGCCGGACCAATACGATCATGCAGAGCGCTTTCTTCAAGGTGACCGGCGTGATTCCGTACGAGACGGCCAAGGAAGAGATGAAGAAGGCGATCTACAAGTCCTACGGCAAGAAGGGCGAGGAGATCGTCAACATGAACTACGCCGCCGTCGAGAAGGGCGGCGACGTAACCAAGGTTGAAGTCCCGCAGCAGTGGGCCTCGCTGAACCCGGCTCCGGCCGTCGGACGCGACGTGCCGGAATTCGTCCGCAACATCGTCGAGCCGATCGAGGCCCTGCGGGGCGACAACCTGCCCGTCAGCGCGTTCAACGGCCGTGAAGACGGTACGTGGGATGCCGGCACTTCGCAATACGAGAAGCGGGGTGTCGCGGTGAACGTTCCCGAATGGCAGGCCGAGAACTGTATCCAGTGCAACCAATGCGCCTACGTCTGCCCGCATGCCGCGATCCGTCCGTTCCTGCTCACCGAGGAGGAAGCCGCCGCCGCGCCGGCAGGCACCGAAACCAAACAAGGCGTCGGAGCGACGAAAGCCTATCGGTTCAAGATTCAGGTATCGCCGCTCGACTGTACGGGCTGCGGCAACTGCGCGAACGTCTGCCCGGCCCCGACCAAGGCTCTGCTGATGAAGCCGCTCGAAAGCCAGCTCGACAAGGGCGAGGCCGAGCGCTGGGAATACATGCACAACCAGGTCGGCTACAAGGATACCGTGGTCGACAAAACGAAAACCGTCAAGAACAGCCAGTTCTCCCGGCCGCTGTTCGAGTTCTCCGGAGCGTGCGCCGGCTGCGGCGAAACGCCATACATCAAGGCGATCACGCAGCTCTACGGCGACCGCATGGTGATCGCCAACGCGACAGGCTGCTCGTCGATCTACGGCGGATCGGCTCCCTCGTCGCCCTACTGCGCCAACGAGAAAGGCTTCGGGCCGGCATGGGCCAACTCGCTGTTCGAGGACAACGCCGAGTTCGGCTTGGGCATTCACGTCGGCATCGAGAAACTGCGCGAACGACTGATCGTGCTGATGAAGGAAGCCATCGAAGGCAATACCGGATGTTCCGACGAGCTGAAAGGCGTAATGCAGGAGTGGCTCGACAAGATGGACGATGCCGAGGCGACCAAGGAAATCGCCGGACGCCTGATCCCGATGATGGAAGCCTGCGGTTGCGACGTCTGCAAGCAGATCCTCGCGATGAAGCACTACCTGATCAAAAAATCGACTTGGATCTTCGGAGGCGACGGCTGGGCGTACGACATCGGTTTCGGCGGTCTGGACCATGTGATCGCATCGGGGATGAATGTCAATATCCTCGTACTGGACACGGAGGTCTACTCGAATACGGGCGGACAGTCGTCCAAGAGCACGCCGATCGGCGCGGTCGCCAAGTTCGCATCGGCCGGCAAGCGCGTCCGCAAGAAAGACCTCGGCGCAATGGCAATGACCTACGGCTACGTCTACGTCGCACAGGTGGCGATGGGGGCCAACCACAACCAATACCTCAACGCGATCAAGGAGGCCGAGGCTTATGACGGTCCGTCGCTGATCATCGCCTACGCTCCGTGTATCAATCACGGCATCAAGGGCGGCATGGGCAAATCCCAGCTGACCGAGAAGGAAGCCGTCGAATGCGGCTACTGGCACTTGTGGCGCTTCAATCCGGCACTGGAGGCTCAGGGCAAGAATCCGTTCTCGCTCGACTCGAAAGAGCCCGACTGGAGCAAGTTCCAGCAGTTCATCCACAGCGAAGTACGCTACACTTCCCTGCTCAAGTCGTTCCCCGACGAGGCCAAAGAGCTGTTCGCCGCTTCGGAAAAGAACGCGCAGTGGCGCTACGAGACTTACAAGCGCTACGCCGCGATGGACTACTCGGATACGGTCGAGGAGAAGTAGTCCGAACGACGATTTTATTCCTGCCGGGGCGCGTCCGAAAACGACGCGCCCCGGTTTCGTTTCCGGCGGAGGAAACGGTCTCTCCGGATTCCCGCCGATCGCGCTCCGGAGACCGACACGTCAGCCGGTTTTCCTCCCATACAACCGATTCCGTCGTCCGAGAGCGTTCTCAGGGAGCGTATTCTCCACCCGAATCATACTGCAACATAAAAATTTTGAATCCCAACGCGACACGATCGGAAGCTCCGGCCCCGAAGTCCGGAGCGGGCGACCGCCGGACAGGATTCCCGTCTTGCCGAACCGACCAAAAGACAGGCGGCCCGCGCCAAGTGGAATTTTTTTGTCGGTTCATTGCACCAGTCGATTAAAAGACATATATTTATGGAACCGAATCGACCCCAACGCATATTCATTACCCGTCCCTTATGAACCGGACATCCATACTTTCCGTTATCCCGACTCTCGAGTCCGGACCCGGTTCGCAGCGGCTCCGCAGTCCGAATTGCGTTCCGGGGGCGGACCGGTCGCCCGCCCCCGAAGGGTCGCGGAACGGAGTACGGCGGTCCCGACCGCACGCAGCGGGCGGAAAGCTTCCGAAACGACGGGGAAATCCTGCCGCTATGCCGATACGCGACAAAGCACCCGGAGAGACCGAGCCGTCCGACTCGGACGGAGGGTCCGATCCCGGCGGGCCGCACCCGTCCCTGCCCGACGGCATCCGAAAACACGAACCCGAAACCTAAAATACCGCATCATGAAACATCTGCTTCTTCTGCTCGCGTTGCTGTGCCTCGCCCAACGCAGTGCGGCGCAAGGCGGCAAAATCTACCGAAGCCTGGACGACTACCGGAACGACCGGTACGAGACCGTGCCCGACCTGTATCTGAAACCGCCCGTCGACGAAGCCGTATTCGGACGCTTCGGATACAAGCTCGCCTGCACGGACCGGGAAACGAAAAAGACGCTCAAGGCAACGACTTTCGCCGTTGTCGGCGATACGCTCTATGTAAACCTAGCCTATTTGTGCGATACGACCCGAGAAAACTCGCTTCAATGCCTGCCGGCCGAGCGGATCGACCGGTATGTGCTGTTCCGATATTTTTCTAGTTATCAAGCCGCTATGGTCGGATATAATTGGGCCATGTTCGGTCTTGTTGGAGCTGCTGTCACTTACGACAGGGAACGAGAGAAAGTACCCTATTTTATTTTGGACCTGCAAACCGGAAAAGTCGAGCAGATTACCTGCGAGGTCATGACCCGGATTATCGGCGGCTATCCGGACCTGCTGAAAAGCTATTTGAGCCTGCAGGAGCCCGAATCCCGCGCGACGATAGACGATTATCTGAACCTTTACAGACAGCGGAAGCTCCGGGGCGAGCCGGAACTTCCGATACCTGAGCGGCCGATCGCAACGGCCGGCAATACGAAAGATTCGATACCGTCCAGAAGCGATTTCACGATCATTTACATGACAGCCGAGGATTATCTGAACGACCGCGGCACAATCATGCCGGACATTCGTCTCGAACCGATCGAGAGCCTGCGGTCGCGCGACGACCGGAGCCCGCTGCTCAGGCCCATACCGGTGGTCGAAAACCCTAAATCGGTCGCCGAGCTAACCGCCGGGTTAAAAGACAAGGTTATATTTATCGAACAGAACGACTCGCTCTATGTCAACTGTCGCCGCTTTCCGGCCCGCGGCTCGGGCTATGCTCCGGGACAGCGTATCGGCGACAGGATATTCTGCCGGTTGATACCCAGTTACCGGGCCAAGCTGCCCGAGGAGACGATTCGCGCCGGGAACGGTACGGCGTCGAACGAACTGCCGGACGGGAACTTGCTTTACTGGTTCTATATGGACCTGCGGACCGGCGAAGTCCGAGCGCTCGACAGCGGCTGTCTGTACGGTCTGCTGGAGGAGTATCCCGACCTGTACGAGAATTACATGACCGAACCGGAGCCGAACAGGAAAGAAACGCTCGACGGTTATTTCGACGCCTATCTCGGACGGACGGGCGGACGGCCTTGATTTTCGTCCGGCAACCGACGCCCGGGCGATCTTTTCGAGAAACAGTCTTTCCGGGAAAGGGACCGACACCAAGTAACCCGTGCCTCGGTATGCCGTATTCCGCCCACAGCCACTATTGCTTCCAAGAATCTGCCGAGGCCGAGCCGGCCACTCGTGCCAAAGGATTCTTCGGACGGCCGGGGAGACGGATCGACGACCGGAGGGAGCGGGCTTCCGAAGCGGAAATCGTAGACGCGACATCCCACACGAAACGTTATGAAAAAGCTCATCGTACTGATACTTTGCCTTACGGCATGCCGGACCGCCGACGCGCAGTCTGTCCGGTTCTTCGCCACGGCCGACGATTATCTGAACGGACGCTTCGACACGCTTCCCTTGTCGAGCCTGAAAGTTCGGAGACCATTCATTACCATAAGGAAAGCCCGCATACCGAAAGGCGAGTTACGGCACAGGCTGAGGGCCATGGGCCCGAATCTTCTGGTCGTGGGCGACTCGGTATATTCCAATCTGACAACGGTAGGCGTAGGAAAACCGAGCAAACGGTTCAGGCAGGTCCAGCGGTTCGGCGATCGGATTTTTTTTCTTACATGGACGAAAAGCCAATATATGAATGCCATGTTGGCCGGATACATGTTCGGAATCATCGGCAACACGCTCTCTTCCGGCCTGGCAAGACCTTATTGTTGTTATTGGAATCTGCAAACCGACGAATTCAGACTCCTCGACAGCGGCTGCCTGTACGATCTGCTTGAGAAATATCCCGATTTATACGAGAATTACCTGGCCGAGCCGGAGCCGGGCCGAAAGAAAACGCTCGAGGACTATTTCATCGAATACTTGATACGGGAAAAACCGGAATTGCTGAAATCCGTTCCCCGCAAGGCAGGTTCCGGTTACAATAGCCGCAACCATGCGAACGACCGGACAGGCGCCGAAACCAAAACGAAACGGACTACAACAGGTAGCGGACAACGAATGAAAACGAAATAAACGCCTTCCTATCGGGAAGGCAAACCGGAATACCCACCCCCGTTTTAGGAAATCGCTGTCATCCGCACCCCGGACCGTATCGGCAAATCCCTTCACCGCGCCGTCCGAACCGGATCGTACGATTCGACAAGACGATTCGACGAAATCGGGAAACCCGGTCCTTCGTATCATCATGGCAAAGCGCAGAAACTCCCGTAAAGACATACGGGAACCGGTCCATTCACTATCCGGCTTTCCTCTCCCACAGCTTGGCGACCGTGGCGAACTTGTAGAATGCGTTCAGCACGGCATAGGCGAATCCTGCCTTGCCATCGCGGAAACCGCCTTTGACTATGTAAAAGCGCATGAAGCGCCATGCGCACTTGAGCCAGGCCGAGCCGACCGAGAAATCCTGCCCCTCGCGGCGAATCATCTCCTTGTCGGTATACTGATTCGTCTTAGCGATCCGCGCGGCGACGCTTTCGTTGGCCAGGTGCTCCATAGCCAGCTCACGGCGACGGGCGGGAATCGTGAAGACACGGCCCTCGATGACCGGACGGGCATGAATCTGTTCGGGCCAGAAAGTCTTCGAACGGCGGATCAGACGGATGATATAGTCGGGGTAGTCGCCGTGCATGAAACGGCCCATGAAGTAGTTCTTCCGCGCCATTTTGAGCGCCGCGTATCCCCGGGCCTCGGCCGTCTCGGCAAAGCGATAGAGGTAGTCTTTCAGCGCGGCGGGGATCACCTCGTCCGAATCGAGCACGAGTACCCACTCGTTGGCGGCCTGCGAAATCGCATAGTTGCGCGCCGGCTCGACAAAGCCGGTCCGCTCGTGATAGACGATCCGGCAACCGTGACGTTCGGCGATCGAGATCGTGGAATCGGTGCTGTGCATATCGCATAGCACGATCTCGTCGAAACCGTCGACCGAGCTCAGGCACCGATCCAGAAAACGCTCCGAATTGAACGTATTGACGACAACGGAAATCTTCATAGAAGCCGGGTATTTAGGAAAGTACAATAGTAGTAAAAATCCTTCAAAAATCCTCTTTCCGGAACAAAGATCCGGACGCAGGAACGCCCCCGGTCATAATACGCCTATGAAAAGCGGCTTCGGCCGGCGCGCGCGCCGGCTCTTCCCGCCGGAGCACCCGGTCCGGTCTGCGGGAGTCCTTGTCTTCAAAAGCCTGCCCCGAGCCAGGTTAGCGGGGATGTCTTCGTAGCTTTTCGTGCGTTGTGGCGGCCCGGGCCGCGTTCCATACCCGACGACCCGGCCTGCAAACTTCATAAAAAACGAATACCGGTGCAAGTACGGAAGCGACCGGGCGGGAGCTTGCCGCCTTCCTCCAGAAACGGCCGACGAAAGGACAGAAAAGCAACCGACGGAGCGGAACGGTTGCCGAACCGGACCGGGCAGGGCGACGCCCTACCGGGAACCGCCCCGATCGGGTCCGTCGCAGGAGACGACCGTACAGGACGAGCAGCTTCCGCCGGAGCACGCCCCGTCGTCCGCCGAGGAATCGCCGCGCAACGCGGCCTCCTCCTCGCGCAGTTGCTGCGAAGCGCAACGGATGCCGCGCGCTTTCATGTGCCGGTTCTCGCCGATCTCGGACTCCATGTAATGTCCCTTGAAAATAATCGTCAGAGACATCCCTACGACGAAAAAGGCGACGACCCCGACGGCGATCAGAAATATGAGCCAGCCCGATGACATGGTCGATTTGCGGTTTACAAAGGTTTTTCGCAAATTTCGTACAAAATTCCGGTAAAGCCAACGATATTCCGCCGGCGGTCACGAAAAGAGATTTTATCTTATATTTGTGAATCGGATTTTCACTCCGTTACGGTCACAAAATGGAAAAGACGACAAAACTCGCCCGAGCGGTTCCGCCGGCCACCGCGTTGTGCGTACTCTGCGCCTATGCCGCCGTAGCGAACGATTCCGCCGTCCCGATCGCCGGGAAACGGAACCGCAAGCCCGGCTCCGGCAGCATAAGCGCCGAAGGGAAGCGACCCGGGCGGCAGTTGCCCGAAACGGTCGTGCCGAACCGCGCGCCGTCGAATCCTCGTCCGGCCGAACAAGCGGCCGGATACGACGAGCGGAACCGCAAGCCGGGTTCGGTTTTTGAGAAAAAAACGGCAAAACGGCCGACCGGTGCGACAGGTTCCGACATCGACGCGGCAAAACGGCCGGCCACGGGTCGGATACGAGGCGCGTCGCCGGACCGTACGGCGAGCAAACGGCCCGATCTCCCGGTCCGGATCGTTTGTCGCGGAGAAGGAGCGCATGCCGGTTTCCGAAAACGAAAACTAACGTACAAGACATGAAAATCGTAATTGCCGGAGCGGGCGAGGTGGGCAGCCATCTGGCCAAGATGCTGAGCGGGGAATATCACGACATCACGGTCGTGGACGACGATCCCAAGCGGCTCGAGTCGATCGCCGGCATGGCCGACGTAATCGTCATCGAGGGAGACTGCACGACGTTCTCGGTACTGAAGAAAGCCTCGGTACGCAAGGCGGATCTGTTCATCGCCGTGCGGCCCGAGGAGACGTCGAACATCATCTCGGCCATACTGGCCAAGCAGCTCGGCGCGCGTAAGTCGATCGCCCGGATCGACAACAACGAGTATCTGGAACCGAACAACAAGGAGATGTTCATCGACATGGGCATCGACTACCTGTTCTACCCCGAGCAGGTGGCGGCCGACGAGGTGATCAACCTGCTCGGCCACACGAGCACGACCGAATACGTCGACTTCTCGGGCGGCAAGCTGTCGCTCGTCGTGTTCAAGATCGACGCCTCGTCGCCGCTGGTCAACAAGACGCTGCTCGAAATTACCGACGACCGCGAGTCGCAGCCCTACCGCACGGTCGCCATCTCGCGCGACGGAGAAACGATCATCCCGCGCGGCAGCGACCAGTTCAAGGTCGGCGACAACATCTACGTGATCGCGAACCAGCATGCGGTCAAAGACGTCATGGTATTCTCGGGCAAGGCCAATATCGACATCAAGAACATGATGATTCTGGGCGGCAGCCGCATCGGCGCGCGCGTGGCGGCCGAACTGCAGGACGAAGTCAACATCAAGCTGGTCGACTATACGCCCGAAAAGGCCTACAAACTGGCCGAGCAGCTCGAAAAAACACTGATTATCAACGAAGACGGGCGCAATACCGAAGCGATGATCGAAGAGGGACTGAGCAATATGGACGCCTTCGTGGCCGTGACGGGCCGCGCCGAGACGAACATTCTGGCCGCGATGCTGGCCAAACGGCTCGGCGTGAAGAAAGTGATCGCCGAGGTCGAGAACCTGAACTTCATCAACCTGGCCGAGAGCATGGGCATCGACACGATCGTCAACAAGAAGCTGATCACGGCGAGCAACATCTTCCGCTTCACGATGTCGACCGACGTACAGGCGATCAAGTGCCTGACGGGCTGCGACGCCGAGGTGCTCGAATTCATCGTCAAGCCCAACTCGCCGGCCACGAAAGTCAAGATACGCGACCTGAACTTCCCGCACGACGCGACGATCGGCGGCATCGTACGCGGCGACAGGACGTTCATCGCCGTAGGCAATACCGAGATCAACGCCTACGACCGGGTCGTCGTCTTCTCGCTCCCGTCGGCCATTTCGAAAATCGGAAAATTCTTCAATTAGTTTCCCGGAACCTTCGCCCCGAAGGCCCCGGCCGTAACACGACAAGCCTATGGCGCTCAAGACACGACTGATCCGCTTACTCTCCGCTCCCCGCCTGCGCGAGATCGACCGCTTTATGGAGCATCCGGCTCAGGTGCAGCAGAGACAGCTCCGCCGGCTGCTGGACCGGGCCGCTCCGACGCTTTTCGGCACGGAGCACGGCTTTCACGCGATCCGAACCGCGGAGCAATTCGCCTCGCGGGTACCGGTAACCGACTACGACGGTTTCACGCCGTACATCGAGCGGATGCGCCGGGGCGAAGCGGACGTCTGCTGGCCCGGCGAGGTCCGCTGGTTCGCCAAATCGTCGGGCACGACCTCGGCCAAGAGCAAGTTTATCCCGGTGAGCCGCGAAGGATTGCGCGGATGCCACATGCGGGGCCCGCTCGACATCGTCTGCCTGACCAGCTCGCTATGGCCCGACACGGACGTATTCTCGGGCAAAACGCTGACGCTCGGAGGCAGCCGGCGTCTCGAAACGACCGGAGGCCGCGCTCAGGAAGGCGACCTGTCGGCCATTCTGATCGAAAACACGCCCTGGCTGGCCGGCCGGATGCGCGTTCCGAAGCCCGAGACGGCACTGATTCCCGATTTCGAGAAGAAAGTCGAGGCGATTTGCCGCGAGACGGTCGGACAGAACGTAACGGCTTTCGCCGGGGTTCCGTCGTGGAATCTGGTCATGCTGCGCAAGGTGCTCGAATTTACGGGCAAAAGCAACCTGCTCGAAGTGTGGCCCCGTCTGGAGCTGTTCACGCACGGCGGCATGAACTTCAAGCCCTACCGGGAGCAGTACCGGCAGCTCATTCCGTCCGACAGGATGAAATACATGGAAACCTACAACGCATCGGAGGGCTTCTTCGCCATACAGAACGATCCGGCGTCGGACGACCTGCTGCTGATGCTCGACTACGGCGTGTACTACGAGTTCTTGCCGGTGCGCGATTTGGACGATCCGTCCCGGGCAGTACCGCTCGAGGGGGTCGCCAAGGGGATCAACTACGCGATGATCATCACGACCTGCAACGGCCTGTGGCGCTACCAGATCGGCGACACGGTCGAGTTTACGTCGCTCGCTCCGTACAAGATCCGGATCACCGGGCGCACGCGCCACTATATCAACGCCTTCGGCGAGGAGATCATCGTCGATAACGCCGAAACGGCGCTCAAGGCCGCCTGCGACGCGACCGGCGCGCGCATCAGCGACTACACGGCCGGCCCCGTCTACATGCACGGACGAAGCAAAGGATCGCACCAGTGGGTCGTCGAATTCGACACGCCGCCCGACGATGCGGAGCGCTTCACCGACACGCTGGACCGCGCGCTGCAAAGCGTCAACTCCGACTACGAGGCCAAGCGCTTCAAGGATACGACGTTGATGCGCCCGACGCTGACCGTCGTGCCGCCGGGCACGTTCTACCGCTGGATGAAAAGCCGCGGCAAGGCGGGCGGGCAGAACAAGGTTCCCCGCCTGTTCAACGACCGTACCTACATCGACCAACTGATCGCCGACGAACGTTCGAACGACCCGAAATGAAAAGACCGACGAATGCCGTGCTGCTCGGCCCCGCCCACCCGTACCGGGGAGGACTGGCCGACTTCGACCATCTGCTGGCCCGCGCGCTGAACCGGGCGGGAATACCCTGCCGGCTCTATACGTTCACGCTGCAATACCCGTCCTTCCTGTTTCCGGGCAAGAGCCAGTTTACCGACGCGCCAGCCCCGGAAGGGCTCGACATCACGCGCGTACTGAACTCGGTGAATCCGCTGAACTGGATCCGTACCGGCCTGCGCATCCGGCGCGAGCGGCCCGACTTGCTGATCGTCCGCTACTGGATTCCTCAGATGGCCCCGGCGCTGGGAACCGTCTGCCGGATCGCCCGGCGCGGCGGTACCCGGACGGTGGCGATCATGGACAACGTGCTCCCGCACGAAAGCCGTCCGATGGACCGACTGCTGACGCGCTATATGACCGGCTCGCTCGACGGCTTCGTCTACATGTCGCGCGAGATACGGGCCCAGCTCGACCTCTTCGACCGCACCAAACCGTCGGTCTTCTCGCCCCATCCGATGTATACGGGCTACGGCGATCCTCTGCCCCGAGAACAGGCGTGCGGCGAACTGGGACTCGACCCGTCGTGCCGCTACGCGATGTTCTTCGGCTACATACGCGACTATAAGGGACTCGACCTGCTGCTCGACGCATGGGCCCTGCTCCGCCGTCGCGGAGGGCTCGACGGGCGGCACAAGCTGATCGTAGCCGGAGAGTATTACAGCGGCCGCGAGCGCTATGCCGAACAGATCGACCGGCTCGGCATCCGCGACAGCCTGGTGATGATGGATCGTTTCATCGCCGAGGACGAAGTGGGCAAACTGTTTTCGGCCAGCGACCTGATCGTTCAACCTTACCGCAGCGCGACGCAGAGCGGAGTCACGCAGATCGCCTACTGGTTCGACGTGCCGACTCTGGTCACGGATGTCGGAGGTTTGGGCGAGATCGTTCCCGACGGCGAGACCGGTCTGGTCGTCCGGCCCGACGCGGAGGCGATCGCGGAAGCGATCGGCCGTTTTTTCAGCGACGGGCTTTTGGAACGTTTCCGCACGAATATCCGCGAGTACAAGAAGCGATTCACATGGGAGCGGATGGTCGAAAACCTCGGAACGCTTTACGAACGGATCGAAGCGGGAAAGAACGAAGCGAACCGCTGAGCATCATCCGTATCTTCCGCCCGCTGGCCAAACGGACAGTCGAAAGAAGCGAACGCCGCACAAAGGCGTCCGCGTCGTCTTGGCATGTCGCCGGCACGAATCCGCGCTCGGATCGGGCGGCCCGAAAACGCCCGTTCCGTCCCGGTCGGAACGACGCCTCCCGGGTTACCTCTCCGACGGGAACAATCTTACGCCGGATCCGGGAAAAAAACGGAGGCGGCCGCCTCTCCGAAACAAACCGTTCGCGCAAGCCGTAACCGAGACGCCCGCTGCCGGCAGACACGGCCAAACAATTGCCCGTCGGACGAAATGCCGATCGGACAGTCATCGGAAAGCGGGAAGACTGCATGGAATCCCGTATCGGGCCATACTCCGGAACTTGCTCTTTTTCAAGACGGGAATCGCCGGTGCGCTTTCTGCGAAGCGGACGGAAACGGGCGCCCCGAACGCTCCGCAAAATGCCGGACGAACGGTTCGGACAATAGGCCGGAAAGACCCGAATTGATATTATCCGGAAAAAGCGCTAAATTTGTATTCACCCTATCCGTCGCGGCGATCGCTTTTCGCCGGGCGGGTCCAAAAACTATCGACATGTATATCGCCATAGCCGGAAATATCGGAAGCGGGAAGACCTCGCTCACGGGCATCCTGTCTCAGAGGACGGGCGCCAAAGCCTATTTCGAGGAGAGCGACAATCCCTATATCGGCGACTTCTACGAGGATATGAACCGCTGGGCGTTCAATCTTCAGATTTCGTTCCTCGGGAGCCGCATCCAGCAGACGATGGGCATGATCTCCGACTGCAAGTCGGGGGTGATCTTCCAGGACCGCACGATCTACGAGGATGCGCACATCTTCGCCGACAACCTGCATGAAATGGGGCTGATGGCCACGCGCGACATCGAGACCTACATGAAGATTTTCCGGCTGGTGACGACGCTCATTCCCAAACCCGACCTGCTGATCTACCTCAAGGCGAGCGTGCCGACGCTCATTTCGCAGATCCGCAAGCGCGGCCGCGAATACGAGATGAACATCGACGAACTGTACCTCAAGCGGCTGAACAACAAATACAACCACTGGATCGACACCATTTACGAGGGCGAGGTGCTCGTCGTGGACAAGGACCACGAGGATTTCGTCTCGAACCCTGCGGTGCTGGAACGGATCTGCGCGCGCCTCGACGCGCTCAAAGCGAAGAAATAGCGCATGACGCTGCCTGCGAAATTCGTGGAGCGGGTCCTGCGCGACCTCGGCGGGACGGAGGGCGCGGCCCTCTGCGCGGCGCTCGACGCGGAGCCGCCGGTATCGGTGCGGCTGAACCCTGCCAAGACCGGGGCGGACACGCTTCCCGCCGGACCTGACGCCGGGCTTCCCGTTCCGGAGGCTGCGGGGCTTCCCGCCCTGGCGATCGCCGGGCGCGTGCCGTGGAGCCGTGACGGGCGTTACCTCGCCGTGCGTCCCTCCTTCACGCTCGATCCCGACTTCCATGCCGGGGCCTACTATGTCCAGGAGGCTTCGTCGCAGTTCGTGGGACACCTGCTCGCTGCGGTCCGCACCGAAGGGGCGCGCATCCTCGACCTGTGTGCAGCTCCGGGCGGCAAGACGACGCTCTACGCCTCGCTGGCCGGACCCGACGGGCTGGTCGTCGCCAACGAGATCGACCGCCGCCGCGCCTCGGTGCTGGCGGACAACGTGCGCAAGTGGGGCACGGGCAACGTGGCCGTCACGACCTGCGAGCCGCGTGCGCTGGGCGATTTCGAGGCGTGGTTCGACGTGGTGGCCGTCGATGCCCCCTGCTCGGGCGAGGGGATGTTCCGCAAGGACCCCGACGCCCGCGGCGAATGGAGCGAAGGCAACGTGAAACAGTGCGCTGCGCGGCAGGATGAAATCCTGCGCGAGGCGTGGCGGGCGCTGCGGCCGGGCGGCACGCTCGTTTACAGCACCTGCACGTTCAACCGCGACGAGGACGAAGGCGCGCTGGAGCGGATGGCGGCGTGGGCCGGCGACGAGATCGCCGAGTCGGAAGAAACGGCTGTGGAAGATGCGTGGGGCATCGTTTGCGGGCGTGTCGGAGCGTTCCGCACGTTCCGGTTCTATCCCCACCGGACCTGCGGCGAAGGGTTCTTCGCCGCCGTGGCCCGCAAATCGTTCGACGCCGGGGGGCGCGTGCGCGCGCCGAAGGCGCGTCGCACGGTATTTGCGGCCGTGGACCGGAAGACCGCCGGCGAACTGGCCCGCTGGGTGCGGAATCCCGGCGGTATGCGCTTCGCAGCGGTGGCCGACACCTGCTATGCATGGTACGCCGCGCAGGCCGACGCCGTGCGGACGCTCTCCGAGGCGTTGCCCGTGATCTATTCGGGCGTGGCGCTGGGGCAGGTGTTCAAGGGAGTGCTGAAACCCGATCCCGCGCTGGCTTTTTTCGACGGGCTGAACCGCGGGGCGCTGCCTGCGGCGGAACTGGACGACGAAGAGACGCTGCGCTTCCTGCGCCGGCAGGACATCGCCGCCGGAGGGCTGGCCGAGGGGATGAACCTCGTCTGCTCGCGGGGGCGTGCGCTGGGATTCGCCAAACGGATCGGTGCACGGGTGAATAACCTGTATCCCAACTCATTGCGAATTATAAAACAATAGATATGGCCGATAAACTTTTTTATTCGATGGGCGAGGTGGCCGAGATGTTCGACGTCAACACGTCGTTGATCCGCCACTGGGAGTCGCAGTTCAGCATTCTCCGCCCCAAGCGCAACAAGAAAGGCAACCGCCTCTTCTCGCCGGAGGACGTCGAGAACCTCAAGATGATCTACCACCTGGTCAAGGAGCGCGGCATGACGCTCGAAGGAGCCAAGAAGGCGCTCCGGAAGGCGCCCTCCGAGAGCGGCGTGGACCGTGATGCCGAACTGATGGAGCGGTTGCAGCGTATCCGCGCCCTGCTGGTCGAGGTTCGCGAGGACCTGAAAGCCGGGGAGGGTGAGATCGTGACTGCTTCGGATGCCGATATGACCGATGCCGATGCCGTTGCCGCCGCTGATACCGCTGCCGCCGCCGAAACGCCCGTGCGCCGTCGCCGGGCCAAGGCCGTGGTGAAGATCGACGAACCGTCGGACGATGCCGCCGGGAAAGCCGCCGGGGATTCCTCGGCGCAGCCTGCCGTCAAACGCAACGTCCGCAGGCCCCGCCGCAAGAAGGAGGAGGCCGAAACCAAAGAGCTGTTCGCGTTTTACGAACAATCCTTATTTTGAGCATTGTCCGTAAAGACGTTCTCGATCCGCGCGGGGTATTGTTCAAGGATTCGCGGCTTTACCGGGCGTATTCACGGTGTGCCGCCGTCTTCGCAAGCCCCCGCCTCGGCGGGGCGTAATGCCGCGAAGCGACAGACCGGCTAAAAGCGCAGGTGCAGGCGGCGAAGAACTCCTGAATGCTGTATAATATAATTAACTCATATGATTATCAAACAAATAACCGACATTATCGAACGCTTTGCCCCACTTGAGTGGCAGGAATCGTATGACAATGCGGGACTTATCGTCGGCCGCCCCGACGACGAGGTGCACAAGGCCCTGCTGGCCGTGGATGTTACCGAAGAGGTGCTGGACGAGGCCGAAGCCGAAGGGTGCGATCTGGTGATCACGCATCATCCGATCGTCTTCCGCGCGCTCAAGCGGTTCAACTCGGCCGATCCCGTCGAGCGGTGCGTCGAGCGGGCCATCCGCAGCCGGATCGCGCTCTACGCCTGCCACACCAACCTCGACAGCGCCCCCGGGGGCATGAGCTGGCGGCTGGCCGAAATGCTGGGCGTGGGGAACCTTCGGGTTCTCCAGCCTTCGGAGACCGGGGACGGCGCGGGGTTCGGCGTCGTGGGCGAACTGCCGGAAGCTGTTGACACCGTGGAGTTTATGCGGATCATCCAACGGCGGCTTGAGGTGAGCGTCGTACGGTACAGTGACATAGCGACATCCAGGGTGCGCCGCGTGGCGGTCTGCACCGGGGCCGGGGCCTCGCTGATCGGCGAAGCGCGCCGTGCCGGGGCCGACATCTACATCACCGCCGACATGAAGTACAACGACTTCATGGCGCCCGACAAGGCCCTCACGGTGGCGGATATAGGTCATTTCGAAAGCGAATATTGCGCAATTCAATTAATATTTGATATTTTATCGAAAAATTTATGTACCTTTGCGGTTCGCAAGAGTGAACGCTCGCGCAATCCGGTAAACTATCTGGTTTAAGTCTAAACTATAAAGACAACATATGGCAACGCAAAAGAAGACGGCCGACGTCGATTATTCGATGCAGGAGAAGATCATGGCGCTCTATGAGCTGCAGAAGATCGACAGCAAGATCGACGAAATCAACAAGGTGAAAGGCGAACTGCCTCTCGAGGTTCAGGACCTCGAGGATGAGATGGCCGGGATGAAGACCCGCATCGAACACATCAACGCCGAGATCGAGGAGCTGAACACGCTGACCAAGCAGCGCAAGCGCGAGGTGGACCAGGCTAAAATCATGATCGGCAACTACAAGGAGCAGCAGAACAACGTGCGCAACAACCGCGAGTTCGACGCCATCACCAAGGAGATCGAGTATCAGGAGCTTGAAATCGAGCTGGCCGAGAAGCGCCTGAAGGAGTATTCCGCCGGCGTGAAGGCCAAGAAACTCCAGTTGGAGGAGGCCGAGAACCTCTCCGTAGAGCGCGCTGCCGACCTCGCGGCCAAGAAGGCCGAACTGGAGGGCATCGAGGCCGAGACGGCTCCGCTGGTGGCGGAATACGCCGCACAGGGCGAGCGTGTCAAGGAGAAGATCGACGAGCGTCTGCTGGCGGCTTACGACCGCATCCGCCGCAACGTCCGCAACGGACTGGCGGTGGTGACCGTCAAGCGCGACGCCTGCGGAGGCTGCTTCAACCGCATCCCGCCCCAGCGTCAGGTGGACATCCGCCAGGGCAAGAAGATCATTATCTGCGAATACTGCGGCCGCATCCTCGTCGCCGATCCCGACGAAACGCAGGAATAGAGACGATACGAACAGCGAAAAGGCTTCCGGAAAACCGGGAGCCTTTTTTGTTTTTAAATATTTTTGTAAATGCGGGAATGTTAATTTATTAACATCGAAAATCTTTCCGACTTTTGCAAATAATCCTTAACTTTGCAAAGTTGTAATTTCCGGACTTAAATTATTCGCATGAAAATAGCCATAGCTCAGCTGAATTACACGATCGGAGACGTGGACGGCAATGCCTCGAAGATCATCGACTCCATTCACAAGGCGAAAGCGCAGCATGCCGACCTGGTGATTTTCGCCGAACAGGCCGTGAGCGGAACCCCCGCCTTCGACCTGCTGCGCAAGACGACCTTTCTCGAACTCTGCGAGGACGCTCTGGTCGAAATAGCCTCGTGCTGCGACGGCATCGCCGCCATCGTCGGTCTTCCGATCCTCACGGCGGACGGCACGATCAGCGCCGCGGCGCTGATCCAGGATCGCAAGGTGCTGCGCTACATCGGCAAGAAATACATCACGGCGCGCCGTGAAATGGGTTTCCTGGTCCCTTCGAAAGGCTATGAATACGCCACGATCAAGGGCCATAAGTGCGCGATCATCGTGGGCGACGATTTGAGCCGCGAGCGCGACTTCGACCAGTCGGTCGAAACGGTCATCTCGATCAACGCCCGCAAATACGGCAAGGGAACCATGACCTACCGTTACGAGATGATGCGCAACCTGGCTTTCGTCGAGAGCAAGAATCTCGTGCTGGTCAATCAGGTGGGCGGTTCGACCGACATCGTCTACGACGGCACGTCGGGCGCGCTGAACAGCCGCGGCGAACTGGTGCTGATGATGAAGAATTTCGAGGAGGATTTCCAGATTTTCGATACGAAGGCGTCCGCCCGGCCGATCTCGATCCCCTCGACCTACAACGACCGCACGCGTCTGGTCTACGAGGCGGCACGCTGCGGACTGCGGGACTTCTTCCGCAAGAACGGCTACCGGAAGGCTTCGATCGGCCTGTCGGGCGGCATCGACTCGGCCGTGGTGGCCTCGATCGCCGCCGATGCGCTGGGGGCGGAGAATGTCCGCGCGCTGCTGATGCCCTCGCCCTTCTCGTCCCTCGAGTCGGTGGAGGACGCCAAGGAGCTGGCGCGCAACCTCGGCATCGAATACAACGTCATTCCGATCTCGGAAATCTATACCAGCGTGGTGAACACCCTCAAGCCGGTCATCGGCGGCACGGAGTTCGACGCCACGGAGGAGAATATCCAGACGCGTATCCGCACGGTGCTGCTGATGGCCCTCCAGAACAAAACGGACTACATCCTGCTGAACTCCTCGAACAAGAGCGAGAACGCACTGGGGCTCTGCACCCTGTACGGCGACACGGCAGGCGCTTTCAGCCCCACGGGCGACCTTTACAAGAGCGAAATGTATGACGTGGCACGCTATATCAACCGGACGCAGGGCAACCCGATCCCCGAAAGCATCCTGACCAAGGAACCTTCGTCGGAACTGCATCCCGGACAGAAGGACAGCGACATTCTGCCGCCCTACGAGGTGGTGGACGCCATCCTGTTCCGCATGATCGAGGAAATGCTCGGCAAGCCCATTGAAATCAAGTACCAGCACGACCCCAACAGCGGGCACTACCAGATCACGCCGTACGCCTTCATGCCCAAGGTGGGCCGCAAAATGACCCCGCACCTGTCCACCGAACTCGGACAGGGCGTGCTCAAGGTCATGGAAGAAATCCATCAGGAACTGCACCCGGACCTCAAGGAGCTCGGCGGGTACCTGATGGTGGACAAAGCCGACTAACCGACACCGCTCAGGAGACGCCTCATGAATATCATCGCCATTATCCCCGCCCGCATGGGTTCCAGCCGCTTTCCCGGAAAACCCCTTGCCGACATCCATGGCATCCCGATGGTCGGCCATGTGACCATCCGCACCGCCATGTGCAAAGAGCTGTCCTCCACATGGAT
>ERZ826051.973-NODE-973-length-28912-cov-2.901480_pt1 | contig 28912 bp, 41 predicted proteins | sample MGYA00519928_ERZ826051 | MGnify/ENA primary metagenome ERZ826051 (study PRJEB31778, sample SAMEA3449219) | human gut metagenome | biome: human gut; feature: human-associated habitat; material: faeces | place: United Kingdom | collected 2010/2012 ...
CGGCCCTACAAAGTCGCCGTTGTCCAACCGCCGCTGTACTTCATTTGCGACTGCTTGCGCGGCGTTCCCCGCCCGCTCAACGTCAGCCAGCGTGCCAGTTGCTTTATCGATCCATGTCTCAACCGGATCAGGTGCAGGGGCGGTTGCGTTGCCAAGAGACTCGCCGATTCGCGTACAGGCAATCGCGGTCTTGACGACCGTGCCATCCGCGTCTTGGATTGTGATTTGGGCTTGCCCTCTTCCGGATTTATTGCCGATATCCGCGCTCGTGATCTCCCACGTCAGGATACCGTCCTCTTGCTTCACCGCCGCCGGATACTCCGCCCCGACAGGCGGCTTGACCGTGATCGACGCAATAGCATCCGGATATTGGCTCAATATGCTTTTTATGTCGATCAGTACCCGCGTCGCGCGATTTTCGCTGACGCGCCCAAGCAGCAGCGCTTGATCGCCAAAACGATCAAACGACAGAATGATATCACGCATCACGCTCTCTCCCTCGTTTAACTCAAGTTCAAAGTAGCCTCATTGCGTCACTCCGTCACGAGGTCTTCGCAACCGCTGTCGATCAGGACTTCTTTGACCTTATCTTTCAGCAAGCGTGGAACCTGCGCGTAGGTCTTCTTACCAAGCATAATCTGCTGTGCCCATAACATAGCCATCATATCTTCTTCCTTTCCGCTCATTATAATGAGCCGTCCAAAAATGTTAAGCATACACAATCTCGCTCATTTCGAGGATGCATTGCAGCAGGGTTTCGTTCTGGTTTTCAAGCGTCTTGATGCGTTCTTCCTGCGTCGGTTGTGGCTCTCCCGGTTCCGGCACTTCCGGCTCGACGTACACGCTGCCGTCGTCGGAGAGCTGCACCGCATTATCGAGCACGCGATAAATGGTTGTGTGGCCGCTGAAATCGCCGAGCTGGGTCACGCCGTCCATGCGCCACGTCGTAAAGCCTGTTGTTGGAGCGTCGGCAATACCGTCAAGCTCAATAACATGATCGTTAATGCGCGTAAAACCAACATCCAGAAGTTCATCTGCGCCATTAAATTTTATTTTAATCATACATTACCCCACTTATAGAGCCTTCCAAGTGACTTGTTTATTGCCATTTATCTGTGTTCCCGAATATGCTGTGCCATCAGAAGCAACGCCCAAATAGTAGGTATCGCTAACAAAACTTCCCAGCCAACTGCTACCGGTAATACGGATAAAACCACCATAGTCAGCAGGCACTGTATTGCCTTTATTTTTTTCGGTATAAAAGCCACCTTGTTTCAGCGACCAAACGTCGGACTTAATAGTTTTGACAGCTTCCGCCCCAGCTACTTTATTCGTTAGATCTGAACTTGCTTGTATTTCTTCCAGTGTTAGCACATCGGACTGATTCACTTTAGTATTAACATTGGTTTTTAGCTGACTAAGTTCTGTTCCGGTCTTTTCCGCGTCCGCAGCCTCTCCCGCCTGCGTTAGCGTCGCGTCCGTGCCGGAGAGCGCTCCAACATCCGCAGCCGTCGGCATCCAGTCGTCAGCACGCGCCCCAACGTCCGCTGCTGTCAGCTCGACTTTTCCCGCGCTGTCCGGGGTCTTGCCGTTGATCGTCAGGCTCCCGATGTTCCCTGTGTCGCCGCGCGGAATCGTCAGCTCGATCACCGGTGCCTCCACCGTGCCGGTCTGCTTGACGCTCGCCGCCGTGCCCGGCTCGCCGGTCTTGACCTGCACCGTGATCTGAGGGGTTGCGCCTGTGCTGCCACGCGGGATCGTCAATGCGATTACCGGCGCTTCTGCGGTACCGCTCTGTATGACACTGGCCTCTGTTCCCGGTTCACCCGTTTCCACCTGTACCGTCATCTGCGGCGTTTTACCAGTAAGACCTTGAGGACCCCGAAGCTGTTCGATTTGGGCCTCGGTCAAGTCTTCAAAGCGCATACTTCCGTCCTTGCCGGGAGGACCCGGAGGACCTTGATAGCGGTCATTAAGTTTTGCAGACACGTGGACAGAAGTGTTTAGAATCTCAGCCGTCGCTACACGTTTTTCATCGCTCATTCTTGGCTCACCGCCTTTGCTACCTTAAAATCTCCGGGTTCCAGAATCCGATGCTCGTCTGCGAGCACGAACTCTACTTGCCATTTATAGGTTCCGTCAGGGTATTCCACCGTGTCCGCGTGTAGGAACGACCACAGAAAGCGATTGTTTTCTAAGTCTGCGGTTTCAATAGCTTGCGCCAGCAGATCTCCGCGACTGCCTGACTGCGAAATTTTCCTGATGGACAGTATTGCGTAGTCACCCTCAAGGAGCTTGATATCCACCATATCGACGACCAAAACGCCGTCGTCGCCAGAAATCAAGCTGATGTTCAATCCGTCAATCTTAAACATCTCAGATCACCCCGCAAACAGCCGCATGTAGGTTTGTACATCCATTTGATTTCCCTTAACCGCGTCTACGGCTCTATTACGTACCAGCCGCCTATACCCCGTCGGGATGTCACAGAATGGCTTGCGTCCTTCTAGCACATCGTTAAACCATGCGTCAGTTACGCTGGCATTAGGGGTGTTTTCATTAGTCGGAATCCTAATCTTCAATTTAATCCACTCCTATCGTGTCACGCGGGCTTTTCAAGCTTCACTAACACGCTACCGTTTTTGTTGCGCTGGATGATTGTGAGTTCAGTAAATCCTTCGTAGACTTCGGTTACGCCGGGTTTTGCCTTGTCTGTCTTTTCGATTTTGCCGTTGCCTTCGAAGTCCGCGGAGATTTCTGATAGAGGGCGGTTATCGGCGAGTTCAATCATCAGGCTTCCCGATGCGCTTGTCGGGCCAAATGCCCAGTTTACATCAAACGTCTTGCCCTTGCTCGTCGTGATTTTCATTTTCGATTTCCTCCCTCTGAACCTTTTCGATTGCATCAACGCAATTATTGATTGAACGCATCGCGCCCGCAAGCAATTCAGCGTCCGCACCAAGCACATGGACACGGGCAAGCGCCGCATTAACGTTACGCAAAAGTATGTTGATCTTCATAATTTCCTCCTTATGCCATCAAAAGAGTGAACGTGTCAGTGCTTACGCTGGCGCACTCGTAAAACTCCATGTTCGTCGTGCCTGACGGAGCCATTGCATACCGTTTTTTTCTGGTCACGCCGGTCACGACCGTCACGCTTTCCCAGCGCGCCTGTTTCCCGCCGATATTGATACTGCTAATCTCCGCATAGTTGGCGCTCAAAGATTTAGTATTCAAGGCTGCTGTTGTCACGTATGAGCTGTCAGTGATTTTGATTTCCGCAATTTCCGCGTTAAATTTGGACATCGTTACATATCCATCCAGCGTGATCTTGTCCGCTTTCAGCTCGATTTCGCTGTTCAGGCCGTCAATCTTGACCTCTGCGGACTTGATATCCCCTTCTGCTGTTTCGACGCGCCCGACAAGGCCGATCTGCCCGTCTGCGCCGTTCAGCGTGATCTCCGCTGACGAGATGCGTCCTTCCACCCCATCGACACGCCCGGTAATAAGCTGTATCTGGGCTTTATCCTCGTCAATATCGATTTCCGCATAGGACAGGCGGTCTTCCATAGCCTTTTGTTTTTGCCCAAATCCGCGCATCTGTCCGCCGACAGCCTGTCGATAGCCGTATTCGTCGCGCTCTTGTTTAGGCAAAACCTCACGCGACTTATTGCCGCTGGCAGACAGCGTAGTTCTGGCCGAGCCGTTCCAGCTCATTTGCTGGCTAAACACGGGCAATAGCTCTTCTCCGCCATCCGTCTGGATTTTTAAGATATCTCCGGGGTCAAGGGAGAAATCGCCGAATGTGTTTGCATAGCTGGGCTTATAGCTCGGCATGCTTTTCATCCGATCCAGAAGATCATCCGTGTATGCCACGATTTCACACCTCCCATCAAGTGATAACCGCAGCAATCGGGTTATCAACGATGTACAGGGAGTTCACGCCAGACCCGGCAATCACGTCATCTCCCGCGCTGTCACGGATGATGAGCCTGTCCACGCCCGCCCTTGTATAATACCCGACATCATATTCGCTGTAGTCATGCGCCGTCAGCGAATACCCGGCGTCACTGAACCACTTTAATTCAAGCGCGCCGTCTCGGTTAATGTGGGCAAAGCAACCGCCAAGCTCCGCGCACCAGCCCAGAATATCCCGATACGTAGCTTTGGCAAAGGCTTCCGGCGCAGACGAAACCGTTCTTTCGCCGTTCACCATTTGCGTAGAACCAAGGGTAACGCCTACGGCCTTACACACTTGGCCTACAAGGTTTTGAAGGGTCGTAGGAAAAGCGATAGACCCCTCTTTGTACTGGGTATCGAACAGGCTCATTGCGTCATAGGCGTCAATAGACAGCGTTTTTCGCGAGTTAAACACCGGCTTTTCTGCGTAAAACACGCCGAGCGGAACCATTTCGTAGATATCGGTGCTCGTCGGAGTGAAAACCATAAGATTGTTTTCATCTTTGATGCCCGTGCCGCGTGTGCCCTTATGCCCGAAGCATACGCCGTAGTTCATCGTCTTCCACGCGATAGCCGCCTTATGAATCGGCGGCGCGTAAAACGTGAAATCCCCGGCGGTGAGTTCTCCGTTTTTAAGCGTGAACTTCAGCGTTTGATTTTTCGTAAACACCAAGAGTTTATCATTGAGAAGCGCAAGCGCTTCTACCTGCTCGGTCACACCGCTTACAGCGGCATCATTAAGCGTGAGAAACGGGGCTTTATCGTTTCCGCGAATCCGAAAACTCCCGGTGTCGATTCTACACACGCAGTTAGGTGATTCGTAAATGACGTTCGTCCGAACCCCAAGATACGCCTTGAAAGCGCCGAAATCATATCCCGTCCATGTATTGTCATCGTTCAGGAGGTCAAAGGACAGCATCGCCGCCGAGCACCCGCCCGGTGCAAAATCCTCACCCTCATTAACGCTCGCCTGATAGCCGATGCCGCCGGAAGATATATTGATATCTCGTGGCGTTACAACCGCCTCGTCAAACAGAAGGAGGGGCAGTTGGAGCTCATCTTCTCGAATCGCTTCATGGAACGCCTCACTTACCGCGTACATCCTACCCCTCCTAAATTTCGATGATGTTGACCTTGAAATCGCCGATCCAGCGTTCTCTATTCGCGTCAACGCACTTCTTGGCTTCCCAATTTCGGTCGCCGCAGTACGCGATAATCGTCTGCGCGCCCTCAATAGGATCTGGATAGGTAAACTGAAATCGGTCGCCCTTATTCATAAGCCCGCCCATTTCCTTCATGGTCTCCCAGAAAATGCCGTTCCATTCCAGATTGACGTGGCACTTCATCGCCACTTTGTTACGGCGAATGTCACCGCTGGCGTCACGCTCGCCAAGCGTGTCCAAGTCGCTTTGAGCGCCCTTGAAGGAAGAGGGATCAGGGATGGGAACACCGTTAATGGAGAACCCCATTTTGTAGTTGATAGCCATCCCTTAACCCCCTGTCGTTCTTGCGTACATCCTCGCGCTCTGGCTCTGCATGCGCCCCCATGCGGCGCTGGGCTCGGCTCTGGCGACAAATTCCTTGCTGGCCAGTCTACGCATAGCTTCGGTCTGCTGCTGCTGTGCAGAAACCATGCGTTCAATGGCACGGCTCACGGCGCGCTCGATACCGGCTTCAATCTGGTCATTGTTCGCGACGGCGGTATGCCCGTTGACCGTTCCGACCAATTCAGGACCTGCCTCGCGCGCGAGGAACATCTGACCAGCATCCGGGAAACCGCCGGATGCAAAAGACCGGCCAGCCGGATTACCAAAGTTTTTGAAAATCCCGGATATCTTGTTCGCGGTCTTTGTAGACCACGATTTCAACCCGTTTCGGGAGCCGCCCGATGTGTCAATATTCACACCCGGAATAAGGTTTGCAATCGCCGTCGTGACCGACGTATACCCCTCTGCAATCGCGCCTGTGATGCCGCTGATAACGCCCTGACCAATGGCGCTACCGAGTGTCTGCGCCGCCGTAATAACCGGGTTATCCGATTTATTAAGCCAGTCTTTGAGCCATACCAAGGGGCTATCTACGCTCGTAGTAAGCCACGTAAACAGGTCACTGAGGATTTTGCCAAGCGTACCAATCGGATCATTGCCAAAGGTTTCCCAGTCAATGCCGTTTTCCGCAAAGTACGCTTTGATTTCATTAACGCGGTCTTTAATCCACGTAATTACGGGTCCGAAGATGGAAACGAGCGCGTTTCTACCCTCCGCCATGATCGTGGCAATCGGCCTGAAACCGAAGGCATCCTCAAAAGCATCATCAAACGGCTGTACGATATTGGTGTCCAGCCAAACACGGATGTCGTTAAAAACCGTGCTGTTTACGATTCCGTCATACACGCCTTGAATGATGTTGCCGCCCGCGCCGTCAATATACGGCTTAAAGTACGCGACAAGATCAGACCACATCTGCGAAAGAAACGGTGTAAACATTTGCGTCGCGGCAACTGCCGCTTCACCCAGCGTGTTAAAGATGCCCGATACAATCTCACGGGCATTCGTCGCGTTAATCAAGCCTGAAAGCTCGGTTTTGAGGTCTTCCCCGATTTTCGCCCAGTCGGTTTCCTTAAACCAGTTATTAAAGCTGTTCAATGCGCCAGTCACGGTACCGTTGATCGCCCTTCCGATGCTCGCGCCCCATCCCGGCGTATTGATGAACCCAATGAACGTATCAAAGAGAAGCGTCACTTTTCGCGAGATGATCTCGCCGAGCGCATGGAAATTGATCTGGTTCAGCCCATTAGTGACGAGCGTCGAGATCTTTTCACCGATTTTTCTGGCATCGAGCTTGTTGAGAAAAGCCGCCAGGGTCTCAATGCCCGCGCTGAGTTTCTTGCCAAGATTGTTACCTATTTCAAAGGCGTTGACTTTCTCGATAATGCCGTTGACCTTAGCGGCCAGCAGGCTTCCAAGTCCCGACCAATCTTGAGCGTTAATCGCGTCGCGAATCTGCTTGGTGAACGCGAGGATATCAGAATCAATACTGGATTCCTCGAACATCCCACTAATAGCCCCGCTACTACCGCCTCCGCCCCCGCTGTTTTTACTGGCGATGACGTTCAGCTCATCAAAATCGGCCAATGCACCTTTTGCGGCTTTTCCTGCGCCGGACGCTGCCGCGCCAAACGCGGTCGCTTGATTCTTGGCTTTAATAAACACGCCGGAGCCGCCGAGCGCTGCAAACAGTTGATTGATTGCGTTGAGGAACTGGACAATTACGTTAGTCGCCGCCTGAATATAAGGGACGAACATGTTAATCAGCGGAGCCGCTGCCGCGCCAATGCTGTTGCGGATCAGTTGCAGCGCTGTAGACATGCTGTTTAGGCTGCTGACAATCTGCTTGGAAAACGCCGATCCGCTAGCCTTAGCAAAGTTATAAAGGTTTGTGATGCCTTCCTTGAGCCCCTTATTGATTTGCGTTACCATTTGTCGGAACGTGCGCGTCACCGCCAAACGACCAAGCCGCTTGAAGAACTTTCCAATCGCCGAGTAGGCGTTCATAACAGTCGTTGCAAAACTCTTAAAGGGGTATATCAGCGCTTGACCGACGACTTGCCCGATTTTCAGCACGCTGCTTCCTACGCTGCTAAGGATTTTGCTCACGCCCGAGACAATGCTGCTAAAGGCGCTCTTAATCACAGAAACCGCGCTGAGGAAGACGCTCTTTAGCGCGCCCGCGACTTTTCCGGCTATGGGCAGCACAGCGTTCCCGATTTTACCGAGAACGTTTATAACCCCTGAAAAAGCGCTACCTACAGTCTTGACAGCGGACATTGCCTTGCCGCCAAAGCTGTTTTCAAACTCCAAGCGCTTGACCTTTTCCCGCAGTTTAGGAAGTGTCTCTAGGAGCTTAACCTTTTCGCGCAGATTAGCCAATTCCTGATCCACTTCTGCGGATTGAGAGTACGCGCCGGAGCGGATTGCCTCTTCCTTGGCCTGCAATTTTTGAAGCGTCAGGTTTTCGGCAATGTATTCACGCATGACTTTAAGCTCCATGCGCCATTCCTCGCCCTTGTCCTGACCGGCAAAGCCCCATTCCTTTTCTTTTTGGAGCTTCGGAAGCGTTACGTACTCGCGCTTCAAATCCTGAATGGCCTTGATCTGCTCTCGAATCGCTTTAGCATGCTCTTGAGCGGCCTTCGTGGCTTTCATCTCTTTATCGTAGGCCGTCATGTATGCCGACGGGCTGCCCGATTCCATCTGCCGGCCGTACAAGCCCTTGCCGTCATCCCGGAAAGAGAAATCCTTGATCCCGGACACTCGACGGCTTTTCTGATACGACCGCGCTATGATGTCAGCGATTTCTTCATCCGACTGCCGCTTAAAGCTAGTCCTTGCTTCCTCCTGAGCCTGCAACCCGGCGAGCCGTTCTTCGTCCTTGGCAAGCCGAAGCCTGGCTTTTTCTCTCCGCACTTCTGCCGTGCGTTCGCGAATGGCCGCAAGCTCCGGGTCTGCCGGCTTTCTCGACCGCCCTGAACCGCCTGTCGCGCCGCTGACCGTAGCCTTGGCGGCTTTCACGGATTCCTTGAGGTTTGCGGTAAAACGGGATACATCCTGATTGTTCAGCTTGCTCATGCTGGCCGTCAAGTCATTGACGGCGGCTCCAAGCTGCTCAACAAGCCGGATGGTGTTCTGCATCCCCTTACCGTTGCTGGATTTATCAATGGCGCTCAAGCCCTTTGCAAGCTCTTTCATAGAGCCTACAAAGCCGGAAACGCCGAAAGACTTCGTGATCTGGGAGATTCTGCTGATCGTCTGTTCAAGGCTTTTAATTTTGGTTTCGGCCTCCGCAATTTCAGCAGTAATGCGTATGCTTACGTCATTTACCTGCTCGTCAGCCATTGGCCATCTCCCCTTTCTTTTTTAGATTCTTGTTGATCGGCTTCATAAACATCGCCATGAACATTTCGCAGCTTTCGTCAACCTTTGCTTCAAGCTCCTGCTCGTTTTCGGTATCCCGCCTCGGCCGGAGGTCAAACGGCTTTTCCAAGTAAGGATCCGCTTTCGGATTACGGCTCCCGAAGGCCAGCATCGGCGCGATACACCCCATCGCCTGATAAAAATACGCGCCTAGCAGCCAAGCGTCGGTATTGGCTCTCTCCTGCCTAATCTCATCCGCTTTCCTGTAGGCGCGTACTAACATGCCGTCCTGATTCCAATATTGGTCATAGGTCATGCCTATGCTCAAATAATAGGGAAACCATTCTTCAAAGCATTCACTCATTCGAGGTGACTTTTTGGGTGTGGCCGCCGCGTTTACTCCATCACCCAGCCGAAGTTTCCCTCGTCTTCGTCTTCATCTTCGCCATCTTCGCCAAACATGGCCTTAAACGGTTCCAAATACAATTCAGTCAGGGCATGCAGGAGCTTTGTCTTGCCCTTCTGCGCGTCGAAAATCTCATTGACCAGCTCCTGCTTTACCCGGCTATGGTGCATCAGGAATGCGCCGGAAAACAGCTTAGGGAGCATTGTCATGGGCATAGAATCCATCTCGTCGATGCGAAAGCCCGCCTCTTCCATTGCCTGAACGGTCTTACGGCTGTATTCAAGGGTATACTTTACGCCGTCATACTCAATCTTGATTCTCTTAGCCATGTCCTTCTTCGTCCTCTCTTTCACAGTCGCAGTCTTACACAGAATACTTAGGCAATCGGCTCAATCGGCGTAGACGGCGTGACGATGACGTTCATCTGAACGCGCTCGTTGACGCCACCGCCGGAAATCTGCGGGCGGATATAACCCTTGAAACCGAACTTACCCTTGCTACCGTCCGGGACAGCCGCAGTGCCCTTGCCCGTCGCGCCAAAAAATAGGGCGAGATCATGCTCCGCACCGTCGTTCAACGTCTGAACGGAATCGTAGTCTTCCTTGGTATAATTGCTCTCAAAGGTCATGTTGTCATTACCCTCAATGCCGGGTATGAAGGTCTGCATGTGATCTGAAAGCGTAGTCGTATCAATCGTCTCCGGAGCCTGACCCAGATCAGGGAAGGAGATAATGTCGATCAGCTTTTCGTAAGTCTCACCCGATTTCTTAATCATCAGGTAAGTCTGATAGGTGCTAATAGCCTTCGCCATAAGCATTTCCCCCTTTATTAACGTCTATAGATAACGCCGTCTGCGTCCACAGCACATCGGTATCGAAGCGTCATCTGGTAAATGGAGTTGTAATTTCGATTTCGCGTAACGCTCGTTGACGAGCGGATAAAACCCAAAGCAATGAATGCCTTGTCCACCGCATCGGCAATCCTTCTGCACTCTTGCTTCTTTCCGGCCAGACTGTCTGTGAACACGTCAACCTCATAAAGCAAGTTCGCGAAGCACTCCGAATCGGAGCTGTCCTGAAAACGCTTGTTCGTAGCGTTGCCGGTTTCGACAATGCTTACAAACGGCAACTGCGGAGGATGCGGGTTATAGGCCGACGCGAAGGTTACGTCCTTCGCAAACTCGTTTTCAGCCATTACGCGATCTACAACGGCGCTGTAGACAGCCGCTTCTACGTCAATCACTTAACGTCCACCTCGCTACATCCGTAATGACTTCACGTCCATACTCAGCCGCGTTGTACATTGGCGCGGCAATCGGTGTGCCGTGCGTAAAGCGCTTCTCACCGTCTCCGTCGATATATACCCATGTGTCTCTTGCGCCCTTTCCTTGGCCATACGTGCCAATGGCGCTCATGCCCATAGATTCAGCCCACGGATGCGGATAGGAGCCGACCGCGCCTGCACCGCCGTTGTAAAACTGGCCAGCGCCAAACTCGATCCACGGAACGCTTTCACCTCTGGCTACCACACGCGCGGCATCCCCGTCTTCCTCGACGGTAACGTGAACGTCTTTTTCCTGCTCGTAAACAGCGCTGTCAAAGTTTTCCTGTGCTTTGTCGCGAATGGCTTCTGCCGTATTCTGGACGATCTGGCGCTTTTTTTCCTTGAGTTCGTCAAGATAAGCCCCAAGGATCGCGCTCAGGTCATCCAAATGAAACAGATCGACCGTAATTTCTCGGCTCATATGCTCACCGCCCCCGCTGTACGCGCGCAATCTGGCAGGCGCGCCAGTTCAGGCTTCCGGCGATACGGTAGATCACATGGTCATAAGGCGTGTCCGTAGTCCCGTCTTCTTTGAGTACAGGCTTCGTATCGACCCAAAACACACTCATCTCGTCAATCCGACAGTCAGGCGGTAACGGGTTCAGCGTCATAACATACATGTTCTGCTGTCCGTAGGGCTGGTATTCAACCTTGCCAGACAGGTTGTTGTTGGTCAGGCCGGATGTTCCCGATATATTGACCCGCATAGCCCGCACCTTCCCATAGACAGGCAGGCGTTCGCCGGTTTTGTTTCCGTCGGAATCCACAATCTCGGTCGTTCCCCTATACAACGCATACCACACCGTGCGCTTGTTGCGCTCTGCACCGTTTCGCATTACACGACACGCCCCTTTGGCGTGATCTGTTGCAGAAACTCGGCCGGAAGATCCATGTAGCCGCCGAATGAACGACTGATGCCGTTTTCGGAATGCAGGGATTCGCCTTCCATTCCTCGCTTGCCCCAGAGAAACACCGCGATTTCCATTTGTAAATCGAGATAACAGTCTTCAATGACTGCATTCTTCGGTATGCCGAACGGATATTGCCTGTTCAGAATCCGCGAGGCCGCCTGGTCAAGGTAGTACGGCAACAGCTCGACCAATTTCGCTTCTTCTTCATCCTGCTCGTTAATGCCGACAAGCATTTTCATCAGGTCAACCTGATCCCCAGTTACGTATCTGGCCACTGTTGCCATACCTCCTCTCAAGCGTCAGTCTTGCGACTTCTGGGCGCTCGTGTTCTCTTAGGCGCTTCTTCCGCGCCGTCGCTCACGATCTCACCAAATTCGTTAAGGCTTTCCGCATCAGCGGGATCAATCGTCACCGATTGACCCGCAGAATGGTACTCGCCCCCATACCAAACCCAGCAGTTTGGAATGAGCCTCATGCAATCACCTTCAAAACCGCAATCTCATCCATGCGCTCAAAGCTCGGCAGGACGATTTCGGAAGCAATCGTGTTGATGTTGACCGGGTGCTCCTCGATGATGCGCGTGACCGCAACGCCGGTGTTCACAATGGACACCTCGGCCTTACCGCTGCCCATCAGGTCGGCCTCTTCCGGGGTCGTGCCGTACCACGTATAGCCAAGGTTTCCATCCGGGATGAGGCACACATAGCCGTCCGGGACGAAAGACTTACTTACGCCGTTCTCGTCCTTGAACATCTTGTCGTACACGATGAAGTCAATGCCGACCATATCACGGAACACGTTGGCGATGTCCGCACGGGTCAGGTAGCTGTAGGATTTGCCGGTGGCCGTCAGGAAACGGTTCTTCACAGCGTCAATCTTCGCCAGCATGTTGAAGGTCGTGTTATTCATAATCGCCGTGGTCAGCTTTGCGCCGGTAGCCGCAGCGACGGCGTTCTGTGCCTTCTGGATGTCTTCAAACGGATCGGCAGTCGCGGTAGCAGACCACAGCTTCGTGGTGGTCAGGCCGAAGTAGTTCTTGCTCTTCCAAGCACCTTCGGGGTCGTAGTCGTAGGCGTACTTCACACCATTAGCCGAGATGTCGATCTTCGCCTCGCCGCCCTCCGGGAACAGCAGGCTCATAATCATGCGCTCCGGAACGACGTTCGCGCCATCGATCAGCTCACCCGCGTCGTCGAACACGCGGTCGATGGTCGCGCGCGCATACGGATCACTGGAATCCTGAACGCGCAGAAGCTCCTGACGGTCATGCTCCTTGATCTTGAAACCCTCGCGGAAGAACGGCATCTCCGTTTCGATCTTCTCAAAGCCGATTCGGTCACGGAAAGTCGCCTTCGCATCAAACGCAGACGGCTTGAGCATGACCGGCAGACCCTTGCTGCCCTTGAGCCATTTCAGGTCAAGTCCGGCGCGCTTCTTGGCCGGGAACAGGCCGGCACCGAGGTACGGGATCTTGTTGCTCGCAGTCTCCGTCCAGCGGGCGGCGATAACGTCAGGGGTGAAAAAATCAATAATGTTCATGGCTTACCTCCATCAAATGTTTTCGCGGCAGACGATACCCGGAAGCACGGTCAGAAGGTCGCTGGCGGTATAGCTCACGCCGCTGTGCGTGGTCGCCTTGGTCAGGTTGATAACGCCCTGCACCAGCATTGCGCCGTTCGGGTTACTGGTCGGATCGACGTCATAGAGCAGAATGCCCTGCGCATCGGTCGCCGCAGAAAGCACGGTTCCGTCAGCCTTGACAGGCGTACCTGCTTTCACAACAGTGCTGCCCTTCACGCTGACCGGGAGGGCGACGAAATCATCAGCGGCCAGAATCTCAATCGTGCCGCCATACTGCGTCTTTTCATACTTCATACGGTTTGCTCTCCTTTACTTGATCCTGTACGCATCCACAACCGTAGCCGTTGCCTTGGCAGAAGCCGCCGCCTCGCGGCCCATCTCCTTGGCAAGCGTTACGTTCGCGGATTCCGACTCTTCCGTACCGCCGCCAGTCGGCGCGTTCATGCGCTTCATGGCCTCGGCGCGGATAGACTTCTCTCGACTGGCGTTGAACGCCGTTTGAAGCTCGAACACCGTTTTCAGATCGCCCTCCGCAAGCGCTTTCGCCGCAGCCGCCGCCTGCGTATTGTCGTAGCCCATGGCAATATACTGCGCGGTATGCTGGGAAATAAGGATTTGCTGGCTCAGCTCTGCGTTCTTGTCCTGCAACTCCTTCAAAGCCGCCGCTGTCTTCTCTTCGGCGCTCATTTTCTCTCGCGCGTCACGCTTTGCCGCCGCAAGCTCAGACGCGGTTTTGTCAAACGTCGCCTTGGCAATCCAGCCCGTCATGTCCAGCTCGTACCCTTCGAGCGCGGCAACCTTTTCCTCCGGGGTCATCTTTTCATAACCTTCGATATTTTTAGTGTTCAGCTTCATATGTCTCCTCCTGCGTTTTAACGTCTTCTCTGACTTAATGTGTTTTAACGTCTTCTCTGACAAAACAAAAGGGCTATAACGAGAACGTTACTCGCTATAGCCCCTGTTGGCTGTTTCCTGCCACCCGGTTGCGGCAGTCAGTTATTCAATTTCGCTCTTATCCCGCAGCTTCCGCGTGATCCTGACCACAACGACGCTGCCCTTTTCGACCTTGAGCTCTACGTTATTCCCCGCCGTCAGTTCGGCGTTCACCGCTTCCAGTGTCTCCGGCATCCTCGACACGTCCACCCTCACCGCTCGTCATCTCCTTTACGGTCTTCTTCTCCATTTCCCAATACCAATCCAAGCCCTGAATCGCGGCTTCCTCCGGGTCGGGGAACAGGCCGCAAACCTGATAGGCTTGTTTCGGATTCACCTTATCGCACCCCAGCAGCATGGTCAGCACGGTTGCCCGCGTGGAGATGTCCTCATAGTTGCGCCGCGTGAAGCGCTCTGTGATGTCGTCCTCGCGCAGATCGAAGCCGTCCTTCACCAGCGCACGGGCGATGCTCAGCGCGGCTTCCACAAACCGCTTATCGCTTCTCGCCCACAGGGTTTCCGTTTCTTTCGCCCTCGCCTCGGCATGCTGCCAGCCGTTGCGGACGATGGTAGAGCCGTTATTCGAGCTGTCAGACGTGTTTCCGTCGCCCGTAGAGGGCATGCCGACAATCGTTAGAATCTTCTTGTACAGGTCGTTTGTAAGCACCTGCTGGTCGGCCTGCTGCAAGTCCACCATGACGCTTTTGATGTTCGGCGTAGCGCCGCCCTTCACGGTTTTAGTGAAGATGAAAGCGCTTGGCTTGTTCTGCAACGCCTTGACCTGGTCATCGTCCAGCGCGATATCGTTAAACCACATCAGGCTTTGGACGTTCTGCGCTGTCGCCTCAATGCGGTTGCTTTCGAGGATGTTCATGTCATCCAGCAAGTCGATGACCGGCTCGAATGCGCCAAGCCTGAACTCGTTATGCACATACTCGACAATCGGGATCACGCCCATCGGGTTAGGCTCTTCCTCGACGGTCGCGTCCGTCATCCGAAAATGCGATTCCGGGGTATACACGTCGTACACCCGGCCAACACCCGTCTTATTCACATACGTCGCGGCGAACACCGGCTCAGAGTTCTTCGCAGAGCTGTTCCTATACGCCACAAACGTTGTCATCGGGTTTAGCGTCGTGATGATGAACGGGCTGTTATCCCCGTTATATGCGCTGTTCGGGTATATCATGCGATAACCTAACCCGCATATATGCAGATCGTCGGCCAGCTCTTTATCCGTCGCGTTCTTGCCGCTCAGATGCATGAAGTCGTTAAACTTCTCCACCAGCGTGGACACGCCTGCGCCGTCTTTGCGGCTGACGTATGTGATCGGCGAGCTGAGAAGATAGCTGCTCTTGAACGACACGATCTCGTTTGCGTGGTTCACAACCGTGTTGTACTGGATATCCGGCCTGATCTCTTTGACGCGATCATAGATCGGCTGAATACCGCGCATATAGCCAAACAGGAAATTCTCTTCGACGGAGTTCATGTCATGCTGCCCCAGCACGGCCGAGACGGCATTTCGGACATTAGCCGCCGTGACGCGCTCAAAATCCGTAACGACTTTTCGCCGCCCGGTGTACTTCTGCATGGACTAGCCCTCCTCCCGATTTTAGTCTCTCCCTAGCTACCATATACAACATATTGTGGTTAATGTCAATAGATACCACAATATTTAGGCAAAAAAGTTTTTAGAACAGGCGCTGCATCACTCTTGGCCTATAAGACGTTTCCTCGTCCATACACACCGCCATGCACAGGCTGTCCGGCGCGTCGTCATTCTTGTTTTTGCCGACGATTTTGAAGCTGTACACGTTCTGCATAAAAAGCTGATACGGCTTGCTCCGCTTCCCGTCATCCAAAAAGACCATTCGCTCCCGGATGTCCGGCGCTTTATCGAAAATGCGCTGCGTTTTGCCGCCGGTCGTCCTCTGCGCAACCTTCGTCGTCAGGTTGATCCGCTTTTTGCGCTTGCGCAGAATCTCGTCTACGCCCTCCGCGTAGTCCTCCGTCATCTTCGTCGCTTCCACCTGTAACGCGCCTACGCCGTGCTCAATCACCTTATCCGCCACGAGCGCTTGTGTCACACGCTTATCTCCGTTGTCGTACACGACATCGTGCACATACAGCTCATTCCCGTACTTGAAGATGACCGGCATCGCGCAGAAGTCGCCGCCGCCCCAGCTCGGGTCAAGCGCCGCAAAGATGCGATCCGGCTCTCCTTCGGGCAGTACGCCGTTGTAATACCTGAAATCGCCCGGGCTGAACACCGCGCCGTCGCGCTCAATCGGCTCGCCCTGATACTGCGCGTTCCAGCTCGCCATGTCATTATTCCGCTCAAACGACGCTCTGCGCTGCTGGTAGTACGCCGTGTCAAAGCCTACGCCGTACTTGTAGTGAAAATTGCTCTCGTCCTTCTCGTTCAAGGCCGGAATGTTGATGATCTTTATCCGCCGCCGTGCAAACTTCGGGCTGTTCAGCACCGTGTCAATGCGCTGGCCAATGGGATCTGTCAGGCTCCACCGCGTTCCGCACCAGAGAATCTTACACCCGCTCTTTGCGCGCGTCAGAAGGTTATTATCCACCTTGCTCCACGCGGCGGTGAGCCGGTCTTTGCTCATGGCTTCCTCGATGCCGCTGATCAGGTCGTCGCTCATCAGGATGCCGTTGACGTCCACCGCGCCGTTCAGCGTGGAATACAGCGATCTGCACGTCAGGGACGCATACCGCTTCCTGCGGTCGATGTTCAGCGTCTCGTCCTTGCTGTTCGTCGCCACAAGCTCCGCGCCGGGGAATATCTCATGCCATGTGTACGTTACCGGGTCGTTGATAATCTCAAGAACGCCGTTGTAGAACGCGGATGTGATGACGTCGGAGTACGCGCAGTACAGGTTCGCCCGCTCGCTGTTCCGGCCTATCGTCCATGTCATATAGAACATCAGCAGCGACGTTTTGCCTACTCGCGGCGGACAGCTCAAAAACAATTCGTCCAGCTCGTCATCCGCGAGCGCTTGAAGGCTCTCGACAAACGGTTTAATCACTCGCCGCCGGGGCAGATAAAACCGCTCCTCCGGCTTTCTGTTCCATTCCAGATAGACCAGATAGCTGTCAAAATCCTTCGGTGCCGCCCACAGGTACGTTTGCTTCACCAGCTCATACGCCGCCTCGTCGCCCCGCGTGGCGAGCCGCTGCGCGTAGCTGCGCGCTTTCAGGCACAGCGCCAGATCGTCGGTATTCCGCGCCATGTCAAACAGCATGCTTATGTTCTTGAGATTTGACAGGTTCGATTTCAAAAGCCTGTCGATGATTCGCGCGTCTTCCATGCCCTGACCTCCTCCGTCGGCATACAAAAACAGGGGCTACGCTTCCGTAGCCCCTGTTGGCTGTATCCCTCTGCCCGGTCGCGGAGGTCTTTTTTGTGCTTAATCCCTCGGCAGAATCGCTTCCTGCTGGCCTTCAACCCATTCGCTGTTCTTGCCGTAACGGTAATACCCCTGATAGGTTTTCTTGTTGTTGAGGATGTTTCGCACCGTGCCGAATGTATAGGGCGCGCCGCTTCTCGAGCGATACCCTTCTTCCCCTAACTTATCTGCGATATCCCGCAAGGCCATTCCCTCAGACTGGAGACTAAAAATCCGACGAACTGCTTTTGCTTCGTCAGGGTTTATTATAAGCCGCCCATCCGATACGCGATATCCGACGGGTGCTCGCCCTCCGGCATACCCGCCCTGCCCGGCTTTCTGAATCCGGCCGGCGCTGGTGCGCTTCATAATGTTCTCGCGCTCCATCTCTGCCACGCAGAGCGTAAACGCCTCAAGCATGTTCGCAAACACGCCAAACTGCCCGAAATCCTCCGCGATTGAGATCAGCTCAATGCCCTTCATCTTGAGCTGCATTTTGTAATAGTAGTACACGTTAATGTCGCGGGCGATGCGGTCTGACTTGGCTACGATCACCGCTTCAATCGGCGGGTTCTGCACGTCGCCGTACACAATCCGGTCAAACTCCGGCCTGTCCATCTTCGCGCCGCTCTTCGCCTCGTCCTTGTACTCGTGAACGAGCTGCATGTCGTTCCTGCGGCAGTATTCCGCAATCTGCGCGCGCTGCGCGTCGATGCCGAACTTGTCCTCTCCAACCTGTCCTTCGGTGGATACCCGGATATAGCTCACTACGTTTTTCACGGCTGTCGCCCTCCCCCAGTGATGGCTTGTGTCTTTACGACCTTAGTATACACCCGTGTGCCGATATTGTCAATATGTAAAGACACGTTTTTATTTTTTGCGGGTATTCGGGGGATTACCCCCGCGCCTTTCGACCGCCCCCCTCAATACCCCCGCCCCGGGATATATCCAGGCGCGCCGATCCCATCAGGCAGGGCGGATCGTATGCCCCGCGCAAGTGGCCGCCGCCGTGAAGAGTTGGCGCGGCGGGCAAAAAAAAAGAAAAATGTGCCTATAATCTTGATAAAGGAATTGACATGTGCCTATAATAGCGGTATAATATAGGCACAAGACACAAGACACAAGACCGACAAGACGAAAGGGGATCATTATATGACCACTTGCCGCAAACCCGCCCACCTTGAAGCTATTATAAGGCGCGTCCACCGTTGGGGCGAATACTCCACCCGCCGGTATTATTACACGACACGCGAAGCGTACATCCCCGACATTGACGCCGCCCGGTATTACCTAGGTTATCACCTCATCCGTATTGAGATCGACGCCCTAGGCACGACCCGCGTACTAGACCCCGACGAATGGCAACTCGCCGCCGTCCTGTACTGACAACGACAACGAAATAGAGAGAGAGAGAGAGAGAGGAATACACCATGAAAACATACTCAGACATTTTGAAGGATATCGCCGCCGCCCGTGCCGGTATGATCGACACGGCAAAAACCGAAAAGGATTTAGCGCGGAATACGATGCTTACCGCGCGAAAGTCCGGCACTGATGCAGAATTTGACGCGGCCGAAGCCGCCTACAAAGCCGCCGCTGAAAAGTATGCAGCCGAATGCAAGCACAACGAGGATTTGCAAATAACCGTAGAGGTGCTAAAAGATAACGCCGCGCAGGCGTTTTTCGTGGAAAACATCAGCGCTATTTGCGCCATCTGGAACAAATACAATGGGAAGCCCCTTGGCGAAAAAACCGCCGAAAAGATCAGAAAAGAATTGTTTGCGGCTCTAGGCGTCCGTGTCTGGATCAGTGATAACTACAACGACGCATGTATTACTTGCCATTTCGACACCGGCGCGCCATTCCGCAGCCTAGAATTTTGCACGAAGCGCCTTAACGGGGAAGCAGTCCCCGCGTTGATCAACAACAAAATTCAGCCGTTGAGGCCGGATATTTTCCGCGTCTACAACTGTGGCGCGTATGTAGACGACGTGCCCGCCCACGTGCAAGCCATCCGAGAGGCGCACGACAAAGCCCGAGCGGCTGAAGCCGCTTTTGCGGCTGCCGTGTCGGATTATAACGCTTTGACCCGCGGCAGCATTTCCCGGGCGTCCACCCGCGAAGGTGTTAAACGACGGTTCCTTTATTGAGGAGAGGAGGGAAAACCATGCCCAAATCATACACCACAACCCCCCGCGCAGCGCGCGGAGCTGGAGAACCTCGCCTACTGGATCGCGGATCGAGCTTGGAACCGGGAGCGGGGCAAGCTCGACGAATACGAGGACCGCCGAACAGATACCACGATCCGCGCTATCTTTGACCAGCTCGACCGGCTGAGCGTCCCGTATTGGGCGCAAAATGCCGTGATCTGCTGGGCGGAGGATTGGCGGCGCACGATGCGCGAGGATCTGCGGGACGCGATGCGCGCCCGGTCAATAATCTTATAACCTTCACAGGAGGGCGGCAACGCCCCCCCTTTTTTTATGCCCCCGCTATTCGCCGCCTATTTGCCCGTATAGCGGTCTTGCGCGTCTCCACGGTATCTTGTACCACACCGACACACAAGGCCGCTACACGGGCATTTTAGACCGTTTCACGGCGCGCCCGGAACGTCGGCAGGGGCTCCACCAGCTCCGGCAGCGCCCGGAACGTCGGCAGGGGCTTCACCAGCTCCAGCAGCGCCCGGAACGTCGGCAGCGGCTTCCAGGGCGGCAGGGGCTACCCGACAACGGCGCGCAACCACAGCCGCGCGGGCGCAATCGAGCACCGCCCCACGCGCGCATCTGCGCAGCTACGCGGGCACACATAGCTGTGCGAACGCATACGCGCGCAGCCGCACAAGCGATCTCACGTACAGCCGCGCTGGAGGTGTACGCGCGCAACCACACAGCCGTTCGGGCGTATAGCCACGCGGCCGTTCGGGCGCATAGCCGCACAGCCGCTCGGGCGCATAGCTGCGCGGCCTTTACGCTTGTCTGTAAACACCTTCGGTAGCATCGCGCGGCGCTTTCCCGGAAAGCAAGCGATAAGACCAAACGATAGCGTGAAAACAAGCGATGACGCGACACCCACGTTCTCACAGTTTGTTGGTTCGCCACTCAGACACGTTTCCTGCCCGTTCTAGGCGTTTTCCTGCGTTGCGTGATATTCTTTTATCATCCTGCGTGTCGAAACGCTCAGACGGGCGTTTAGCCGCTCTCACGCGCATGCGCCGTGGGATTTTGAAAATCGTACGCATGCGCCGTGGGATTTTGAAAATCATACGCATGCGCCGTGGGATTTTGAAAAGCCCATCAGGCGAAATCATCCTGTGGGCTTTTGATTTATTCGATTGTGTAGTCTGTGTCAACGTCCATCTGCATAAACTCGTCCGGCTCTGGCAAATTCTTTGCGATTTCCTCCGGCGTAAGCGGTTCATTGCTGTCATCCGCGCTTGCCGAAACAACGATTTCCTGACGGTCACTCATGCCGTAATAGTTTTTAGAACGGAAGATATATGTCACCGGATTCATCTTGCCGGATTCGGTCAAAACCGCGTCTGTGGCGTGTATCATCTCTAAAGCTTTTTTAGCGATGAGTTTTGTACTTATACCCGGTAAAGGCTCATCACGGAATCCCTTATTCATTCCAGTCCGCCAAGCCTTGAGCGTTTCGGACGTATACCCGCAATACAAACCGAGTTCCTCAACCGTTGGAGGGATGGCGCGATTTTGAATTTGATTGAAATAGTCATCGAGACGCTCTAGCAGCTCGGCGTTGCTCTGTACAGGCTTCATCAAAAATGCCTTCCGCAGATGGCCTATTGTATCGCCGAGAAGATTCTTTGTCTCCGGCTTATCCAGATCCGCATAGCCTTGAGGGGCTAAGGATTCGCGGGGCTTAAATTCAAACTCCGTCACCGCGTCAGGGTCTTTCAAAAAATTGCGACCCCGGTTGCTTACACGGTTAGAGTTGTCACGCTTCGTCGCCACGTCGCGTCACCTCCTTTCACACATAGAAAAAATGCAGCCCCTTGATCGCTTTACGTCCGTAGCTTTGGAGCGACTTGTTGATATCGCCGGGAGCGATCCTTAGAAGCCTCGGACACACTATCATATGTCGAATTGTTTTCCCAGCAATGCACGGGCTTACGTCTTCCGTCTTGTCTTGGGAGGCTCTTTCGTTCCTCAAGCAGCGAATACCTTCTTTCTCGCAAATATTTTTCAAATAAATTTTCCGGGGTCATTTTGCAAACCACCTTCCTCTTTATTTTCCGGGCGCGGCAATCCAATCCGCATCGTGTCCCGAAATGGCCGTTTTCGGGCGCTTTCGAGCCTGAAATTTTAGTTATGTTTCTATCCATATTTTGGCCAAGGCTGAAACGGGGTCTGGTGTAGGGTGGTGTAGGGTTTACCCAAGGGGCCCTAACGCGGGGCTAGGGGCAGATGTAATTAGCTTTTAGGGTGTGCAGACCCTACACCGCCTACACCAACTTCACGCCGCTCCGTAAAAAGTTCTGTGCAGACCCTACACCGCCTACATTTTTAGTGCATTTTACACAAAGGGTTGTTTACCCGGATTGTGCATCTGGTTTTTCAAATTAACAACTGCTCCCGTGGCTACCCTACACCGCCTACACCGCTACCCTACACCTTGCCTACACCTTGCCTACACCACCCTACACCACCCTACATCTTATAACAAGTGAACTCAATCAAAAGTTTGTGCAAATGCCTACACACCCTACACCCGTTTTATCCGTAACGCATGTCATTTGGTGTAGGGTGGTGTAGGCAAATTTTCCCGAAAAACCGCCCCTCAAACAGGGTCAAAACTCGTTTTATTGGGGCAGTTATTTATCCCCGGAATTACTTACGTTTTCATCTCTAATTTTCTGGCATTCCCGCGCCTGTCTGGTCAGGGAAATCGTCTCCTCGAAGAGGCTGTCCGGCATAAACACGAGCGCCTTAACCGCCCGGCGTTGACCGACGGCTCTACCCGCCATGAACCCGGCCAGCAAAAGGCCGATGTCCGTAACCACCCAAAGCATCAGATTCATGCGCAATCACTCTCCACTTTCAGTCTCCTAAACTCCTTAAAGGCGTAGGCTTGGCTTGACGTCGTGAGAAGCCATTTATCGCCCTTCCAGACGTGCCAGAGCGGCAGGCGACCTAACGGGTTATCCGTTCTGGCGGCGCTGTAGAACAGCCTTAAATCCTTGTAAACCTCCACTCGCGCCAGCCCAGGCTTTCCGTCTGTCCGACTGAGATCCCCGTCAAACGTCGCCGCCCATCTTTCAAGCATCTTTCCCATGTCAGCCCTCGGGGTTAATCAGATCGCTCATGTCCACAATCGGCGTCGCACCGGATCCGCTGATAATCGGAAGCTGGCCGTTCCACTTTTTAATGTACTCCTTCTGGATCACTTTATCGGTAATGCTCTTTGCTTCCATTTCAAGACGGTAACTTTCAGCATCGGCCCGAATCCTGACGGCTTCCGCGTCCGCTTCCGCAGCGATCTTCTTCATCTCAGCATCAGCCTGAGCCTTGATCTTTTCGCGCTTGGCCTCGGCCTCCGCGATGATCGTCTGCTGTTCCTGCTCGGTTTGTGTTTGCAGCTTCTTCTGAGTGGCCACTTGCTTGGCCTCCACCGCGTCGGTGAAAGCATCGCTAAAGTCGATATCCGTGATCGCCACGTCTTGGATTTTTACATCGTAGATTTCCATTTTAGAGTAGACTGCTTCGTAGACTTCCGTGGAAATGCCGTCACGTTCGGAAATCAGCTCTTCTGCCGTATATTTTGAGAATACGGCTTTAACCGCATCCAGAATACACGGCTCCATGATCTTGCTCCCGTAATCAGTGCCGACCTGTGAATAGATACGCCTCGCGCCGTCTTCGGACAGCTTATAATTGCAGGTCATCTTGATATCGACCTGTTGGATATCCTTGCTAAATGCCGAGCAGGCGACCTCATACTTCTGCCAGCGGCAATCCATTTTAACAACGGATTTCCACGGCGGCGTGAGGTAAAATCCGGGTTTCAGGATATCCGGCTCAGCTTTGCCAAAGGTCAGTACGATGCCGACAAAGCCCTCTTTGATCGTGGTTGCCGAGGCTTGGCGCGCAGTAACGCAGGCGCCGACAGCAAGGGCTACAATCAGAAAAACCAAAGTGATAATCTTTTTCATAAATATTCCTCCGTTAAATTCTCCGCTTCTGTTGTTCCTCCCAATACGGAAGGCTCATTTTGTTATACCGCTCATTCCATTTTTCGTATTCATCTTCATATCTCGGTTTGAATTGGTCTAAATGCGCGCTTTGCATACATTCTTCGCACCGCGTATGCTTTGTCAGCGAATTATGCGTATGGTATTTGCACATACTGCATGTTTTGTATGGATTACAAACCCATAGCTGACTTATCCAGATACATTCTTCCAGCGTTAATCTAGGGGCTGTCCATCCGCAGAATTTCCATCCGTTCAGTTCAACTTCATACGCACATTTGCTGCACCTGTCTTTTTCCCAAGAGTTCTGTAACACGCCAAATTCATTTTTTGGGCATAATGGTTCTTCGCTTGTTATCCGATTCGACCGAACAATTCTTGCCGCCACGGGTGTTCCTCCCTATTGATATGTTTTCTGGCGTTCGCCATGCTTTTTTGAGCAATCAGCAGGTGCTTTTCGCACAGCTTTTTTCCTTCCGCGTGTGGCTCTGTGCAGTACAGGCATTCTCCCGGCGGCTTCCACTCCGCATGTTTATGATTTCTAGCGTCTTTGGACAGGTGAAATTGACAACGCACTTTTCCCGGCACGGCCGGCCTAGCACACGCTATGCACTGGCCTTTTTCCTTTCTGGCCGCCGCCCTGCGCGCGTTAGCTTGTTTTTTCGAGGCTTTGTAATCTCCACTTTCCAAGTAATGCCCTTGACGTTTCCTTTCTTTTTCAAGGCAATCAAAGCATCTAACATGCCCGATCATTGCGTCTTCGTGTCTGCAAGACACACAGATTCCATGTGCCTTATACCACATATACATTTCTGTGCTTTTCGCGTGCTGACGTTCGGGTGTAATCACGGCGATCACCTCACATTGCCAGGCCCGACGCGGCACAAAAACCGTACACCAGGTAATATATGCAGAAGCAAAGCGCATATTTGAAGAGCTCTTCGACTTTGTCATCTGCGATTGCAAAATCAGATATCACAAAGAACACGCAGGTACAAATCGCCGGAATTATAGAGAACTTAAGCGTGACCACGACTTTTTCGCCTCCGTTTCCCACGCATCAATGAAATCGCGCGAAAATTTTGCAACGAAGTTTCGACCGCACTTCGCGCAAACGTAAGTAAAATAATAGTATTCTTCGTCATGCCGCGTTTTGGTCTGCGCCATCGCGAAGCGATGCCGGCATAGATTCTGCCGAATTTTAGTCATCAGCTTTCCCACGGTGTTGCCTCCGTCTCTTCTTCCACCATCTACCTCGTCATAACATCGCCAACCTCATACTTGCCATACTCATCCGCCGATGCCTCGAACCAAAAGTTTACAATTTCCCCATTTTTATAGCCCTCGATGCAGATGGTATATCTTTCATCCTGATAGCCATATTTTGTAACACACCCAGGTGTGTAATACTTGTCGATGACGCGCCCACTTTGTATCTCATTTTTATTGTTTTGAATCAAAAAGTTAAACGCAAACGCAATAAAGACCAGATATGCGACCAACATTATTGCGCAAATAATACATAGTACGTCAAGCAAACGATCTCGCATTTTCTCACCCCCACGGCGTTTCCCGCCTTTCCGCTTCCGTCGGCTTGCGCAGCCAGCAGCGCCAGTTTTTACCATACGTATCTGAGATATCCTGTCTCAAATCAACATTTCCATTGCCAGCATACATAAAGCCCTTTTCCGCAAACGCTGGTGCTCCTTCGCAGTCAAATCCATTATAGACTTTCCATAAAAATCCAGTATAGACTTTCAACTCTTCCAGTGTTAGTACGCGGTTCTTCGGCTTTGCGCGGCGCGACGACACATCTTGTAGCCGTTCTTCAATTTTGGCTTGCGACGTGTTCCCGATAAACTCAAGTCGCGGCGATGTGCTCTCACACGTCATGCACTTATACTGCGCAGATAAAAGCCTCCAATCGGGTGTAGTCAGAGAGACGCGGATTTTCATCCTGTCTCCGCAATATGGGCATTTAGGCGTTTCGCTCATCGCTTCCCGGCTGATGTAATCACTCATGTTCAGCCCTCCGGTTCCATGCTTCAGCAGCTTGTTCTTCCGTGTCGTAAATATACACACCGCCCAAAATCCCACCATCGCACTCATAGCTTGCAATCGGGCATTCCGGGTTTTCCTCGTGAGCGTGGTGAAGCATAAAGCCAAGCCCACTATAGGGATGTTCTCTATATGCCTCATCATGCAGATTCCCTTCGTCATCGCACAGAACAAGGCTAACTTTACCCCCCGCAAAACGGGCAGGGCTTCAATTTGATCTCATCAGGCGTTTTCATCATTCTTCCTCCGTTTCCGCTCCTTCTCGATCTCCGCCGCCAGCTTTTCGAGCATGTCGGCAGCTTGCGGATTTATGATGCTTCCGCAGTCGTAAAACCCATAAAGTGCGCAATCTGTGCAACTCGCGCTATCGCAGAGCCTCAGCGACTTGACCAGCTCTTCCACGCTCAACTGCGGAATTTCAGGCTTCTCTTCCGCGTATTTGCACACCTCCGGGTGTTCGCTCGTCGGACATGTGCCGCCGCGATACGGACACGAGCCGTTAAAACATTCGCCATTGTAACGCTCAGCGTACCATCTACATTTCATTTTTAGCCCTTCTTTCTCTGATATTCGGCAATCAGTATCTCGCTTGCTTTACGGTATTCTTCGCGCTTTTCTTTGATCGGTTCTAGCCACCAAAGCATCATCAGTTCCCCGAAGGCTTTTCCGCCTGTAGCTGTTTTCGCTCCACAGCCGAAAGATGAAGTTTGCTTCTGATAGACTGTGGGAGATTTTTCTCTGAGATTTTGTTTCTGTTGACCCAAAGCCACCAGTCGAATATCCCCCCCCGCCCATTTCGTCCATCGGGATTCTTTTATTCAAAACCCGAATCTCTCCCGGATGATTGGCAATCATCTTTTCGAAAGCCATAATGTATGCTGCTTTGTATTTGGGGTATCTCTCAAAATCGGCTAACCTTTTCTTTTCCCCTGCCATCGGACAGCCGATGCACCCTAGCCGTTTATCGTTGTACGGCGGGTCATACAGCTTACAATGCGGCACTTTAGCGACGTCATTTAGAAACTCCCACACATCATCGTCTGTCCAATCGACAATGGGATTAACCATCGTCCTTTTCGTTCGGAAACAGTGCTCAACCATGCGCCTAGTTTCATCGTTGTCGTCGTTCATAATCAGTCCGCCGCGTTCGTTGAGCGCCGACCCGTCTACTGTGTCGAGTGCCTTTTTAATCAGTTTTTTATCCTTCGTTTTCACGTTGACAACGCCGTGCAACTTTCTACGTCTTGCGCTTTCTGCCCATCTCACCCCGGTCACGATGACGCGCCCGACTCCAGAAATCTCTTTTAATTGCGCACAGCAGTACCGTGCTTTCCGCGTCGGCGGAATCGTATGCTGGGCAATCAAACTCCACATCGTCACCGGCTTCCCGTCTTTGTCGTGCGGGATGTCTCTGTGGACATCGGGGAATTGCGCCTTGATAAACTGCACCAGCTCCGGCGGGTCAACGCTTGTCACCTGATAGTGCGCGTCAAACTTCACGCCCGCCATCTTTGCCAGATGATAGATACACTGGCTGTCTTTCCCGCCAGAAAATGCAAGGAAATACCCCTCTTCCGGCTCAAATGCCCGCAGCCGGTCTATCGCCGTCTGCACCTTGTCCCGCTTTTGCCCGAAAAGGTCGTACTCAATTAACGCCATCCGTTATCCCCTCCATCACGTAGAGCACACACGGGAGCGCCATGCCGTTTCCCCACATCTTGTAGCGCGCCGAATCACTTCCGTCTATGCCGTCCTCCCACCAATCGGGAAAACCTTGCAGTCGGCAGCACTCAAGCGGCGTTAGCCTGCGGACGATGTAGCGCCGCAGCTTCTTTGCCAGATAGGCCACGTCCGGCACGGTGTTGCTTCCGCTTGCGACAGATTTCAGCGTTGGCGAAACGGTTTCCGAGTAGCCGATTCCGCCCGCCTTCTCGCCCTGCCCGCCCATAAAAACGCAGACAGGCTCGTTCGCGATGAGTACCGCCTGCTGGTCGTGCATGCAGTTCAGCGTCCCCGCCGTATCGGTCATGTAAATCTGGCTGAGCTGGCCGTTGCCGACGCACAGCGCCGTATAATCCGTCACCAGGCTTTCATGGCCGCCGGTCAGCGTCGGAACAATCCTGCCGTCGCCGTTTCCCCTCGCGTCATATACGACAATATCGTCGGGACTGCGCTCCAAATGCGCAATCAGCGTCGAACCGATATCATCTGCCGTAATCTCTCCGCGTTTCGGTTCGCGATAGACCACCGGATTCTGGTAGTTCAAACTGTACCCGCCGTTTTCTTTGGCCTGTAACGTTCCGCTGACTTCCTCGGTCAGCCTCAGGTTTCGGCAGTCCGCCGCGTAAACCACCACGTTCCCGCCTTGGTTGCACTCCGGCGTATCGACCCACGTATCGAGCGTCCGCGTCACTTTTCGCTCTCGAAAGCAGCTATCTTCCGTCGGGCTTTTCAGGCTGTTGCTTGTCGTGCCGGTTATGTCGAATACTCGATAGTCTCGATCAGCGCTTCCCACAGCAGCGCCGGAATCTTCTTGCCGCGCTTCTCCGCCCGCTTTAAAATCCCTAAACAGGCCTTCGCGCTTAAAGAGTATTTCTCCGGCGCGTTGTCCTCTAAAATCTGCGACAAGGTAGATTCTCTTACGACGCTGGGGGACTCCCCAGTATTGGGCGTCCAGCATTCGCCAGGCAACCGAATAACCTTCTCCCACGACGCAACCGGCGTTTCTCCAAACAGGTTTTCTTGTCTTACCCCCCCCACCCAGATTCAGGTACATCAGCTCCGTCGCCACCGGCGGCTTCGACGAACGCACGGAGGACGGCGAGGAAGTCCCGTCCCTGATTGCTTGATAGCGCGCCCGGCACGTTCTCCCAGACGGCGTATCGTGGGTATTTTCCATGTGTAGCCTCCCGCATTTCCATGATGATCCGGATCGCTTCAAAGAAAAGGCTGCTCCGTTTTCCGGCAATCAAGCCTTTTTGCGTTCCGGCGACGCTCAAATCCTGACAAGGCGAGCCGAATGCAACGATATCCACCGGCTCGATCTCCGCGCCGTTGATCTTCGTGATGTCGCCGAGGTGGCGCATACCGGGGAAGTTCTTTCTCGTCACCCGGATAGGGTACGGCTCAATCTCGCTTGCCCAAACAGGCGTAATGCCGCACATCGTTGCCGCCAGCAGGCAAGCGCCAGAGCCGTCAAACAGGCTGCCCAGCGT
>ERZ826051.980-NODE-980-length-28769-cov-3.196698_pt1 | contig 28769 bp, 30 predicted proteins | sample MGYA00519928_ERZ826051 | MGnify/ENA primary metagenome ERZ826051 (study PRJEB31778, sample SAMEA3449219) | human gut metagenome | biome: human gut; feature: human-associated habitat; material: faeces | place: United Kingdom | collected 2010/2012 ...
ATTATTTTTCAGCAATAACATCAAGAAGAGAGTCGATGTCCCACGTATAACGTGTACGCTTTTTCTCGCCCTGTACCTTGATAGCGCCATTGGTTAAAATGTCAATTTCATTACAACTATGCTTATTGCTGTTCTTTACCATATTATTAAAATCTTCAACCATCATAAAGTAGCATCTTTCGCAAGCGTTCTTCTCGTCACGAAAGTTAAATAAGAACCCAGCTTCAACGCATTTATATTCAGAAAACTTAGTAAGACCAGAGATTTGATGTTTGTGAATCATACGACTCGTATTGTCATCACTATTAACATCTTCATAGGAAATGCTTTTAAACTTCGTTGTCTTAAGTTCCAAACATACAAGAGTGCGATGTTTTGTATCCATCAAAAGATAATCACATGGATTCTTAATACTGAAGCGAGCAGTTCCACCGCCAAATGATTGAGGTGGGTCATTTAATCTTATCAATAGATGCTGAGGATTAACAGATTTCTTGAAATCATTTTCGAAGGCTTTCCCTGATGGTCTAGGCATATAAATCATCAACCTTTAAATATTCATCATAAAACATCCAATGCAATGGATTTCCATTCTCATCTTTCCCGCAACTTTTTTGCCTGCCGCTACAACAAGATGATATTCCTGATACCAATACATCCATATCTTTTGCTGCATCTGCCAATGAATCATATATAACACAAGTATTTAAACATATTACTTTTTTAGGCATATTATCTTTCATTCTTTTTGGCATAAGTTCATCGTATGTTTTTAAATCGCCATCGCATTGTAAATATTCATTATAAAACATCCAACCAATAGGTAGGCCATTGCGATCTCTACCAGCACTCTTTCTTTGTTTATTACAGCATTGAGATATATGAGCAATATTTATATCAGTCTCTTTTTCAGCTTCAGTTAAAGAATTATATATAACCCTAGTGTTTATACATATAACCTTAACACTATTAGCTTCTCTTATTTTTCTTATCGTTTCTTCGCTGCGCTTAAGCCCAGTCTGAGCTGCTGTTCTATTGGCAATCCACTGTGGCGTTAATTTTCTTCCAAGAAATCTTCCTTTATTTATCTCTCTCATTTTTTCTCTTGTAGATTCAGACATTTTTCCGCGTCCATTACCGCCGTTTTCAATATTATATCCATAGTTACAATCATTGCTTTTATAATAAGCAATAAGTTCTATTTCCTTTTGTTCAGCTTCTTCTTTTGTCAAACCACTGAATAATATTTCATGTTTAATATTATTCCATCCATATTTCTTAACGGCTCTACCGAAAATCTGATTCTGATAACCTTTACCATTTAGCCATCTTTTTTCTGGTTCTTGGCCTGTTATTCCTATATATCTTTTCCCACTTGGAGATATATGCATATAAACAGTATAACATTTATCTATATCACTATTTGATACAGAATTATCTTCAAATTTATTTTTATTCATGATTATAACCTCATAGTTCATACATAACAATTAATACAAAATATTATTAATTATTATAATCATTTGTATCATGCTTACGATTCGCCCATTCTCCAATCAAATTTTTATGTAATTCTTTTGGAAATACGAATACTATTTTTCCTTTACTATCGGTAAAGATGTCCAGTAAGACACAATCTGGATGACTCAACATCCAAGCGCTTTGTATTACATTTCTATAGTAGACAGCTTCTTCATCATAGAAGTCTCTGCCAGTAACATCACTATGCTGCAACATATTTTTACTACCATTCAAACTTCATATTTCTACACATTTCTTTGTCACGTAAAAAAAGGGAAATATTAAACACACAAGTGAACAACATTTCCCTTTCTATTCATATTTTTTAACATCATTCACACAATAATATACCAAGCAAATTACTGCTCAGCAGGAACCTCATCAACAGCGTCAACATCGTTGACAACAGGTTCGACAACTGGCTTAACAACCGTCTTGGTATTTCTGGTTCTAGTCACCTTTTTAACAGGAGCGGCAACATCAGCGTCCATAATATCAGTAATAACAGACTTAATATTATCTCTAAGCGTATCAAAATCAGATAGGTCAACCTTCTTAAGCTTGGCCTTAGCTTCTGCTTTCGTATATACCTTAGTAGAATAGCCATGAATAATCTGATAAATCTTATAGTGCTCAGATGTATCCGTATGCTTCTTCCAAGGAGTCAGGCTAATCATATCCTTGCACGACATGCACAGATGATAGCCTTTACCGCAAATAGCACACGTAGCGTTAATCTTTTCAGCCATTGCTTCACCGCCTTTCAACCAGTAGAACAACGTGGGGGATGGGAGTAAACACCCCTTCCCCCGCATTATTAAACATACTAATTATCAGGCATTACTCATTGACAATGATTGTGAACAGGTCGCCATCGTCCTCGCAGTAATCCTTCATCATGTTAAGCTCAAAGGCGTGCTTGCCAGTAGAGGTAAGAGCAAGCTCGACAGACTCGGGGTTAAACTTTGCCTTGGGGCATACGATAACGCCAGAGTAGACAACGTTCTCGTTGCAGGCATCGCGGAAGATAGCGTAAATGACAACCTTGGCAGCTTCGGGGAACTTGGAAGCCTTGTTGACGATGCGAACGGCGTTCTCAGTCTTAAACTCATACTCGACATAAATCTTGCCAGTAAGCCCAGTGGGGAGGGTGATAGTGCCATCCTCGGCAACAACGAAATCTGTATCAGAAGCATCGGCACCAGCCGTGTAAGACTTGCCAAGCTCGCCATTGGCGATAGAATAGATGAACTTGACATCATCCTTGTTGGCAGGCTTATGAGCAAGCTTTACAGTGGTAGCAGAATCGGGGATAGTAATAGTCTCGAATGTACGAGTAACAATCTCCTTGCCAGTCTCAGCGACCTCCTTCTTGGTGCCATACTGAGCGGCAGCAAGGTCGAGGGAGATGAGGGAGTTCGTAGCAGAGAAGGTAGCCTTCTTTGAACGATAAAGAGTAGTAATCACAGAACCGAGAGCGTCAGTGACCTCCTCGCCCTCAGAAGTGCATGTAAGGGTAGGATCCTCAAGCTGGGTAAGACGGAAAAGCATCTCACCAGTTGAAAGGTCATTGAAGGTCATTGAACGAACGCGGTCAAGTATAAGTTCATTCTTATTGAAAGCCATATTGCTTCCTCCAATCAAATTTATATTTTATATGTCACCAGTCCAGTCAAGACGATTTTTATCAACGCCTTTTAGACTGGCAAATCCAGAATATGCTCCTTGTAGAAGGAGTTCTGAATCTTGAATTTTATTAATTCGTTTAATGCTATCGAAAAATGCATTTATCTTCATATCCCAAACCTTATCAGTTCCACACAAACCGCATTTAACTGTAAGCGCAGAGACAAGAGGTTTGAGAGTACTTTTATATGGTTTTTGTGAAGCAGCTTTAGCTTCTTCTCTAGCGTCATCAATTAAAATCATCTTAGTCGTTTCATTAGCAGGTGTTTCATTGTTACGCTTAAGACCATGTATTTTTCTCACGGCATCAACTATTTGTGAATATATCATTCTATCAATCGTTATATCGCGCTCGGCATTATACAGCACTATCTGGTCGTTCTCTGTATTTTTACACGGTATAAAATCCGCTAAATCGATGTCTTTTAATATGAGCTGAAGCGGATTGATGCACATCATCTCAAGTCTATCTTGAGGTATCATTGCAAGTTCCTCTTTGTATTTTTCTTCATTATTCATCAATTCATCGTATAGCGGTCTTTGACTAGATACAGCTTTAGATATAAATGTTATGAACAAGTCATAGTCTTCAATCTGCGTATAGTCTATCTGTTCCATATCCCATAGCTGCCACTTTAAATCAGCGCCAACAGCAGTAAGAGTATATACGGCGTTAAAATATCTTTTCTCGCCGAATTCTTCTATCTGACCAATTGTTGGCTGAGTAACGGTTATCTTAGGAGTAATCTGGATATCATTGCCCCTATAAATTTTAAGGTCATCTAATTCAAACATATGCACACCGCCTATTCGTCAGCGCACAAAGACTTATTCAAATCAGTTCCCTTAAATATAAGCTTTCTATACAGATAGTCTCTTTGCAACGAACCCTCAACATTGCTCGTAAGTTTAAGTTCGCCAAGACCTATATCAGAACGACCATTAAGTTTCATGTCAATAAGCCTAGCAAGATAATCGTTTCTATTATCAGGAATGCCTTTTACATTATCCACTGCCATATGTCGTTCATGCGAGATAATCCAAATCTCAACTTCTGGTGCGACAAATGTGTATGTACTAGTAATGGCATTTGGGATATGAACCAAAATCATAATGAATGTACCAACTTCATTAATTGTATTTGGATTCTGACCATAACCGAAAATTCGAGTGCCAATTAAATCTTCGCCATTTTCAACAGATGTAATATTTTCATCGCCAATAGCCTGAATAATGTTAATATCCCTGATAAAATCTTTGATAATTCTATTTTTCGCTCTACCAATTATTGAACTATTAGCCATTACAACAACGATCCTATCTGAATAATAATAGAAGACTTATAATTACCAGACTCATCTGATAGCGTAAGTTTAAATTCTTCATCTATCAAAGAGTCATCGTCAACGCCTATCGTAAGAGAATTGCCGTCCTCATTGACAATAAGTGAATCGGCAAAGTCACATATGATTTCCCAATTCGTAGAAATATCATCAATATCTTCGCCATTTTCATCAACAAACGTTCCAACGAACCTTTGTTTACTGCCACCAGACTTAATAGTTGTAGTCTTATATGAGATAACAGACTTTATAACCTTCTTCTCATTGGCATTGCTGGTCTTTAACTCATCTTTTTCAAAATAATCACAGACACCCAAATCTGGTCTATCCGTATCATTATTGCGCTCGCATTCGAGCATGGTGATTTTCACAAGACCCTTTTTGCCAAAAAACATGCTGGTGTTATCGTTCTGTGTAACGATAAACGATGTTGGCGTTTCGGTATCTCTATCCAAAAAGAATCTCTGTGGAGACTTAATGGCAATTGTGTTTTCATCATACGGCAACGTAGCCATGTGCTGAGAAGAACCAATTGTCATCTTAGCACTTGCCTGTTCACCAGAGTTATACTGAGTAGAGTTGGTATCTACACACGGATACTCAAGAATGTCGCCATCATTGTTTTGCCATTTTAGTATCCAATTACATAGACTGAACTTACCTTTCCAATGCACGCTGTCTACATTAAATGACTCCGTACATAGCAAATACTCATCGTCATTTGAATCATATATCATATCGCCGACAACAATTGGATTATCAATTAACGTCTGGAACTTAACGACAACGCCATTGGCATTGGAAAGCGACCTGCCATATAATCTAATAGGCAACTCATTTTGGTCTGCATAAGAATGCGTACTTGGTTGCCAAAAGTATATACCTGTTGCAAACGATGGATCGTCAGCGAATGTTTCTTTCAGCAACTCTTGACTGTTCTTAATAACTTCATTTCGTATAGAACTGCCGCTTAAAGCCATCTTGCGATTGAATCTATCTAAACATCTCACTGCGATACACCGCCTTTCTAAAGCATCGAATCATCAAAGAATCGATTCTTCTTCTTTTTGTATCCAGTAGACATTAAAGGACTATCGTTTTTAAGACCAAGCCACGCATAACGAGATAGCAGCGCTTCATTTTCAGCGAGATATGTTTTATGCATCGCCATTAGCTTATCGAGCATGTTAGCGGGGCTAAACGCATTAAAATCTGTCGAACTCAGATTAACTTTTAGTAGAGTAGACGTTCTAATATAGGTAGAATCAATATATTCTAATAGCATATAATTACTAAAAATCTCAATTTCCATATCAGATAAATCGCAATTAAAACGCTCTACAATATCATCCCTATCATTTAAATCTTTTCTGCAAACATGAAATCTCGCAATAGCAGGGACGAGATAATCATGCAAGTTCTCCTTTACCTCTTCAACAGTCATCATAGGGATTTCATAACTGCGAAACTTCGGTAAAAGATTTTCATATATCTTCTCATATGGAGTCGGCATGATTACTCACCAATCCCATTCTTTAAAGGAAAGAAATCAAATCGATATCAAGTCGCTTCTCAAGCTTTCTGACAACCTTGATGTCTGAAACAGTACCATCGGAAACCATATCCTTAATACGATTTACAATAGCAATCTTTAGACTTGTAGGGGCAGATGAAATACCATCAAGTACCTCATCAATATGGTCGTTGGTATAATTAGATTCATCAACAAGTAAATCATACTTATCATAGGTGCGAGAAAGACCAAGCTTCTTGATAACACGTTCATCAAGGGGCTTTAGCCACATGTCGTTGAAATATGTCTTATACTTTCGATGCATATTCTTAACTTCATCAAAAGTCATATCCTCGCAATGACCAATCTCTGACCACTCATAATAATTGCCAGTACGACTGTCCTCATAAACCACATTTGGAATAAGGGACTCAACCTCAATCATATCAGAATCAGAAAGAGCGTCCTCAACATCGGCAGACTGTCGTGTATTCTTGCGCCTAGAAGTACGCTTTGTAGCGACAGTTGTAGTTTCATCATTCATATTTTCTTCCACCGAATTAACTGCGGCTACAGCAGAGTCATCCGCAGCAGCCGCGTCAACAACGGGTTCGGTATTGGTAGACTTTGCAGTACGAGCCATAACCAAACCACCTTTCTTCAAACAATATTTAAACTATATAATTAGATATACTCAAAATGAAATTTCTTGTGATGTTGTAATTCTCCACGACAAACACGACTAACGGCAGAAGGTGAAAATCCATCTTCTGCAACTAATGTTAAGCTCTCATATATATCGCCAGTTTCAACGCACAATACTCTTTTTGGAGCATTATCTATTTTTGGTTTTTTCATAACATATGTATCTGGATTATACTCATCATAAAAACACCAGTTATAACCACCGCATGTTTTAGCCGTGCCATGACAGCACTCGCTTACTTGGCTCATATTAAACCCAGCATCGCCAACCGCCTGTAGACTAGGATATATTTCACCAGTGTCAACACAAATAATTTGTTTATGTCTATCTGGCGAATAATCACAAAGCCCAACATCGGCACAGCGCCCAAGATAATCTCTAACTGTCGTAATATGTAAATTTAACATATTTGCTATCTTTATTGTGCTTTTTATTCCGCTATTATAAACATTGCATACTTCCAATACTTTTGATTTTAAACTATTTTGACCAACTTGATTCCAGTCAACATTATCAAAATCAAACATAGAAGTAAGCTTGCTATTCAATATAGAATTTTTTATATAATTAAAGTCTGAATTTCTACAATCCAATTCTACATAATTTTTAATTCCATTATCTAAAGCAAGCTTTTTCTTATATGCATCGTTATCAATTTCATCTCTGGCGTTATCTTTATTAAACGCCTTTTCTAGAGAATAATGCTGCGCACCATGAGTTTCAATAATAAGAGACATATCTTCGATATAAAAATCATATCTCTTATCGCCAGACCAATGGACGGCAGTGTCTCTTACATATGAAACTTTAAGAAAGTCTAATAAACATGACACAAACTTTTCTGGATAACTAATGCCGTCAGAACAGTTCGGGCATTTCAGGCCATATTGACCAACAGACCTAACTATTTTATTTCTAATTACAATTCCGCAATTAGGACATTTAAAGTCTGCTTTTTTATGACTTTCTTTTGAAAGTGTATAACCGTCATCTTTATTTAATAACAGCTTTGCTATTTCTGGATGTGTTGTCCACAAGTCGTTCTTGCCCTTTACAACTCTACCCATGTGCAACACCTCGACCAAAAATAACAATTATTATTAGTTAAACCAAATACATATTATATCACATATAACATTATTTATTATGCGAAATTGAAGCAGCCAAAGTAGCTGGGCAAAATCATACCCATGCCAATCTGGGTCTGAATCTGTAGACCTTCGGTGAGGTCGTTGGTCTGCTGAGAACCATACTCGACAGTACGGGTATCACCAATGAGCTCAAGCTTAATTGGCTTAACGTCAGCGCCCATAACGAAAATCTGATTCTTGCTTAGGGCAAACTCAAAAGTACCAGACTTGAGGGTCTGAGGGATAACCATGAGCTTATTGCCTTCCCACTCACCGATAATGCCAGTAGAAGCCTTAGCTTCCTTCTGAGAGTTGGCAAAAGTCTTATCGGGGACAATGTTGACAAGCTTGCGAAGAGCAGCCTTGGTGCCAGCAATGGTTAGAGAACTATAACCGCCAGCGGCCTGAACTAGGTCGCAAAGATCGCCAAGAGCTTCCTCGGTGTTGCCATTCTTAGTAAACTCAGCAGGGACGGAGTTGGCAACATTCTGGAACTGAGCGTAAATGCGGTCAGACATATACTTGCTAATAGCCTTATAGACCTTATCAACAAGCTTGTCGAGGGAAGCTACGCCAAGAAGGAAGCGCTCAAGCTCGTCATAGACATGGATGTAGTACCACTCCTTAGGAAGGGTGAACTCCTCACCGAGGTCAATGGACTGACGGTTGGTGTCCCAGTGATTACCAGCAAAAGAAGCTACTGATAGCATACCGCCCTCAGAATAGAAAGCAGTGTTGTCACCAAGAGCGCGGTTCTTCACTTCAACAAACTCGTTGATAAATGGAGAGTCAAGAATGTCCTCACCAATAGTAGTTGTGACAATCTCCTCGATAATCTCGAAAAGAACAGTCTTATTACGGCGATAAGCCTGATAAAGAGTCTTGCCCTTAAGGATGTCGTTGTTAATAGTGTTGCGAAGAGCGTCCTCTAGGTCGCGCTTCTTTACCTCGCCGTCAAGAGAGAAATCATTGCGTGCAAGGTCAAGGGCGAGATTGTAGACCTTCTGCTCGTCATTGCTAAAATCATACTTAGGCATAGTCTATATCCTCCTTAAATAAGTTAGCCCAGAACCTTGACACGGGCTGTGAACATTTCATTTGCATAACCATAGTTGTGCGCAGCGGTAGCAAGAGTACCACCGACAATACGCTTGCGCTCAACAACGGCTTCCATAACAGGGCTACCATCTGCGGCAGTCTCAGCTGCTACAAGCTTACCAGTAGTCTCATCAATGGTAAGGTGAGCGCCGAGCTTCATCTTGTCCCGAGTAGCGGGAGTAACGCCCTCAATGGTGATACCGAACTCATCGTTCTTAGCCACAACGCGAACACGGAAACGGGTGCCAGCAGGAATGACAAACTTATCGCGGCGCATATCAGCTGTGCGGCGATAATCTTCCTTCCATGCAGGCTGGTCAGCGACAACTACAGTCTCGCCAGCCTTGAGGCCCTTCTTAAACTTATAAACATGGCTACCCTCTTCCTCCTGCTCGCCAAGATAACCAAAGGTGCCGTTCTCAACGTCCTCTTCCGCAACTGCATCAAAGATACGCTCTGCAAAGCGGCTGGACTTCATGTTAGTTGACTCAAAGACCGTCATTTTAGCCATATGAATCCTCCTTAAATAATAAAATTAAATCTATCGATTGATATGAATTGCGCCGTACTTCTCGGACATCCAGCAATTCGAATCGTTGTCATCCCCATCATCGAGGACACCAGCAACAGCAGCACTAGAATCCTGCTTGCTGAAGTTATTCTTGCGATTAACCTTTACATAAAGAACTGCGCATTCCTTCTCAATCTCATCGACAGAAAGCTCGTCCTTCTTTTCCTTAATAGCTGCAAAATCAGCATTATCAGCAAGATCATCCTCATACTCGGCGAACTTAGCGTTCTTCTGAGCGTCAAGCTCATCAGCCTTACGCTTCTCATCAGCAGCTACAAACTCATCATATTTAGGCTTAATCTCTTCAAGCTCTGCCTTAACAGCGCTGAACTCAGACTCAATCTTGGCCTTTTCATCGGACTCAGCAGCGGCATGAGCTTCGGCATCAGCGATTTTAGCAGCAGCAGCTTCCTCGAAATCAGCCATATGCTTACCAAAATCAAATGCGCCCTCTGGCTCAGCAGCGCCGTCCTCATAGTCAGAATAAGTAACCTTCTTGCGAGTCATGCTATCAAAATCAATCTTAGGACTATCACCATCAACATCAAACTTAAAACCTACATAATGATAGTCGTCCTGCATATCGACAGCAATCACTTCGTCACCCTGAATGTCAACAGCAGAGAAGCGCGGTACATCTTCGCCCCAATAATTCTTCATCGTGGCAAACCCGCGAACAATATTAGCTACATCCTCAAACTGCTGAAGAACAGTCTGTGCAAAATTAGTATCAGGATTGGGCATATTTCTGACACCTCCTTGTTCATCTTTATCTTTTACTAACTTAGTAAATGTAGTAAATTTTTCATTCAATTCACTTTGAATTGCTTTTACAAAATCATCGGAAGCAAACTGAACATCTTTTACTTTAACGTTTGCGTCTACCATAGCTGGTTCAACTGAATCGCCAAGCATACAGCACCCGTCAAATTTAAACTTTTCAAAGTGAAATATACCGTCTTCATCTTCATCACCTTCGACAGATGAGACGGCAAGCTCCATAGACTGAGCCTTTTCACCATCGCGCTCAACAATATCGGTAGAGTCGCTAAATTTTTCCCACAGCAACGCATCGACCTGTAAGAACTCCCGTTCAACTCCATCAGAACACATCTTTGTAAACCATCTTGGATTACAAGACTCTGGAATCACACCATAGGCAGAGCCAACGTACTTATCCTCAATACCGTCTTCGGTTCTTGTAAGCACATACTCATGTCCTTTGAAGTCTGCTTCCTGAGCAAACTTATCATATTTTATAAATCCAAGAACAGGCGTGTTCTTTATCGAGTCGATACAGTCATCGACAACTTCTTTAGAGAAAAAACTTTTATTTAAATTCTCACCAGTATGTAATACATCTATTGTGATATTTAAAAATCTAGTATCATCATCCGATATCTCTCCGTTAATAGAGAACGTTGAATGCAGCGAGTTAAATTTATTATCCATAAATTATTACCCCCAGAAACAACTATCAGTTAGAACAGACATCTTCTTTTATCAGATTTCCATTTTTCAATATTTGATTTAATAGATTCATCGTTATCAAAAACATAGACAATAAATCCATCAACACGTTCTATTCTTATAAGTTTAGAACCATGCTTCATAAGATATAGCGCCAAGTGTTTACCTTTGCAATTAAATTCTTCTCGCATATCAAACACCTCGCATTATCTATCATTCTTCTCGCCATCGCGCGTTTTTTCGCCCTCAACATCAAGCGTCTCTCCGCGATCTTCAGCCGTTGGCCTGCCAACCTCTTTCTCTGTAACCTGAGCAGGCTCAGTATAAGAAGTAGTAAGAGGAATGAAATTATTATGGAAATCAAAGATATCGTTATGCAAAATAAAAGACCCCAACGTTCTAGAAGGAGTCATATCAAGAGATGCAAGCCATTTATCGATACAAGATACACCAAGCGTTACAGCGTCCTTATATCTCTTGCTCACGTTATCTCTGTTAAAGATAGTTATATCAAGGAGATAAAAATAAAATTTGAAAGCCTTTTTATTATAATTTCTAAGCTTTATATATCTATTAGTCCATCGTTCAAGCTGTCTGTATACCCCGTATACGAAACCAGCATCGTTCTCAACAGACATTGTTACAGCCGTACCAGAAGACGAACCATTAAACAGCTCTTTAGACTCACCAGATGAATTATAAAGCTCATCAATTGCATCAGAAACGTTGTTTCTTGTATTGCTAGAATCCTTAAAGCTTATAGCTTCACCATCTGAACCAAGGGTATGAATCAGCCCAATGTCATCGCTCATACTCTCTCTGTTGATTTCGGCGAATACGCTGAGCGTATCTGGAGTAAGAAGCGGCTTGTCTACAGTTGTCTCATCGATAGGAACCTTAACCATAATCGCCTTATAGTTATCGGTTCTGGCAGACTGCAACTTTAACTTCTTATAAGTATCGAGATCAACAATGTCCTTAACCATTCCTATGAGCATTGGATATGGATATGTCCATTGACTATTCAGCTTAATGCAAATCTGCTTATCTGCTGGCGGCTTATACCAAAAAGATGCCTTGCCATCAATATAATCCAGATAAGCTTGCTGTACATAATCTGGATACGCAGCTAACTCACTTTGCTTTATCTTGCCAAGGTCAATTTTAAAATTATATAAACCATCTTGAACCTGATATAGCTGACATATCCTATAATCTATCTTAAGAAAGAAGAAATCTGTCGAACTTTCAACTACAAGACCACAATAAATATCTTGATATGGCAAATATCTCATTATCTTAGCAAACTCATGTTTTAAATTCATGTCTTCAAGTTTAGCCGCAAGCTTAGAATACTGTTTCTTAATCGTATCTGTCTTTGCGGTATTCTGAACATCATATAAATCAACCCACCAACAGAATAGAGCCATATTGCTATAAAGGCTATTCAGTCTATAATAGTGTGGGGATACACGCATGAGGTAAGACGATGCATCAAGAAGCAAACGCCAATATTTTTTCGGATGTTTGATTGCGGTATCAATATCGCTTAATTTAATATCGCCAATACATCCAGTTTCAAGAATCTCCGTATTTAGAAACAAGTCGTTTCGCATCAACCTACTAAATGCGCTCCAATCAACTTTTCCATCTTTTTCTGATTTCTTAAATGATTCTTCGTCACGAAGATAATCTTCTTTTGTATATTCAGACGCATATTCAGAATCTAGTTTATCATTAGCCATTAAACCGATTCACCTCCTTAATATGCGCACAAAACCATTAGTACATATTTGGTCTTTTGTTTAACTTTTTCATTTGTTTTGCATAGGATTTAATATCAAAAGAAACCTGCGGCTTCTGAAGAATTTCTCGCTCAAGTTGACATTGAACCCAATAGTTATATGCCAATGAACTGTAGCGGTCTTTCCTCATACCAGTCTTTTCTATAATTTTGATATTAGTTCCCTTTATCTCATGCTCAAGCTTTGTAAGCTCATATATCAACAATGTCGTTTGTATATACGGCATCTTATATTGTAATTGCTCAAAAGGCTGCATCTTTGCATATCCTTTTATTTTGTCTTTTAAGATTTCTTCTGCTTCAAACTCAGAAACAAGAAGATTAATCTTGCCCTGTTTAAATCCACTTCTAAGCAAAATACAAATCTCATTGTTAAAAGAAGCACTTGCTTTGATAGACCAAATAACTTCTGGTGCATTAGCTACCTTACATCTAGCCGCCATATCTTTATCATTGCAACAAGATAGAGCGCCATATAGTTCACCTGTTTCTGGGTCTACCATATCTCTGATAAGAGCATCAAACACGCCCAGACCGCTGCCATTCGTATCGACAACAAGGTCTGTACACTTATATAGTCTAAATAGTCTACGAATCACAAGCGCCAATTCATCTGTATTAAGGCCCTCATGGTTTTCAAGATATATGATGTTAGACACATAATTATTATTATTCGTAGGAATTGCGCTGTTAATTATAATTGCACTGGCATCGTTTCTATGCTTATTAGAAGCCATAAGAGCAACGTCTACAGACATAATTCGTCTTTCATTTGTGGCTAAATCTGGTATCTTATATGTCTTATTGTTTATAAGTGATGGCGGATATACTGCTGTTTGCAAAGTTCTTCTGCATCCGATATCGTCAAATGAGAAGAAAGCGCCTTCTGTATCTCCGAAGAACAAGCAGTCCATCTCCATGCTCCACTTGACTTCATCGAAGTCTTGTTCAGACATCTCATCTTCAATTTGTTCACGGGATAACAAACCTTCTTTTACAGAAACTTGATACGGTAAGCCACAAATAAAATACTTCTTAGTATCATCAAGCATATTTACCGTATAAGCCTTTGCTTTTTCAAAAGACCAATGGTTTTTATACCACGCCGAACTCATATAGAACTCTTTATTTCGTTCTAGAAGATGTGCGTATTTTGGATTATTTAAATAATTCGGCTGTCTTGGAGCTGTAAGGAATCGTCTCAATACCGTGTTAATAGTATCTAGATCAACCATTCTAAACTCATCGACTAACAAAATATTAGCACGAGCACCACGACCAGAATCAGAAGCGGTAACAACCCTAATCCATGAACCGTTTGCAAACTCAATTACAGCTTTATTTGCTCCAACAGCAGCATATGTAATTTCTCGTCTTAAATTTTCAGACCCAAAGCCATAATTCTTCATAAAGTCATCTGTAATCTTCAACAAAACTTCGTTAGCCTGTGGCCTTGTTGCAGAAGCGATACATATTTTTGTTTTAGGGAAAAGAATACATCTAACTACGCAAAATAGTGCTGTAAGCCACGTCTTCAAAATGTTATCATTAAGTTTTTTATCTTAATATCTGTGTCTTTATCATTGAACACAGTTCAGCATATATTTTCGCCCTCTATAACAGTAGGGTGGTGCGACCTCGTGGACTCATTATAGTCTTTTTAAAAGGATCAGAGTCTATGCGTTGCCCCTGACTATGATTTTAAACATAGCCTTCGGTTCGTGTTATCCAATATGATTGAAGGACTTTCACGCTTAATTTCGCACTATTTATTCATAACCATTACTGGCTAAGCAGGCTATTAAAATACCTTATTTTAAGGCAACCTTGGCCTCGCGCGGCGATGTACATGAAGAAATTATTATGCATCATCGCATACAGCAATATCTTTTGAAATAGTTTTAATTTAATATTTAAATAATCAACAACAAAACGATGTGGATTAGCCCTGTAAAAACCAGCCCACAGCGCAATACCATTCATAATACGTTCTGATTTTTCGTTGGCAATTTCTTTTTCTGATTTTTTTCTATTTATCCTGTTTGCCATATCAACACCGCCTAGTCATCTTCATCGATGGCTTCGCCGAATATGGCATCAAACAAGGCTTCGTTGTCATCGTCATCATCATACTCTGGCTTTTCGACAGTATACTTTTTCATATACCTATCGTAAAGCTTAGACAGACCATTCTTTAGACCCATCATTTTAGCAAGATGACCACGAAAGAATGTGTCAATGTAAAGACCTATATTATCAACGTCTTTTAAGTCATCATCTGGCTCTGGAATCGGTCTTGTGTTTTCCCACTTATCGATAAGCGTGCCAAATGTTTGACTATCAGATGTGGCATCGCCAGAGTTTTGTTTAGGCTGCAACTTAGCCGTGTCAAGAAGCTTCTGGAATGTAGCAGTCAAATCCTTTGTGTCCTGCTTTGCCCTAGTTGCCTTTAACAACTCAAGCTGATTAAAGCACAATTGCTTAAAGACTTCTTCTTGGGCTTTCGTATTGCACTCGTGTCTAGTAGTCCAGTCACAATACTCATTGTAAAGAAAAATATAATCATCATTATCGAAACCATTGCCAAACAACTTTATCGCCTTGTCTATGGTTTCGTTCATGTCAGAGTCATCATCTGAATATATTGATATCGGCTTATTATTAAGCTTTGCTTCATTATATCTTTCTTCTAATGTCCTATCATAACCGCCCCTGTACTGTCTAAGCGGTAAAATAGAAATATAGGAAGATATGAGAGAGCATGTTAAATCGCCATCTTCAATTCTTTTAACTGTTTTGTCGTATGCATCATCGCAAAAATATATATCTAAAAACATACATAGCCGCTCAACGGCTTTCTTTTCTGGATTCGCATATCCGTTAGATTTATATGCATTTAAATAATTATAATAAATTTTATTAATACATTCTTTGCACCACGGCATCTTTCCATATGAAGCATATAGGTCACTATTTGATTTATAAAAATCCTTCGACTTAAGCTCCTTGCCACAACAAGCACAATGCAGTGTCGAAGTGGAATCATCGTTTTTCCTAGCTGTTCTTCCCGCCATACGACACTACACCACCTTTCTTCAAACAAACTATTTAAATTTAATATCGTAGATACAATCAAGTCCATCTTCTGTTATCACGGAAATCAACTGCTCTGGCTTGTTCCTAAGCCTTTTATCTAAGCAGTATTCATCTCCGCCACCAGCAAACGTACCAGCCTGAAGAACCTTTGTATCATAAGATGTAACCATTGCATTCGTATGTCTATGACCACAATAAATAATATCTGGCTTTCTACCAGTAAACATAGTTAGCTTCTGAACCATGTTGTTTAGATTATCGCGATCACCATGCACCCCATATATCAGCTGTCCACGAACATTGAATATAGCAATGCTGCATTCAATATCGTTTTCGTGAAATACTACATTTTTAAAATTCTGTAGCTTTGCACTGAGATAGGGGATAGCAAGCAAGTCCATATTTTCTCCACGCAAATTCTCATCTTTATTCTGAGAAAGACGGGAGTGATTGCCCATGCTTACATACACATTTACAGTATTAAATCTATAACTTAGCTCTGTTAAGAACTGAGACAGATAATCTGTAACAGTTAAAAACTGCTCAATGATATTCTGATTATTTTCAATTCTAATAGTATTATGAATGAAACCAGAGATGAGTTCGCTTAGAATAACATATATGTTCTCTGATCCGTGACGTAGCTGAACTTCAAAAATCTTATCAAGATATTGATTAATTCTATCTCGCAAAATATCGTTATTAAACTTATTGAAATAATTATCTACTTTAATACCAGTATGCACATCAAAGAAAGTGCATACGATATCATTATCTGACTTTAAAGATCCAGTGAACTTCTTATCTTCATCATAAAAAAGTGGGTGACAGTCGCTTTCAGAAATACTTCTTATGATTTGCTCTTTGTAGCTTTCTTTTCGCGCCTGTTCACGAATCATCCTACGAAGTTCATTACGTTCATCACGAACCTTAACCTGCTGCTTCTCAAGTTCTTGTTTTTGAAATTGCAATTCTTTTAGATATTCATCATTATCATATTTATTAAACACACCAGCATCATAAAATTTTTTTGCCTGCTGATATGGTTTTCTAAATGCCGAGGAAGTATAAGGCATATCTTCATTACCGATTTCCTTGTTAATGATATCGGCCAGTTCGTCCCAATTCATATCTATAATTCCAGATTCCTTGGCTTGCCCAAGTCTCCAAATATATTGTTCTAGATTTTCAGATTCGCCTTTATGTAAATCCACGTATGGCACCTCCTCATATTTTCATCTTGCAGTAACAAAACAAGATGATGGTGAAATATTTGATTTTCACAAATATCTTCCAAACTTTTACTTCATACACTATTGGATGTTCTGCATTGAACTAATTTCACCCAGAACAAAACAAAGAAGGGTGGACAAAGCCACCCAGTCTGAGTTATATCAATATTTAATTGTTATCTTGCATAGCGTACACGACATAAACTATTCGTTGCTGTGACAACCAAAAAGGAAGTCACAGCAACAACAAAGAAAGGTGTAGAAATATGAATGCAAGAAAAAATATGCGAATGGCAATCTTCGCATTTATATATTCAGCCAATTGGCTGCTTATATAACAATCATTTACTTACGATAGCTAATCTTATCGCAATATGTTCTTGTGATGTGAGCCTTTGGAACAATCTTACTCTTCGTCACAATTGTTTTTCCCGTAAGATTATTAACCTTCTCATGAGATGGGACATATACGCCGTTTAATACGATACCCTCGAACAGCCTAACAGAAATATTTCTATCTTCATTTGCTAGAGACAAAGCGTCTGAAACGTTCTCTTCAAGAGATTCATATACGCACTTAACCGTATTCTTATCGATTCTACAATCCTTGGCAACGGCCTTAATTAGCATATCTTTCGTATATGTAACCTTTTTGTCATCATTATTAGCCATTAATCTTCTCCTTCATACTTAATTGGTGTAGTTGGCAATTTTGAAAAAGTCTTGAAATATATATGTCCTCCATATAGCGAGATTTCAAAATTTCCAAATGACACTAAATCTATGTATTTTAAAAATCAGTAAATTTAAACATATAACCTTAATAGTATGTTATATGTTTAAATATTCTGGTCGCGTGACTTTTGAGTTTCGCGCTGTTTTTTCTTTCTTAATCTGGCAAGTTCGCGCTTGTGCTCTTGCGTACATTCATGACATCTACATGTTTTTGTATCCTTGATACTGACTTCAAACCATTCTCCACAGTCCACGCACTGCACGTCTCGCGTCTCTCGCTTTACATTGCGGGAAAGATTATCATAGACTATATCCCCATAGCACAGCCAAAGAGCCATCTTGTTCTTGCCGCCCTTGACACCGTAAAGAAACTTCACGAGGATATCTACAATCTTAAAATCATCGTATCCAAACGAAGAAAGCTCTTCATATATCTCCTTAGAAATCTTTCTATACTTTAAATCGCGGCGCATCTTAGATTTTGACATATCGTCAGAAGAAAAACCCTTAACCGCATCGTTCAATGCAAACTGATACTTCTTATTCAGTTCACAATACTTAACAATCAACGGATCGGTTTCTTCCTTGATAATCTTACCTCTGTCTGTAAATGACACCATGCAATCAGTTCTAACATCTCTCATCATAAGTGTATAATTAATTTTATCAAGACCAAGCTTCCTGCAATTTATTCTCGGATTCGGAATAATATCATTAAGCTTATTGACGAGACTATTGTTGATATCAGATACCTGATGTAGCTTTTTGTCCTTTGCATATACAAAGAAATGAGGGAGGAGGTCTTTAGTAAAACCAGTTATCAGCTCTTTTTCGTAATCTGGTCTTTCTGGTTTATACAACGTTTTAGCATACCTATTATACCCTTGCTTTCGCAATACTTTAACACCAATCAAATGGTGGGAGTAGACTATATCTTCATCCAATCATATTGGACGGTTGGCACTTCGGAAACTAGAATTGCACCAGAATCCTACTCCATTTCTGGATAGTCGTTTGACCTTCCTTGCTTCCAGCAAGGCTTGGCACTGGATTGTCGTATGACTATAATAGCCACTTAGATTTTCCCAGTTAGCACATCATCTAACCGCCATTTACTGCGGTTCCTATGCGTATAATGCACACCCTAGATCTCTAGGTTCACCAACTTTTTCAATATGCATTACTGCATAAAGCGACTAAATTTTAATCGATTACGAAGTTATTCTCCATGCAAAGAAGTCTAATTACATCAATTGCACGCTTCTTATCTTCGTCTGTGCCAGATATGAACACCTCACTGTTCCAAATCTTAGAGATGTTGTTACTGTAGATTCCGATATTTCCACCAACAAATGCAGCATGAAGTCCACCGTAGATTGCAGCATTATCAAGATGCACTGGCTCGGCCTTCCTCATATTGTAGTAAAGCGGAACAATGTCAAACTTCTTAAGATTTCTTTCCGCAACTGCAATAAGAGTCTTATCTGCAACAACCAACGATTTATCCCCATCAACATCAAATTGAAGAATCTTACTAATCATGTCCTTACAGCTTGTGTATACGGCATCTGTGCCAAACCACTCTCTAACACTATCTTTTCTATCTCCATACGCATAGCAGGCAACATTTTTTCTAATAGCATGTTCCATGAAAAGATGAGGAGAGCGAAGGCAATCAAGCTTTTCGTCTTTTCTAAACAACCAGCAGAACACCTCTCCGTTTTCAAGTAGGCCATCAGGATTATCTTTGCCCATAAACCAATGCTCACAAGCAGCATAGAAGTCTGGAAGTAAAAATGTATACTTGCCATGAACCTTCAGCTTTCCAGCTTTGAATCTCTTAACCATGCTATCTTTGATATCTCTCAATTGAGACTTAGCATATTCATCATTCAACAAAGCGGGGTATAGGTCGATAGCCTTTTGAAATGCGGTCTTATTTGTATTATACGGCGTTGCACCGAACACATCCTTGATACTCTCAACGGAACCGCATAAGTTCTCAAGCTTATTTATTGACTGGAAGGCAATATCTGCAAGCTCATCATCGGTAACATCAGTCAATGTCTGAAGCATCTGATAATTGATAGTAGCGTCTTTGATGCGCTCTTCCTCGACATTAGTTACGCCAGCCGTACATCCATATCTCTTGAACATCTCCTTGTATTGATCCCAAGATTCATAATATTTGTTCATCTTAAACTGAGATTTGGTAAAGATAATTTGAATATCCTCATCAATGATGTTATGCTCTTTGCCATATATGTCCTTGATAACGGGAGAGCATTCATTTACCTCGATAAACTTCTTAAAATCAAAAGCGCCAAGAAGACCCTTTACCCACGGTAGCCTAACCATACGATTTCTACCAAGACAAGGCAACATCATTCCCGCTCCATCAGTATGTGGGATAGGCACATTGCCAGTTATCCTTTTGATGGAGTAATCGGCATCATCAATCAAATCATATGTACCGACAACATCAGTCTCAAAATCATCGATAACGATAGTCTTGTCAATGTCGAACTCATTCCATACATCGGTTGCAGAATTTGCAAGCGCCATATAAGCAAGATGCTTATTGGGATTGTTACCGCCATGTGCATTGATGTCGTCAATCGTCAACCCGCACATAATCGTCTTCTCATGCTTTTTCCAAGTTGACTCTTTGACGAATACACATTTCTTTGTGCGAATCTGCCCAGCAGAAGAAGTGAAGTAAATATACTTCTCGCCATTGTATTCGAAACCATTGTAAATCAAGTCTTTAATCATATCGAAATAATAGACCTGAATAACCATGAAGTCTTCGCATAGCTCATCTGGCTTGGCACCGATGGTTCTTGTGAAATATGAATCGAATACTGAAATGATATTCTTCTCAGACACTTGATTGTCACGAAGCACTCTTGTATGGTGTTTTCCATTGGATGCGATATTCGCTTCAACCTTGTTAGACAGAAGAGCGAGCAGCCTTTCCTTAGTCTCATTGATTTTCGCATTCTTGAGAGACACAAGGTTCTTCAATCTGCGATACTCGCAACCAAGTTCACTCAGCTCTTTGCCATCATCTCCAAACAAAGAAAAATCATATTCGTCCTTGGCAATAGATGCAAGACCATCTTTGTCAACCCCGTAAGACTCAAACTTAGACTCAATGTTTCGGACACCGACTATTGTTTTCTTTGTCTTGCCATCATTGCCCTTGATAACAGCGCCATTCAGCAGTTGATTCCTTTCACTTCTCAGCTTGTGGTTAAGCCAGTGAAGGGAGGACTCTCTATTGTCATAAAAGTTCCCAGTGTCTAGGGAATAGATGTCTATCTGCTTATCGAGCACGTTGCCACCTCCTGATTCTTTATCAATGCAAAAGACACGTTACATACTAGTTGCAGATCGCATAGATGATGCCGCAAACGATGAGAGTGCAGATTAGATTCATATCAGATACACCTTCTTAAATAGAAAACCCAACTTCAATACATAGCATATAACATTATCAGTTGAAAGTAAAGAAGATTTTTACATTATTTTCAAGCATTCTATATCATCCCAATCTTCATCAGTAGCTTCTTCTTGTTTGAAATCTCGCGCATATAGTATCCCTCTCCGCAAGTCATCAGATAGCCGTTCTCACGTTTATACATATTGCACACGAGAGTGTGGTTGGTTCTCCATTTGCCGTCAACCTTGACTCTCGGCAGCGGCTCATAATAGAGAAGTCCAAGTTCATACAGCACCTTTACCGCCTGCGACATTGCTCTTTCTGAAATACCAATCTCCTCAGCTTCATCACGATAGAACATATTCATGACCTCTGGCTTCTTTGTTCTTCTGCTTTCAACTGGATTCTCCTGACATGCATCTTCGTTGGATAGCCTATTTGGCCTATTTCGTATATTCATCTTAAGGTATGCGTATACACGAAGCAGGATATCGTTGTTCACATATTTGCTCTTGGTGTCATATTCCATAATCTTCTCATACTCATCAAGATATACGATGGCGAAGTAATCCGTATCGCATTCGTCCTTCACTTTTCCGTTGTTGAATTCGGCAATGCACATCTTTGTATTCTCGATACCGCCATCAAGAGACAAGTAGTCAAGATCGCAAAGGTCATTCACGGCAGATGCAAACTTAGAGTTTATACCTCGACTGTGCCTATCAGAGTTCTTACCGTGCCATTTGACCATCCAGTTGATATTGAACATCACCTTATCGTCCAGACCCCTTCTCACGGCAAAGAACATAAATGTCGTTATAAGCATATCATTTGAATCGCTGTTGACGATAATCTCTTTGGGGATACGAAAGTAAACACCGTCATTACCATCAAGCTTAGACTTTGAATCGTATTCATATAAGGCATTATCAGACAATTTGACACCTCCAAGCAAGTTCAAAACATTTGAATTATACCACACTTTCCGTGGACAACTAATAGAAATCTTTAAGTTGTCCACGTTTTTTGTGGACAAGTGTAAAAAGTAACTGACTTGTCCACGTTTTTTGTGGACAACTATACCATTATACCCCTACTTGTCCACGTTTTTTGTGGAAATTTATACATTCCTAACAAAATAGATATATACAAAATAGATAAATATGTCTACGACAAAATAATAGCTATGTTGGTATGGAGATATAAATCGTATTAGAAATATAAATAGCTTGGGACAAATCTGCACTTCTTATATATAAGACTCACAAATTTGTCCCATTGGTTTATCTGTTCAATAAATAACAATCTAGAGCATCGAAGAAATATAAGAAAACAAATATCACGGATATAGAAACATAGACTGTATCAAAGATGTAAAACCTGCTATGCCAAATGTGTAAAAATAGCCACCATATTATTAATACAAAATCATAGCATCTACTATGCTGACTATATATAAATATATTGCATAATTATAATGTCATATTAATTAACACGAAATATAAATAGCGGTATCTCCAATTATATCTTAACACTAAATAGCCTTATATCAAGTATATATTTGTTTCTATTTATATTGCATTAAATAGCATATAGATTGAACATTGGTTACTTCTATATCTATGTTGTTAATATGTAGTTATATTTATACGCATAACCTGATAGTTTCCTTTTTTAAATTGCCACTAATTTAATAGCCTATCTTATACCTTGTTTATATGAGTATAGATCGCTTTGTTGTGTTGGTGTTTATTTTGATGTTTATATATCTGCAAATATAGACCGCATACGTATTTCGACTGTTGCCTTGTGTATACGCATATTGGTTGCATGTCTATTGCCATCTGGTCATACCGTATATTTTACCGTTTATAAATTGTCATATATGTAGTTATATATTGTTGGTATGTAGATAGATTTTTAGAGTGCATATAGATGAATTTACAGTGGGTCAGATAATTTTTTTCGGTTGTGTTTAGATGAAACACATAGCTGGGATCAACAACAAAAAAAACTAACCTAAAGTTTTAATACGCCCCCATACCCCTATCTACCTGCGGTTTTGTTGTTTTGTAGTGTAGTTTATTACCCCTATAATGTGCAATAAAAAACGTGGTGGTGTGAGTGCAAAAAAAACATGGTATATTGCACTTGAAAAACGGGGCGGGGTATGCTAGCGAAAAACCGCCCCCGTTATTAGGATTAATTATTAATTTAATAACGTTATTAGGAATGATTATTAATAGCGTTCGATATTAATAACGCCCTATATGCTATCGAGCCGGTATCATATCGACCCTACAACCTAACAAAACGTTATAGCACCAAACAAAACGTTTTGATATTGCATCCGCGCACGCAATAAACCACTTTATGCACAAACTAGCCGATTCTATGCAAATCGATACCCTCAAAAACGCCAAAAACAATGATCTACCTGCGGATATCATTGATAAAACGTTTTACTTTCCCGTATAAGCCACGTTTATACCCTCACGGGCATACCTATAGGCATATACCCTTGAACGGGGTTTTCGCTGGTAGATGCCTATATTTTGGGTATTTTGAGCGCCTTATAGTGGGTTAGTTATTCCATCGTTGCCAGTTTAGCCACTATGCAAAAACAAACTATAAGTTAGGTATCCAAACGTTTTGTTAGCTATCTATCGAGCCTATTTTGTTAACTATAGTTAACTATTTTGAGCCTATAAATGCTACCTTGCAAGTAGCATATGCCAGTGATGATCTGCCAGTGCCTAATGTGTAGATATTGTGTTTTCACGAAATTGGCGCTTGACACCATCGTGATCTTCGGGTATCACGCGCGCTGCGTGCGCACACCTCGACGCGACAAAACAGAAATATGTAGAAATTGTGGAGACCGAAATTGTGGATCACGCCCCGCCCCGCCCCGCGTAAATTGTAATCACGCCACGGGGGCAACGCCCCGTGAGGCCGCAGGCCATGAGCTGCGGGGTGTGGGTCAAACTGCTACCCATATGCAATAATTGACCGCGTCCCTGCGCGTACCTTGACTAATCGCATATCGAACAAAACTAACCCCGCGACGCGCGGGGCGGTCAAGTCCTACGATGGGCGGGTGAAATATCCGTCAATCGATAGATAGGAGATAATATTATGACCACGAAACAACTACGGCACTGCTCCGCTCACGTCAATATCAACGAGGGCATGTTTTGCAATAGTTACGAACTTGTAAGCTATCGCACACCCGTTGCCCTGCTGGGCATGATTGACGGGACTATTGTCGATGACAACGGTATCGAGCACGAGCACCACGGTATGGCGCTGCTGCTAGGTGAGGACTACGATTGTAGTACTACAACCATGATGCACGTTCGCAAGTTTTGCGAGGACTACGTTGGCGTATCTGCTACCATAGCAGGCCTGCGCAACGCCCTTGCAAACGATAGTACAATCGGCTATGACGTTGCGGTATACCGTGCAAGCTGGGCATAGCGTCAAGGGTACCCGCCTTATAGGGTACCCGCCCATAGTGGGACTTGACCATATCAGACCGCAGCATATGGCGCGGTGGCATATCATCATCACTGCTACAGTTTGGAGCATACCATGAACGTTTATTCCACCGCCTACCACACCATCAAGTTCACCATCAACACCGTCGATGATGACGGCTTTGTCAAGAGCATTGACGGCGAGAACTTTGTACAGATTGACCGCGCCGATATTGAGGGCGCACGGCACGCACAACGCAAGGCACAAGACTTGTATCTACGCAAGGTGTTGCAGACTTGCGAGTATTGCAAGCGTGATAGCGAAGTGTTCTGCGCTATTGTTACGTGGGAGTATACCGACCATCTGGGCAACACCTGCGAAGCTGGCAAGTTCACCATCTAGCACGCCACCACAACCACCCGCCACCGTGCCATATATTGCGGTCTGATAATAGTTGATAGCCTACGATACGGGGCGCAAGATTGGAGAACACCATGAAACAATATCATACTTGCGTCTACGCCTACGACACGTTTTCAAGCGGTACTAAGCCATATGGTCAATACCGCGAGACTATTGGGTTCTATAGCGCCGCCAAAACGCGGCGAGGGCTTGTCAAGGCAGCCGATAACGCCGCGTTTTGGGATGTTGCTAAGAACAACAAGGGAGCCTATAACCGCCTTATTACAGTTGACGGGAACGCCGCATAACAACTACCGTGCGCCCCGTATCGTGGGCTATCAACCAACCAACCAACCAACCAACCAACAAGGAGGAACAATGAACAAGAACGATATTGCTACCATGCTAAAAGCCAACCTAGAGCGGCTACCGTTCAACGTCAACGACATACCCGCGTGGGTTATCGACAAGGCGTGCGGCAAAAACGCTGGATTCTGTATCGTCAGTATGCAAGATGGATATATCGGTATCGAGCACGAGACAGACAAGGCATATCTGCTTTACGTTGAAAATACGTTTAACACGCCGAAGTGCGCTGGATGGGAGTTTTGGGTTGCGAAAAGCCTGCTGAAGTAGTACGATTATCGGGCGCGGAAAACACCCACGCCCCACGTTTGGAGGAAAAAATGTTTGAGGTAAGTTTCTGGAGCGACCATGTGCAGCGGATGCACTACGCGGATAGTTTCGACAACATGGGAGAAGCTATCGCGTATGCACGTGAGGGCTTGGAATATCCGTACAATGGCGGGTATCTGTACACGGATGCCACGATTCTGGATACGGAAGATTACACGATGACAGAAGTTACGCGGACTGGCGTATCTGGAACATTCTAGAACTAGGGGAACTCTATAGTTCCCCTTTTTTTTGGAAAAAATTATGGAGATTTCGTGGAGAATCCGTGAAGGTTTCATGGAGAAAATGTGGAGATTTTGTGTGCGATCCATAATTGTGGAGAAAATGTGGAGAAATTATAGAGAATCTATGGAATCTTTGTGTAACTTTGATGGAGATTTTGTGTGCATCTGATGGAAAAGCTATGGAACTTTGATGGAAGAATTGTGTAGTAATTACGGAATATTTGTGGAAGTTTCATGGAGAAAATACTAGACTGGAATATGGAGAAACTATGGAACATTTGTGGAGAATCTCAACTGTGGAACATCTGTGGAGAATCGCAAATGTGGAGCATTTGTTGAAAATAGACACACTGGAAAATTACAGATTGAAAAATACCAAAACGCGCTAAAATTGAGTGGTACGCGAAACCAACTGGGAAGGTGGAAAAAATGTTTCGAAAAATTGTAGACTGGATGAACACGCCCGAAGGTAGGGAGGTCGTGACTGGAATTATTTTCGGCGCGGTTGGAATATTTGCGGTAAGGCTCTTTTGTTTTTTGGTGTGCTTGGCAACTGGATACCCTGCTAGTATCTGGAATATTTTCTAGGAAAAATTGAGCGGATAAAATATCCGCTCTTTTTTTTTGGAAAAAATGTTACTGGAATAATCGCATTACGGATAAACTAGGCGCACACACCACGGAAAAACTAGCGACTACGGAAAACTAAGGCGCTCAAATGCGTTTTAAGGCGCGGAAAAACGATAGCCCTTAGTCGGACAAGCGCGGAAAAAACTATGCCCTTAAATAGCCTTACAGTGTCTTATACGGATAAATCAACGCAAAGCGTTGCATTTTGTTACTAGCCTAGTCGGAAAAGATAACGGAACATTCGAGCCTAGCGCGTAAGATTATAGAGATTCTATGGTTGGAAAATCAACATGGAAAATCTATTGACAGCCTATGCGGAACTATATTATCATGTTGTCTTTTGTGGAAAAACATTAAGCAAGCTCACGGAAAAATGATACCTAATTGATAACAATATGCCACGAAAAAAACTAACACGCGCCACGGAAAAATGATAGCTACCTACTAACATTTAATTGCTACCTAATCAGTCGGAAAATAATTACTACTAGTCTAGTCGGAATTAAAATACTACTAGGATAATAACGTTACGGAAAAACTAACGTATCAAAATGCTACGGAAAAAATAACGTTACGGAAAAACTATCATTTAAATTGTGAGTGGAAAAATAACAATTAAATGATACGGAAAAACTAACGTATGAATTGTTACGGAAAAACTAACACTACCTAACGGAAAATATATATAACGTTATAGACATTATAATGATTATAAATGTTACTAATCGGAAAATATATTGACGTTATATACGTATTGAATGTTATATATATCTAATACGTTATATACGTATATAACATTATGCTTAGTCGGAAAATTATAATTGCTATCTAATCAGTCGGAAAATATCTACGATAAAAATCTATCACGGATAATAAATATCTATCGTGTGGAAAAATCATGTGCTGCGGAAAATCTATTGACGCTCACGTAAAATTGTAGTAGCCGCACGGAAAAATCTATGGTAAAGAAAATACCAGTTAGATACCAGTTCTTTATCATAGTTAGAGTACCTAAATATATATATCTAGCTGGACAAATGCCGTGTATCGGAAGATAAACGCATATCGTTAGTGCGTATAGGCAGCACGGAAAATATGCCCTTAAACGGAAAGATAAAACGTTTTATCAACGATTCTAGGTTTGGAGCGTGTGCGGAAAAATGATAAACGGAATAATCAACGCGCGAGCATTGCGCGTCTGGCGCATACCATAGCGCGGAATAAAATACAAGCACGATGGAAAAACCACACACCGCCTACACAAGCACGGAAAATCTAGGGTGCATATCATATGGAAAATCTATAGTCAATTGTTGTGGAAAAATTACACACAAAATACACACACGGAAAATCGACTGTGGTAGATCACACGCGCGAAGTGGAGGATTGTGGATAGTATATGGATGGAAAAATTATAATTGACACACGGAAAAACATTGAGTATAATATTGAGTATATATAGCCATCGGAATAATTGTGGAGAAAATGTGCGCGGAAAGATTGTCGATTGCCAACGGAAAAATATATGTATAGTAGTAGTCAACACACGCAACGGAAAAATTGGAGTTGGTCAAGTTGCGGTAAAAGGCGCGGAAACACTCGCCGCCTAAGTTACGGAGTGCCTAGTTATTCTGAAAGCGGCGCGGAATAACTGGGAATATATGCCGCATTGAGCGCTCTTATAGGGCGCTCTTTTTTTTGTGCGGATAATTATGAAGATTATATGTACGTGGAAAATCTAGACAATACACTATACAACTATGGTATTTTAATAATACGTACCTACTAATTAAGGAGCTGGAAAAATGAGCTTTGACGAGCTGGAAGCGGAGTTTGACAAGGTGGAAAACGAACTGGACGAGCTGGAAAAGCTGGCGAATGAGAAAATCAAGCGGCGCATTGAGGAATATAAATACCGCGCCAAAATCTGCGATAGTTTCGATAAAGAATCTGCGGAACACTGGCGCAAGCAGGCTTGGTATCTGGA
>ERZ826051.1006-NODE-1006-length-28260-cov-4.011346_pt1 | contig 28260 bp, 21 predicted proteins | sample MGYA00519928_ERZ826051 | MGnify/ENA primary metagenome ERZ826051 (study PRJEB31778, sample SAMEA3449219) | human gut metagenome | biome: human gut; feature: human-associated habitat; material: faeces | place: United Kingdom | collected 2010/2012 ...
CAAATACAGTTTTGCCTTCAACATCTGCATTGCCTTATCCTTGTTCTGGAACTGGCTTCGCTCATTCTGACATTGTACCACGGTTCCCGTAGGAATATGGGTGATACGAATGGCAGAGGAGGTCTTGTTGATATGCTGGCCACCGGCACCGCTGCTTCGGTAGGTGTCGATGCGCAGATCCTTCTCATCAATATCCACATCCAGATCGCCCTCGATATCCGGCATAACATCCAGCGATACAAAGGAAGTCTGACGTTTTCCCTGAGCATTGAAAGGGGAAATACGCACCAGACGGTGTACTCCCTTCTCGGATTTCAGGTAGCCGTAGGCATTCAGGCCGTTGACCTGAAAAGTCACTGACTTGATACCTGCTTCGTCACCATCCAGATAGTCCAGTACTTCGATGGCAAAGCCCTTGCGCTCCGCCCAGCGGGTATACATACGATACAGCATGCCGCACCAGTCACAGCTCTCGGTACCTCCGGCACCGGCATTGAGCTTTAAGATCGCATTGTTTTTGTCATATTCTCCGGATAATAATGTACCGATCCTGAGTTCGTCGAATTCCCTGATGAATTCATCCAGCTCCTCACGGATCTCAGGGATCAGAGACGCATCGTTTTCCTCATATCCCATATCGATCAAGGTCAGGATGTCATCGAACTGTGTCGAAAGCTTGTCGCACTCTCCCACAGTATCCTTCAGGTTCTTCAGTTCTTTCATTTTCTGATTGGAACGCTCCGGGTCATCCCAGAATCCGGGAGCCTCCATCTCACGTTCCATTTCTTCGATCCGCTTTGCCTTGTTAGCAAGGTCAAAGTGAATCCCTCACTTCCGCTAAAGGTGTTTCGTAGGACAGGATTTCTGTCTTCATCTGATCTAATTCAACCACTTAACGTCACCCACTTTCTTATTCTATTATTTTAATGATGCCAGGATCAAAAGGTCTAAGCCCACATGAGCTTGCTCATAGGTGGGTGAAAGACCTTGGGTAGGATTGTTCCGTGCTGCCGCACTATCTTCCGACTGTTGTCAGAAAGCATCAGGCTTTCCGTCCGCAGCAGTTCTTGTATTTTTTGCCGCTGCCGCAAGGACAGGGATCATTGGGATATACCTTTGCATTTTCACGCTTTACAGGTCCCTTCGGTAAGGAATCGTCCTTGTTCGTGCCGGTGATCTTCGCCTGCTGCTCACGTTCTACCTTCTGTTCGATCTTGATATGGAACAGAAGTCTCACAGTCTCTTCCCGGATGTTCTGAGTCATCTCATCGAACATCTCGTAACCGCTCATCTTGTACTCTACCAGAGGATCTCTCTGACCATATGCCTGTAAGCCCACGCCCTGACGCAGTTGCTCCATATCGTCGATATGATCCATCCACTTGCGGTCAATGACCTTCAGCAGAACCACACGCTCCAGCTCACGGATAGCTTCGGGTTCGGGGAACTCGGCTTCTTTTGCTTCGTACAGCTTCACAGCTTCTTCCTTTAACTGCTGCTTTAGGCTGTTCTTCTTGGGCTTCTTCACACGCTCCGGTGTCAGAGGCTGTAACGGGATCGTAGGAATGAGCAGGGTATTTAACTCATTGAAATCCCAGTCGGAGATATCTGCGTCGTCATTGATACAGATATCTACACAGTTCTCGGTAATATCGGTGATCATCTTGTAGATCACATCACGCATGCTCTCGCCGTTCAGTACCCGCAGACGCTCCTCGTAGATAATCTCTCTCTGTTCACTCATGACACGGTCATACTCTAACAGATTCTTACGGATACCGTAGTTGTTGCTCTCGATCTTCTTCTGTGCGGATTCGATGGCATTGGTCAATGCTTTGTGTTCGATCTCCTGTCCCTCAGGGATACCTAAGGTATTGAACATGCTGATCAGGCGCTCGGAACCGAACAGTCTCATCAGATCGTCCTCCAGAGAGATGTAGAACTTGGACTCACCGGGATCTCCCTGACGTCCGGAACGACCACGCAGCTGATTATCAATACGTCTGGACTCATGACGCTCGGTACCGATGATCTTCAGTCCGCCGGCAGCTCTCGCTTCATCATCCAGCTTGATATCCGTACCACGGCCTGCCATGTTGGTAGCGATGGTTACCGCACCGTGTACACCGGCATCAGCTACGATCTCTGCTTCCAGTTCATGGAATTTTGCATTCAGTACCTTGTGCTGGATGCCGCGCTTGGTCAGCATTCTGCTCAGTTCCTCACTGGCTTCGATCGTGATCGTACCTACCAGTACAGGCTGTCCTGTGGCGTGTGCTTCCTCTACCGCATTCACGATAGCATTCAGCTTCTCTCTCTTCGTCTTATATACAGCATCCTGCAGATCCTTACGGATAACGGGACGGTTCGTAGGGATCACAACAACATCCATGCCGTAGATCTCACGGAACTCGGTCTCCTCAGTGAGAGCCGTACCGGTCATACCACACTTTTTATCGAATAAGTTAAAGAAATTCTGGAAGGTAATGGATGCCAGCGTCTTACTTTCTCTTTTTACTTTTACATGCTCTTTTGCTTCGATCGCCTGATGCAGACCGTCGGAATAACGGCGTCCCGGCATAATACGTCCGGTAAATTCATCTACGATCAGCACTTCATCGTCTTTTACCACATAATCCTTGTCGCGGAACATCAGATTGTGCGCACGAAGTGCGAGAATAATACAATGCTGGATCTCAAGGTTCTCCGGATCCGCCAGGTTCTCAATATGGAAGAAACGCTCTACCTTTTCAACACCCTGCGCGGTAAGATTTACCGTTTTTTCCTTTTCGTCCACAACAAAATCTCCGGTCTCCATGTCATCTTCTTTCATAATGAGATCCATTTTCGAAAGTTCTTTTGCTGTACCACGTTTTAACTGTTTGGCAAGATTGTCACATGCCTCATAAATCTTTGTCGATTTTCCGCTGCTTCCGGAAATGATCAACGGCGTTCTCGCCTCATCGATCAATACCGAATCGACCTCATCGACGATCGCATAATTCAGTTCACGCTGAACCAGCTGCTCTTTATAAATAACCATGTTATCACGCAGATAATCAAATCCAAGTTCATTGTTTGTCGCATACGTGATATCACAATTGTAAGCTTCTCTTCTCTCATCATTGTCCATGCTGTTCAAGATACATCCAACGGTAAGTCCCAAAAATTCATGTACCTGTCCCATCCACTCGGCGTCACGTTTTGCCAGATAATCATTGACCGTAACGATATGTACGCCTTTTCCTTCCAATGCATTCAAATACGCCGGAAGAGTAGATACCAGCGTCTTACCTTCACCGGTACGCATCTCTGTGATACGTCCCTGGTGCAATATCACACCACCGATCAGCTGCACGCGGTAATGGCGCATGCCGATTGTTCTCTTGGCCGCCTCACGCACTGCCGCATAAGCCTCTGGCAAAATATCATCTAATGTCTCTCCCCCCGCGAGTCTGCTCTTAAATTCTCTGGTTTTATCCCGCAATTCTTCATCGGATAACTTTTCAAAATCCGGCTCCAAAGATTCAATTTTGTCAACAATTGGAAGCACGCGTTTTACTTCTCTTTCACTGTGTGTTCCAACAAACTTACTTAAAATTCCCATGTGTTCACTCTCCATATATTTCTCCACACTAAAAATAAGTGTAGTATTTCAAATCATAACCTTTGATTATTTTATCACTTGCAGGCCGTTCTTTCAATACATAATTTGTTTTTCAAGCGGTTTTTTACAAACCGTTCACAACTTTGTCACAAAAAAAGCCGGTATACTGACTGCTCATCAGCATACCGGTTTGTTATTATTTTCGTCGTTTACAGATATGTTTTAGAATTCCGGTTCAATCAAACCATACGTATTTCCTTTTCTCTTATACACCACATTTACTTCGTCTGTCTCAGAATTGCGGAATACAAAGAAATTATGTCCGATCAGTTCCATCTGAACACAAGCTTCTTCCGGATCCATCGGTTTCATCGCAAATTTCTTGGAACGAATGATCTGGATGTCTTCATCCTCAAAATCATCCGCCTCAATAAATGACTGGCTCAAGTGTGCAGCATTCTGCTCCTTGTCGATCAATTTATTTTTGTATTTGCGAAGTTGTCTCTCGATGACTTCTTCTACCAGGTCAATGGATACGTACATATCCGAACTAACTTCTTCCGCACGAATGATGCTTCCTTTCATCGGAATCGTAATCTCGATCTTCTGACGGTTTTTCTCCGTGCTCAACGTAACATGTACTTCTGTCGTATCGGTAAAGTATCTTTCGAGTTTGCCGATCTTTTCTTCAATGGCAGAACGTAAGCCCTCCGTTATATCTAAATTTTTTCCACTAATTACTAAATTCATGATAATCAGCTCCTTTGCCCAAAATATTCGGGAATGTCAGGCATTTCATCTATTACCTGTCCCATGACTATAGTATACTACAAAATGCACAAATGAGCAACTAAATTTTTAATTTTTTTAAGCAAATTCACAAGGTTTTCACAAATTGTCATACAACTAGTCAATTTGTCATCCCTATGTATTTTTTACCTACAAAAGTCTACCGAAATTGTGGATAATGTGGATAACTTTGTGTATAACTCACAATTATCGTAATTCGGCATGTTTTTTTGTGGATAACTTTGTGCATCAATTTACTCTACATTTGTCGTCGTACTTTTGTTCTGTTTCAAGTTGTCACACATTTCAAACCGTCCGCTGGCACCACATGGTAAAACCAGTCCATTGCTGCTTACCGGAAGCCCGATCTCATCCGCTGTCACTTGTCCTCCAAACGGCTTTCCTACCGCCAATTCCAGCATATAAGACAATACCGCCGGCTGCAGACCGGTTGTATAGGAATTGATCAAAAAGAACAAGGGATCCTTGGACAAAATCTTTGTGCAAAGATTCACAAGCGGAAAGATTTTCTCCTCAATCTTCCAGATTTCCCCTTTCGGTCCTCTTCCATACGATGGTGGATCCATGATAATCCCGTCATAATGATTTCCGCGGCGGATCTCGCGCTCAACAAATTTCACGCAGTCGTCCACAAGATAGCGGATCGGCGCATCTGCAAGTCCGGATGCCGCCGCATTTTCTTTTGCCCAGGTAACCATCCCCTTAGAGGCATCCACATGCGTAACGGCTGCTCCCGCTTTTGCACAGGCCACCGTAGCTCCCCCCGTATAGGCGAACAGATTCAGTACTTTGACCGGTCGTCCGGCGCGGCGGATCAGTCCCGATGCCCAGTCCCAATTGACTGCCTGCTCCGGAAAAAGTCCTGTATGTTTAAAACTAAATGGTTTCAAATGGAAGGTCAGATCCCGGTAATGGACATCCCACTGCTTCGGCAGATCAAAGAACTGCCATTCTCCGCCTCCCTTATTGCTTCTATGATAGTGCGCATTTTTCTTCTTCCACTGTGGGGCATCATGCGGTGTGTCCCAGATCACCTGCGGGTCCGGGCGAACCAGGATATAATCTCCCCATCGCTCTAACTTTTCTCCATTGGAAGTGTCAATAACTTCATATTCTTTCCATCCGTCTGCTAACCACATAGTATGCTCCTTTCTGTAATGCCGACCGCAAGCGCTCACGGTGCTTGTTAGGCTTGTGCTACAATAATTACATCCTTACAAATTGCTGCGCTTACGCTCTCGCAATTTGCAAACACAATTCGCATTCCGTACTGTCGTACTACATGCTCATTGGTTTTGTGTCTCTAAAAAAGAAACCATTTTTTCTGCAAGCAGAAAATGTTTTCTTTTCTGAGACGGACGTAATTATTAAAAAAAGCGATTGAATGAACATTCAATCGCTTTACGTGGGTTAGAGGATTCGAACCCCCGACCTTTTGGTCCGTAGCCAAACGCTCTATCCAGCTGAGCTAAACCCACATTTATCTTGCGCATCTCTCAACACGCAAGAATTATTCTACCATATGATTTTAGGATTGTCAATATTTTTTTGAATTTTTTTTCCCGCAATTTTTTCCCTCATCTGTAAAAGCAGTTTTTTCTCCAGGCGACTGACTTGAACCTGGCTGATTCCCAGATGTTCCGCAATTTCCCTCTGTGTTTTTCCGTCGTAATAACGCATCTGGATGAGCTCCCTTTCTTTGGTCTGCAACTGTTCCAGAAGCTCTTCGACGATAAGACGGTTCATCAATTCTTCCTGCCAGTCTTTCCGCTCCGGTATTTTTTCTTCCAGCGACACCTCTTTTCCATCCTGGAAGCAGATTGGTTTATGAAGCGACTCCACTTCCGCTGTCGCCTCCAACGCCAGCACAATATCTTCTACCGGAAGTTCGACTGCTGCCGACAATTCATCCATCGAGGGTTCGCGCTCCAGTTTCTGCGAAAGTTCGGCCGCCATCCGTTTGACGCGCCAGCTGTTTTCTTTGATGCTGCGGCTGACCCGCACCATGCCGTCATCCCGCAAAAAACGCTTGATCTCCCCCGTGATCAAAGGTACCGCATACGTCGAAAACCGTACATCAAACCGCAGGTCAAATTTATCCACCGCCTTAATCAATCCGATAGCGCCGATCTGACTGAGTTCTTCGCTGTCATACCCTCTGCCCGCAAATCGTTTCACGATGCTGTATACCAAGCCCATATTTTCTTCGATTACTTGTTCTCTTGCCAATTTATCCCCGGAACGTGCTCGTTTGATTAGTTCTAAGGTTTCCATTTTCACCTCCACGTCTTTTTGGCAGTTAAGAGATATGTATCGCGCTGTAAATCGTCTTTTTCATACGAATCGTCGTACCTTTTCCCCTTCCAATTCGCTTTTTCATCGTCACACACGTTCCGCAGCCCACCTTGGACTCCACCTCGACCTCATCCATAAACGCTTCCATAAACGCAAAGCCCATCCCCGACCGGTCAAGTTCCGGTTTTGTCGTGTACATGGGTTCCATTGCCTTTTCCAGATTTTCAATTCCGGCTCCCGTGTCCGATATTTCGACCGACACCACATTGTCCTCAATCTTCGCCGCCATTCGCACCATCCCCGGATTCTTTTCATATCCGTGAATGATCGCGTTGGTTACCGCTTCAGACACCGCCGTTTTAATATCTGCCAATTCTTCAAGCGTCGGATCCAGTCGCGCCACAAACGCACTGATTACCGTTCTTGCCAGACTTTCATTTTCGGAATTACTTGAAAATTCCATAATAATTTCATTTTTTCCACTCATTTTCAGCTCTAAGCCTCCATCTTTACACTTTTTGAATAATCTTATACAACCCCGACATCGAAAAAATGCGGTCAATTCCTTTTCCCACACCGGTAACATAGACGTTGCCCCCAAGATATCCCATCTTCTTATAACGTCCCATCACCATACCGATTCCCGAACTATCCATAAAGGTCATTCCGTCAAAATCAAATACAATGTTCTTTACATTGCCCTTTTCAATCAACACATCGATTGTACGGCTGAGCTGCCCCGCCGTATGATGATCCAGCTCCTCACTGATATGTAGTATTAAATTTGCGCCGCTGCGCTCTAATGAAAATGTTTCCATCGAGATTTCATTCTCCTTTCATAGAAATTTGGGAAATAAAAAACTATGGACGAAGACTTTTGTCTTCCATCCATAGTTTTTTTCATGCGTTCTTTTCTGTTTTTTATCCCGTCAATCCGTTTTGACACCCAGCTGATTCAGCCGGCTCTTCGCTTCCGAAGCGCGGCCGCTGTTCTTATCGGTGTCAATGACTTTTTGATAATAACTTTGTGCTTTTTTCGTCTTTCCTGTCTGATGGTACACGCGACCCATAAAATACAGGGCATCGAGATTTTTCTCATCAATCGAAAGAACTTGTTTCAAAAGATTTTCTGCTTCACTGTATTTACCTGAGTTAAAGGCTTTACGCCCCTCTTCAAATAATTTCTGTGCATCTGCCGCAGTAATCTTTTTCGATACTGCCGCCAGAAGATCCTTCGCTTCCTGCGTCGTAAAATCGCTGTCTTTGTAGCCATTTACCGTCGAAGCAGCCAGAAGCCGGTCACCATCCTGATAGTATTTTACAGCCATTACAAGATTGTTGAGTTTTTCCACTTCCGCGCTCTTCTTGGTTTCTCCATCGTCGATTTCTTTCTGTAACGCATCCGCTTTGTCCTGCAGTGTCTTTTTCTCCTTCTCCAGCGTAGAAATCTGTGCTTCCTTAACCGAAAGCATCTCCTTTGCTTCTGTAATATCGCTGGAATTATTTCCCAGTGTATTTCCCTTCATCGTAGGATATACAAGCACCACACTTACAATAATTCCGATAACGACTCCAATAATAATGTTGACGGCGGGCATCCATCGTTTCTTTTCTTCCCGGTATGTTCCCACCGGCGTCACATTTGCCGTGTTTGCCTGTGTCTCTTTCTCCGCCTGTTTTGCAAATGCTTTCGGAGAATTTTCCTTGCCTTTCGGCTCACTAAACGTATCGCCGATCTCCTGCATATAACGCAGTGTCGTCGTATTGTTAAAGTCAATCTTTCGTGCACGTTTCAGCACTTTTGCCGCCTTTACATAATCCTTTCTCTTCATATATAAAAGGGCAAGCAGTTGATAGGCTCTCACAAATTTAGGATTCAGACTGACTGCCTTTTTCAATTGAATGATTGCCAGATCCTCATTGTCATTTTTTGCCTCTTTCAATGCTGAATTATATTTCTTAATAGTCTGGTTTACCGTCTGCAGTGTACTTTGATTTTTCTGAACAACATCAATATAATACTTTGCCCGGTTGTCTTTCGGCTGGAGATAATCGCTTAAGACCCATTCACTGAGGGCTGCGATCGTCTCGCCCATTTCATTGTATACCAGACCAAGAAGGTTTCTTGCCTCGGTATTATGCTTATTAAAGTTTAAGCTCTTTTTCAAAACCAGGATTGCTCCCGACAAGTCGCGCACCTTCGCCTTTTCCAAGCCAATATTATAATAGGCATTTGACAATTTGCGTGCATGATGCAGTGCTCTAAGATCCTGTCCGCAAAAGCGGCAGACCGGAGCATCCTCTGTTATTATCGTATCACATCGTGGACATTTCATCGTTTTCCTCCCACTCTTACATCGTACCTTTTACTTCTGCGATCAATTCTCTCATAATATCTGTCACATCTGTCATATTATTACTGTTATTTACCACTTCACTTACCTGCTCAATATCTAAACTTGGCTCATACTTTTCCAATTCTTCTTCAAAATTAATCATGTCATGCGCCTCCCTTTCTCTTTGTATTTTCTCTATGAAATATCATACCGACTTTCCTTCTAAATTGCAAGAGAAAAACTCTCTTTTTTCAAAAAGCTGTCGGCACATCCCGACAACTTCTTTTCTTTTTTCGCATAAATCGAGCAAAATCCCGGCTCTTGGCACTCCAAGAAACCGGGATTACGTATCATTTCTTCTATACTATTATGCACGCAGTTTGTACTGATCGATCAATTCCATCGCATTTTCCATCTCACTGAGAAGTTCCTGGGAAAGTGCGGAACTTTCCTGGGCAGAAGCAGTATTTTTGTCCACTACGGCAGCAATCTCCCCCGCCGAAGTAAGCATATCCTGAAGGTAGGCGTCCTGTTCTTTCGTCGCCTGTGTGATCTCTGTGATATGGGAAGAAATTTCTTCCCATATCTTCGTAATGCCATCCATCATATGTACGGTCTCTCCGGTAAGCGATACCCCGTTATTAACAGCCGCAATACTCTTGTGAATCAAATCGGTGATATTCTGCGCCGCCTCGGCACTCGAACCTGCCAGCGTACCGATTTCGCCGGCGACAACGGCAAACCCTTTTCCATGTTCTCCGGCACGCGCTGCCTCAATCGAAGCATTGAGTGCAAGAAGATTGGTCTGCTCTGCGATACCGCCGATCACTTCGATAATATTTGCAATTTCATTGGACTCTTCGCGAATCAGATCCATCGCTTTGACAAGATTATCCATCTTGTCTTCGCCTTCCTGTATCTGCTGCACCGCATCTCTGGAAAGTTTTTCCACTTCATCCGTTTTACTTGTGCTATCGTGTACCGAGTTAGAAACATTTCCAATATTATCCACAAGGCTGCGAATATGATCGGACTGCTGCTGTGCACCATCTGCCATTGACTGCGCGGACTGTGCCAACGTATCCGCTCCGTCACACACTTCTCCAAATGACTCCTTCATTTCTTTCAATGTCGTATTCAAACTACTTATAATCTCTATCATGGAATCTTTAATCTCAACAAAATCACCGATATAGTTCTGAACTTCTTTCAAGTCAATATCTTTCTCGCTGATCTGCTTCAAGTTCATCGAAATATCATCCACATAACGTTTCAATTCCTGCATGGCAAAATTTGTATTTCCCATCATATTGACAAATTCATCCTGCATCTGATATTCAATCTTGGTATCCAGATTCCCCTTCGCCAGTTCGTCCATCGCATGATCCATAATATCAATCGGTTCTTTCACTCTGCGAATCACCTGTTTTGCGATCTTATTTAAAAACAGATCAACTCCAACAACACTGATCACTACAATTGCCAGAATCACACCTACGATAATAGCAATTTTGTTTTCCGTTGCCAAATCAAACCTTGTATCTTCTTTTGCCAGCAAAATTCCTTCATAAATACCGATCAATGCCAGCACACCCACGACGCCACTAACCGCAAACCCGATACGTAAAAACTGCATATGCATATACTTGCGTATCGTAAGCCGCTTTTTCACTTGCTGCACTTGTTTTCCCGCCTTCATAAGTGACCTCCTTGCTCTCCTGTTTTCCTTAAAAAAACGAAGAATAAATTTGTCCTTAAATTATAGCACAAAACAAGGCAAAATACAATGATTTATATTACTTGAGTTTCCGCATTTTTTCCTGCAAACTCACTTAACTTATCCACAGATTTAAAGTCAAGATCACGGCATCCAAAAAAAGATGTCTATCTTGTTCTGGTTTACGGCATCACAGAACATCCGATGATGCTTGTTACCAATACTATCACACTTCTACTATTTACACACTTGTTGTATCATAGGTTGAAAATGCTCTGCCACCTATGATACAATGAATCTAACACTACCATAACAAAGGGGGATTTTTATGAAAAAATCATTTTTTGCAACTATTTTCTTATGGGGACTGCTTTTGCTCTCCTGCCTCTTTTTGCCGGAGGCGGCTTATGCGGAGGACAGCAATTCCATTGAGCGGATTGATATGGATATTTCGATCGATGCAAACGGAACCGCTCATATCAAAGAAGTCTGGCAGGCTTCTGTCTACCAGGGAACAGAAGGCTACCGGCCATATGGAAATCTGGGTGCCTGCGAGATCACCGATTTTTCTGTCAGTGATGACTTGGGAAACCATTATGAACTGCAGGATCACTGGGATACGAATGGCTTTTTTGTAGACAAACGGGAAAAATGTGGCATTGTTAACAACGGCGATACACTTGAGCTTTGCTGGGGAATCACCAAATACGGAAACCGGACTTACACGCTTACATACAATATTACCAACATTATCAATCAATACGAAGATGCGCAGGGACTTTATTTTAGTTTTATCCCGGAACAGATGAAGCAAAATCCGGACAACGTTTCCGTGTATATTCACTCAAATATGCTGAAACTAAATGAAAATAACGCAAAAATCTGGGCATTTGGTTATCCGAACGGCACGATTACTTTTGAAAACGGCGGTGTGCGCATGGATTCACAAGGCACTCTCCCTTCGTCACATTATATGACAGCTTTAATCCAATTTCCGGACCGCACTTTTTCTACAGCAGTAGAGCAAGGTGAGTCTTTTGATGCTATCTGCGAACAGGCGAAAAAAGATGCCATAACTCCTGCCACGATCCGGTTTTATGATTATCTGATCTTCGCCATCCCTTTCGTACTTTTGATTGGAGCTTTTCTGATCTGGTTTATCTGGGGACACGATGACAAGCCGGTCGATGTCACAGAATTTTATCCTCCGGATGACCACAACAGTGCCGAAATTGCTCTTCTCTATAAAGGCAAGGTCACAAACGAGGACCTTACTTCCATGATTGTGTATCTTGCTTCCAAAGGATATCTTTCCATCGAAGCCAAAACGGAAGAAACACTTGGAGGATTGATAAAATCGAGCGATTTTATCTTGAAAAAGGAAAAAGATTATGATGGTGTCAACTCCATTGAACAACGTTTTTTTGATGGTTTATTTGCCGGACGAACGATTGTGTCAAAAAGTATGCTGACCAATAAATTTTACCGCGTTTTAGGAGACATCGCAGATGATATGAACAGTAAAGATAACCAGAAGATTATTTTTGAATCTTCTTCTTTGTCAAAAAGACTTCCTATCACTTTGATGATCGTTCTGTCTCTGCTTTGCGGTCTGGTGCGTTCCCTTTATGCCGCAGAAGGCGATCTGTCAATTGCCTTCTTTTTAAGTTTGTTTCCTCTGACAGCCCTTCTTGTGTTGACACAACTTCCTTCGAAACCGGGCATCAGCAACAAAATATTTTTAATCGTATGGAGTATCCTTTTCGGGCTCAGTTCCGTCATCACATCGTTAGTAAAATTAGCTTACACCGCACCGTTTTTTCTGCAGATGCTTATCTTTTCCATTATCTGCTCCTTTGGCATGGCAATTTTCCGCTATCTTGTGCCAAAGCGTACCCCGTATGGGACGGAAATGTTAGGCCGCATTCGTGGCTTTAAACATTTTTTGGAAGTTGCCGATAAAGACCGGCTTGAAATGCTGGTAACCGAAAATCCATCCTATTTTTATGATATTCTTCCTTACACTTATATATTGGGAGTTTCAGACAAATGGATTGATAAATTTGAAGATATCGCTATCGAACCGGCTCACTGGTATCATGGAAGCAACCTTTACACCACACGTGCCTTTGCTTCTTCACTTACTACAACGATGTCCTCTGCCCGCATGGTCATGACGTCGTCTCCTTCCAAAGGGCGCGGTGGACGAAGTTTTTCCGGCGGTGGCGGGGGTGCCGGAGGACATTCTTCCGGTGGCGGCTTCCGATAAAAATTGTATAAACGAACTAAGAAAATCGTTTTTACAAAACGTTCACAAATTTTCGAAAATTTGAACATCATTTATTCACATTTTAAGTATATACTAAGACCATAAGTTAAAGATAAACAACTTCAACTTATAAAACTTAATTTTGGTAGTTATCTTATTTTTGATATTTTTTCATAAAACTCCTCTTTCAGAAAAAGAACCGTGACGGCGGTTCTTTTTCACGTTTAAGAAGCTTAAAAAATGCTCCGAGATCACGCGGAGCATTTTTAGCCTTGTCAAAGGCGAGAAAAGAACACGAAGTGTTCGAAATGTGAATGTGGAGGAGGGGCATCCTGAATAGTTACCTCAATCTTTCAAATTATTCTACCGGATGCAGATTTTTCAATGAAATATCCAAAATTGGAGCAGAATGTGTCAATGCTCCGCTGGAGATATAATCGACACCAATCTTCGTAAGGCGGTCAACATTTTCTCGCGTAACATTTCCCGAGCACTCGGTCTCTGCACGTCCATCAATGATCTCGATGGCTTTTGTCATATCTTCCGGCGTCATATTGTCAAGCATAATGATATCGGCACCGGCCTCTACAGCCTCTTTTACCATATCAAGATTCTCAACTTCGATCTCAATCTTCCTTACAAATGGCGCGTACTCCTTCGCCATCTGAACCGCTTTCGTCACACTTCCGGCAGCTCCGATGTGATTGTCTTTCAAAAGCACACCGTCGGAAAGGTTATAACGGTGATTGTATCCACCTCCGACCTTTACGGCATATTTTTCAAATACTCGCATATTCGGTGTCGTCTTTCTCGTATCCAGAAGCTTTGTCTTGGTACCTTCCAACAGTTTTGCGATTGATTTGGTGTAAGTCGCGATTCCGCTCATGCGCTGCAGATAATTTAGCGCTACACGCTCTCCGGAAAGCAAAATACGAATATCGCCTGTCAGCACAGCCATCTTCTGACCATTTTTCACTTCATCGCCGTCTTTACAGAAAAAGGTAATTTCTGTCGCCGGATCCAGCAGGGAAAATACGCGGGCAAATACATCCAGTCCGGCGATCACGCCATCCTGCTTACAGATCAGTTCTACCCTTCCCAGCTTTTTCTCCGGCATTACGGCATTAGTCGTAATATCCTCACTCGTAATATCTTCGCGCAGCGCCTGTAAGATCAGTTCATCTGCATTTAACTGCATCGTTATTGTATTCATTGTTCTTCTCCTTTTCTCGCTTCTTTTACTCGTTCAATCTCATCCAATACGAGTTTTTTATATTCTTCACGAAGTTTATCAAGATCTTCATATTTATTTAAATCTAACTTCTCTACCATCGTTTCATCGACTTTGCCCGGATTTTCCGTAATGCTCTTTGCCGCACGTCCTGCGAACACAAGACTTTCCAGGAGAGAATTGCTTGCCAGACGATTTGCTCCGTGAACACCATTGCAGCTTGTCTCACCAATCGCATATAAATGTTCTGCCGATGTCCTGCTTTTTTCCGAATCAACCCAGATGCCGCCCATAAAATAATGCTGTGCCGGTACAACCGGAATCGGATCTTTGGTCACATCGTAACCTTCCTCCAGACATCTCCGGTATATATTCGGAAAATGTCCCTTGATCTCCTCTTCCTTGATCGGTGCCAGACTCAGACGAACATACGGCATATCATCTTTCTTCATCTGCTCATATTCTTTCTTCGTCAAAAGATCTCTCGGCAGAAGTTCATTGACAAAGCGATTTCCATTTTTATCCAGAAGAATCGCCCCCTCTCCGCGGACCGATTCTGAAATCAAAAACCGTCGTCCCGGCTTTTTCGAATACAATGTCGTCGGATGGATCTGTATGTAGTCAATATTTTCCAATTGAATATCATGTGACAGAGCAATTGCCAGGGCATCCCCCGTCAAATGGCGGAAATTGGTCGAATGTTCATAAAGACCGCCCAGACCACCGCAGGCAAGCACCGTATCTTCCGCCTCGATCACCTGCTTTGTGCCCGCTTTATCGACGGTAACTGCCCCCGCACAAGTCTTTCCATCCGTGAGCAGATCGATCATCGTCGTATACTCCAGCAGCTTCACATTTTCGCACTTTTTCACCGCCGCCAGCAATTTACTTGTGATTTCTTTTCCTGTGATGTCTTCATGAAAGACAATGCGGTGCGTCGAATGTCCCCCCTCTCTTGTATATAGAAGTTTTCCATTCTCCTGCTCAAATTCCACCCCATATCCAATCAGTTCTTTCACAATATTCTGCGAAGACCGGATCATAATATCCACCGATTCTTTTCGGTTTTTATAATGGCCGACCCGCATCGTATCCTCAAAATAACTATCATAGTCATCCTCAGATTTCAACACGCACATCCCGCCTTGTGCCAAAAAAGAATCGCTGCTTTCGGCATCTTCTTTCGTAATGATGACAATCTGTTTTTCTTTCGGAAGTTTCAGAGCACAATATAATCCTGCTGCCCCGCTTCCCACGATCAAAATATCTGTTTTTATTTTCTTTACATTATTGCGTTCAGTCATCTAAAAACCTCATTTCTGATACCTATATAGTAATAAATAGCGTCAGATGAAATAGGTTCAAATGACGCTATCATTTTCTAATATTATCACAAATCATGGCATATGACAAGCCGGAAATTATTTCTGTGCGGTCTTTCCTGCTTCCAAAATGCTGTCATAGCACGGCTTCTTTTCCATATCATCGGTAAACAACAGCGGATAGCTGGTTTCCCCTTTGAAACCACTAAGCCAGGACTCGCCATCTTTCAATCCCCAAAATGTCACAGAAGTAATGTTCGCCTTTCCTTCCCTTTTCATTTTGGTAATCACATCGAAAAATTCTTTGTAACGCTCTGCCTGCTTTTTCAATCCCTCTTCGGAATCATCGGTATTGTGCATGTCAATTTCTGTCAATTGAATCTCGATGCCATCGATTGAGGCATATTTTTCGAGTGCCGTTTCAAACAGATCAACGGATGGAAAATCCATATCCCAATGGCTTTGCATGCCCACACCATCAAGTAGGCCGGCATCGTAAAGTTCTACTACTTTCGCGTACAAAAGATCTCGTTTCTGTGCTATATACTCGTTATAATCGTTGAGGAAAAGTTTGGTTCCCTCCTCGGCATATTTTCTTGCAAATGTAAACGCATCCTTAATATATGAAAAATCGCCATAGGTCTCATACCACATGCTTTCCGTGCGGTAATTTCCGTCGTCGCCGACTGCCTCATTGACGACATCCCAGGCATATACCAGCCCCGGGTAATTTTCTTTACAATAGGTAAGAACTTGCTTAATATAACTTTCCATGCGCTTCTTCATCGTTGCCTTATCCACATACCCCTTTGACGGATCATATTTCTTGGAAAAGAACCACTTCGGTGTCTGACTATACCACACCAAAGTATGTCCACGAAGCGGAATCCCCGCTTCCTGGGCTGCTTTCAGCGCCTTTTCCAACGTTTCTTCTTTGATCGCCGGCATTCCGTCTTTGCTCTTCTCGGACCCTTCCCAGTCCAAAAGACTTTCCGGTTTCATTTCATTTTCCATCGTAATGCTGTTAAAATTTTCCTTTATTTGGGTAACTCGGTCTTCTTCACTCAGATACCCGGATGTCGTCGTCACACCCACTTTAAAATCGCCGTCAAAGGCTTCTTTCAACGTTTTCGCCTCGCTTTTCGAATCCGTAACTGCCGATGCTGTCACTGCCGCTGTCGTCGGCTGATTTTTCGTCTCTTTCTGCTCACTCTGTCCACATCCGGTCAGGCACAATGCCAGCCCCAATGCTGCGTATACACCAATACTCCATTTTCTAAGTCTCATAACTACCTCCTGTTTTTGCATCTCGTTAATGAAAATATTATATAGTTTTTATGTAAAATAACTTCTATAGTATAGCATACTTTTCCTTTTTTTGCAATCGTTCTTGCATATTTCTGTGTTTATTGATATAATGTTTTGAGGTACAGTGCAATGCAGAAATGCAGGAAAGGATATTAGTATGAGTAAAATAATTCTAACCGGAGACCGTCCTACCGGCAGACTTCATGTCGGACATTATGTCGGCTCCTTAAAACGCCGCGTCGAGCTTCAAAACTCGGGCGAATATGATTCAGTATATATTATGATTGCAGATGCGCAGGCTTTAACAGATAACTTTGACAATCCGGACAAAGTACGCAGCAACATCTCTGAGGTTGCCTTGGACTACATGTCCTGCGGATTGGATCCGGCAAAATCTACGTTATTTGTTCAATCCTATATCTCTGAATTGACAGAATTGACTTTTTATTATGCCAATCTTGTAACGGTTTCGCGTTTAAAACGAAATCCTACCGTAAAAAGTGAAATTCAGCTCCGCGGATTTAATTCCAGTATCCCTGTCGGATTTTTTACCTATCCGATCAGTCAGGCAGCTGATATCACAGCTTTTAAAGCAAATGTCGTGCCTGTGGGCGAGGACCAGCTCCCAATGCTGGAACAGGCTCGCGAGATCGTGCATAGTTTTAACAGTATTTACGGAGAAGAAGTTCTCGTTATGCCAAAAGCATTTCTCCCAAATAATCAGGCTTGTATGCGCCTTCCGGGAACCGATGGAAAAGCAAAAATGAGTAAATCTCTTGGCAACTGCATCTATCTTTCGGACAACCCGGACGATATCCGCAAAAAGGTCATGAGTATGTACACCGATCCGGATCACATCCGCATCGAAGATCCCGGAAAACTCGAAGGGAACACGGTATTCACTTATCTGGATGCCTTTTGTAACGACGCTCACTTCGAACATCATCTTCCGGAATATGCCAACCTTCAGGAACTGAAAGATCACTATACCAAAGGTGGGCTCGGCGATGTCAAAGTGAAGAAGTTCCTCTATGCCGTTTTGATGGAAGAACTCGAGCCAATCCAGGCACGCCGCCATGAATTGGAAAAAGACATTCCGGCTGTCATGGAAATTCTCCGCGAGGGCAGTGTAAAGGCACGTGAGGTCGCAGCGCAGACACTTTCGGAAGTAAAACATGCGATGAAGATTGATTATTTTGAATAGTTATAAAAAATAATACAAAAATGACCGATCAGTGTACCGACCCCAAAAAGTTAGACCTAAAAATCTAACGATTGGAGGTCGGTACACAGTCCGAAAAACTGAACGGTCATTTTTTTACCTGCACACTATTGATCCCTCAATAACCATTACGAAGAAATCTCGCAGCGTGTAACTTTTCCTTTTTTCACTCTAATTTCCAATCCAAGATGAACTTTCAACAAATCCTTGAATTCCGCTTTTGAAAGCCATTTTCCGATCATCGGATCGGAACCGCCATAATTTGGATCCCAATATTTAGTCTTATTCGTAAGAATAAATACCTTCTTCTTTTTTATCTTTTTTTCTCCCACATATAGTGGTGCTTTTACAACAAGTTTATTACCTTTGACCTTTGCCTGTGCAGAATCGTACACCCAATACTTTTGAGTCTTTGCCTGCACATAACTGCCGCTCGCGATTCCCGTACTCAAAAGAGCTAGCACCAGTAACATAGCAATCAAAACACGTTTCATACTCTTTTTCCTCCTTTTATTTTCCTTAATTTTACTCGCATTATTAATGTATCATGATACATTAAACTGTGCAAGCAGAAATTTATCAATCTCCAACAACAAGATTACGTCTTTCTAAGCAGTAACCACAGAATTGTTTTTTATTTCTTCCACAACATCCATGATCTTTTTCGCTGTTTCCATATCATCTTTAAACAACGTCACGATACTTCCCACACTTCGAAATGGCTCATCCTGAAGCACTTTGCGGTCTTCTATATTTCCATTTCTAGAAATATAATCTACCAACAACCGAACAAACCGAATTTGATTAATATTCAAACGTTCTTCCGTCAAGAACTCGCTAAATGCCTCATTTACCGCTTCGGTGTCAACGCCTACAATTTTTCTAACCAACATTCCAATCGGAGTATCTCCGTATTCTTTTTGATAGTCTTCCCGGCTTCCCAACTCGTGCCAGAGAATCTCTTCCAGCGAATGCAGATCTTCTTTTGTCAGTTTCTTATTACTCCGAAGTTTGTACACTGCAATATTAGTTTTATGTTCTTTCAGGTAATATTCTACGTTTTTACGATAGTTTTCCAAATTATTTACCGCATAGATGGGGTCACCCTTTTTCTCTTCAATAATCTTGTCCTCTACATCAACATAAAAAGACTTTGTATTTATCTTATCCAAGAAACGGATAAGTTCACGCAGCACCTCTCTTACCCGATCAAGCTGCATAACATCTGCCTGCTGCCAAAACTCTACAGTCTGCACTCTGGAAAGCAATGGCAACTGTGCCTTCACCTGCGGTATCCCTGTTTTTTTCTCTAATGCTGCCGCTGTAGTTACCACCGTATTTACCTGAGACTGTACATTTTTACTTTGTAACACGCCAAGTTCAATGCTATACAACAAATAGTCAAATCGTCGTGCAAGTTCATCCTCTTTTTCCGGCATGACAAGAGGCGCAATGTGCTCTTTTACCATCCTCATCTGTTCTGACTCGATCGAATCCCAGGCTTTTTTCTGTCGAAACATCTCAACGAAACGCAGATGATTTTTCACGCGGAAACTAGTCGTATCCAATTCAATTACTGTGTGATGTAATTCATCCACAAGATCTCTTCTATAATTTACATATTCTTCCTGTTTAGCAAAAACCGGTGCCTGTAATTCCCGCGCAATGCCCGTTTTTACATTAAATATTTTCTCACTTAATGCTGCCGGCACTCCCGTTTCTTTTCCATTCGTTTTGACACTGAAAAATTCGAAATTATTACAAAAATCAAAGATTAAAAAGCTCTCTTTATCCTGTCCTTCGCCAAACAGATTCGGGCATAACCTCGTACCTCGTCCAATCATCTGCCAAAACTTGCTATAACTTCGGATCTTTTTAAAGAAAACTAAATTTAAAATCTCAGGGATGTCAATTCCGGTATCCAGCATATCAACAGAAACAGCAATCTGCGGATATTTTTCTTTTGAGCTGAAATCATCAATCAACGTATCTACATATTTAATACTGTAGTCAATTTGCTTGATAAAATCACCACCAAATTCCGGAAACATCACATGAAATCGCTCCACAATTATTTTGGCATGTTCACTATTTTTAGCAAAAATAATCGTTTTTCCCAGCTTATCACCGCCCTCTACTTTTAAGCCATTTTTCATCAGTTCAATAAGCACCTTATCAATCGTATCCAGATTGAAGAGCCAGTTATTGATTGCAGATGCCTCAATATCAAGCGGAGTATCTCCTTCTTCTATTCCAAAACTTTCTTCAAAGGATTCTTTCTCTTCTTCTGAAAGTTCATTATATCGAATTCCATCCTCCATTATTTTCGTCTTATACTCCAATGTTGAATAGGAAACCAGATATTTTTCTTTTACCGCCTGCTCCAATTCATAATCATACGTTGGATTTCCATTTTCCAAATCAAACACACGATATGTATTTTTTCCAACATCATCTTTTGGCGTCGCCGTCATCCCGAGGATATAGGCATCAAAATAGTCAAATATCTCTTGATATTTTTTATAAATAGACCGATGTGCTTCATCAATGATAATGAGATCAAAATGTGCCGGAGAAAACATCCGGCTTCCATCTTTCCGCTTTTTCTCATCAATCGCATTCATCATCGTAGGATAGGTACTGAATATCATGCGCGAAGCTTCCGGATCTTCCTTATTGTCTAACAAATTACAACAAGAAAGCCCCGGAAGCAGGTTACTGTAATTATTTTTCGCCTGTTTAACCAATGCTTTTCGATCTGCTAAAAACAATATATTTTTCACATAATTGTGTCTGCGAAGGACATCTACAATACTTATACTGACGCGGGTTTTTCCCGATCCCGTCGCCTGTACAATAAGCATTTTTCTATGTTTTTTTGCAATGGCATCACACACTGCCGTCACCGCTTCCTTTTGATACGGCCGGTTCGTAATTTCATCGCTAATCTCCAGATTTTCAAGTGGTTTCCTGGTTTTTCGACGATCTATTTCAAGTTGTAATTCTTCCTGTGTGAAAAATCCTGCCACCCGGCGCTTGGCAAAACCAGCATAATCATTTGTATAATACGTCTCAAACCCATTTGTTGTAAAAATCAACGGCCGTACCCCATACTGATTTTGCAAACAATCCGCATACAACTTTGCCTGCTGACTTCCCACAATCGGATCCACAGAGGCTCTTTTCGCTTCTACAACGGCCAACGGAATACGGTCTTTCCCATACAAGACATAATCAACATACCCTTTTCCTGTTGCATTTGGCATACCTTGCACTTCTACTTCTTCCATACAATTTTTTCCAATCACCCAGCCCGCATCTTCTAATTCAACATCAATATATTTTTTCCGTGTTAATTCCTCACTCATTTCATTGATGGTAAAATTACGACTCTGAATATTTTGCTGTTTAATCTTTGCCATTTGCTCTCGAAGTTCTTCATTTTCTTTAATCATATCTTCGAGTTTTCGGTCTTTACTACTCATTTTATCATACATTTTCTGCAGTTCTTCCGAGCTCATCCGCTTGTCTTCACCACTCGGCAAAATCGACTCATCAAACTGCTTGTCCTTGTACACACGTGAATAGCTGTAATCAATCCAGTCACAAAACTCAAACAAATCACGAAGTGATACAATGGCATCATCTCGTGTTATCTTTTTATTGGTATGTACCGCCTTATTTCCCAGCCAAATAACATATTTGAGCATCGGAAATAAACGCGGCTCAATGATACTCCGAAATGTCCTTTCATGTATCAGCGAAGAGATATTATCCTGATACGGCAGTTTCAATTCGTTGTCAAAAGTGAACACAAAACGAACCGCTAATTCCAATGCTCTTCGTGACAAAATAGCACACGTAGAAGGCGAAACAACCAAACTCTGTTCCGCTTCTTTGGCTTCCTTTGCAAATTCATCATAAATTCCCGTTAAAAACTCAAAATTAGAACTCATATGCTTCCTCCCTTATTTTCCCAGCCCCACCACACCCATGCAAGTACAAGATCTGTTTGAGACTGTATCTGTTTTTTTATTTTCACATCTGTATTTGATGCTTATATATTTGCAGCAAGTTTTTTATTACAAGTTTTGATTTGTTGACTTGGTTGACAAAAGTTACAAACTCGTCTTGTAATTTCATATTAGGTACATAAATTTTTATACTTTGCAATTCTTTTGCATTTATATTTGCCTGATTAACCGCACCTTTTGCCATTCCTCTAAGAATTTTTTTCAAAGTTTTATGGTTCATATACTGAGAAAAAATTTCTGGCAACATCATTTTATTATTTAGTCTAACTCGAATTATATATCCTGCAATGACCATATCTTCACATAAATCAAAGACAGCCGTTTTTCCAACTAATTCGAGACTATTTGTTCGATTAAAAAGGATATCTCCCTTTCTAACAACACACTTTTCAAGTTCATCCTCCGGAATATCTATGTATTTCAAGTCTGTTAAATCTAAATGCCCATCTATTGTAAGATTATTCATCCTTAAATAAGGGTATTTTCCTCCCTCCACAGCCGGTCTACTTGTTCCATAGCGTACATCCAATGCGATATCACCGATTGTAACAATCTTCCATTCTTTAGGGTTCAAAATCGGTTCTCCAAAGAGCTCCACAAATCGGGCTTGGATTAATTCGTCTAGTTTTTGAAGTTGCTTTTTACGATTGTTTATAGTACGACTTATAAAATCTAAACTTCTAACAATCTGTATCTGTTCATTTGACGAATATAATGGAATCTTATACTTTTTAAGCCACTCTGTACTCATATTTTTCTGTGCAACACCTTTTGCTGATCGAATGCATTTTTCCTCAAATCCATTTGCACTTAAACAATAAAATAAATATTTTTTAAGCACCTCTTTATTCTTCAACCTCAAACATGCTACACGTTGATTAAGTGCAGCTGGAAGAAATTCCTTTGTCAAAAGGGCAACTCGACCAACATTTCCTGTCAACGAAATCAACAAATCATTTTCCATTAACATGTACTTTTCTAATTCCAAATTATCATATTGACAAAAAACAGGTGTATTATCTTCAATATATCCCTTTTGTACATTTGCAATTCGAATAATTCTCACCCCCTCTTCCACATAATTATCGCTTTTAAAAGCATAACCATTTAAAATCTCGCAAAGTTCTTCTATACTCACATAATTCATTCCATCTTCCCATGCCGACTTTTTTTAATTTCTTCTTGCGTTTCGAACATATGTTTGATATGATATATTTAAGGTGTTACCATAAACGGTAGGCGGTTAGCCTCTTCCAGAGAGTTTTAGCTCTGTTTACATAGAAATCCCTTTGGGGAAATCCATCGGAGGAGGTACGTGCTCATGCTCACGATCGAAGGATTCATAGCTGTTATCAGCCTGTGCCTGACGTGTTTTAGTCTTGGCTATTCTTTCGGTACGAGAGATAGCAGGACACAAAAATGACCGCCCCTAGTCTGGAAAACTGAGCGGTCATTTTTGACTTACTAATTTTATCAGGCTAACCGTCTATCGGTAGCACCTTTCTAACTATTATAATAGCATCTGACCGCTTTTATGTCAATCCAATATTCTGTTCTGCAAGATCACTACAAATTAAAATTTGTCTAAGCCATATACTTCTGATGAGAAGATTTAACATTGCTTTGATTTACCATAGCATATTGCATCGTCGTATCAATTTGAGAATGCCCCAAAATTCGCTGTACCTGTTCTATCGGCATACCTTTATCAATTGCCCTGGTAGCCATCGTCCGCCTAAATTTATGAGGATGAATCCTATCAAGTTCCAGGCTTCGTCCAAGCTGCCTGAGCCGTATCTCCACACCACTTATTTTCAAGCGGTCATGCGGAGAATCCAATGTTACAAATAATGCTGAATTTTGGTCATTTCTACTTAATATGTACTCCTTTAAATGCACTTTGGCTTTCGCATCAAAATATACCTTTCTCTCCTTGTCTCCTTTCCCATACACGACACATTCTCTGCCTTCCAGATCAATGTCATCAATATTCAAATTTACCAATTCTCCAACTCTTATGCCGGTAGAATACAATAAATCAATCATTGCCAAATCACGAATTTCTTTACAATTATCACGAAGTTTTTCTATTCCTTCATCGGTGATAACATTTTTCACCACCGTCTTCGTTTTAATTTTGTGGATTCTTCTCATCGGGCTTTTCAGAATATAATCCTCTTCTTCCAGCCACGAAAAGAAACTCGATATATTTCTACGAATGTTGTCAATTGTAACATTTGAACATCCATTTATCTTTTGATAATCCGCTAAATAAGCGCGTATTTCTTCCGTTGTAATTTTTCTAACTTCCGTATCTGTCTGTTTAAGCAAATGTTCAACCGTAACGGCATAATATTGAATTGTGCGTTCCGAACACCCCTCAATCTTCTTGGCATCTAAAAACATTTTCAAAAATTCTTCATTTGTGATGTGTTTTTTATCTAATTCATTTTCTGAAAATGTTTTCAGAACTACTTCCTGCAGTTTTTTCATCTGAGGAATTGACAGATATGCTGACATCTCATTAAGTATTGTTACAATTTTTTCTTCCATGTTGGTATACTCCTTTCAAGTGTACCAACATCCTGCAACCAATAAAATGTAAAATATTCAAACAGTTTTCCCACTGATAATTACCTATTTTAGCCAAAATATTGTTGCATTAATGAATCAAACAATAATTGTGTTTTTTCAAGTGCTTGTTGAATTTCAACTTTTGATTTGTTGACTTGGTTGACAAAGTCAGCAAATTGGTTTTGAAGATCGATGGGCGGGACTAAAAACAAATATTTCTTCTGTGTTGTAATTGGCACCTGATTTCTTGTAGTCTGCTTCATCTCACCCCAATATTGACGAACAAATCCATCACTCAGCATATACGCCTTCAGATAATTCGGCATAACTTTGTTTTTGTTACATCTATAAGCTGTCAATGATGTTCCAAGAATAACTTTCTCCTCATCTGTATGCAAAACAACGGTAGGTCCAACGGTTGCATTATGCGCAAACAATACATCTTCATTTTGAGCAATCCCTTTTCGCAATTTACTTGCTCTCTTAGGTGTTAAATATTTTGCTTTCGAGAAATCAATTCTACCATTTACAATACAATTTGCACTTATATATGGGACACCCTTATCAACAAACTCTTCGCTTTTGGGATAATTACCACCATGATTACCGTCTAAATGATATGTAATATATCCCTTTGCAATTAGTTCCTGAAGAGTAGCAACATAATACCTTTTAGGGTTCTCAACTGGATCCCCAAACATCTCGACAAATCGGGCTTTAATGAGGTCGTCTAAAGCAGCTAATTCTTTTGTTCTTTCATCAATAATTCTATTAACCTTATCAAGAACATTTATTATTTCGGACTGCTCGTCTAATGAACGAACTTCAATCTGAACCTTTTTTAAATATCCTGCAGATATATTTGGCTGAGTTCCACCAACACCATCATTAACAAACTTTTCTTTTTTGCTTCTTAAAAAAAAATAAAGATATTCCGGAAGTATTTCTTCACTCTTTTTAAAGGCAGCACAAGCCTGATTAGTACATGCTGGGAAGTTTAATATTGATGTTGCACCTATAGTTGCGCCATACATTGCAATTAGTACCGTGTCGGACTCATACATTTTAGCCGAAGAATTATTGAGACCTTCTTCTGTTATAAAATCTTCTACTTCATACAAGTACTCTGATTTAAGATCTCCAGTTTTAACCCAGGGAATATCTCCACCATAATATTCTGGATGTGTTTTTGAAGGAGTTCCACCTGAACCAATTTCAAAAACATCGCCTAGCTTTTTTTTCATTTATCATCCCCACAAATTAAAATTTGTCGGTTTCTCCTTTCGCGATTTTTTTACCACCTGATAGTCACTCCATCAGGTGGCTGTCCTTTGGCTTCAATCACTTGAAGCGCCTATTTTCTATAAGTTCAGTAACTTTTTCAATTCAGCCATTTCTGTCTGAATCGTATTTTCAATTTGCTCGATTTCACTAATAATTTCTTCCGTAGGTGGATACTCCACTGCCTCGTATACAATTTCTTTGTACTTGTTAATCGACAAGTCGTAATCATTGTTTACAATTTCATCCAAATCTACCATGAAGCTTTGCTCTGTTCGTTTACGCTCTGCTTCCTTGTCAAGATTATTGTAACGTTCAATGATATCCGGGATATCATTTTCAGCTACTTCCTGCCGCTTATCATCCAAACTAAGTCCGTCTGCTTTCATATCGTAAAACCATACTTTATCAGTTCCACCACTTCCTGTTTTTGTAAAAACCAAAATCGCTGTAGAGACACCGGCATAAGGTTTAAACACTCCACTTGGCATGGATATTACAGCATCCAGCTTATTATTTTCCAATATTTCCTTTCGTATCTGTTTATGTGCTTTACTAGCCCCAAACAAAACTCCGTCTGGTACAATAACTGCAGCTCGTCCTCCCTTTTTCAAAATCCGAAGGAACAACGCAAGAAATAAAAGCTCCGTCTTTTTCGTCTTAGCAACTTTCAGCAAATCTGCAGAAACCGCTTCATAATCAAGACTTCCTTTAAATGGCGGATTGGCAAGTACCAATGTATATTTTTCTTCATCCGTATTCTGTTCTGAAAGGCTGTCTCGGTAAGATATATTGGGGTTATCCACTCCATGCAAAAGCATATTCATCGCACCGATTCGAAGCATCGTTCGATCCATATCATTTCCAAAGAACATTGAATTATGAAAATGTTCCAATGCTTTTGCATCAAGAAACATCTCACCATGATGATCTCTCAGATATTGCTGGGCTTCTATCAGAAATCCCGCACTTCCCATCGCTGGGTCTATAATAATATCGCCCGGTTCCGGCTTCACCAACTCAACCATCATTTTAATGATGTGACGCGGAGTACGAAATTGTCCATTTGTTCCTGCCGTCGCTACTTTAGAAAGTAAATGCTCATACAAGTCTCCCTTCGTGTCCGCATCTCCCAATTCAAGCTGATCTATCCCATCCACAATCTTCGTAAGCATTGCAGGTGTCGGAATTTTAAATATGGCATCTCCCATGTAGCGAGCATACGCGGAATCTCCATCTTGATGAAGATTTTTAATAAATGGAAATACACCATTCAATACAACGTCATACATTTCTTCTGCTGAGCCTAAGTTTTTAAATTTCGACCAACGGTACTTTTGGCAATCTCCCGGAAACATCGATTCATAGGTTATTCCTAAAAAATTTGCTTCACTTTCTTTTGTCGTCTCCACATCATCCAGCTGCTTGATAAATAAAAGATACGTAAATTGTTCTATGACGTCCAGGGGATTGGTTATACCACCCGTCCAAAATGTCTCCCATATTCTGTCAACTTTATTCTTCAGTTCTCCTGTAATCATTTTCTTTTATCCTTTCCTCCCGATATATAATTTTATTGTACCATATGAACCAAATTTCTGTAAATAGTTTAATTTACCAATCTCCTTCTTCGTCCTCATCTATCGCATCGTCCACTCCATCTGCATAATCCGAATCACTATTATACCGGTCATCGTCATAATCGCCATCCTCATACACATCCTCATATCCTTTGTCGTAGGATTCATAAGGATTCGAATACGATTTTTTGCTCTTGGACGAACCCGAGTAACTCGATTTGTTCGAATACGAACTGCTCAAGCTCGAATCGTAATGATATGGTTTTTTCGTCGAAGACGGTCTTGTCGTACTTGTAGAATAGGTACTTGATGAATAACTCGAAGATTCTGTCGATTCCGACTGTTCTCTTTCTTCTCCTTCTTTATCTGCCTCTTCCTGGTGTTTCTTGCAATATAAACTATCTTCTGAAAACCGTTTTTCATGGCAGTCACTTGCCCAGCATTCTCCATACCCCCATATATGCTCGCTTACATAGTCCGGTACATTTCTGGCTGCCATGACAATAAATGCCAAAACCAAAAGTGCTAAAATCTCATACTTTGGTGTGTTGCCCTTCTTCATGATAACCGCCTCCTAATTGTTTCATTCTTAATTTTTTACTCGTAACTATTCAGGATCCAATGTATGGAAATCAATGAATCGTCGTGCTTGCACGTAAGAGACTTTGATTTCC
>ERZ826051.1009-NODE-1009-length-28151-cov-4.344853_pt1 | contig 28151 bp, 17 predicted proteins | sample MGYA00519928_ERZ826051 | MGnify/ENA primary metagenome ERZ826051 (study PRJEB31778, sample SAMEA3449219) | human gut metagenome | biome: human gut; feature: human-associated habitat; material: faeces | place: United Kingdom | collected 2010/2012 ...
TAAGATTATCCATCGCCTTTTGGATAAGAGCCTCTGTACGAGTATCTACAGAAGATGTTGCCTCATCAAGAATCATTACCTTGCTGTCTGCCAAAATAGCTCTTGCGATAGTAAGGAGCTGTTTCTGTCCCTGAGACACATTACTTGCATCTTCATTAAGTTCCATGTTGTAACCGCCTGGAAGTGTTCGGATAAAGCTGTCTGCATGAGCTGCTTTTGCTGCCTCGATAACTTCTTCATCTGTTGCATCCAAACGTCCATAACGGATATTTTCCATAATAGTTCCTTTATAGAGCCATGTATCCTGTAACACCATTCCAAATGCTTTACGAAGATCACGTCTGTTATAATCACGAACATCATGATTATCTAAAAGAATCTGACCACTATTTACATCATAGAAACGCATAAGCAGTTTCACCATTGTTGTTTTTCCTGCACCGGTAGGCCCGACAATTGCGATTTTCTGACCCGGCTTTACGTCTACAGAAAAATCGTTGATAATCGTCTGATTTGGATTGTAGCCAAAATTCACATGAAAGAATTTCACTTCTCCTGTTACGTTTTCTACAGATACCGCTCCCTCGTGTTCCTGATCTTCTTCCTCTTCTTCTAAGAATTCAAATACTCTCTCGGAGGCTGCTGTCATGGACTGTACCTGATTGATAACCTGAGCAATCTGCTGGATTGGCTGTGTGAAATTCTTTACATACTGAATAAATGCCTGAATATCACCGACACCAATCGTTCCTCTAATTGCTAACAGTCCACCGGAAATAGCAACTCCGGCATACCCAAGGTTTCCGACAAATGCCATGATTGGCTGCATTAAACCTGACAAAAACTGAGATTTCCATGCGGATTCATATAAGACTCCATTGGTTTCATCAAATGTTTTTACCATATCTTTTTCTTTGTTAAATGCTTTAATGACCAGATGACCACCATAACTTTCTTCTACCTGTCCATTAATATGTCCAAGATATTCCTGCTGTGTGCGGAAATATTTCTGAGAAAACTTTACGACTGTAGACATTAAGATTGCCGATACCGGTAAAATGATAAATGCAATTAATGTCATTAACGGCGAAATGGTGAGCATCATTACAACGACACCAATAAGCGTTGCTGTTGAAGTAATAACCTGCGTTACACTCTGGTTTAATCCCTGACCTAATGTATCTACATCGTTGGTGATTCTTGAAAGAACTTCACCATAAGTACGACTTTCAAAGTACTTCATCGGCATACGGTTAATTTTCTCCGAGATTTCTTTTCGAAGGCGGTAACATATTTTCTGTGTTACGCCTGTCATAATCCATCCCTGTAAAAAGTTAAACACTGTACTTGTCAGATACAATCCTAAAGTAAGCAAAAGGATCTTTCCGATACGGGTAAAATCAATCCCGCCTGTTCCGGCAATCTTTTTCATCAGGCCTTCGGCCAGCGCAGTAGTTGCCTTTCCCATAACCTTTGGTCCAGCTACTGAAAATACTGTAGATATTGCCGCAAAAATCATTACCGCAAGAATCGCAAATTTATAATTTCCAATATAGCGAATGAGTTTCTTAAAAGAACCACTGAAGTTCTTTGCCTTCTCTCCACCTTGCATCATTCTTCTTCCGCCACCCATCGGGCCACGACCCCCCATTGGGCCTCTGTTTGATGTTCCTGCTTTATTTTCAGCCATTTTACTTACCTCCTTTCTTATGTTTTAACTTCTTGTCATCAGACTTTTCCTTTAATTTGTTATTTTCTTTCTCATCAATTTTTGTAGAAAGGATTTCTTTCTTATTTGTTTCCTTCTCTGCTTTTTCTTCTGCCAAACCTAATTTCTCAAGTCCAAGCTCCTTTTCAGAAAGCTGTGACTTAGCAATCTGAAGATATACCTCACAGTTTTTCAGCAGTTCTTCATGTGTTCCGCTCTCTGCGATCCCATTATCGGCAACAACAAGAATCTGATCTGCCCCGCGGATCGTAGAAAGGCGGTGTGCGATCGTGATTGTGGTGCGGTTCTTTGCCAGTTCTTCGAGACTTTTCTGAATCCATCGTTCACTCTCATTATCCAGTGCACTCGTTGCCTCATCTAAAATAAGGATCGGCGGATTTTTCAGGAAAACTCTGGCGATGGAAATTCTCTGTTTCTGCCCTCCTGAGAGACGTGTTCCGCGTTCACCGACGTAGCTGTCGTATCCATCCGGCAGTGACATGATAAAATCGTGAATATTTGCTTTTTTCGCTGCATCGACGATCTCTTCCATGGAGGCCTCTGGTTTTCCGTAAGCGATATTATCCCGGATCGTTCCGCAGAACAGATAGACATCCTGCTGCACCAGTCCGATCTGATTTCGCAGACTTTCAAGTGTCAGTCCTCTGACATCTTTTCCGTCAATCGTGATTTTTCCTTCCGTCACATCGTAAAAACGTGGAAGCAACGAACAGATCGTGGTCTTACCACTTCCGGACGGTCCGACCAGTGCGATCGATCTGCCTGCCGGAATCCGAAAGCTGACATGAGACAGTACCGGTGTCTCATCATCCTGATAATGAAAGGAAACATTTTCATAAGATACATCACCACATACATTGGTCAGTGGTTTTGCATCTTCGGCATCCTGAATATCCGGTTCTGTCTCGATCACATCGAGAAATCTGCGAAATCCGGACAGGCCTTTCTGCATCATTTCTGTCAGCTCAACCAGGATCTGGATCGGGCTGATGAAGATTCCGATGTACAGAGCATACATAGCAAGATCTGCTGCTTCCATTTTTCCGTGTGCGATCAGCCATCCGCCAAAGACCAGGGTCACCAGATACATCAGTCCCTGGAAAAACAGGTTGCTGCTCATAAAACTTCCCATACAACGATAGTTCGCATCTTTGGATACCAGAAATCCTTCGTTGCTCTTCTGAAATTTCTTCCGCTCAATCTCCTCATTTGCAAAAGACTGTACGACACGAATCCCGGAAAGGGTATCCTGAAGCCTCGCATTGATATCTCCGATCTTGCGTCGGTTATCCATGAACGTTGCCTGCATACGGCGATTCTGACACAGAGAAAAGATCAGCATCAGCACAACCAGAAACAGAAGCGGCACCGCCAGTCTCCAGTTGATAAAAAATAAGAAGATAAAGGCTCCGACAATCTTAATCAGTGAAATGAACAGATTTTCCGGTCCGTGATGTGCCAGCTCAGAAATGTCAAACAAATCTGATACGAGTTTGCTCATCATCTGACCGGAATTATGCTGATTATAATAAGAGAACGACAGTTTTTCATAATGCTCAAACAATTCCTGGCGCATATCCCGCTCCATCCTTGCTCCCATCATATGCCCCTGACAGGTCACATAATACTTGCACAACGCCTGTATTGCATACATAAGCAGCAATCCTGCCCCGATAGGAAGCAGTGCCTGTAAGATCACAGCTGCATCTTTTAAAAACAGTGTTTTTGTCAGACTGCGAAGGATCTGTGGAAATGCCAGATCCACAAAACTGATAATCGCTGCACACAGCAAATCCAGAAAAAACACACCTTTGTAAGGTGCATAATATTTCACAAACTTTTTCAGTGTCTCCACTTTTCTTACCTTCTTTCGTTATTATGATTGAACCAAATCAAGGAAGTCCCCTGCTTCAATTGCGAATATCCGCTTGACACGTAAGACTTGGCATGCGATTCTGTTCGGCTTTGCTGACATTTACCCAACAAAATCGCCGCATGCCTATTGTAGCATGCGACGATTCTCGTTACAACTTGAACTTCTGTTATTCAAGAGATTCTTTTATTTACTTTACTTTCGCTACTTTATTATAAGTTGCCTTTTTGCTGATTTTTGCTTTCTGAAGGTTCTTTTTCAGTGCTCTCAGCGTTTTAGATTTCATCTTCTTAGGAACTGTAACTTTCATCTTAGAAGAAGTACCCTTGAATGCATTCCTGCCAACTTTCACGATTTTTGTTCCCTTGAAAGTTACGCTTGACAGCTTGCTCGCTTTACTGAATGCATTGGAGCCAATGCTCTTGACGTTGCTTCCGATCACGATGCTCTTCAGTTTTTTGTTGTTCTTGAAAGCATTCTTACCGATCGTGGTTACTTTGAAGCTGTAATTTCCAACTTTTACTGTATCCTGGATCGTAACTTTTGTTTTCTTCGTTGCTTTCAGTTTCACTGCAGAAACCGTTCCGTTTACTGCATCAGCTTTCGTTACTTTGTAAGTAACGCCTTTTACTGTAGTGGTTGTTCCAACTGCCGGAACCTGTGGTGCCGGATTATTGTTTCCGTTGTTGTTATTGTTATCATCTTTCTTGACAAGAGCTGCTTTTGCATCGCTGACTGCTTTCAGTGCTGCATTTACTTCTGCCTCAGTAGCATCCTTATTCTCCAGAACTTTCTTAGCTTCTGCCAGTGCTGCTTTCAGTTTGCCTGCACTCTCAGCTGTGTAATCTGCTTCTTTGAATGATTCTGCTTCTTTGACTGCCTTGTTCAGCTCTTCGACTTTTTCTGCCGGTGCAGGGGTCGGAGTCGGTATCGGATCAATATCTTTTGATTTTACCGTGATGGTAACTTTGCCTGTTACACCGCTTCCGTCTTTTGCAGTTGCAATGATATCTGCACTTCCAACACCAATTGCTTTGATCAGACCACTTTCGTTTACTGTTACTGCACTTTCATTTGAGCTTGTCCATGTAACTTCTTTGTTGTCTGCATTTTCCGGTAATACAGCTGCAGCTGCCTGAGCAGTACCGCCGATCTCCAGTTCTTTCTTATCTGCTGTTACGCTGATGCTTGCTACTTTGATCGGCTTCGGATCTGGAGTTTCACTCTGGAATGTGAATTTTGCATCTGCCCACAGTGCGTGGTCGTTGTAATCTGCATCACCTTGTTCTACGATCAGACGCAGATCTTTTACTTTGGATACATCGATATCTACAAGGTAGGACTCTCCGTTGGAGATCACATGATCTTTGCGGTACAACTCTTTGCCATCACCTTTGATCACATAATTTACATCTGCTTTGTTTCCAAGTTCCTGGTCTGCACTGATACCGATGCGTGCGGTAAATCTGCTTACGCCCTTGCCTTCCAGGTTAACGCCCAGTTCTGCCGGTGCATGCATAGCCACACCTTTATCAAAGCTCTGTTTTGTGCCTTCTACATAGACTGCCATCGGATTTCCGCATCCGCAGGCATCTCTTGTGTTTTCGAAGTATCCGCCCTGGTCAACGGTCCAGTCCATATCGGATACATACAGTTCATCCTGAACCTTGAAATTGATCGTATAAGTCTTTTCTACACCAAACGGAGAAACGGCTTTGATGGTTGCTGTGCCAGGAACTGCTGCTGCCTGTGTAATAGTTACATTAACATCATTTGATTTTTTGATCACTTCTACCTGAGGAACCTTTCCTTCTTCGTAGCTTCCTCTTAAAAGTGTATAAGTGTACTCATTCTGTCCGTCACTGAAGTTGTCCAGTTCTTTGCCGTTTACTTTGATTCCGGTCAGCGGCATTCCGGATTTCACGTCTTCGTTGCTCTTTGCCATCTTTTCTTCATCTGATGTCTGTTTTGTCAGAGGAAGGATGCTGAATGTCTGTGTATAAATCTTTCCTGCGGAAATGATGTATTTGCTCAGAGGAGCCGGACCGCAGCTTGCATTTCCAAGTCCGCGCTGCATCAGGTCAACAGTCAGAATGGTATTTTCCTGTACCGGAACCTGATATGGATGACGGTAGGATGCCAGATCTTCTGCTTTATAATGCAGGGCTCCGGATTCCATTTCGCTGTCAGAAGATACCAGGATACCTGTTCCGTCTTCTGCTGTCAGTGCTGTCCATCTTACACCTGTGTGGTTTCCGTTTTCCTGAGGTTTTACATATTTTTTTTCAAACTGTTCGGTTACGGTGCTGTTGTATATACCAAGTTTTGCACCGGTGTTACGGTCAACATAGTTTGCCTGCGGACCATTTCCGTAGTATGTCAGCTTCTCGTAATCTTTTGCAACTGTCATCTTCATACCGATTCTTGCAATATTTCCTGCAGAAGCACTCGGTGTAACCGTATTGGTTACTACGATCTCACCATTGCCATAGATCATGTAATCAATGCTGTTCGGTGTATTTACTTCAGGAATGCTTCCTGATACATGAATGTTGACTACTTTGTCTTTCTTATCTACAGTGATGCCGTTCTCATCCAGCGTGAAGTTCTGTGCTGCATTCTTCATCGCTGTGGAGAAGGATGGGTCGTTGCTGACCGGTGCACGGTAGTAGTTCGGAACCGGTCCGTTCTCCAGCAGGGTCTTGCCGTCTACTTTGTAGCTGGTGATGTAACCCTGTGCTTTGTCAATCACAACTTCAAATGCTTTGCCGTTTGTTTTGGATGTCTTTCCGGTAACAGTAATCGCATCATCGCTCTCTGCTACGTTTACTTTATCCATGTCAGATGCACTGATCGTTGGCTGTGCTTTTTCCGGAGTATAAGCAAGATCAAATTCTTCAAATGCAACCTCATCACCTTCATGTCCGTAATAATCGCCTGCCCACGCAGCATCTTCTTTCAGTGTTACGGAGAGTGTCAGTGTATAGTCAGAACCTGCTGTCGCACTTACTTTCGGGAAGTTTGCCAGTGTTACGGTAGCTTCTGCCTGCGGTGCGATGTTCTTCTGCTCCTCGCTAAGCTGACCGCTTCCGATCACTTTGTTATCTTCTTTTAATGTCCAGGAGACATTGTATTTGTTCAGGTTGGTGTTCAGGAACTCGTTTACAACACGGACTTTACCGTTTGCTGCTTCACCGTCATCATAGAAGGAAACTTCCTGATGTACTTTCTTGACTTCATACAGTTCTGCGGAAGGTGTGCGGTCTGCATTTAAGATACCGTTTGCACAGAAATCATTATCATTTACCGTCTCGCCCCAGTCTCCGCCGTATGCGAAGTATGTGCTGTCTTTGTAGTTTGTTCCTTCTGATTTAATGGAAGCAGATCCAAAGTCAATAGAATAAGCTACGTTATCTTTTACTGCGTCCAGATTATCGTTTGTATTCTGGATCTGTTCCTCTGTCATAACACCTTTGATCACGGCTGCACGGTCGATTGCACCGTTGAAGGTTCTTCCGGACTGGTCTGCGGATGCTCCGATGGTGATGTCGATCGGATTGCTGGATGCATCACAGGTTGTCTTGTTGGTTCTTTGTCCTGTTGCAAGCTGTTTTCCATCGTAATACAGCTTGTACTCGGTACCAATATAAGTTGCCGTCAGACGATGCCAGTTTCCGTCTGTGAAATCAGATGGAATATCTGCGGATAAAGCACCACCGCTCCATCCGTCTACAAAGAACTCAAATTTACCATAGCGGTCAATCTGAAGGTTGTAGCCGTCGCTGTCTCCTCTGGAGATAAACGCCTGTGCGGATTTTGTAAAGTTCTCCGATGGTTTTACCCATACATCCAGTGTGATACCGGTTGTGCTGTTGGTTGCCAGTTTTGCACTGTCCGTCGCTGCATAAGTTCCCTGGATCGCTTTTGTATTGTTGCGTCCTTCGGTAACTTTTCCGTCAAATTTCGTTGCAACACCGGTGTTCGGATCTGTGATCGTGTAAGTTGTTGTATTTTCTACTTTTGTAGAAACAGACTGATCGATCCAGTCCCAGATAAATCCACCCTGTGCATTCGGGTAGTTACGGAAAATATCCCAGTACTCTTTGAAGTTACCAAGGGCATTACCCATTGCATGGGCATACTCAGACTGGATATACGGCAGCTTATTGCCGGTGTTTGTTACCTGACTCTTGACAGAATCCACACCCCAGTACTGGGAGGAATAGATATCTACCATGGATTTTGTGCGGTCACCCTTTGTATAGCGGTTGTCACGCTCGTATTTACGGATACGGGACGGATCACGCTGCAGGATCCACTGTGTGGAATTGTAGAAGCAGTAGTTTTCATCCATATTGTAAGCCTGGTAAGTAGCCTCATTACCAAGGGACCAGATCACTACGGATGGATGGTTTTTATCGCGCTCTACCATATTCTGGGTGCGGTCCATAACGGAAGTATTCCAGATCGGATATCCGGACGGGATGTTGCTGCTTGTCGCACCGATGTGGGACTCTGCATTCGTCTCATCACAGATATAAATACCCAGCTCATCTGCCAGTCCGTACATATATGGATTGTTCGGATAATGGCTGGTACGGATCGCATTGACATTGAACTGTTTCATCATCTTCAGATCCGTCGTAATATCTTCTTTGGAGATTGCACGTCCGTCCTGGTCATCTGTTTCATGACGGTTTGTACCACGGAACATGATCTTTTCACCGTTGATCTGTACCTGTTCCTGACCTGCTTCGTTGATATCTGCTTTGCTGATCTCGCGGAATCCGACTCTCTGAACAGTGGTCTCCACGACATTGCCGTTTTCATCTTTTAACTGAACAAGCAACATGTACAGGTTCGGTGTATCTGCAAACCATTTGTCCGGATTGGTTACTTTTTTATCGCCGGTAAAGTGTGCACCCTTGTCATCTGCTTTCTCTGCCACATTTTCCTTTGCTGCCGGAACAGTCGCTTCGATCACCATCGGCTCAGACCACACTTTTGTCTTGCCGTCAATCTTATAAAGATCAGCAGATACGGTATATTTCTTGCCTGCTGCTGTATCATCACCGAGATTACGGATATCTGCATCCAGCGTCAGGGTTGCATCTTTATACTTGTCATCCAACTCTGTTTTTACAAACAGGTCACGCATCTCTACTTTTGCTTTCGAGTAAAGGTTTACATCACGGAAAATACCGCTCATACGGATAAAGTCCTGGTTCTCCAGGTAACTTCCGGTGGACCAGCGGTAAACTTCCACAGCGATAGTATTTTCACCCTTTTTCAGATAACTTGTAATGTTAAACTCATCCGTTGTGTAGCTGTCTTCGCCGTATCCGACTCTCTGTCCGTTTACATATAAATAGAATGCGGACTCTACACCTTCAAAGGATACGAAAACATCTCTTCCATCCCAGTCTGAAGGAACGGTAAAGGTTCTCTTGTACTGGCCGACGCTGTTGTTTACGGTCGGTGCTGTAACGTTTGCTCCAAGGCTGACATTTTCATAGTTCTGCCACGGATATCTCTGGTTTACATAGATCGGCTTTTCGTATTTAAAATTGCCGTCTGCATCCTTGATCGTCTGGATGGAACTTGGAACTTTGATATCATCCCAGCCTGAGGTATCCCAGTTCTCCACATAATTTTTTGCATCTGCACCTTTTGCCTGTTTTTCGCGGTCTGCCGGTTTCTGGGCAAACTTGAATTTCCAGGTACCATTCAGAGACTGTTTGTAAGCGGACTCGGATGCATCCTTATCCAGAACGGATTTCTCATTGGTCAAAGCTTTCTCTGCTGACTCATATGGTGTAAAATACGCATGTGCCGGCTCCCGGTTCTCCTCTACTTTATCAATCTGGTCGTACCATTCTTCGCCTGCAAAACTGCTGTCAGCAGCATTTACCGGAAGTGTGAAACTTCCAATGCCGGTCACAAGCTCTCCGCCGATCATGGCACCGGCTAACACTACAGACAAAATTTTCTTTCTCAAATGCATGTACATTCCTCCTTTTATGCATTTTTTCTTTTGCAGCCGTTCCGTTTCCCTTTCAGCTGCAATTTTTTCTTTTTCTTTCTCTCTTTTCGCAGACTTTTTGTCATTTTGAAAATCTCTGCGAAAAATGAAGTCCCGCTGTGCGGGACTTCCAGCACCCTCTCGGGATACATGTTAAGTTTATTATAGTACATTTTTATGTTTTTGTCTATATTGTTACTATTTATTTTTATCAAGCGTTCGTTTTTTAGTAATTTTCTACATATTCTCTGTCCGTTTATTGTCTATTTCGCCAGTTTCGTTGATTCCATCGGAAACATCCACGCTTCCAGGAACCTGTTTTATCACCTCTGGAAACTTACGACACTATGCAAAATGAACGAATTCCCAAGAAGGCACTTTTACGTGCCCTTCTGGGAATTCGTTCATTTGCACATACACTTTTTTCTGTATACAGTTTGTCTATTCCTTTCACAGGAAAGCCGCCTTCATTTTCTCTGCCACTTCCTGCAGTTTCTGTGCTCTTTGTCCGAATATCCGGACAGCGAGATCATTCTGCACCAGTTTTGTCACGCCGCCATCGCACTCCGGTTCCTGTTCCAGGATCTCCCAGATATTCTGCTGCAGTTCTTCGCTGCCGCCGGTCAGAAAGATATTTGCCATATGCGTGTAACCTTCGTACATACCGATGCCTTCCATATCCATCTTTTCCGGCTCATAGCGGGTGTTGTCCCGGTAGATCAGGCTGCCGCTTCGCCAGACGGAAACTTTCGATGCATACTTCCGGTAGCGAAAGCGTTCCCCGGATGCTTTTCGACCGCAGGAAATGATTTCCATCAGAAAGAATCTTGAACTTTCGTCTTCAAGATGGATTTTCATATCACTTTCAAATGCAGACTGTGCATATGGGATCACCGGCTGCGGATAATAACAGAAGACTGCATTTTTTTTCACTTCTGCCGTCACACTCCGGCGTGCCAGTCCTTCTTTCATCTTATGCACTTTATCAAAAGACTGAGAAAGAAATTCCAGATTGCTTCCTTCGGAAATCTGAAAGATGAACTCCTGAACATCACCTTCCATGATTCCGGCCGAAGCACACAGCGGCATAATGGAAATTCCGCCATCTTCTTTTGGAAATGGTGTCATAACTTTATAAGGTGCAGTAAAGGAAAGATCTTCCAGTATGGTTTTTCCATCCCGGCTTCCGGTGCGGATCGACAGTCTGGATATTTTTCCGAATTTGTTTTCTGTCAAATGTTCGTCCGCCTTTCTTTTTTATTTTTCAAGAATGCTTCTTATATTCTTGCTGTGAAGTAAAGCGGACATTTACAATCCGCTTCTCTGCGTTCAAGTCGAACATTATGCTTACAGATCTTCCAGCAATACACTTTTTTTGATCCATTCTACTACTTTATCCACATTTTCATCCCCGCGGATGTTGGTAAACTGGAATGGACGGTCACCACGCATTTTCTTTGAATCACGTTCCATGACTTCCAGACTTGCTCCGACATATGGTGCGAGGTCGATTTTGTTGATGACAAGCAGATCTGATCTTGTGATACCAGGACCGCCTTTTCTCGGAATTTTATCTCCTTCTGCGACATCGATCACGAAAATCGTGGCATCTACCAGTTCTGGGCTGAAGGTTGCGGAAAGGTTATCTCCGCCGCTCTCGATAAAGAGCAGTTCAATATCCGGGAAACGCTCCATCATTTCATCAACTGCTTCAAGGTTCATCGAGGCATCTTCACGGATTGCCGTATGCGGGCATCCGCCGGTTTCCACACCGATGATCCGCTCGACCGGAAGAACACTGTTTTTTGCCAGAAACTGTGCGTCTTCCTTTGTATAAATATCATTGGTGATGACACCAATGCTGTAGTCTTTTGCCATTTTTCTTGATAATGCTTCGATAAGTGCTGTTTTTCCGGAACCTACCGGGCCGGCAACTCCAATTTTCACGTATGACATACTTTTTCCTCCTGCTATGACATATACAATCTGGAATACAGTTTTTCGTGCTGGATTCCACGAATATCAAATCCCGGTGCTGACAGGCACAGGTCATCTTCGCTGTAAGTTCGGATCTCTTCCAGAATTTCTGCAAATTCCGGATAACATCCGCTCAAAAGCTGCTGTCCTGCACTCTGACTGAGTGGGATGGTTTTGACACAGTTTGTTACCATTGCGGAAGTCTGTGCATATAAATAATGATACAACGTCTCTTCTTCCTCGATTCCAAGAGCCGCACAGAAAACTCCGTACACAATGCAGTGACTGACCGCTTTTCCCTTTCTTGCGTCCAGATACGCTTCAAAAATTTCTCTGTTTTTCATCGGCATCGTTTCTGCATGCAATTTTTCGATTGTTTTTGCAAAACGGGAACCCATTTTTCTGGACGCTTCCCGCTGTTCAAAAGGAATCCTGGATGCTCCGAGGATTTCTTCCAGCTCATCCAGTCCGTCTGCATCACTTTGATCTGCCAGTTCCCACGCAAGACGAACTGCCAGCAGATCGGTATAAGCAAGTGCGAAACGCAGTTTTTTATGAATATATTCTGCCGCTGTTTTCTCATCGCAGACGCTTCCCTGCTGGATGTAAGTTTCCAGTCCCTGCGAGTGAGAATAGCCTCCGATCGGGAAAAGTGCGTCATTTACCTGCAATAAGAAGAAACGGCGAATCTCCTGTTCTCTGTCCATATCCGTTCCTCTCTTTTTGTGATGCCGGAGCACATTCTGCCCCGGCACCGTAATATCTTTTATATTCTCAGTGATGATGGTTGTGGATCGCTGCGGAAATCCGTCGGTCAAAATCAAGTTTCCGCACGGTTTTTTCTGCTTTTACACCGTGCAGTTTTTCCAGCATCGCCATCATCGGCTCATTGTAAATGGTGATAAAGGTATTTTCTTTATCGCCCCAGAAAAGCGGTGCATGGCGGTTGCCGATCTCGTAGCAGACCTTTGCAACATATTTTTCGTGTCCCGGTGCAAGCGATACTTCGATCACTTCGCACGGCGGTGTGTTGACCACGATCACCACACCGTCTGCATCATAGATCACATCATCCTGAAACAGTCCTCTTGTCAGAATGGAATCATCCATACGGATGCCCACTTCACGACCCTGACCGGTCACTTTTCGATGGATCTTTTTAAATGCTTCATGCCATTCGATATCCACATATTCTACTGTTTTTCCTGCGATATCCACATCTTTTAATTTTCCGATTACTTTTTCACAAACCATTCTACCATACTCCTAAGATCAGCATGATTCCCGGAATCCATGCGGTGACCACGCCTTCAAACACCTGAAGCAGCGGTACAAATTTTCCGAGCTTTTTGCCCATGATATCTTCTACAAATGCAGTTCCCCAGAGGATTGCCCACAGATACCAGATACCTGCCCAGCGGATATCTGCGGTAATTCCAAGTGCTGCACTTCCGGTAATTCCCTCGATGGTTCCAAAGATCAGTGCATTGACTGCAACAAAGGTGGAAAACCATGCAAACGGAATCGGGCTGAGCTTGTAAATCTTGCTGAATGCGACAAACAGATAGGTAAATCCAAACAGAAGTCCGGTTCCTGCCGCATAATAGTTGCCCTGTACCAGGCTCACGAAATTGATAAAGACCGACAGGCCTCCGGTCAGCAAATTCATCACTGCCGCCGATTTGCCATCGACTTTGTACAGCGTACACATGCCGTTGTTGATCAGTACAATTCCCACAAATAAAAGGCAAACTCCTAACATTTTGTTCCTCCTAACTCTTTATTTAAATTGATGTCCTCAAAATCCGCTCATTTTTCTGCGAAAAATGGCTGCTTTTTCATGATTTGGCGGGATTCATAGACATAAAAATGTATGCAAGCATCCATTTTATGTCCATTTCTCCCTTGGACATCAAAATAAGTTATACAGCTGTGTAAGCGGCAGTTTCTGTACCGGTTTGGATGTGATGGGTTCTCCGTCGACCGTCACTTCATAGGTTTCCGGATCTACGGTGATCTTCGGTGTGCGATTATTAAATACCATGTCTTTCTTGGCAATGGTACGGCATCCTTTTACCGGAACAACGGTTTTTTCCAGTCCGTATGCATCCTTGATATCTGCATCGTAAGCTGCTTTGGAAACAAAAGTCAGGCATGCTTCATTTTTTGCCTTTCCATGTGCTGCGAACATCGGCTGATAGAGAACTGGCTGTGTGGTCGGGATGGATGCATTTGCATCACCCATCTTAGATGCAATGATCATGCCGCCTTTGATGATCATATCCGGTTTTGCACCGAAGAATGCCGGTTTCCACAGTACCAGGTCTGCGAACTTGCCTTTTTCCACAGAACCTACATAATCTGCAATACCATGTGTTAATGCCGGATTGATCGTATATTTTGCGATATAACGTTTTACACGGAAGTTGTCGTTTCCTTTGCCTTCGTCTTCCGGAAGTGCTCCGCGTTCATCTTTCATTTTGCTTGCTGTCTGCCAGGTACGTGTGATAACTTCGCCGACACGTCCCATTGCCTGAGAGTCCGAACTCATCATACTGAAGATACCCATGTCATGCAGAACATCTTCTGCTGCGATGGTTTCCGGACGGATTCTGGAATCTGCAAATGCGACATCTTCCGGGATTTTTTTGTCCAGATGATGGCATACCATCAGCATGTCCAGATGCTCATCCAGTGTATTGACCGTGTATGGCATGGTCGGGTTTGTGGATGACGGAAGTACATTTCCTGCTGCCGCTGCACGAATGATGTCCGGTGCGTGTCCTCCGCCTGCACCCTCGGTGTGGTAAGTATGGATCGTTCGGCCTCCGATCGCTGCCAGGGTATCTTCGACACATCCGCCCTCATTCAGCGTATCGGTATGGATCGCTACCTGCACATCGTACTCATCTGCTACATTCAGGCAGTGGTTGATAACAGCCGGTGTCGCACCCCAGTCTTCATGAATTTTCAGTCCCATTGCACCTGCTTTGACCTGCTCGATCAGCGGTGCCTCATCCGAACAGTTTCCTTTTCCGAGGAATCCCAAGTTCATCGGATATTCTTCTGCTGCTTTGAGCATCATTTTCAGGTTCCACGGTCCAGGTGTACAGGTCGTTGCATTGGTTCCGTCTGCCGGACCGGTACCGCCTCCAATCATTGTTGTCACACCGCTGTACAGTGCACAGTCGATCTGCTGCGGGCTGATAAAATGAATGTGGGTATCAATTCCGCCGGCAGTTACGATCATGCCTTCTCCTGCCAGTGCCTCTGTGGAAGCTCCAACCGTCATGCCCGGAGTTACGCCGTCCATAATATCCGGGTTTCCTGCTTTTCCGATTCCAACGATTTTGCCGTCTTTGATACCGATATCTGCTTTTATGATTCCGGTCACATCCACGATCAGTGCATTTGTGATGACCAGATCCAGATCTCCGTCTTTGCTGCAGGTCTTAACAGACTGTCCCATACCGTCACGGATGGTTTTTCCGCCTCCGAATTTAATTTCATCTCCATAGGTGGTAAAATCTTTTTCCACTTCAACGACAAGACTTGTATCTGCCAGTCTTACTTTATCGCCCACGGTCGGGCCGTACATCATTGCATATTTTTCACCGGAAATTTTTACGCTCATCTGCCATCCTCCTATACAAAACCTTTTAATGCTGCTTTTTCCATAGAAGCTTTTTTCGTGTCTTCTTCTGCTCTGGCTCTTGTCAGGTCATTTAATCCAAATACACGCTTTCTGCCGCCCATCTGTGTGAGCTGAACCTCTTTTTCTTCGCCCGGTTCAAAACGAACTGATGTTCCTGACGGAATGTCCAGATGATATCCATAAGCTGTCTCACGGTCAAACGAAAGGCATTTATTTACTTCGAAAAAATGATAATGAGATCCCACCTGCACCGGGCGGTCTCCTTTATTCGCAACAAGAATTTTCACTGTGTTTTTTCCTTCGTTGAGTGTGATCTCTCTGTCTGCCGGAATAATTTCACCGATTTTCATGGTTTGTTGTCCTCCTTCTTCAAGATTCGCCCGCAAATCATCTACGGGGCTGCCTCTGTCTACTGGATCGGATTATGTACCGTTACCAGCTTGGTTCCATCCGGAAAAGTTGCCTCTACCTGTACTTCTTCCAGCATATCTGCAACACCATCCATAACATCTTTTTTGGTAAGGATCTTCGTTCCAAGCTGCATCAGCTCCACAACCGTTTTTCCGTCACGTGCCAGTTCCAGAAGTTCCGAACTGATATAAGCAAGCGACTCTACATAATTCAGCTTCACGCCGCGTTCTTTTCTCTCTTTGGCAAGATTTCCCGCCATGTGAAGCATCAGTTTTTCCTGTTCCTTCGGGGTAAGTCTCATAGTAATCCTCCTGTTCATCTAAGTAAAAGTTATAAGATGCCCACGAATTGTTCCGTACTTCGTACTCTCACAATTCTACCCACCATTCGCATATCGTGAAGCTTACGCTCCACTTTTATGCTCATGTTGGGGCGGGTCATTAAGCCATAAAACCACTCCTGTGCAAGCACATCGTGGTTTCAGGCTTCTGACCCTGGCATCACAAAAAGACGCAGACAATGGCTCCCTTTTACAGGCTCCATTGTCTGCGTCTTTATCCCTATGGATTTGCTATGCATTATAGTCGATTTTATTTTTTCCGTCAAGCAGTTTTTTGAAAGATTTTTGCATTATTCGAATGTTTTTGCTGTTATTTTTCCTGGTTTCCTTCGTTTTCTGCATTATTTTGAACGTTTTGATAAACTTTTGCTTTATCAACACGATGGTCATCCATCTTCAGGACAACTACTTTCACGCCGTCACTTACAAAACTGTCCCCCTCTTTCGGGATCTGCCCCAGCTCTTCCATGATCCAGCCGCTCAAGGTATTGACATCCACCGCTTTCTCGATATCCAGCAGTTCAAATACTTTATCAATATTTGCCGATCCGCTCATCAGATATTCCCGGTCTGAAATTTTTTCGATTTCTTTGATGACACGGTCATGCTCATCCCAGATATCACCGACCAGCTCTTCGATGATATCTTCAATCGTAACCAGACCTTCCGTTCCGCCAAATTCATCCAGAATGATCGCAATGTGAGTTTTACTGTCCTGAAGCTTTTTCAGCAGGACACCGATCTTCATCGTCGGTGTGATAAACAGCACCGGGCGGATGATATCTTTCAGAGGTCGGTTGGTATGATAAATAAAATTGTGGAAATCCTTCTGGTTGATAATGCCTATGATGTGGTCGATATCTTCTTCGTAGACCGGAAGCCTTGAAAATCCGGTATCCAGAAACATCTTTGCGATTTCTTCTTTTGTCGCATCCAGCGGAATACTCTCAATGTCCACACGCGGCGTATAAATATCACTTGTCTCAAGATCCATAAAACCAATCGCACTGCGGATCAGTGTACTTTCATCGGCATCGATCCCGCCTTCCTGCTCTGCTTCTTCTACGATCGTCATCAGCTCCTCGTCCGTGATCCCACGGTCATCCGAAGGCTTGTTGAACAGTTTGACAAGCAGCTTTTTCCATTGAGCGAACATCCAGATAAATGGTTTTAAAAGCACCATCAAGGCACGGATAAACGGTGCGGAAAACATGGCAAATTTCTCCGGTGATTCTTTGGCAATGCTTTTCGGCGAGATTTCACCAAAGATCAGCACGACAACCGTGACGGAAGCTGTTGCAACGCTCGCCCCTGTCTGCTCACCCAGAAATTTGACACAGAGCAGTGTCGCCACAGATGAGAGCAGAATATTGACCAGGTTGTTGCCGATCAGGATCGCCGAAAGCAACGTGTCGTAATTGTCTGCCAGCTGAAGTGCAAGTGCTGCGGATTTGTCACCCTTGTCTGCCATTGTTTTCATACGTGCATGGCTCATCGTGGAAAAGGCTGTCTCGGTCGCTGAAAAATATGCGGACAAAACAAGACAGACCAGAATAATAACCAATGAAGTCGAGTCACTGGACATGATAAATAAAAAACCTCCCTTTCAAAAAAGCATGGCCTGTTGTACCCTGACAACAGACCATGCTCTGTCTTTCTTTGTAATCTGTTTTCTGTTGTTATTATATGAGATAGCCGTCACAGTGTCAATGGGAAGGTTTGCTGCTCACTGCCAAATCACCTGCTTAATCCTCGCCTCCTTCGTCATCATCAAACTCATCGTCTTCCATCTCATCCTCATCAGACTCATCGTCTTCATCATCTTCAAACGCATAGTCCTCGTCATCTTCCATCACATCATACTCGATCTCATCATGATCCTCGTCATCTGCGTCTGCCGTATCTTCACCGATATCAACGCGAGGTGCCTCCATTTCTGCAAGCTTTCTCTGCAAAATATCGAGAAGAGCATCCGTATTGCCCGTTCTTGCCTGCAGCAGTTCACGAAGCCGTCTCCTTCCATCCTCACACTTTTCAATAGCTTCTTTTGCCGGTACATCTTTGAAAAGAATATCGATGATTCCCGGTGCGTAAGTCTCATACATATTCGCAATACAGTAAATGCTGTTCTCGATCACTTTCTGTGATGGAATGATTCCGTCACAGTCAACATAGCTCTTATAGCGAATTTCTCCGTCATTATAATCCATTTCAAAACAGCCATTTTTCAGACCATAGTTTGCTTTGCAGATAAATTCAGCCATCTGTCCCATCATCTTTTCGTCTTCATGATCCGGACTCACCGGGGCAATGCCGTAGAAAGTGATGTGCTTCTCATGTACTCTGACCATATACTGAATCTGGGAAAGTCTGCTTTTGATCTTCAACCCGAAACGAAACATCCCCTTTTCTTTATCGAAAGAATACTTCCAGTCATCTTCATCCAAAAATGCTTTCACCCCATTTGCAAGCTCCATAGAATAGTTTTTCATCATAAAGTCCTCCTTTTTCTCTTTGAGTTTTGTTTTTTCTTGATGTAATAAGTATGACATGCTCAAAAGCACAAAAAGGAGGGGGGAGTCATCTCACATCTGATATAAATTTCACAACACTATAATATAACGGTTTGCCAGCCTCAACACAGTTCCCACCGGAACTTTATATTCCCACTCCGGCTCCAGTATTTGTTCCCGTTTCTCAGAAACAAGATATGTATGACCGGTCGAACCTAAGTCTCTTACCGTATACATTCCATCCCTGTCTTTCGCTTCCAGCAGAAGATGCTGCCTACTCACGTTCCTGGAATCCAGACTCAGATCACATCTTTCCTGATTTTCCCGTCCGATTATGATATTTTGCTGTGACCATCTGTGCAGTTCCATCGTTTTACATTCCAGAACTGTAATTTGACCGCTTTTGCCAAAGGCACGGCTTTCCCGGTTACTTTCAACAACAAAAAGAAGATTTTCATTGAAATGCTTTTTCTCCAATTCCTTTGGCGGTGGACATTTCTGTGCCGATTCCAGCGGAATCGGATCAATGCCGTCCGCTCCCTTTTTTGCATATGCATAACGCCATTCCCGGTCAACCCACACTGACTTGCTTGCGTGAACAGACCAGCACAGAAACAGAATATCTTTTTCGTCGATTTCTCTTTTGATCCTCTTTTCCCAGTCCTCACCGCTGTGCATACTCTCCACATCAAAAAACATTTCCAGATCCGGTCTTGCTTTTCGGATTCCCATCATAACAAAAGCTACCTGGCTGATATCCTTTCTGGAATAAGAGACAAAAGCAGAATGAATATCCCTTCTTTTCATTTCCGGCTTCTGTACTTTGTTGTCCTGACACTTCACCAGAAAGCTGATTTTTGATGCCGGCACATCGTTGATTGAAAGAACTCCTTTGAATAACACCGTTGATTTTTTCCAATCACTCTTTAAAGTCACCGGAAAATCAAAAATCAAATATTTCTGATTCCAGTACTGTACCTGCTGCTCCTCTTCAATATCAACACCATCTGCACTTATTAAAACCGTAATTTTTGCATGATCCTGAGCCTGCATAGGACTTCCATGTTTCTCTTGAACGGGATCACTTGACTGTGCGATCATGTCATCCACGATTTTCCGATACTGTTCTGCGTAAAGCGTGACCGTCACGATTGCATATTCCTCTGCCTGAATTTGCCTGGGAGCAATGGCGGAAACTTCAACATCACTGACCGCAACACTTTCAGAAGGAATCGTACTTTTGAAATCCTCTGCAAAACCAGGATCTTCTACCGGGGCATTGAGATCACATATATCTTCAAAAAGATTCCGCTCACAGAATGGCAAACCGCTGGTTTGGCTATACATATTTAGGATATACTCTACATCTTTTTCACATTCCCAATACACTTTTAACAGCCAATCTACCTTTTTAGAATACTGTTCCATTTGCCTTCTCATAGCTTCATCATCTATCCGTTTGTAAAATACCTGCGAAGCAAGACTTTGGGCTTCCGATTGCAGACTTCTTGCTTCACAGGAAAAATCACGCAATTCCTGTAAATAGCGGTACAGGAAACTCGGTTGACAATAGAGCTGTGATGTTCTGCTGAGAAAAATTTTTCCTTCCCTGACATCCTTCTCAGATATTTGATTCAAAAAACATATCTGACGTTGATATAAATCAATCTGTTCCTGAAGTTTCTGTTTTAATTGCTCCAACTGCTGAAATTCTTCAAATTCAAGCAAATCTGCTTCTAAAATTTCTGTATTCGAATCCGAAACCGGTTGTCCCGGAATTGTTATTCTTTGTGCACAGTAAAAAACCTTCAGAACTTCTTTGTAGGATTGTTGACAATTCTCGATTTTTTCCAGCATATTCAGGCACTGCCGTGCTGAATCATTTAATCCTTCCGATATAGCTTTTATCTGATACCCAATCTGTTTCTCTATAAAATCTGACAAAATTGCTCCCCCTCCAATCATACCTAAATCCACTATCCGTCATCTGTTTCCATTATTTTCCTGTTCGGCTTTACTGACAAAAAATGCCCTGAATCTCAGGAAAAATATTCTATACTTTGCAAATATAGTAACATTCATCTTCCTGAGGTTCAAGGCATTGTCCACGATCTGTTCTTTACTTTTTGTAAATTGCTTTTGTACTCATTCCTTTTGATTTAAAGAACTTTTTATATGTTTTGAATTGTTTTGCCGGTACTTTTACTTTGATCTTTTTGTATGTACCCTTAAAAGCTTTTGTGCCGATATTTTTCTTTGTCAGCATACTTGTTCTGATGGTGATGGTTCTGAGATTCTTACAATTATAGAAAGCCTGTTTTCCAATCCTTCTGACATTTCTGCCGATCACTGTTGTTCTCAGCAACTGATTGTTTTTAAAAGCATTTGCTGAAATACCGGTCACTGCATAAATTGTACCATTTATCGAAACAGTATCCGGAATTTTTACAGCTTTGCTCTGAACAATCTGTCTTACAAACTCAACACTGCGTCCATCTGCAAGCACCTTATAAACACCGTTTGACGCTTTATCACCTATCATTTCGCCCGGCGTTACTGTTTGTTTTGGCTGTTCCAACTTTGCTAAAACTTTTCCTTCTTCCAGCAACGTGCCACAGTCCTGACAATAAATATCTCCTGTGTAACCTTCCTGGGTATAAGTCGCTTCCTTTGCAAACTTCGTGATTTTTATTCCGTGACCGGTAGACGGAATCTCCTCAATCTTTGTAGATTCACATATACTGCAAGTGTAAGTTCTGATTCCCTTTTCCGCACAGGTCGTTGCTTTTGTTACGACTCCCTCATCCCAGATATGACCTGTCTTCGGGATCACTGTTCCTGATGAAAGTTTCGTTCCGCAATCTTTACAATAAGTATCCCCGGTGTAACCTTCTTCCAAACAGGTTGCAGATTTCGCACCGCGAAGTTCTGTATTTAAATGTTCACCTGTCGCCGGGATTTCTTCGGTTCTTGTTGTATTGCAGTTTATACAGGTGTAGGTTTTTATTCCAGATTCTGTATCCGTTGCTGGTTTTGTTATTCTTCCAGAATCCCAGATGTGGTCTGTTTTGGCGATTGTTTTGCCTGAAGAAAGTTTTTCTCCGCAGTCTTTACAATAGGTGTCTCCCGTGTAACCTTCCTGGGCACACGTTGCTTCTTTGACATTTCGAAGTTCCGTGTTCTGATGATTTCCTGTTGCTGGGATTTCTTCTGTTTTTGTTGTGTTACAGCTTGTACAAGTGTAAGTTTTGGTTCCTGACTCTGTACATGTTGCGGCTTTCGTTACCTTTCCTGCATCCCAGGTGTGCTCTGTTTTGGCAATTGTTTTTCCAGAAGAAAGTTTTGTTCCGCAATCTTTACAGTAGATGTCTCCAGTGTAACCTTCCTGGGCACACGTTGCTTCTTTTACATTTCGAAGTTCTGTGTTCTGGTGATTTCCTGTTGCTGGGATTTCTTCTGTTTTCGTTGTGTTACAGCTTGTACAAGTGTAGGTTTTGGTTCCTGGCTCCTTGCATGTTGCCGCTTTCGCTATTTTTCCTGCATCCCAGGTATGATCTGTTTTAGCAATTGTTTTTCCTGAAGAAAGTTTCGTTCCGCAGTCTTTACAGTAGGTGTCTCCGGTATAGCCTTCCTCTGTACACGTTGCTTCTTTGACATTTCGAAGTTCCGTGTTCTGGTGGTTTCCTGTTGCTGGAATTTCTTCTGTTTTTGTTGTGTTACAGCTTGTACAAGTGTAGGTTTTGGTTCCTGACTCTGTACAAGTTGCGGCTTTCGTTATCTTTCCAGAATCCCAGGTGTGCTCTGTTTTGGCAATTGTCTTTCCAGATGAAAGTTTCGTTCCGCAGTCTTTGCAGTAGGTGTCTCCTGTGTAGCCTTCTTCTGTGCAGGAAGGTTTATTACTATTTTTGACTTCAACATTCATATGCTCACATTTTTTCGTCCAATGAGCATATAATGTTTGATCATTCGTTAACATAATAATATCATCTTCCTCAACTTTTTCTCCATCTTCTTTTTCTGTATACCAACCATCAAAAATATATCCAGAACGGCTTGGATTTGGAAGCACTCCATAGTGTTCCATATTTATAACATTTCGTGGTTCGCATTCGTTTCCACCACAGCTATCAAAATAAATTGTTGGTTGAGTAATAGTAACTGTTTTTGTTCCTAAAAAAGTAACATCCTTTCCTCCACCAATATTCATTGCTGATGCTTCTATCGTATATGTTCCACTCAATGAAGTAATAAACTTTTCTGAGAAACCATGGTTATTTCCTACCGAATATGCATTATTTACATCTGGTCTTTCCAAATTAGCTAATGTGATACCAATTAACGTAGCTTTTCCAGCAGAGTCCTTTGCATAACAATGAATATAAACACTTTCATTTTTATTACTTCGATCAAATGCCCACCCCCTTATAGAAATACAGCCAACCCCACCTGTAGCTGTTTCAAAATTTCCTTCTGCATTATATGTATCAAAATCATTTAATGCTATAGCCTGTGTGCTTCCATCATTTCCATAAATATATATATGACAAAAATAATGTTGACTTACAAAACTACTATATTCAATATCTTTAAAATAATCTCCAGCACCATTATAATTTGCATCGTACCACTTTAGATCTCTCTGATCAGACGTTGACCATACTGCAAATCTTACACTTTTTATTGACGTTGGATTTGATATGGCAACTACCGGTCTAAACGTTGTGTCTGTCGCATTTCCCCAATATACACCCCTTATACTGGGTTTAGAGTAATCATAATTATCTAATCTTTCCATTTCAACCGATTGCACGCTTCCATTATATCCATATACATACACATGACATATATATAACTTATTTGCAAAGTCAACAAAATCAATATCTTTGAAATATCCACCTATTCCATTATAATTCGCATCATACCACTTTAAATCACTCTGATCCCCTGTCGTCCATACTGCAAACCTTACCTTTTCAACTGTTTCTGGATTATTAATTATAACTACTGGTCTAAATGTTATATCAGTCATATTTCCCCAGTATGTGCCCACTATTGTAGGATTATTCATTGTTGTTGTCGACTTAAAATTAGGTCTTATCACTCCCCAAAATTTATTATAATTATGCGTTACTCTTTTACATGCACTTCCTCTAGGCCAATTTTGATCCATGGATACAAATGAATGTACATCCGCCGATAAAATAATTGCAACATGTCCATACGCACTTAACTCAGTCCCCCAAACTGCAATATCTCCCGGCTCCGGTACAAAATCTGCCGTATTTTTTATTCTTATCCATCCATCTGGTAACGCATTGCTTACATAATCACATCCATTACCTTTAACATATTTTGATTGTCCTAAATATTTATAATAGTATGCAATTAAATCTACACATTGTGCACCATACGCTCCATCATAATCAAGAAATTTTCCTTCTTGTGCATAAACCCATTTTAATGCATCATCTCTTGTACCGGCATCTGCTGCCAGTACATGATGAGAAGCCATTAAAGTCATTACTAGAATCATTAAAGCCAATATTGTTACTTTCAACTTCCTTTTTTGTACCATTTTCCTTCTCCTCCGTTTCATAATTCAGACGTTAAGAAACATATATGATACAATCAAATGTAGGAGAAAAAGCACAAGAAAAGCATGAAAAACAGTATTTTTACTGTAATTTCATGCCACTACTCAGATGTACCGAAACGTCTACCTTTCGACACAGTTTTATCTACTATTTTCTTATATCTCCTGTAAAATGTCGTATGACTGACTCCCAACACTTCTGCTGCCTGCCGTGTAGATAATTCTCCCTGTTCACACCTCCTGCAAATTTCTTCAAATTCTTCCGGCATTTCTTTTTCCGGTCTGCCAAATTTTTTACCCCTACGTTTCGCTACTTCGATCCCTTCCATCTGTCTTTGAGAAATAAATTCTCTTTCTGTCTGGGCAACATAGGCAAAGATTTGCAATACCAAATCTGAAATCAGTGTTCCGGTCAAGTTACCCGACTTTTTTCTTGTATCAAGCAATTCCATATCCAACACCAAAATATCTGCTTTGATTTCTTTTGTTATGTACTGCCACTGGATCAGAATATCATTATAATTTCTCCCCAGGCGATCAATGCTTTTGACAATCATCAAATCTCCGGCTTTTAGCTTTTTCAGCAATTTCTGATACGCCGGACGCTCAAAATCTTTCCCCGACTGATAATCACAATAAATATTTTTCTTTGGAATATGATAAGGCTCCAAAGCAAAGATTTGCCGCTCTACATTCTGCTCCTTTGTAGATACTCGAATATATGCATATTGTTCCATTGCTTTCCTCCTGTATTATCTTTTTTCATAATACAATATACGTAAAACAGCAATAAATAAACTTGCCACACTGGCAGGATTAAAACAATCCACCATTGACAATATTCTTCGTGGCACCAGCAAAAATCCTAAGGTACACACCCTCCATAAAATTGCAAATGTATTTGGAATGACATTGAGTGAATTTCTTGATTTTCCAGAGCTGAATGATTATTCTATTGAAGATGAGTAAGACTATAAACAATTATAAACTACATAAAATAGGGAGACTGATGTCTCCCTGTGATATACTATTTAATGAGTGCTATTTAGTTATTATTATTTAATTAATGTTATTTAGTTATTATTATTTTAATTATTATTTTCTCTCAATTTTTACTATATTATATATTTGTTATTCATCTTTGTCAATTGAATTTTGAATTAAATTTTCATCTGGTTGCACATCTACTTCATCCATTATTCTTGCCCATTCTTCATCTGGTTTTACAATTAGTCTAGAGTTCATATATGCCCATTCTACAGGTAACACAGTAACACCTTCATAATATTCATTGGCATCACTTTTTATTTTATTCATGACTAATGCTAATTTAACTGGTGCACCTGGGAAATATAATGGAGCTAAAAGCTGAATTTTATTTTCACCAGTGTCTGTATTATGATAGTAAAATGGGAGTGCTAATTTGAAATTTCTTTTCAGTTTTTTCTCTAAAGTTCCCTTTGCAGCATCAAGCAATACATTGATAAGTCGTTTGTCTGTATAGCCCGCTTCGATAAATCTTTCAATATTATCATCTATTATATGTTCTTTTTTCAAGGTTAATTCTAAAGAGCTATCATATATTAAATCCTTGACATTATCAAAGTAACTTGCCAACTGAGGAATTTGGGAGAAATGCATTGTAAACTGTTTATCCGTTTCTTTAAAAAAACCTACCAAATACCAAGGCAGTCCATCTTTTTTACTACTTTTTTTAAACAAGGCAATAATTTCTTGATCATATATTGTTAATAATCCGGTATTCATGCAACGATATTCTTTGTCCTCTGATGTTATAATTTTGTTTTCTTCACTAAGCCTATTATAAGTAAAAAAGAAATAATTTCGCAAAATGCGGTATGGATCTGTTTCTCGTATTTTTTTATATGTCCATATTTCGGGTTGTGCCATTTTTGCTAATAATTCAAATTTTTTATTTTGCATTTCCCTTGTTCCTAAAAAAACTTCATTTTTTATATTCCCCATATTTTACTTTCCTTTCATTTATAGTAATATATATAATATTATATCATTCAATCATCCATAAGCCTCTGGAAGTTAAATTCCCTTTTCACGTAAAACTAAAAAATGCCCTGAACACCAGAAAAGTACTGTCTTAAAATAAAATGTACTCCTATTACCTTCCCTTGGTTCAAGACATCTTCGATACAATTTATTTTGTGATTACCATAACAGTAGGCGGTTAATTTTTCTGCAGAGGCATACAAAGTACTAATGGCACTCGTTTTGCAACAACCGAAGTAAAATGAAGAATTGTATCCCTCTGATTATATAAGAATCTATCGAAAAATATTAAACCATGAGTATTATGGACTTCATCACAGCCGTGAGCTTCGGCTTAATCTGCTTTCGTATCGGATATACATTCGGCAAAGATAATAATAAATCACAAAATAACCGCTCTACTGTTAGGTTCTCATTGAGTGGAAAACACACTCTCTTTTCACTTTCTCAGTTAGAGGTCGAGATATACCTGTTGTTAAGTCTTAATGACTTATATATAGTATATACTAATTTGACATAATTTGCAACTACATTTTATATAATTTAAGTTTTTCAATATTCAAATTGTGATATTTATTCGTCAATCAAAATCTAAAACAAAAAGTGTGACACTGTTGATCTTTTTCATATCAGTCAATCAAATTTGCTATTTTATTTCTTTCATCAACTTCGACTCTTTTTCTGATTGAAACATGACAACATTCTCAAAACCACAAATGCCACAATACTGATCCCAATGAAAAACATCAATGCCAGATGGACCATCTGTTTTTCTGTTGCTCCCATTCTTCTCAGACAAATGCTGTAAATCACTGCGAAGATTCCTGCACAGATCACGCTGGTAAGGCAGTCTCTCCAGATTGTCTCCCGCTTGGATAATCCTTTCTCCCAGATCCCATTATGTACCATGATAACGGCATACACAATGCCGCCCACCAGGGCACTGACCGTCTCACCCAATACCAATCGAATATCAACGGCTGCCAAAAGCTGTACGATGATCGCTGCCACACAGATCATAAACATAGAAGCAAATGCAACGTTTCCTGCTTTTAATGCTTTTTGTTTGACCCATTCTTCATAGTCTGCTACCTTGTCCAGAGTTTCTCTCATTTCCTGATTCATAGGCTGGCTCCTTTCTCCATCCAGGAGCTCCTTCAGATCCATGTCGTAGTAATCTGCCAGTTCGACCAGAATACTGAGGTCCGGCATATTTGAGCCCGTCTCCCATCTGGAAACGGTTCTTGAGGATACACCAAATTTTTCGGCAAGCTGCTCTTGTGTAAGATTTTTTTCTTTGCGACACTGCTTCAAAAAAGCTCCAATTTTCTTTGTGTCCATGTTTGTACCTCTCTTTCACCTGTAGCTTACCATTTCTTTTCCGTAATTCCCACGACATAAAGCGAGAAATGCCCGATTTCAGGCAGACATTCTATGTCCGGTGCCATTTTTCTTTTAAAATAAGCAGAAATCACATCTTTATCATTTGCTTTTTAACAGGCTCTGTATTCCCTTTATTCCTGCTGTGAAAACAAACATTGCAACATTCACAAAAAAAGAATCTCCTCTCGCAAATACTATACATCCATTCTTCATTCATATACAACCAGTTTAAAAAATTAAACTTATGCCCTAAAATTTCATTTTAGGATATCCAGATAATCTTGCAGAGATTTCGCTTTTAGCTTTTCGTTTCATGTATTTTTATAAGAAATTTGTTTCTCCGAAATTCTGCTCACGGTTGTTGTTCTTTTTGACCCCAACACGCACAAACTCCCCCCTGTACTTCATCTCTGCTTTTTTTATACTGTTTTTGATTCCTTTTTTCAGATCTTATCCTCCTTGTTCTTAGAGTATATGAAGTTTTGGCTTTATCCTGTAGTTTTCGAATATCTGTATAAATAGAAAAAGCCCTTTGAGAAAAGGATTTTTCCTCTCTCAAAGGGCAAGTTGATAACTGGAAGTTATCTATTTCTCCTCTTCGTTAAGACCTAGTTCATTACATATTACTTG
>ERZ826051.1019-NODE-1019-length-27910-cov-4.739329_pt1 | contig 27910 bp, 45 predicted proteins | sample MGYA00519928_ERZ826051 | MGnify/ENA primary metagenome ERZ826051 (study PRJEB31778, sample SAMEA3449219) | human gut metagenome | biome: human gut; feature: human-associated habitat; material: faeces | place: United Kingdom | collected 2010/2012 ...
GCCTTCCCCTGTGGTTCCCCGGGCACGGTGAATATCACTTTCATCCCGCACCTCCGTCAGAATATCAAGGCTTCAAATGGCTGACACTCCTGCACCGTTACGCTTCTTCCGATTACCTGAGCAAGCGGGAAATACCCACTGCAGCCTTTTATAATCGCCTTCGCCGCTTCATCTTCTACGTAAAAGTTTTCCGTTGTGCAAATGGCTTCTTTCTGCCCATAAATTGTGTTCACAAAAACACGGTCTCCCGTATCCAGTGATACACTCATGCTGACTTCAAACAAATACTGCTTGTTGTTCCCTTCGTGCTTGCAAAATACTAAGTTCATCATTTCTTATCCCTCCATCAAAACTGTAAGTCATCATCGTTATCCGGGATTACCTCAAAATCATCCGCCGGCGGCGCGCAGTGCGGCACGCGATCGCTGTAATCCACCGTAGGCGCAACAGGCGCAGTGCCACCGTTCTTGAATTCTGCGAAAAACACATGCTCTGCCACCACTTCATAGGCCGTGCGCTTGTTTCCGTCCCGGTCGGTGTATGACCGGGTTTGCAGCGATCCGGTCAGCGCGATCCGCTGCCCCTTGCGGAAATACTTACACAAAAATTCGGCCGTATGTCGCCAAGCCTGCGCCGGGATAAAATCGGCCTGTTTCTCCTGCCCTTTCGGCGTGTACGAACGATCAACCGCGACGGTGAAGTTGGTTACAGAAATTCCGTTCTGGGTTGTGCGAAGCTCCGGGTCGGCCGTCAGTCGGCCAAGCAAACAAACACTATTCATCTATTGTCTCCTTTCGATATACAGGTATATAGCTTTCTAACCGTTGTTCGTAGTCGTCCAGATGCAGAGATGATGATCCGGAAGGTATGGCGCTTCTATACGCCTTCTTTGCAAACTTCCCGGCCGCCTCGTCCTCGGCCAGCCATTGCGCTGCACACAGCACAGCCTGTGCACCGGTCTTGCGGTATCGCTGCGCTTTGGCTATGTAGGTGTCAACCAACGCCTGCCCGTATCTCTTCACAAGCTCGTCCTGTTTGGGCGATGGCGGCGGCGCCGGAGGCGGCTCCTCTCCTCTGCTTTCCTTTTCTTTACTTTTCTTTCCTTTACTTTGTGGGTTATTCGGCTGATTTACCCCGTTATTCGGATGATTTACTGCGTTAATCGGACGATTTATAAATTTGTCAAGAATAATGCTTTTGGACGACAGCTCTCGCATTTTTTCCTCGGTCAAGAGCCATATTCCAAAATCAACATCAATCGCCTTACGGTCTACAGTAGCACTATAGAATGTCTCCTGTACCCGTTTGGAGGTCAGTATTTTGGCTCTGAAATGGTCGCCGCTGAATAGTTCACACGCCACCAGCTCCTCAATGATCTCCGCGATTTCTTCACTTGATACCTGATATTTCCCGAACAGATACTGCTGTATCTCCCAAATCACATCATCCGGTTCCGAATAGTCCAAGTAATATCCCTTATCCCCGTATATCAAGTCCAGTATGGCGTCGTAAATTACGTTTACGACATAACCGTGTTTCATGCGGGGTTTACGGAATTTCCTGTTTTTCATCATTCCGATTTCCCGGGGGTAATAATTCAGCCCTTGTTTGTATGGGGCCGGCAATCTTAGCACCCGCCTTTTCTCGTAATTTCCGGTACATGCACCAGTCGATGGAAAACTCGTACCGGTGGTATTTGCATTTGACGCAGTGCGCCATGTGTACGGGCACGCCGTATGCCTTGCAATGCACCCAGTGCTCCGGCAGTCCCGACGTGCCCAGCTTCTCACAGATCGGGCAGCTTGCGATAAGTCAACGCCTCCTCGCTCCAGTCCGTGTATTTGCTGCGCAGATATTCCCGCAGCTCCCGGCGTATATACGGCCGTTCCGGGCTGTTGTCATACCGGTCGTGACAGGCCGCGCAAAGCGTTATGATGTTCGGCGGGATGCCAAGCCCTCCGTGTGACCGGGCGATGTAGTGCGCATTCGGTGCAGCAAACGGAGATCCGCACAGCACACAGGCTCGTCCATCGCGTTCCCATACCTCACGTTTAACATCTTGCGGTATGTCCAACGCCTTCGTGCGTTTATGCATCCCATTCCCCCTTCATCCGCGCCAGTTCCTCCGGCGTCGCTGTCTCTATACCAAGGTCTTGTGCCTCGCCTGCAATGCCATCGATCAGCCGGGACATCTGCGCGGTATCGTACTGGGACGACCCGAAATATGCCTGAATCTGCCGGCCGGTCTTTCCGTTGACCGTGATCTCGCCAAGATCGCGGCATAACCGGTATTCCCGCATCAGCATGTCCACCGCCGTCGGCTTGACGATCAGGTGGGTAAACACCCCGTACCGCTCCAGCATATCCAGATATATGTCATCCTTTGATCGGCCGACGGCTGCGGCGATTTTCTCCATCAGCACCCATGCGTAGGCGTTCGCGTCCAGTGACCGTTTCTGCCTTTTCCGCTTCATACAGACGGTATATACCGCATCTTTCATCCCAGCGACAAACGCCCGTGCGGCTTGTGCTGCGGTTACCCGCAGACACAGCCAGCACCCGGCATCGTCCTGCATCCACCTGGCGCGGTCAAATTCAAGCTCCATTTCGCTGCGCATCAGCTTCCTTCATGCAGGCGGGACACAGCGCATGTCCATAACGGTAACGTGCATATTCCGCAATCTGATCCGCCAGCCACATCTCGCCGTTTTTCTTTTTGGTGTTGGTGATTTTCTTCCCGCAGGATTCGCACAAAATATCCGGCTCGGGTGTACCCTCGGGCAAGTCTTCCCCGGCGTATATGTACAACCCCAAACCATGCCGAGCAACCGCCTTTGTCAGGCTGCGCTGGATTGCCTTGTTAACATCTGTGCTGGTTACTTTATCCGCTGGTATTGACGCATTCCGGTAGTCCATTACCGGCAGGTACTCGATGTGCTCCACTTCCCCTACTGTAACACCGGTTTTGACCCAGCAGGTATGCCCATCGGTGTGGTAAAACATTCCCTGCGCGTCCTCATATATCGTGTATACCGCGTAAGGATGCCGCTTTTTCAGCTCACCCCACGCCCATGCCCAGGACAGGTAAGACAGCCCGTTTTTCTTCTCGATCTTACCGGATACGTCTACCTGATTCAGCTCGGTAAAATAATTGTCCATCACTTTTCCGCCTCCAGCTTATCTTCGTAGCATCCCGCAAGCATCTTGATGTTGGTCAGAAGATCATACACACGCTTGACATGCTCCGGCGACTGGTCATCCGGTTCAGCAAAATAATCAAGCGCCGATTTTGCTGCAACCCCGATAGACCGGCAAACATCCATCGATTCAGCCAGCATCTTCTCTTTGTCCACAGCTTCCGTACACCTCTCTTTCGCAGTCAGCGCATATCAGCGCCTCAAAATCAAACATCCGCAAGTCCGGCGTTTCACGCCCGCACACCTCGCACACGTTATCTACCGCCTGCGGCCAGTCCCAGCTATCTACCGGCTCCATACGGCTGTCACCTACAAGCAGGTCACAAAAGATTGACATTTTCCCCGCCTCCTGCTATATTGTAGGTAGAGTGTTTTTCTCTGTCTTGCGTCGTCTGTGTTGCCGCACAGTCGGCGCTTTTCTTTTTGAGCCTCTGCCGGATATCTTCCGGCCGCAGACGCTTCGCCCGCGGCTTCGGTTCCGGCTGTAACTCCTCGATCAGCAGCCCTATGACGCACGCGAGCAGACCCACGCTGCCGAAGATCACCGACGGCCACGATGTGATCCAGTCCATTAGCTTGTCCTTCCTTTCCGGGCTTGTCCCTGTTTTGCGCCCGCCTAAGCGGGCCGTGTTAATCGGCGTATCTGACCAGCCCCTGCGCCTCCATGATCTTTATCGCCTTGGAAATCTGTTCAGGGTCGCGCTTGTAGGACAAGGCAAAAGACCTTTCCAGCCGTTTGCTCGCATCTTTTCTCCAGTCTGCTTTTTCCTGTTCAGTCAGCTCTTCAAACGGGATCACCTTGTCATCTTTTAGCAGGAATCCCCTGCACGTCAGATCGTTTTTCCTCGGCATTATCGATCGCCTCCTTTCCGTAATGTATATGCTGGAATCGGATTGTCCTACGCCTCACCTCCCCGCCCGCTCAAGCGGGCTTTTTCATGCCCTTGTTCTCGCTAGCGTAGCTACCAGAAAATCGTCCTCATACTTCAAGTTGATCACGTGCCATTTACCAGTGACCAGTAGGTTATTGACAGCTTCCTCGCCTATTACCGTGCGCAATTCACGGATGCTTTCATAGTTCATTTCATCACGCTCCTTTCTGCTGGTCGTCTGGTATCTGCAAGACTTCGCGGATGGCGGCTTTCAGTCTCTGGCTGTCAAGCTGCCCGGTCAACAGCTTATACATGGTAGAGCTGTCCACGTACATTCCTGTTTTCTCACGGCACGCCCTGATAAGCCATTCTTGCGGCTGACCGATTTCAAGTAGCCTTGTTTTTACAGTAAGTCCGAAAGCCGTTGGCGTTCGCTTCAACATGCTATCCCCCCTTTGAAAAATAGGTATTGACAATTACGTATTTATGTAATATTATGAGCTTGTCAGGAAACATAATAACGTAAACACGTCCTTGCTGTATCTATATGATACTACGTGAAAACGTTATTGTCAACGTAAAAACGTAATATTATATCGTTTCTACGTTATACCCAAAAAGGGGAGTATCTGTATGGGCGGTTTATATGAAAACATAGCCGGATTGTGCACCGACAGAGGAATCACAGCCTATAAGTTATGCACAGATCTCGGTATGAGAAACAGTGTCATATCCGACTTGAAAACGGGTAGAAAAAAAGGGCTGAATGCTGAGACCCTTTCTAAAATCGCCGACTACTTCGGCGTGTCCGTGGACTACCTCCTCGGCAATGAGACAAAAGAAAAAACGCCCGCCGAGACGGACGTTACTTTTGACGACTTTACTTATGCGATGTACGGTGAATCACAGGATTTAACCGAAGAAGATAAAAATATACTGCTTGACATGGCACGTATGCTCAAGAAACGCCAGCAGGAAAGGAAGCAGGGAAAATGAGCGCGGATAAGCTGACTTGTCTGTATGCGGAAATGCAGGAAAAGGGTATTACGATAGAGGATTATCCGCAGCAGCGCACCAAAGGCACCACGCTACACAATGCGGATGGATACGGCGTTTTTATCAATACCCAAGCAATGGAGACAACCGCCGAAGAAATCACCGTGCTGGCTCATGAATATGGACATTGCGAGACAGGGACCACCCATGCAGTGTGCAGTTCGGTCGACCTCGTTGAAAAGCACGAGAATAAAGCCGATAAATGGGCGGCTCGCCGTCTCATACCTTTGGAAGAATACGAAGAAGCCATTGCAAAAGGATACACGGAGGTATGGCAGCTTGCTGAATACTTCGATGTAACGGAAGACTTCATCCGGCGAACGGATTATCTGTATCGCTGTGAAGGCTGGCAGGGTAATGACATTGCGGATAATGATAAGCCTGATTTACCTGCCACAGATAAGAATTCGGAAACTGTACAATCCGTTGTCACGCCATCCCGGAAAAACGAACCAATAAAAGAACCACCAGCCCCCTATCCCCCTAAAGCTCCGCAAAAGGTCGAAATTGCCACTTTGGGGCAGTTAATGCGGTTTATGGTGAGCTGTGATAACAAACGGCAAAACGCACGCTCGCAGGCAAAGAAACGAGTGTCTATTGACATTTGCGGTGAAAGATAAAAATAGCCGCCTTGAACCGGATGACCATTTTCTTGGCGTCAGGAAAATGGTATTTCCAAAGTGGAAACAGTTAACAGTTCGATAAATTCTAATGGTTGGACGCCGGTTTAAACAGGTCGATTTCGACCACGTTAAAAAAATAGCCGCCCAGAGCTGGTACCTCTGAGCGACTGCGCGAAAGAAAATTGCACTTCAGCAAGTAACTCTCACAATTCTATTATACTCGTTTGGAACATTGTGTCAACGAGGGAATTGTATGGAGAGGAAAATATGGATTTCATCGCGATGGATTTTGAGACTGCAAACACCAGCGGATACCCATGCGCGTTGGGAGTGGCTGTGGCACGCAATAATAAGATTGTAATGTCTGATTTCTGGTTGATTAACCCACAGGCCCCTTTTTCCGATTCCTGCGTTGCGGTTCATAATATATTGCCTTCGGATGTAATGGATGCTCCCGTCTTTGCGGACGTTTGGGAAAAAGCCCGGAAACTTTTTGACGGGCTGCCCATTGTTGCGCATAACGCCAGCTTCGATGTCAACGTGTTAAGAAAAGCATTAAGTAGGGCTGGCTTGCCGATTCCGGATGCAAAATACTACTGCACACTAACCCTCGCAAGGAAATTATGCAGGGAACAATCGAAATTTACATTAGATAATCTATGCAGCGTTTACGGAATTTGCTTAAACAACCATCATAACTGTGAGGATGATGCAATCGCCTGTGCTAACCTGATGATTAAATTAGCAACCGATTTTCCGGATGATATCTTACCTAATGGAAACCTGAAAGATATTCCAGAGCAGTACAATTCCGTTTCTAAAATTGTTTTCGGCATACAAAAAAACGATAATGAACCAGCCTATGCTCAAGGAAATGCCGCTTTTGATGATGTAAAAGAGCCTATTTTGTTTGAAGGGAAAAATTTTGTTATTACCGGGGAGTTTCATCATTTTACTCGCAGGCAATTATGCGATTATATAACGTCAAGAGGAGGAACTGTAAAATCAACTGTAAGTAAGAAAACCAACTATCTTCTTGTTGGAGTTGAAAATTTGAATCGCATCGCCGATTCTGTTGGATGTAAAAGCACAAAAATTTTACAGGCTGAAAAACTGGAGGCGTCAGGGATAGACATTATCATTATGAATGAAAAGCAATTTTTGACGTTGGAAGGGTTGATCTGATGGGAAAAACTAATACTTTCTCCATAGATGAAATCAAGCTAATCAGTCTTATTAAAGAGGCGTTTTTGGATTATAAAATACCGACGGATAAAATTGAGTTCAAGAAACTGACTAACGGTTTTGTTTCTATCTATATGGATGGGTCTTTATTTTTCAAATTTATCATTTTATTAGATGGTTCATATTTGCTAATCAAAGATAAACATACGGCCGCGTTTCCTGATAGTGTATTTCAAAAGAGAAAGATATCTGCTGACGGAATGAACACAAGAGTATTTATAGAGGATACATGTATACCATTTATTAAGCAATCCATTGAAAAAATTATTGATAAAACCACTATTGGAAATGTGTTTGATTGCTGTTCTCTGTATAACGAATGCAGCGACGCCAAAATTTGTGTTCAGCCAGACAAGATGCGGGCCCTTGGATGCAGTTATCGATTAAAATTAAATGACAGTATTATCTTTTTCGGAAAGAATAGAAATATCGATTAAAAACCCCCGCCCGGAACAGCTGCTCCGGGCGGGTCAAAAAGGTAAGGATCAGAGATGCAATTCGTTTTTTAGGGCGTTTTGCAACACGGCGGAAAAGTTTATGCCGCTGCGTTCTGCCATAGTATTGAGCCATGCGGGAATGGTCAGCGTCTTTTTTACGGCTTTGCTGTCATTTAGTCGGCGGTATTCCAGCGTGTCACAATCAACTAAAGACACTGTGTCGCGCGCACCGATGGGTATAGACTGCACAGACGACGGTGTGGGTATAGCTTCCCCGGCTTCTTCCATGTCGTACAGCCGGAGACAAAGCACATCGTGCGCAGCGTCAAAAGCGTCCTGTAGATCATCGCCACAGGTATAGCACTGCGGCACATCAGGAAAGTTTACGGAATACTGGCCGTTATCCTCTTGCGTAAATACGGCTGGAAACAAATATTTCGCCATTATATATACTCCTCCCTTTTTATGCGGAGTAGTAGCGGGCTTTATTCAAGCCCGCTGTCCTCCTTGATGGATTTTAGTGTGCCCGTCGCGATTTCTTGGCCATCGTGTCGGCTGACCGGAAATTGTTTTCCGGTGATCGGGCTGTACCACATTTCATGCCGTTTGCCTTCGTGGTGTTTATAGCATCCGATCTTTTTCAGCTTTCGTTTTAGCTCGCCTGCATTCATCTCCTCACCTCTTGATTATATTATAGCACGTGTTCGCACGTGCGTCAATGCTTTTTTGAAAAATAACACGTATTTATACGCAAAAAAATCGCCCCATCCTGCGCCAACAGGATGAGGCGGCGTTGACAAAAGTATATAGTGAGGTTAGTCATTCCCGCGGGGAATGTGGATTTAAATCTGCGTTTACGCCAAGATAATCGATCAGCGCATTCTGAAACAGCTTAGAGCAGTTCACACCGTCTCGATCGGCCATCGCGGAAAGCCACGCCGGTAGGGAGAGCGTCTTTTTGACAAAGCGGCTGTTTACCCGCTCGCGCACCGGCGGCATAAACACATCCACCATGACGGCCACCGTTCCGTCTTTGGTCTTGATGTTGTTGATCGGCGTCGGCTCCGGGATTTCCTCCTTGTCCTGCTCCATTCCCCACAGATGCAGGCCGAGCGCCTCTTTCGCGTTGTCGATGGCTTCCTCCGTCGTCTGCGCACACGGCAGGCATCCGGGGAGATCGGGAAACTCGATAGAAATCCCGTCATCCGCATAAGACAGCAGCGCCACATAGGCATATCGGTTTTTCATGGCAAATCCTCCTTGATCAATGATAAAGGGTAAGGGGGCGGGAGCTACTCGAATTTCACTCCCGCTTGTTTCCCGATGCTTTTCAGCGTCCCGGTCGGTATGTCTTTTACCGGATGCGTAAGCGTGACCCGGCCTTTTTTGAATGGATGCTTAAATTGATGATGATCACCGTCGCACCCAACCTCGTACCATCCATCCGCCAAAAGTACCTTGAGAACTTCCCTTGATGAATAGCTTTTCATTAAGTGTCCCCCTTACACTTGATATTATAGCACGTAATTTATTACGTGTCAATAGTTTTTGGTAAATAATTTATTATGTATTGCAGAAAGAGTGATAGCGCCGTGAAATTTGCTGCCGCTTACATCCGCGTGTCAGATGACCGCCAAGACGAGTACAGCCCGGACAGCCAGCTGAAACTGGTGCGCGAGTATGCCAAACGCAACGGGTATATACTGCCGGATGAATATGTGTTTTATGATGACGGCATATCGGCAAAATCCGTGCGCAAGCGCACGTCATTTAATAATATGATAGCTTTGGCCAAAGATAAATCGCATCCGTTTGACGCGATCCTTGTCTGGAAATTCTCCCGTTTTGCCAGAAACCAAGAGGAATCTATTGTTTATAAGTCGCTGCTGAAAAAAGCAGGCGTTCAAGTTCTGAGTGTAAGCGAACCTATATCTGACGACCCATTCGGCAGCCTTATCGAACGCATCATAGAGTGGATGGATGAATATTATCTGATCCGGCTTTCTGGCGAAGTAAAGCGCGGAATGTTAGAAAAAGCTTCACGTGGAGAGGCTATGTGCCATCCTGCTTTCGGCTATGATATTATCAATAAGAAGTATGTGCCGAATGCCGACGCTGAAATTGTGCGATCTATATTTGAAAAATATCGCGACGGCATGCCGATGAAAGCCATTGCCGTATCGCTTTACGAATCGGGGGTAAAAACGTACAGGGGCAATCCCCCGGACAATCGATTCGTCGATTACATTCTTAACAATCCCGTATATATAGGAAAGATTCGTTGGTCAAGTGACGGAAGGCAGGCGTCAAAGCGGAATTTTCACGGGGAAAACGTTATCATCGTTGATGGCATTCATGCGCCTATCATAAGTGATGATCTATGGACTGCTGTGCAGGAAAGGCTAGCTGACACTAAGAAGAAGTATGGAAAGTATCAGCGGAGAGAACAGCCAGTAGACTGGATGCTGAAAGGCCTGTGCCGATGTTCTTCATGCGGGGCAACGTTAGTTTACGTGCAAACCAAGTGCCCATCCATGCAATGCTACCGCTACTCCAGCGGGAGAGGCTGCACTGTGTCGCACGCCCTGTCTATAAATAAAGCAAATAAAGCTGTTATAGCCTACCTAAAAGATGCGTGTGAACGGATGGATTTTAACTTTGCCGCGACCAAAAAGGAGCCGTCATCCCATAAAACCGATTACTCCCGCGCTATCGCAGACTGCGAGCGAAAATTAAAGAAGTGCAAAGACGCCTACCTTGCCGGAGTAGACACTTTGGAAGAGTACGCTGCGCATAAAAAAACACTGAGCGAGCAGATCTCGGACTATAAGCAAAAAGCAGCCGCAGAAGATGCAGCGTCCGCACCCGTCGATCTTTTAGAGTTTAGAGATCGAGTGCTGGCAACGCTTGATATAGTCACATCGCCGGATATGCCTGAATTCGCAAAGAACGAATCATTGCGTACTATAATCGATCATGTTGTATACCAAAAATCAACAAAACAGATCGATATATTTTTTAAATAGAATATTATCACTTTTGTCAGTATGGCGGCCCGGACGGTGAGCTCGGCGCTTCTCTGCGTTATCTCAGCCAGCGTTTTTCCATGCCTTACGCCGAACTTAAAGGCCTGCTGACCGATATAGGCACAGAGGAGCTGGCCCATCTGGAAATGATCTCCGCCATGGTACACCAGCTCACCCGTTCGCTCACCCCCGAAGAAATTAAAAAATCCGGTTTCGACACCTACTTTGTCGACCACACAACCGGCGTATATCCGGTAGCCGCATCCGGCGCCCCGTGGAATGCGGATTATATCGGCGTCAAGGGTGACCTGATTGCGGATCTGCACGAGGATATGGCGGCGGAGCAGAAGGCCCGTACCACATACGACAATCTGCTTCGTCTGATCGATGATCCGGATGTTCTCGAGCCGCTCCGGTTTCTCCGGCAGCGTGAAATCGTCCACTATCAGCGTTTCGGCGAAGGGCTGCGCATCGCCACCGATCGTCTCAACAGCAAGAATTTCTATGCGTTTAACCCCAGCTTTGACAAGAATTGCGTGCTGAAAAACAACAACGGTTCCAACTGCCGCAAACGCTGAAAATAGCTTTCAAAAAATCCGCCGGAAAAGGGAGGTCTCTTCCCCTCTTCGGCGGATTTTTATTCTAAGGACGAAAAAGGCCTCAAAAAGAAAAAATCCCCCCTTGTTCCATATAAATACGTCTGGTATACTGTACACCATAAAGGGGGAATCACGATGCTTCTGTGCGGCGGAACCGTATATTTTTCGGATGGAGTCCGAAAAATCGACCTGTTTATCCGTGCCGGGCGATTTGCCGAACAGCCCGTTCCGAATGATACGGCCTTAGATCTGACCGGCCTTCGGGTGTTTCCCGGATTGATTGATATGCATATCCACGGTTTCCGGGGGCATTACAGCATGGACGAGGATACCGATTCTCTGCGCGATTTCGCTGCGGAGCTTGTCCGTTACGGCGTCACCTCGTTTCTGCCAACCACCACCGCCGCCCCCCCGGCTGTACTGCTGAATACGCTCAGCCGGCTGAAGTCTGTATCCGGTGACAGCAGCGGTGCCGTCATACGCGGCATTTATATGGAAGGGCCTTTTTTATCCCCCGCATACAAGGGCGCGATGCGGGAAGACTGTCTGTGTGTACCGGATACCGCTCTGGCCGAAGCCTTTCAGGAGGCGTCAGGCGGTCTGCTGAAGGTTATGGCGGTCGCACCGGAGCTGGAGGGTGCGCAGGCGCTGATCCGCTGGTGTGTCAGCAAGGGGATACAGCCATCCATTGCCCATACAGCCGCAGACTATGACACGGCATGCACGGCCATGCGCGCCGGTGCCGATCACATCACCCATTTATTCAACGCTATGGCCGACCCCCGCCATCGACAGCCCGGTGTATTCGGCGCAGCGCTGGACAGCGGCAGCAGCGCGGAAATCATTGCCGATGGGCATCATGTACATCCCGCTTTCCTGCGTATGGCCTACCGCCTGCTCGGCCCGGAACGATTGATTCTCATCAGCGACGACACCCCTATCTCCGGGTGCGGAGACGGCTCTTTTCTCATGGACGGCCGAACGAGCATAGTCAAAGACGGTATATGCCGTCTGTCGGATGGTACGATCAACGGTAATGTACAGCCGCTGCTGACCTGTGTACTGCGTGCAGAGCAGTTCGGTATTCCTCTGGCAGACGCTGTCCGCATGGCCTCCGAAACCCCCGCCAAAAAACTCGGGATCTATAAGGAAACCGGCAGCATTGCGCCGGGAAAATCCGCCGATCTGTTTGTATTGGATGAGCAAAACCGTGTGCGGCTGACGATGGTCGGCGGCAACATCGTCTATAATGCCCTGGGATAGGCCGCAGCGATTTTAGAGTGGACTTTTTACAGCCGTTTGTGTATAATAGTGGCACACCACTCAAATGAGAAAGGATTGACCCGATTTGAAAATTCATGTGTATAAGGACGCGCAGACGATCGGTACTGCGGCGGCGGCTCTGTTCGCCGCACAGATTTTGGAAAATCCCGCCTGCGTTCTTGGCCTGGCAACCGGCTCTACGCCGATTCCTACCTACCAGAAGCTTGTGGAACTGCATCGCGCCGGCGTATTGGATTTCTCCCGTGTCACCACCTTTAACCTGGATGAGTATATCGGGCTGACTCATGATCATCCGCAGAGTTATTACTACTTTATGCAGGAAAATCTGTTTTCCCACATAAATATCAATCCGGAGAGCGTCCATGTACCCTGCGGCACCGGCGATCCGGAAGAAAATTGCCGCGCGTACGAGGACAGCATTGCGCAGGCCGGCGGCGTCGATCTTCAGATTCTGGGAATCGGGCGCAATGGCCACATCGCGTTCAATGAACCTGCCGACATCTTTCCGGCCATGACGCATGTCGTCGATCTCACCGAAAGCACTATCGAAGCCAACAAACGGTTTTTCGACAAAGCGGAGGATGTACCGCGCCGCGCGATTTCGATGGGTATCGGTTCCATCATGCGCGCACGGGCCATTCTGCTCATCGCCACCGGTGCCGATAAAGCCGATGCGGTTTATGCCATGGTGCACGGCGAGATTTCTCCGCAGTGTCCGGCGTCCATTCTGCAGCTGCATCCCAATGCGGTAATCCTTTTGGATGAAGCGGCCGCGGCGCGTCTGTAACTGTTTTCGCAGCCCATATAGCAACGCCTGCCATAAACGGCAGGCGTTTTCTTTATCCCGATCCCGCCGATTTGCCGTCGAGATCATCCGTTCCTTTTTAACACCGTTCACCTTCCGTGCGCATATTCTGGATAAGGGAGATTTTCTTTCTCTAAATATGGTTTAACGGAGGTTGACTGCATGAATATTTACAAGTGTTCCGGCCCGACACGCGAGCCGATCACCAATCGCTGTTCGTGCCAGCGCCCGCCATACCCATGCTCATGCCCGTGCCCGTGTCCTTATCCGTGTCCTTGTCCGTGTCCTTATCCGTGTCCTTGTCCCGGACCGATAGGTCCCACCGGGGCGACCGGACCGACGGGTGCCACCGGCGCAACCGGCGCGACCGGCCCAGCGGGAAGCGCCACCATGACCGGTGCAACCGGACCAACCGGAGCAACTGGAGCAACCGGACCGCAGGGAATTCCCGGCGCGACCGGTCCTCAAGGCGTGCAGGGCATGCAGGGCGTTCCCGGACCTGCCGGAGCAGTCGGAGCAACCGGACCGCAGGGGATACAAGGACTGCAGGGCGTTCCCGGCGCAACCGGAACGACTGGTGCTACTGGTCCCACCGGAGCAACTGGCGCCGCTGGCGCAACTGGAACAACTGGTGCTACTGGCCCCACCGGAGCAACTGGCGCCGCCGGCGCAGCCGGGCCGACTGGACCAACTGGTCCCACCGGACCCACCGGAGCAACCGGATCTCAAGGTGTTCAAGGGCTGCAGGGCGTTCCCGGGGCGACGGGTGTAACCGGACCAACAGGAGCCACCGGGGCAACCGGACCACAGGGGCTTATTGGACTTCAGGGTCCGACAGGCGCCACGGGTGCGGCCGGTCCCATCGGCCCCACCGGCCCAACGGGAGCAAACGGTGCTGCGGGGATAACCGGCCCGACGGGAGCCACTGGCGCGGCCGGAACGACTGGTGCAACCGGCCCAACCGGACCGACTGGCGCGACCGGACCTCAAGGCGTTCAAGGCCTGCAGGGCGTTCCTGGTGCAACCGGAATGACTGGTGCTACTGGCCCCGCCGGAGCAACTGGCGCCGCTGGCGTAGCCGGGCCGACTGGACCAACTGGTCCCACTGGAGCAACCGGTGCAACCGGTGCCGTTGGAGCGACTGGTCCCACCGGTGCCGCTGGCCCTGTCGGCGCGACCGGCCCAACAGAGCCGTTTAATTATGCACAACATTCAGATTCGCCTTGTGTTAAGAGGTCAAGACGTTATATAGCCCTACTCTCAATCACGTGAATGACGTTGTGGTTATTCTCAATATAGTCAATAATTCGTTGGTACTCGTCGGCAAAATTGAAGTCAACCGTTATTTCCCCGTTCTCATGTACCCAAACCGTTTTTACAAGTTCAACCATAATTCCACGGTTTAGGCTTTGAATGTTCTTGTGCTTTAGAAACGCTGTAAGAAACGGGTCGTCGGTTTCGATACCATCAGCCATTACTTGTATTTCCTCTTTTAAATAAGAGATGTTTTGTTCAAGCTGCTGGGTTTGTTCTGCAATCTTGCCTTTCAAGCGGCCATATTCCTCTTTGGTGATCTCGCCACTTTTCCAATCAAGGTATAAACTGTCGGAAGCGTCATGATACTGTTTTAGCTGCTTTTCTGCCTGTTTCAACGCATGGGATAATCTTTTGTTTTCCCGGTTGATAACGGGGGCGTTGTTAATCCGTTCGATTTCTTCCGCAAGCCGATCTACAAGAGAAATTTGCACTTGCATAGCTGCCAAAACCGCATTTTCCAATTTATCTTGCCGGATTGCGTGTTTGCTACAAATCCTTTTGTCGGCGTAGCTGCGGCAAGCATAGTAGGTGATACCGCGAGAGGTTTTACGCCGCATGGCTTTTTGACAATCGGCGCAACGGACAAATCCGGACAGTAGATACACTTCCTGCTTGCCGGGTGCTGCCCTCGTGTCGCGCTTATGCAAGGCTTGCGCTTTATCGAAAGTTTCCCGATCAATGATCGCTTCGTGTGTGTTGGGTACAATAAACCATTCATCTTCCGGGACGTTGATCTGTTTGTGTACTTTGTAGCTTATAACACGACTGCGCCCTTGCACCATAACGCCCGTATAAACTTCGTTTTGCAATATTCTTGCAATCGTGCAGGCACTCCACATACCGTCATTTTTGCCGGAATTAGGATTGCTGTATTTCAGCCCCTTTTTCTTTTTGTAGGCTTCGGGGTTAGGCTCCCCCATCTGATTGAGCCTTTGAGCAATTCCCATTTTGCTGTATCCCTCGTCCACGAACCAGTGATAAATGCTTTTGACAACTTCCGCAGCTGCTTCATCTACAATCAAGCTGTTCTTATCGTTTGGGTCTTTCTTATAGCCATACGGGGCGAATGCGCCGATAAACTCGCCACGTTCCCGTTTCATCTTGAAAGTTTTGCGTATTTCTTCGGAAGTGGTTGCGGCAAACTGCTCGTTGAACATTCCCCTAATGGGCACTTCAAGACCGCTTGCGGCATGAGGATTTGTATAAGTATCAATGAATGGTGTGCCTGTGCAAATAAACCTTGCGCCGTTAATCGGTATAAACTCTTCCAAAAACTTCTGTTGGTCGGCAAGATTGCGGAAACCGCGTGCAAGAGATTTGATAATCATACAGTTTACTTCTTTACGAACAATGCAACCCTTAAGCCGCTTGAAGCCTGGACGCTCTGTATCGGTACCTGTCAATCCGTCGTCGGCAAACACATCTACAATCACATAAGTCCCCGGCTCAAAATAGCTGTCTACAAAGTCACGTAGAATTTTTTCCTGATTGATAACACTCTCGCTCTCGTCCTCGTTATCGTCCTCTCTGGATAGACGAATGTATAGCCCGATTTTCCAAAATGGCTCGGTATAACTGCGCGCTGCTTTGTCTTTGCGTATGCGGGGCATGATACCTCCTCTCCCCCTATAATTACAGGATTATTATACCATTTTTGCCCCATAATCACAAGGTTGTACCCGTAGGGTGTAGGGAAAGTCGGTAAGTCATTTGAGACTTAAAAAGTAATCGCATAGTGACTGTTTCAATGTTTTGCCCTCTGAAGCAAAACGTATTCTTACGGGCGTATCACCGCAAAGAAAACAGTATGGATTGATGATCTGCTCAAAGTAGCTTTGCATTTTTTTCGCTGCTGGTAAAGAGCTGTCAATATGGACATTGCGAATATCAACCAAAGTATTATGATCGACCTGTGTAATATCAACGTTTCTCAGCTGTTGAAGTTGTAACCTGTTTATCATCTTATTTCCCTCCCGGTATAGCAGCATACTAAAGAATATGTGCCCCGGCTTGTACAATATGAAGAAATAGGATTTAATCGGACGGTCGTTAGCACAACCTCAAATTCTCTCGCTCATTCAAGTTCGATTTATCATAGCACATCCTCCATTCTAAACGACAGGAAAAAGGAAAACGGGCAACACCGAAGCATCACCCGTAATCCTTACCTATACTACGGGTCAATTTGGCCCGAAGTATAGGAGGGAAACACGCCGTACACGTTTGAACTATCTCAGGACAGAAAAAATCCCAGCGTGTTCATCCCTTGCCCGGTATATATTTAAGAGAGAAAAGTTCCTCTCATATATCGTGAGATTTACGAGCCATTTCGGTCCCCTGTCAGTCTAATTTTCTCAAAAATTTTTTCATCCCCTCCAATCCACGCTGAATTGATTTCCGAACATTGCGCTCGCCTACGCCTTCTTCTTCGGCAATTTCCCGAACGCTTTTTCCCAATAAGTAGTGCGCTTCCACCCGGCGGCCTTGTAGCTCCGGCAATTCATTCAACGCCCGACACAAACGACAATGCCGCTCCATGAGATCGAGTACCGCCTCTGGCGAAAGAATGTGGCACTCGGCCGCCGACGCCTCAATCCCATCATCTGCATTAAGGGAATACTGCGCTTTGTTATAAAACATACGGCGCATATAATTTCGTTCTAGCCGTTCGGCCTCGGTCAAAGCCTCCGCAACTTCGTCCGAAATCTCGATAAAACAATCCTCTATGTACCACGGATAGAAATGCCGCAGATTGATTTCAATCATTTCAACGTCCTCCGTTCATCGTTTTTACATAGGTAATCAGATGAACGGAACGTGGTGGCGAACGGCAACGCGGATACCTACCTTCGGGCCAAGTTGGCCCGAAGGAATACCACCAAAAGAGGGTAAATAATTTCTATAAAGTACATATAAAAAATAACACAATAATGTGATTTGGCATTACCAATAGTAATAAAGCCGCCCAGTGTGGATTCCTATCACACATCGGACGGCCATTCACAAATAATTGCGCTAATGTTTACGGTTGGCATAAACACTTTAGAATTAATTGTCCTCTTGAAGTCCACGTATTCCTAATACACAGCCTATAATAAAAAGGACAAGTCCAATAAACGGAAAAGATAAGATGAGACCACTAGTATTAGGGTCAATTTTCAGAATAGTTAAAGTAGAAAGCAATATTCCGCCTATAATGTATGCACTACCTAATATTACTTTTTTCATTATCTTCAGCTCCATTTCAATAGTAATTAAGTAATTATAAAAAGGAATTTTTGAGACATAAATACGCATCAATAATTCCACCAGATCTAACCTTGTTTTTTAACTGGGGTAATAATCGAGGATTTGTGAATATTCACAAATCCTCGAGCAGTCGTTCTTGAGTTTTAGCTTAATGATACCTCTTGAAAACTTAACTTCTCTAGAAAATCAAACAGTTCTACCGTTGACGTATCCATATATCCGACAGTAATAATATAACGATCAGCATAAAGGAAAGTTAGAAAGCTGCGCTCCATTGCTTCTGAATGACTTAATCCATATTTCACCTCTTTATCGCCTATAACAACATTTCCTATAGTGGCATCTTCTGGTTGTTTAGTTAATTTCTTTCCAAAACGATATCTGCACAAATTTTCCGAGATGTCTTGAAGATTTTCGGCATCGGTTGGGTATACTTGAATAATACAGGTAATCTCCTCGGTGTAGTGGCGATAATATATTCCTGTGGCTTCCTCTTCTGCCTCTGGAACAATAACAATATCAGTGGTGAGTTCACTCTGATTTAAGTAGGGAATCAAGATCATACGTGACGAACTTTTCCACCCATTCAGTTCTGCGTATTTCCCGTTACTTTTATGCACCACATCCGTCTGTTTGAACCAGTCAATTAGTTGATTTTTGCTTTTCAGAAATACGCTCTGTTGTTCTGGAGGCTCAAGCAGGTCATCCTCGGTGTTGTTTTTACTTACTGTAGATTCAAGAGAACCACAAGCTGCTAAGAAAAGAAAAGCTATACAAAGCAGTATCAAAAAAACTTTTTTCATAATATTTCCTCCTCGCAATAATATAATGATTCCGTATTATCTCTATAAAGTTGCGTGCCATCTACATGGTAATTATCAGTCTGATTCGTATTTCTATAACACGCACGATTATACTGCGCGTCTGTATAACTCTGATCTTGATACAATCAGACAGGAACCGGATAAATGGGCGCTTGTCATGTTCGATTATCACAACTAATAGGGAGGTTAAGAATATTATAAGCTCGTTATCAATCAGTATGAAATGGGGATTGATGCCACCGTTTTGGGAAATATCGGACGCGCATATCTCGATGAATCAAGGCGCGAGGACTTTGTTTCTCAAATTGAGCAGTGGGAAGATATCGGCAGACTGACTTCGGAAGAGTATGAAAAACTGAAAGCAGATCCTGCTGTTCCGGACCGTATCGATAGTGCTCTCAGCAAGAATGACTATTACTGGGAGAACTACTGGGAATCTGTTTCAGAAGTTGCTCACGAGATTGTTAATCGCTATATGAAGGACAGGGAGGACAATTGAAATGTTTGTTAAAATGATTTGCTATGGCGGCATAGACTGGCATGACAGTAAGATGATCATTCAACAAATGAAATGGGAAAATCAGTATACTGTAAAAAATTACTGTGAGAAGATCCGGTTATATGATCAGTGGTGTATAGATAGTTTTGGCAGCAAACCGGGGCAGCTCTACCATGCGAACATTCTGGACTATAAGGCATATATGAGGACGGTTAAGAATTACAGCGCAAAGTCTGTTAATAACCATCTGTCTTCTCTGCGAGCCTTCAACGAGTTTCTTATTGCAATCGGTGCTCAGACTGAGATGGTGATACATAGAACGGATTTTATGAAGATCCAAGTCCAGTATGCAAATCCCTGCACAGTTGAAAAAAAGGATGTGGAAGCATTCCGTCAGCGTTTGCTTGAAAGTGGGAACAAGAGGGACTATGCCATTGTCACACTGTATACCTATACCGGTATTCGCAGAAGCGAATGCGTAAGTCTGCGGTTGGATCAAATAGATCTGGTTGCTAAAGAGGTTTATGTCATCGGTAAAGGCGACAAGCAACGGACCGTTTATCTCAACGATAAAACTGTTCATGCCATTCGTGAGTATCTAAAGGTGCGCCGGTCCGAGAGCCCGTATTTGTTCGTCAGCCGTCAAGCGGAGCAGCTCTCTCCGTCAAGGATCAATCAGATATTTAATCAGTATTCTGATGTTATCACGCCGAAGATGCTGCGCCATTATTTCTGCAGCAATGCTTTGGACAGCGGTGAATATAAAATACATGAAGTTGCTAACCAAGCAGGTCACAGCAATGTGCAGACCACTCTGATCTACAGCAACCCTTCTGCAAGAGCCATGAAAGAGAAAGCGAATAAACTGTGAGGCGTCAATGAAAAAGAGAATCGTATCTACCATACTGGTTTTAATTTTTTTGTTTATTGCGTTTTTTGCCGGATATCAAATTTATCGGGAGTATTCCGAATATCACGAAGGCGCTGAGATCTATAGAGAGTTGGAAGAGTATGTAAAACTACCTGAGGGATCCGAACAACAGAACGCGGATGATTCAGAACCATTCGAGTCTGACGGAGAGCCTGATAAGATAATAGACTGGCCCGTTGTTGACTTCAACGCATTAAAGGACATCAACCCGGATTGTGTAGCGTGGATTCAAATTGAAGGAACAGAAATAAATTATCCGGTTGTTCAAGGTGAGGATAATAGCTATTATCTGAAGCATTTGTTTGAAGGCAAGTGGAACAGTTCAGGCAGCATCTTTCTCGATTCCAGAGTTGCTGCAGATTTATCAGAACGGCACAGCATCATTTATGGACACCACATGAAAAACGGAACGATGTTTTCTGATCTGACCGAGTATAAGAAGCAGGAGTATTATGACGCTCATCCGGCAGGCTTCCTCATCACACCAAACGCAAATTACCAGATTGTGTTCTTTGCCGGTTATGTAGCCCGCGCCAACGATGCTGCGTGGAAAACGGAATATGAGTTTGATGAAGCATTCTCTGAATGGCTTTGCGACACGATCGAAAAATCCTGCTTTGACAGTGATATATATCCTACAAACTCAGATCGTATCATTACATTGTCCACCTGCAGTTATGAATTTAAGAATGCGCGGTTTGTTCTTCACGGTGTTCTCCGATAAACAAATATATTACTGTCCTGACGGCGGTTTGATGAGTGTGGTTATCTACTCAAACGGAAAGCGGCATGATTTTAGTCATGCCGCTTTTTCAAAGGTCTTATTGGGACATACCTCAAAAATGTTCTTTCATTGCGTTGTGTCAGTTTTTCAAACAGCCGATAGGAATCACATATACACCGTCATGACGGCGATAGGCGTAGTCTCCGGTTCCCGTTAACACCATAAGGAATGACGGCGCCTTCATTTTTCCGGTGTCGATTTTGTCCTGCATGGCCTTTAAGCTTTCTGCGCCTTCATCAATGAGCTTATCCCCGCCGAGCTTGATTTCGATAAGGCCGTATTTACCGTTTCTCAAATGAATGACGGCATCGCATTCCTGTCCGTCTTTATCGCGGTAGTGATAGACTTCTCCGTTTAAGGCATCCGCAAATACACGCAAATCTCTTACGCAGAGCGTTTCAAAGAGGAAACCGAAGGTTTTGAGATCGTTTACCAAATCGTTGGGTCCGATGCCCAAAGCTGCTGCAGCAATAGACGGGTCGATATAATATCGGGTATCAGACGAGCGAATCGCCGTCTTTGACCGCAGGTTCGGATTCCATGCGGGCATATCTTCTACGACGAAGATTTTGCGGAGAGCGTTGATATAGGAGGATACCGTTTCCTCACTTATAGGAAATTCATCATTTGCCGTAATATCCTGTGCGATTACGGTGTTAGGAACCTGACCGCCCTGGTTTCTTGCGTAGGAACGCATGAGCCGTTTCACTCGTTCCGGATTTTTCTGCACATTGTCTGCTCGGTTAATATCGGAGTGGACAACTGCGTCATAGTAATCCATTGCCTGATCAAGCGCAATCTCATCCCGCATATCAACCGCCTGCGGCCAGCCGCCACGACATACAAGGAATGCCAAACGGTCGATGCCGATATTTGAGTCGCCGTCAATGTCTTCTACACCGTTAAACAGGTCTTTCAGGCTGACTTCTCCGGTTGAATCCCCCGATTCATACAAACTCATTGGTCTCATAGTGAGCCAGGTGAAGCGGCCTGTACCGGAGTGGGTGATTTCTTTGGTATCGGCGGGAACAGCCGAACCGGTCAGTACAAACTGCCCAAGCTCGCCGCGATGGTCAACCTCAAAACGGATGGCATCCCATAGTTTGGGAGCAAGCTGCCATTCATCAATCAATCTCGGTGTCTCGCCCTTCAAAAGTCGCTTAGGGTTAAGCTCCGACATCGTAATGTTTTGTTCTTTCTTTTCCGGATCATCCATATATAGGATACTTGCAGCAAGCTGCTCGGCGGTCGTGGTTTTCCCGCACCACTTAGGACCTTCGATCAGAACAGCACCTTTGCCTTCCAGTTTTCGTTTCAGTATATCATCAGCAATTCTCTTTCTGTATTTCTTCATTCAGAACACCCCGATTCCAGTCTAATTACCTATAGTATACACCGTATTGATGAATTTATCAATACTTTTCCGTCAGTTGGCTTAATATTTTTCCGACACTTGGCGATAAATAAATCGGTTAGTTGGCGAAAAATGATTCCGGCTCATGTCAAAATAGTAAAGCTCCGACAAGTTCTTTTCAAAGACCTTGCAAAAAAGCGAAGTATCTGCTATAATATTTATATTAGTATCAGTGATTGCTTCTAAGCAGTTATAGTTTTTCGGGTTACATAGTGTCTGTAAGATTACTTACAGGCACTTTTTTTATGCTTTCTAACGGGAAGCACAAAGCAGAAACATACAGAGGGGGCTTTCCCTCTGTTTAACAACTTCATCATGGTCGCAAGGCAACAAGAGCACTCAGAGAATGCGTATTTGCATTTTTTGGGTGCTTTTTTTATATATGACTTCTGGGAAACGGATATTGGTTCAGCACAGGAGATTGCAAGTCTTTTGGGTAAGCTTTCTCTTGAACAGAAAAAGAAGGCACTCCTTCAATTTCTGCGTTATAAGTATTCGGACTTTGATCTGGACAAATCCTTTACGGAACAGTTCAGGAGCAATAATCAGAAGCTTTTAGAGGCTTTGAGAAAAAGATAAGAGGAAAGGCGGAAAATAGGATGGCAGAAAACCGTAATCAAAATCAGATTATCCGTAAGGATGCACGCAATTGTTTTGTGGAGAGCCTGAGTGACGCCTTCGAGATCGGGAGGATTCATCTGGCGTTTGCTACATATGACCTCAGCAAACCGGCAGGCCAAAGGCAGACCAATAACATCCATATCTATATTGCCGTGGATGAATTTTTGGAGCTTTGCCGCAAGATTATCTGTGGGGAGCTTCGGTATATGCTGCAGAACAAAAAGAAGAGTGGAGATAAATCCCCGCTGTATCAGTGCCTCGGCGGAACCTCTGCTGAAAAGCTTGCAAAACAGGGCCGCAGCCGTAAGGATGGGATGAGTCTGTCAAGAACGGCTCAGCTTTTATGTGGCAGTAAATCGGATTTCCTTTTTGTTGCAGATAGCGGACCTGGCCAGACAGATGCAAAAGGTTTGATTGTTCCGAGATTTGGAAACAAACCGGAGAATCATGTGGCCGTCAGTATGAGCTATGAGGTTTTCAGCGAGCTGATGTTGCTTACAAAAGCACATTTTGAGGCATGGTTATCCGCATGGTATATGCAAAAGATTCATTCCGGGAAACCAAAACAGAATCAGCAACAGGCAAATTTCCAGTATCAGGAGAACGCTTATGAGCCGGAGTGCGCTTCGGATCCTATGTTCTAAAGTATAATAAAAAGAAGCGATGCAGCCATATAACGGTTGCATCGCTTCTTTTGCTTATTTCAGGTTAATGTCATCGCTGTCCCCGACTAACCATTCCATTGTAACGCCCAGTGCTTTGGCAAGCATCTGGAGTTCGGCATCGCAGACATGCCGCTGGTTCTTTTCAATTCTGGAAATAATCAGTGTTGTCATATCTTCCATACCCATAAACTGAAGCTTTTTTGCCAGTTCATCCTGTGTGATGGGCGGTTTCTGTAAAGCCCGTCCTAACCGTACCCGTTCTGAACATATATTGCCCTTTATAGCAAACATGCTTTTTCCCATGAGTAAAATCCTTTCCAAAATATCTTAAAAAGATATTTTTTATCCATACTCTTGATTTTATACGAAAATGGGATATAATACTGAATATAGTGGATATTTATTATCTTGTTTAGATATAAGTCGAAAATTTTTTGAGAGATATCATATGGTAACATGTTGTTTTGCAGGGCACAGGCAGACACCACACTGCCTTTTCAAAGAAATCATCATAGCTGTTGAAAAGCTGGTGCTGGCTACAGATGAAATTGAATTTCTTAGCGGTGGTATGGGGGATTTTGATAAACTGTGTGAGAAGGCAGTTCAGGAAATAAAAAAAGAATGCCCCAAGAAAAGCATACGCTTGTACCGGGTACTTCCGAGTTGCAAATACATTCCGCACAAAGAAGAATACCAGTATCAGCGAAGTCTTTTTGATGATATATTTGTCTGTGATGCTTCAGATGGTGCTCATTATAAGTCGATGATTGGAAAAAGAAACCGGTGGATGGTGGAACAGTCTGATTTTATGATTGCGTATGTTATGCATGAAAGCGGCGGAGCGTATTCTGCTTTTCAATATGCCGGGAAGCAAAATGTTGAAATTATCCGTGTCGGGATGAACACATAGTGTATAGTCAATATTAAAAAATTTCCCGGACTTGAGAGCATGGCAGAAAAAGGGCACAAAGATGGCAGAGTATTGCCGATGACATGGGAAAAGAAATCTGCTATACTGATATCGTCTACAAGTGGGTCCGGGAGGATCCGCTTGTTTTTTTATGTCTGAATAATTAAAGGAGCGTGATGTAACATGAAATATTGCCCGTATTGTGGTGTCGAATTGATCAATGATTCTGTTTCCTTTTGCGCAGAATGTGGAAAAGAGTTGCCTGCCAAAAAAGCAAAGGAGCAACAGGAGATCCTCCCTCAAAAGCTGCACACTCAAGCTAAAAATAAAAAATCAGCGAAAAGGCAGCCGGCGCCGCTTTCTGATGCTGAACTGCGATCTGAGTATGACGAGGGATATGACGGATATTATGAAGATCTGCCTCCTGTTGACGATGGTAAGGTACATATTGGCGCCGACAAGGAGCTGCTCAAGAAGATCGTCATCATGGGCATCTGCTTATTTGCGGTCATTATTCTTTGTGTCGTGATGATGTATTTGCTTTGATAGGAGTCAGGCGTTGTAAAATCAGTCTGTTATTCGTGTAATGTTAATAAATGAGCTACGAGGTGATAGACATGATTTATTTATCTCAAGGAATTGTACAGAAAGGATCTAACGAGCAGCTTCTTCAAGTGCTGCACTGTGGGCAGATATATGAGCTTACCGAAAATGATGCGGCTATATGGTTAAACGGTCGGTTTTCTTTTGAGACAGCCGAAGAACCCAATGAACTGATTGCTTTGGAGCATTTGAAAAACCGTGGTTTGGTTGAAGCGGAGCAGGAGCACGATGCTTATGCTCAGTATCAAATTGCAACGCGCTGCATCTTTTGCCCTGCTGATAGAAAACCTCATATTCCGCTTGCAACCATTGATTCTTTTCTTTTAATGTGGATGAGAAATGCAGGGCTGCACTTAACGGTGGCGGAACTGATTTATCTTTATGAAAACAATATCCAGCCATGTCCGGAGTTGTGTTATGAGCGTAATCGTCAGAAGCTTGTGGAACGGATCTATACGGTGGATACCATTGCAGATAATATTCTGGAAAATCAAATGGCGCAGATGCCGAGCAGAGACAAGGTTGTAGCTTCGCTTATGCGCCTTCTCAGAAAAAAGCGGGTTCTGGTTTTGTAAGGGGGAAAAATATGTGAAAGAACGATTTAAGCAGTTGCCGGAAGCGATGCAAAAGCAAATAATCGTGCGGTTTGCAGTAGCGGTATTTTTTACACTATTATTTTTTGCGATTTTATTTGGGCTTAGAGATATATATCTGCATCTACCTTGCTTGTTCTTTGCGGGTTTTTTCATTGTTAATGCCATTTCGTTGCTTTATAATAGCATTAAAGGCAACTATATATCTGTGGGCGGAATATGCAAGCAAATCGAAGCGACGCCTATTCGAAAGAGAATTAAGAGCATCACGCTGGAATATGAAGAAGAGAAACCCAAACTTCTGACGGTTTCTATCCGCCAAAGATTAAAACGACTGGCTGTTGGAGATACTGTTATTGTATATATTCCGGAAAAAACAACGGTTTATAGCCGAGACGGCGGATATCTGATTTATGGATACTATGCCATTGAAATAAGAAAAGGAGCATGACCATGACAAGTCCAGATCACGAAAAAATATATGAGCTTTTAGAGCAGATAAATACTCTGATCAAAGAAAACGAAAATGAAGACGGCACTTTCCGGTTTGATCTTATGAGAGCGATTGTCGCTTTGGATTTTACAAAGACGGAGATTGAAAAGAGCATTATCCCCTGATTTCTCTAAATGGATTGACTATTGCAAAAGAGCATGCTATAATATTTATGTTAGTATCAAGATTTCCACAGAGAAATCCCAGTCATCAGAGTTTTCACAGTGTCAATTAGCACTTAGGTGCTGATTGGCACTTTTTTTGTTTTCTTTGGTTTCTACTCGCTAAAGGCGGGATGAAATAAATATATTTTTTTGGCAGGTAATCCCTGCAGAAAGGAGTGCCTTATGTTAAAGGTGTTTGGAACCCAAGTCGTTGTTTCGAGAGGATATGACGGCGCAGCAGCAATCAAATTTTCGGAGAAAGGTGATGCGGTGAGATTCCGGATCGGCAAAAAGGTCTATGATCCTAACGCTGAGGACAACTCTCGTTGGATCAACATGGCGGTTAAGGGCTTTGGCTCAATCTGCGAGCGAATTAAGAAAATGCAGCTCAAGGATGGATCGTTTATCAACTTTGTTGGCCGTCTTGATGAGGATGTATGGGAAGACCAGCAGACGCATGAGAAGAAAAGCGCGATGGTTATCATTCTGGATGACATCGAGTATGCTTCCGGCGGCGGTAAGTCTAAAGATAACCATACCTCTGAACAGACAGCAAACGGTGGACAGACGGCATCCCCGGCGGCACCGGCGCAGGCAGCCCCCTCAAATAGCGGAGGCTTTACCGGCTATGAGGCGTTTGGCGGAGGCAACCCCTTCTTCGACGAAAACTGAGAACAAACAAATGAATCGGGCGTATAAAAGGCGCACATGAGTTACGAAAGTATTCTCGTGTGCGCCTTTTTGCGTTCTAAAGGAGGTATCGTATGACCAATGAAAAATTCAGACTTCTAACCGAGGCTGAAAAACAGACAAAACTCAGGGCTGTTCTGAAAACCAAAACCAAGGACTGTCTATCGGAAGATGAGATCAGAAATATTTTACTGATGGTTTTACCCCAAAGACAGTATAGCGTGTTTGTCTATTCAGATGCAGCCGAGTTTTCAAGCATACTGACCGTAAAGAAGCCCCGCGTCGGACGCACTGTGTTCGGGCAGGTGTTGGTTGGTACAGCGGATTTGCCCGGCAGATTGTTTGATGCAGAGCACGCTGCAGCAGTTATGCTGCGAACTGTGGGAGATGAAATTTCAAACGAGTTTCATATCTATATCCCCTCACAAATTATCGGAAAGGATATATGCAGCAATGAATAACAAGGAATCCAAGAGGCGCATTGCCTATGATGCATTGGTGATTTTGGGAATGCTGGCTCTGCTGACTTTTATTTGTAGGCTGTGGCCGATCCTGTTACTGATTATTCTCGGCGCCGTTGTGGCAGCGATCCGATTGCTGTTTTTATCTTCAAAGCGCGTCGAAGTAATCGAACCATTGCCCTTATTGCCTGCACCGATTCCGGAACCAACGGAACAGGATATGCAGGCGATGGCATATTCTCTCATACTCAAACGGATTACCGGAATGGTTCTGGCTGAGTATCCGAATGCCAGATGGGTGTGGGAAGCTTCAAATGCTCCCAAACTGATTGAGCTTGGAGAAGATGTATTTATTCTCCTGAACTCTGCCGGCGGATATCGCAAGGCAAAGGTCCTCATTCAGAACCTTCAGGTTATCGGACTGCAATATATTGAAGCATCTGTGGTCTCAGACGAAAGTGAAGCGGAAACGGATGAGATTCCGGAAACTCAGGGTAATGTCAAGAGTTATGCGCAAAATTGATTTTGGAATCTGGCAGAAATCTATT
>ERZ826051.1034-NODE-1034-length-27616-cov-3.747469_pt1 | contig 27616 bp, 21 predicted proteins | sample MGYA00519928_ERZ826051 | MGnify/ENA primary metagenome ERZ826051 (study PRJEB31778, sample SAMEA3449219) | human gut metagenome | biome: human gut; feature: human-associated habitat; material: faeces | place: United Kingdom | collected 2010/2012 ...
AAACCTATCATAAAATATAATTTTACTGATGACCAGCCTGCAGTAAAAGCAGCACCAACCGCATTCATTAAGTCTTCTTCTGTAACGCCTTTGTTTATCACGTCACGCATTCTCTGGCTGCCAGCTTCCGGTGCAAAAGTCAATCCGCTTTTACGTACAGCCTGCACTTCTTTCGCCAGATCTACAGAAAAACTGTCAATACGAAGAGATGGCAATGAAACACTAACCTTTTCATCTTTAAATTCTTCGATCATATCATGTATCATCGGTGCAAGACAAGAATAATCTGCCGTGCTTAAAGATACCAGTGAAATTTCGTTATAACCTGTATTATCCACCAGTTGGCGTGCCAGCTCCTTTAAAAGCTCCGGCCTGCGTTCACGCACAGGACGATAGACCATACCTGCATGGCAAAAACGACAGCCGCGGCTGCAGCCGCGAAAAACTTCCAGCATAATTCTGTCATGCACGATTTCTCCAAACGGCACGATCGGAGCTGTCGGATAATTAACCGTATTCATATCAGAAATAACTCTTTTTTCAACTGCCGCCGGCGCAGCATCACAATTAGCTACTACTGCTGCTACAGTGCCATCTTCATTATAAGCAACATCATAAAATGATGGTACATAAATACCTTTGAGCTTTACCGCACAGCGCAGGAAGCCTTGCCGCCCACCAGGCTTACCTTCACGTTTCCATCTTTTATAAGCCTCCATCAGCTCGACCATAACTTCTTCACCTTCACCAACAACGGCAAGATCAAAAAAATCTGCCAGAGGTTCCGGATTATATACGCAGGGTCCGCCAACAATAATAAAAGGATCTTTTTCTGTACGTTCCTCTGTTTTTACAGGTATACGGCCCAAATCAAGCATATTAAGAATATTTGTATAAGAAAGCTCATACTGCAAAGTAAAGCCGACAAAATCAAAATCCTGCAATATCTTTTCCGTTTCCAAAGTTCGCAGCGGAATAGCATCTGCTCGCATTTTTGCTTCCAGGTCTACCCAAGGGGCGTAAACTCTTTCAGCAGCAACACCGTTTTCAAGGTTCAGGATATGATATAAAATTTTAAATCCCAGATAACTCATCCCAACTTCATAAATATCCGGAAAAGCCAGGGCGATACTTACTTCAGTTTCCTCCGGACTTTTTACAATACTGTTAAATTCTCCGCCTGTATAACGAGCAGGTTTCTGTACACTGCTGAGTATATCGATCGTTAATTCTTTTTCCATACTGTTCCTCCTCTAAAATTGCAGCTGCTGACGCCGCATATTGATGTTCAGCAGCAGCCCGGCCAACAGCATATTCGTAGTCAGCGAACTCACTCCATAACTCATAAACGGCAGCGGCACACCTGTAACTGGCATAATCCCAGCAGTCATTCCAATATTTACCAGCACATGGAACATAAACATGAAAGTAATGCCCACTGCCAGCAAGGTACCGAAATCGTCTTCGGCGTTCAATGCAATAGTCAGCCCGCGCCAAATAACGATCAAATATAATAATAAAATAATAAAAATACCAATGAATCCAAACTCTTCACCAGCTACAGCAAAGATAAAATCAGTATGATTCTCAGGCAGAAAATTAAGTTGGCTCTGCGTACCTAAAAACCATCCCTTACCTGTCAAAAGGCCAGACCCAATAGCTATTTTTGATTGAATGACATGATATCCAGCCCCGAAAGGATCAAGCTCCGGATCTAAAAATACACGAATCCTGTTTTTTTGATATTCTTTTAAAATATGCCACAATGCAGGCATCAAAGCGATAAGCGCGCCGCTCATATACATCAGCCACCTGACCTTAAACCCGCTGATGAGCAGCATCCCAAGCAAAATTGCCATAAAAACCAGCGACGTACCTAAATCCGGCTGCTTCATAACCAATATAAAAGGTACAAAAGCATAAGCCAGCGCCGGCAAATAATCAGTGAAACTGTCAAGAGTTTCCAATCTTTTATTTAAAAACGCAGCCAGACAGACAATCATTATTGCTTTAGAAAACTCAGAAGGCTGAATACTGAGCGGGCCGATCTGGATCCATCTTTGAGCACCCAGCTGGCTGTGTCCTAAAAACATTACCGCTAAAAGCAGGATAATATTAAAAACATATAAGGGAGTTGCAATATCTTTAAGCAGCCGATAGTCGAAGCGCAACGAAAAAATAACCAGGGCCAAATCTATTGCTAAAAACAGACTTTGCCGTTCAACATGCCATGCTTTACCTGTCGTTACGGCAAAAGAATGAGTAGCGCTGGCAATCAGGCAAATGCCTATTCCAACCAACCCAAAAATAGCTATAACCAGCCACCAGTCCAAATTACGAAAATATCTATTTTGCTGCATTTGCTATCCTTTCCGCAGTTTCTGCTTACTTAACCGCTTGTGACGGTATCAGACCTTCTTCTCTAAACCATTCTTCAAACACTTTATATACAATCGGACCAGCTGAAGTAGAACCAAAACTGCCCTGCTCAACTACTGCCGCAACTACCAGTTCCGGAGCATCTGTAGGTCCATAGGCTACAAATAAACCATGATCGCGTCCATGCGGATTTTCTGCCGTGCCTGTTTTCGCAGCCATTGGCTTCGGCAAATTGGCAAAATAAGAAGCCGTTCCGCCAGGTTGTGCCACACCCATCAAACCCTGTTTAATCAGTTCAAGAGTTTTTTGTGATACCCCCAAAGCATATGGTTCCTGATGCTGACGTACTTCAAAAACACTTCCATCATTATTAAGGACTTTATCTACTAAATACGGTTGGTGATAAATACCACCTCCGGCGATGCAGCTCATCATCACCGCCATCTGCAGAGGTGTTGCAAGGTCTATCCCCTGCCCGATAGAAGCGTTAAAGGTATCACCCAGAGTCCAGTCCTCCCCTGTAAATATCTTGCGTTTATTTTCAGGGGTCGGAAGCAGTCCTGAAGCTTCACCCTCAAGTTCAATACCTGTTTTCCTGCCCATACCGAATTTGCGTGCAAAATCAACCAGATTATTGATCCCTAAGCGATTGCCCATTTCATAAAAATATACATTATCCGACATGCTTAAAGCCTGTTGAAAGTTAATCCAACCCAGGGCTTCTCCGCCAGCGTTGCCCATAGGGATAAGCCAGTGCTGACCGGAGTCAAAAATCAATTCTTCCGGTGTTACCTTGCCAAGTTCCAATGCCGCCGTACCCGTAATGATCTTAAACGTTGATCCAGGGGGATATTCGCCTGATATTACTTTGTTGCCCATAGGATAGTTAGGATCATTATTTATAACCTGCCAATCCTTTTCCGATATCCCATTTACAAAAAGGTTAGGATTAAACGCAGGCCTGCTTACCATAGCTCTTACCGCACCGCTGCGCGGATCAATCGCAACAATAGCCGCTGCTCTGGCGTTAGGGGCAATCCCGCTGGACCGCAGATATGCCAATTGCTCATCTACAGCTTTTTCCATAACCATCTGCAATTCTTTATCAATGGTCAGCTGCAAACTTTTCCCTGGTATAGGGTCACGCTGACCCAGTTGTTTAACAACATTACCGGCAACATCTACTTCCTCATCAAAGCTGCCGTCTATTCCGCGGATAACTTTATCAAAAGTTTTTTCAATGCCAAATTTACCAACAATACTACCGCCTGGCATCCCTTTATAGCTGCCTTCAGTAATATCATATTCACTGGCCTCGCCAACATAACCTAACGCGTGAACTGCCAGTTCTTTATACAAATAATTGCGGATTGGCTGTAATTCCAACAAAACTCCAGGTAACTCCAACCTGCGTTCTTCTATTTTTGTTACGATCTCAGGGGAAACATTGCTTTTTAAGCGGGTTGGCTCATAACTGTTTTGATTAGCTGCAATACGCTTTCTAATTTGGTCTTCCGGCATATTTAATATTTCAGACAATATACCGATCACTTTTTCATTATCACGCTGCCCCTGACGCTGAAGTGCCACAGCATAACCAGGCAGATTATTAACTAATTCCTGCCCTTTATAATCAAAAAACAGGCCGCGCGGAGCAGTGATTTTTGTTCTGCGCAATCTGTTACCATCAGCCTGATTGCCATAATAATCGCCTTTATAAAGCTGCAAATAGGCCATTCTGCCGAGCAAAATTAAAAATATGCATACTGCTGCTGCCAGCATAACTTCCAAGCGGCGCGCGTATCTTTTGTTCAGCACAATTTGACCTCCTTTGTTTAATGCAATCCATCATCCAGTTCTATCCATTTCTGCAGTCTTTCTGTCAGAAGATACAACGGAATTACAAAAATAATATTTCCCAGGCAATAAGCAAACGTATCCTGCAGTGCCAGCTCTAACAGTAAAACAGAAAATCCCTTAGCCATAATAACCTGCAGAATAAAATAACAGCCTCGCAAAGCAACTGTTATTGTAACAATCGCCACAATATTGTAAAACATACTGTCTTTAAATACCTTTTCTTTTGTATAGCCAACATAATACCCTATCGCAGTCCTTGTCAAAATATGAAAACCAAAAATACCACCGGTTAAAAGATCCTGCAGCAATCCTACGAAAAAGCCAGCTATCCCACCGGCAAATGCACCTTTCAGCATAGCCAAACAATAAATAAGCAAAAGCGGCAGATCAAATTTAAACCACTGATTTTGCGGCAAACTCATCTGTAAAGATAAACATAACAGAAACAGGACGGGCCAAATCAGTTTCCTCATTGTGCCTGTCCTCCTTCGGTATTACTATTTAATTTACCTGTTGCTGCTGCAGGGTTGCTATACCCGGTAACAACAAAAACTTCTTCTACTTTACTGCTGTCAACAGCAGGATCAACATCTGCGTTCAATAAAAGTCCTGCCGCCTCTGGGCTGGTTTCTCTTACAGTACCAATTACCAAACCTGCCGGATGCCTGCCACTGAAACCGCTGGTAATAACAACATCACCTTTTCTTACATCCGCTTCCCTGGGTAAATGTTCCATTTCTAAAGGCATATTTTCCATGCTTCTTCCGCAGATAACACCAACCGCTCTGGAATCAGCCCTCAAAATACGTGCCCCGATCTTACAACGGCTGCTGGTAATCAGCATGACTTTAGCAGCATCAGGATAAACTTCTTCTACCAGCCCTACGATACCATCACCCGTAACAACAGCCATCTCTTTATCCAGGCCATCTGCAGAACCACGATCGATGATTACAACATCCTGTAAATCGCCCATATTCCGCCCCACAACTTTGGCAGGCAGTAATTTCTGCTCAGGCACGTGCTCTTTATATTGCAAAAGCTTTGTCAGCCGCTGGTTTTCAGCGTAAAACTCAGCCATAGCTATATTAGCCCTTCGCAATTCAGCGTTTTCTTTTTTTAATTGCTCGTTTTCTGCTTCCATTGTCGTAATAGCTTCCAGCTTCTTTTCAAAAGAAGAAGCTGCGCCTGTAAATGTCTGAATACAACTGTTGACAGGACTTATTACTGCAATCACCACTCTATTCAACACCGGAAATCGTACTCTTCCTTCAACAGCCAAGGTCATCAGAGCTACCAATGCTATCACAATCAGAAGCAGGCTCATATTTTTCTTACTCACAATAATAATTCAGCCTTCATTTATTATTAGATGCCATAAATCCTTTTTTATAGATATCTACATTTTCAACCGCAATACCAGTACCTAAGGCAACACAGGACAAAGCATCATCAGAAACATAGACAGGCATTCCTGTTTCTTTGCTCAGTAGACGGTCAAGATTACGCAGCAAAGAAGATCCTCCTGTCATAACGATACCGCGATCCATAATATCAGAAGCCAGTTCCGGAGGAGTTCTCTCCAGAGTATTACGTACGGCATCGACAATATTAGCCACCGGTTCACTCAACGCCTCGCAGATCTGGTTCGCATTAATAAGCAGATTTTTAGGCAACCCTGTCACGAGATCACGACCACGAATTTCCATTTCTGTAGCTTCTTCAAGTTCCATCGCAGTGCCAATAGTAATTTTTATTTCTTCTGCTGTCCGCTCACCAATCAACAGACTGAATGTTTTCCTGATGTAACGTACAATAGCATCATCCATTGCATCACCGCCGGTCCGGATAGAACGGCTGATAACGATACCACCCAAGGAAATAACAGCTACTTCGCAGGTTCCGCCGCCAATATCAACGACCATACTGCCGGTGGCTTCTTGTACAGGCAACCCTGCACCAATAGCAGCCGCCATTGGTTCTTCAATCAAATATGCTTCCCTGGCCCCAGCTTGTACAGTAGCATCAATAACCGCACGTTTTTCAACCTCAGTAACGCCAGAAGGAACGCCAACAACAATACGCGGACGGACTAAAGAATGTTTGCCAATTGCTTTTTTTATAAAGTATTTAAGCATCGACTGGGTAATATCAAAATCAGCAATAACGCCATCCTTCATCGGACGAATAGCCACGATATGTCCAGGAGTACGACCAATCATCTGCTTAGCTTCGGCACCAATCGCCAGCACCTCTTTATTCTCTCTGTCTACGGCAACTACTGAAGGTTCTCTGATAATAATACCTTTACCTTTAGCATGCACCAAAGTATTCGCAGTTCCCAAATCGATTCCCATATCATGAGCAAAACTTTTAAAAATACCAAACATTCTTCAACACCTCATTTATCTAAATAACCTTGCTCTCTAAAACTAAAAAATATTCCATCGCCAATTACCAGGTGGTCAATCAGCGGAATTCCCATAATTATCCCGGTCTCATTCAGACTACGAGTCAGCTCTTTATCTTCCTGACTAGGTTTAGGATCTCCAGAAGGATGATTATGTGCTACCAAAATGGCAGCAGCATGGTACAGTAACGCCGGGGCAAACACTTCCCGAGGATGCACAACCGAACTATTGACAGATCCTTCTGAAACTTGTTCCATTCTTATGACCTGATTTTTGCTGTCTAATAATAACACCAAAAATTTTTCATGTTGTTCGTAACGCAATCTTGGCAATAAAATCTCAGCACCTTTTTGCGGAGACTCTATTTTTAACTTGACCTGACTTCCAGCTGCTGCAATACGCTTGCCTAATTCCAACGCAGCCAAAATTGTTGCAGCTTTTGCGGGCCCCAGTCCCTTGACTTTAGCCAGCTCTGCAACACTGTGCACACAGGCTATATTTTGATATAACCCACTTGAAGCAGTCAATTCTTCTGCAATTCTTAAAGCAGAACGCTTCTGGGTACCAGTACGTATTAAAATAGCTAAAAGTTCAGAATTACTTAACCCAGCAGCACCTTGCTGCATCAATTTTTCACGTGGTCTGTCATCCAGCGACAATTCTTTTATACACTGGCTCAAAAGCCCTTCACTCCAATTTGTGCCATCATTTGATACAAGCGGGTGAGCGGCAACCCCACGACGTTATTATAGCAGCCCTCTATTTTCTCAACTAAAACTGCACCTCGTCCCTGAATTCCATAGGCTCCAGCCTTATCAAAAGGTTCGCCGGTCGCAACATAAGCATTAATCTCAATTTCTGATAAGCTTCTAAACCATACTTTAGTCTCTACTATTTCTACTAAATTCTGAGTCTTATAAAAAACAGCAACACCTGTCAAAACCCGGTGCACTCTGCCAGACAATTTCCGCAGCATAACGGCTGCATCATTGCTGTCAAATGGTTTGCCAAGTATTTCATTTTCCAAAACAACCATCGTATCAGCAGCAATCACAGGTATTTCGCTGCCAACTTGTTCAACAACTACCTGCCCTTTACCTAAAGCATTTACTGCTACCACTTTTTCAGCGTTATCTCCACTAACCTCATCAAAGACGCTGGTATATACATCAACCTCTAACCCAATCTGACGCAATAATTCTAAACGGCGCGGAGATCCGGACGCTAACCTTACCAGCATCAGCTCATCTCCTATTTTTTTTCATTTTCATCTTCAGTATCATCAAAAACTATTGGGTCAGGTGCTTCTATTTCTATAACAACAGGCTGTACACCTTCACGTACTGCATCACGTTTAAAAATACGCGCATAATTAACAGAAACCAACAGCCAGATAACTACACCCAGCATCACAGGCATTGTCTTATCAATATCGAAAAATACAGCGATACTGTTTCCAAAAACAGCACCGGCAATCACTGACAATACAGGAAAGCCATACAATATCATCTGCATCTTACGTTCATTCATTTCCTGATATTCAACACCGACTACATCGCCAACTTTGGCATTGATAGGACACCAGGCTTCTAAATATTTAGGTATTTTTTCCCCTTTACTTTTATCTTTATCAAGCTTTATTTTCGCTCTTTCGCCATGCTTCTCAATCAATAATCCTACTAATTCAGCTCTCATTTCTGCCATAAATACTCTCCTTAATTATAGGCGTGTATGAAAACATACCAATAACCAAATCCAAAAATAACGCCGTAAATAGCGACAAAAATACCTACACCCTGCCATGTAATAGGATAGCCAAAGTTAATATATTCGCCAAAAATACCTCTTTTATTGAAAAAAGTGTATTTCATACGTCTTTTGAACCATTTTGCCTTATTTTCTGATCCAACTGCCTTAGCAATCATAAAAATATAAAAAAAAGCGCCAACGAAAACTTGAATGATACGAGCACAAATCAAAGAACTATCTACATTTACCAATGCTTCCATTGTTTTCATCCTTTCTCAATAACTCAATTTAAGTTTAAAAATTTATCAGGCATCTGTTTGCGCAGTTCGCGCAAAAATTTTTCGCTGCATTTAAAAATAATACCAGCCAGCCTTTTATTATCTTTACCTTCAGTAAACACTAACAAACGCTGTTCATTAGGATCTACTGAAGAATACCTGTGAATATAATGACGGATTTTAGTTTTCTTAAAAAAACTTTTGATATATTTATTGGTATAACTTTCAGTTTTAGTCAAATCCACTTTAAAACTGCGTCTAATTCCCACGCCATGGCTTATGACTTCCATCTCGCCATCACGTAGAATATATGTATACTTAAAAACAACACGCCATATCCACATCAGCAGAAATAAAATATTAAAGCCCCAACCTAAAGGGCTAAAATATCCTGTATTGACATAACGATACCCTTCATAAATCCATAATAAAACTATAACGGTCAAACCGCCATATGATATCTGCATTCTGCGATCACTGACTTGAGATTCTTCTCTATATATTTCGTTCAAACAAAACAATCCCTTCATTCTCTATTATCCAAGGACTGAACACACCTTTAGACCATTTCTTATTATAACAAATTTTTGCTATAAAGGATACACTCTAAAGCCGTTCCTCTAAAAAAATTCACAAAAACAAGTATTAAAAAACAGGCGTGATATACACGCCTGTTTTTACATAATTTATTTTATAAAATTTACTGTTTTTCCGAAGTAAATTTAATTACCGGGGAAGAAAGGCCATACGATAGGAATTACAACCAGGGATACGATAAAGGATACGATAACAAGACCGGTACCTGCTTTAACATAGTCCATAAATTTGTATCCGCCAGGGCCAAGAACCAAAGTGTTCGGAGGCGTACCTACCGGAGATGCAAATGCACAGGATGCTGCAACTGCGATAGCCATCAATACTGCTTTCGGATCAGCACCAAGTTGTTGAGAAATCGCAATACCAATCGGGCACAGCAGAGCTGCAGATGCAGTGTTGGACATAAATTGTGTTAAACCGCAAGAAAGAATGAAAAGAATTGCAGTAACAACTAAAGGAGACGGAGAACCGCCCATCAGGCTTACAGTCCATTCTGCGATCATTTTGCCAGCGCCGGTTTTGTCCATTGCAGTGGATACAGGCATCATACCTGCAAACAGGAAGATGGTTACCCAGTCAATAGAAGCATAAGCTTGTTTTTCAGTCAGGCAGCCAGTCAATACTGCAACTATTGCACCAATGATAGCGGCCATTTCTAAAGATACACCAGGAATGCCAATAGCCATAGTCAAAACTACACAAAGTAAAATTACTGCGGATACGATTTGTTTGGAAGCGGAAGTTTCGTTAGCTTCAACTTCTTGTTCAATCTCCTGATCAGCATCAATTTGTTTATTCGGAAGCAAATATTTGCCTAAGAACATCATGTAGAGCATACCAGCTAAAGTTACAGGAATACCAATCCAAGCATATTCAAAGAAACCAAATTGCTCTTTCATTCCAGCAGCCTGCAAAGCACCGTTAGCAATGATATTCGGAGGAGTACCAACCATAGTGATGATACCACCGAGACCGCAGGCAAATGCCAAAGGCATCAATTGACGGGAAGCGGGAATCTTTGCTGCAGAACAAATACCAAGTACAACCGGCAGCAGACAAGCTGCAGTACCAGTGTTGGATAATACAGAAGACAAAGCAGCACCAACAAACATTAAACCAAACATCAAGCTGTTTTCACCGGTACCGCAGAAATGAACTACAGTATTACCGATTTTTTGTGCAAGACCTGTGTAGAACATGGCTGCACCTACTACGAACATGCCTGCAAAGAGTACTACGGTCGAATTAGAGAGACCAGAAAATACTTGTTTAGCAGGGATAAAACCTAACAGGCCGCACGCGATAGCGCCGCCCATAGCTGTTATTGCAAGCGGAATGAGTTCGGTTACAAATAACAATGCAACAACAGCCAGAAGAATGAGACATTTTACTGCTGGGGACATTATAATTCCTCCTTTTAAATTAATTTTATATACAGCGCGTTCGGGGCGCGTATATCAAAATAAAGAGAATTTTGTAAAAGATCCTTAGCATTGCTTTCTATGAATTTTCTTGCAACACCTTATGCTTCATTATACCACTATGCACTCAAATTTAAAAGTGTAAGTTTTATTTAATTTACAGCTTTTTTGACATTAAGGTATATTAATATAATACAATAATACTATTTTTACAATATTTAAGATTCTTTGTCCACTCAAAAAACATTATTCAAAATAACCAAAAGAAAAATTAATGTTTTTATCTTGGTTAACCAGCTTCAGGACTGCATTATTACTTGAAACTATAAAGAAAGCTTGTACTTCTCTTTACTACAGCATAATGATTTGCTTTATATTTTTCTTTTTCCAAAAAAAATAGGTGCACGATAAAGTGCACCTATTTCTGTTTATACTATAAATTATTTGACAGGTCCAATCATTGCAAGCATTGCACCTGCAGCTACTGCGGTACCGATAACACCAGCTACGTTCGGGCCCATAGCATGCATGAGCAGGAAGTTAGCAGGGTTAGCTTTTTGACCAACGATTTGGGATACACGTGCTGCCATCGGAACTGCGGATACACCAGCGGAACCGATAAGAGGATTGGTTTTACCACCATCCAGAATGCACATGAGCTTACCAAATACAACACCGGCAAATGTACCAGCTGCGAAAGCGATCAAACCAAGAACAATGATCAAAATAGTTTGATAGTTCAGGAAGGATTCAGCTTTCATAGTCAAACCTGTACCAGTTGCCAGCATGATCGTTACAATGTTCATCAAAGCATTTTGCGCTGTGTCAGAAAGACGATCCAAGCAGCCAGCTTCTTTGAACAAGTTGCCCAGCATTAACATACCAATCAAGGCAGTTACAGGCGGAAGCAACAAGCTGATAACGATAGTAGTAACAACCGGGAATACGATTCTTTCAAAATGAGAAACCGGACGCAGTTGTTCCATAACGATTTTACGGTCAGCTTCAGTAGTGCAAAGTTTCATAATAGGCGGTTGGATCAAAGGAACCAACGACATATAAGAATATGCAGCTACTGCGATAGCACCTAACAGGTTAGGAGCCATTTTTGCAGCCAGGTAAATAGCAGTCGGGCCATCAGCACCACCGATAATACCGATAGCGGATGCTTCTTGCACGGTAAATCCGAGCATCATAGCGCCCAGCAAGGAAACAAATACACCTGCTTGAGCTGCAGCGCCCAAAAGCAAAGTTTTCGGGTTTGCAATCAACGGACCAAAGTCTGTCATTGCACCTACGCCTAAGAAAATCAAAGGCGGGAAAATTTCATGATTAATACCATAAAGAATTACCTGCATAACACCCGGTTGATCTTCGAAACCGGTTTTAGGAACGTTTGCCAGCAAACAGCCGAATGCGATCGGAGACAGCAGCAATGGTTCGAAGCCTTTACCAATAGCAAGGTACAGCAGAATGATGCCAACAAGCATCATGATAGCATTACCCATGGTGAAAGCGGAGAAACCGCTGTCATTCCATACGGATTGTAAAGCAACTACAAATGCTTCCATTTATATCCTCCCAATGTTCAATTATTTGAGAGCTTCTAGTTTCAATCACAAATAAGCTCTCTTCTAAATATAAAAGTTATTGCTTTCTTATGACGCAAATTACATTACGATCATAACGTCGCCGGTACCAACAGTTTGACCTGCGGAAACGCGAACGTCAGAAATGGTGCCGTCAGCCGGAGCCATGATCTCGTTTTGCATTTTCATTGCTTCGAGAATCATCAATACGTCGCCGGATTTAACTGCGTCGCCAGCTTTAACTTTTACTTCGAGAACTTTACCAGGCATAGGAGCAGAAATGGTTGCAGAGCCAGCAGCAACAGGTTTTGCAGCCGGAGCCGGTGCAGCAGCAGGAGCTGCTTTGGGTGCTGCTGCCGGTGCAGCAGCAGGAGCTGCTTTAGGTGCAGCAGCTTTAGGAGCAGCAACGCCGCCCATATCTTCAACTTCTACTTCATATGCAGTGCCGTTAACGGTAATGGTATATTTTTTCATGGATGTTAATCCTCCTTAAAATCTCGTAATAAAATAGATTAATTATTAACCCCAAATTAGAAGCATTCTTTACGTACGCTAATTGCTTCAATACGAGCATTCTGTGTCCAGCCAGCTTCGGGCAGACGACGTACATAAGCGATATCTTCTGCAGAATGGCCAAGAGCAGCTACAGCTGCTGCAATAACAGCAATTACTTCACTGTCATCCTGCACAGGAGCTGCAACAGCAGCAGGTGCTGCGGCAGGTGCCGGTGCTGCTACTGGTTTCTCAGTTTTTTTTTGCGTTGGATCTACCAATTGGATGATTTTCATCAAAACACCCAAGGCTGCCAATACGCCAAAAACTATGGTCATATTGATGATAGAAATCAACCAAGGATTAGTAGTTACAGGACCCATTATTTCACCTCATTCTTCTTAATTAATTAAGCACTATACTGCAAGCTGCAAATTACAAAGGAATATTGCCATGGCGTTTTGCCGGGCGAGTTTCACGTTTGGACTGCAACATTTGCAAAGCGTTGATGATGGTGGGACGGGTGTTTTTCGGCTCGATTACGATGTCTACCATGCCGCGCATTGCTGCTTGGTACGGAGTTGCAAAGTTATCGATATATTCTTCCGTTTTTGCTTTTACATCAGGATCATTTTTGAAGATGATGTTAGCTGCACCTGCAGGTCCCATTACTGCGATTTCTGCAGTCGGCCATGCAATTACTTGGTCTGCGCCCAAATCTTGGGAACACATTGCCAGGTAGGAACCGCCGTATGCTTTACGGGTTACTACAGTAATTTTAGGTACAGTTGCTTCGGAATATGCATACAGCATTTTTGCGCCGTGACGGATAATACCGCCGTATTCTTGGTTACAGCCAGGCAGGAAGCCAGGTACGTCTACCAAGTTCAGCAAAGGAATGTTGAAGGCATCGCAGAAGCGAATAAAACGAGAGGATTTGTCGGATGCGTTGATATCCAGGCAGCCAGCCATTACTTTAGGTTGGTTTGCAATGATACCTACGGTTTGACCATCCATACGTGCAAAGCAAGTGATAATATTGGTTGCCCAATATTGTTGGGATTCATAGAATTCACCGTTGTCTACGATGGATTTGATTACGTCTTTCATATCATATGCTTGGTTGGAGTTATCCGGAAGCAATGTATTCAAGGAGTCATCAATACGCATCGGGTCGTCACCGGTTTCTACGATAGGAGCGCATTCCATGTTGTTGGAAGGCAGGAAGCTCAGCAGGTAACGGATCTGTTGCAAGCAATCTTCGTCGTTTTCTGCAGCAAAATGTGCAACGCCGGAAGTGCTGTTGTGGGTCATAGCGCCACCCAGTTGTTCTTGGGTTACGTCTTCACCAGTAACAGATTTTACTACTGCGGGGCCGGTAATGAACATTTTAGAAGTGTTCTTTACCATGTAAATGAAGTCAGTCAGTGCCGGGCTGTATACAGCGCCGCCAGCAGAAGGACCCATGATAGCGGAGATCTGAGGAACTACGCCGGATGCAATAGTGTTTTCAAAGAAGATTTTGCCGTAACCAGCCAAAGCGTCAATTGCTTCTTGGATACGAGCACCGCCGGAATCGTTCAGGCCAACAAGCGGAGCACCCATTTTCAGGGACAGGCGTTGTACTTTTACGATTTTAGCAGCATGCATTTCGCCTAAAGAACCACCTTCTACAGTGAAATCTTGTGCGAATACATAAACCAGACGGCCATCGATGGTGCCGTAACCAGTAGTTACACCTTCGCCAGGAAGTTCTTTCTTCTCTTGGCCGAAGTTTGTGCAACGATGTTTTACGAAACGATCCAATTCAACAAAGGATCCTTCGTCGAGGAGTGCAGCAATTCTTTCACGTGCAGTCATTTTGCCGGCTTCGTGTTGTTTTGCAACGCGTTTTTCGCCGCCTGCAGCCAGAATTACTTCGGACTTTTTGAGCATTTTCTCAATTTTTGCTTGAGTAGACAAATCTTACACCTCCATCATTATTAGGAGAACATTTTTATATACATCCCTACAAATTAAGGATGTAAAATTTTGGATCTTGACTACTGGTACTTTTTGCCATTCATCAAGAGTTCTCCAAAATTCCTGACACTAATTATAATCAGGAACGTTCTTTTTTTCTGTTGCACAGGTCACACTTTTTTATTATTTCTTTCACAAAAATTTCACTTCTAGATTATAACAAGAAAGTATTTTTCATCTAATTTTATTTGCCAGCAAATGAAATCTAAACAAAAAGCCACATAATTAAAAGTTTTTAATAAAAACTTTTAATTATGTGGCACAGGCAACAGATTTTTAAGCAATATTTAACTAAAATATTGATAGTTGAAGGTTAACTATGTCCAAATTTAAAATGAACATATTATTTCCTTTATATATGGGTAATTAGCATAATAAAAAAACAGGCACACCATAAAAGATGCACCTGTTTCAATTTTAGTTATTTAGCAGCACCAATCATTGCAAGCATTGCGCCTGCAGCTACTGCGGTGCCGATAACACCAGCTACGTTCGGGCCCATAGCATGCATGAGCAGGAAGTTAGAAGGGTTAGCTTTTTGACCAACAACTTGGGATACACGTGCTGCCATCGGAACTGCGGATACACCAGCGGAACCGATAAGAGGATTGGTTTTACCACCATCCAGAATGCACATGAGCTTACCAAATACAACACCGGCAAATGTACCAGCTGCGAAAGCGATCAAACCAAGAACAATGATCAAAATAGTTTGATAGTTCAGGAAGGATTCAGCTTTCATAGTCAAACCTGTACCAGTTGCCAGCATGATCGTTACAATGTTCATCAAAGCATTTTGCGCTGTGTCAGAAAGACGATCCAAGCAGCCAGCTTCTTTGAACAAGTTGCCCAGCATTAACATACCAATCAAGGCAGTTACAGGCGGAAGCAACAAGCTGATAACGATAGTAGTAACAACCGGGAATACGATTCTTTCAAAATGAGAAACCGGACGCAGTTGTTCCATAACGATTTTACGGTCAGCTTCAGTAGTGCAAAGTTTCATAATAGGCGGTTGGATCAAAGGAACCAACGACATATAAGAATATGCAGCTACTGCGATAGCACCTAACAGGTTAGGAGCCATTTTTGCAGCCAGGTAAATAGCAGTCGGGCCATCAGCACCACCGATAATACCGATAGCGGATGCTTCTTGCACGGTAAATCCGAGCATCATAGCGCCCAGCAAGGAAACAAATACACCTGCTTGAGCTGCAGCGCCCAAAAGCAAAGTTTTCGGGTTTGCAATCAACGGACCAAAGTCTGTCATTGCACCTACGCCTAAGAAAATCAAAGGCGGGAAAATTTCATGATTAATACCATAAAGAATTACCTGCATAACACCCGGTTGATCTTCGAAACCGGTTTTAGGAACGTTTGCCAGCAAACAGCCGAATGCGATCGGAGACAGCAGCAATGGTTCGAAGCCTTTACCAATAGCAAGGTACAGCAGAATGATGCCAACAAGCATCATGATAGCATTACCCATGGTGAAAGCGGAGAAACCGCTGTCATTCCATACGGATTGTAAAGCAACTACAAATGCTTCCATTTATATCCTCCCAATGTTCAATTATTTGAGAGCTTCTAGTTTCAATCACAAATAAGCTCTCTTCTAAATATAAAAGTTATTGCTTTCTTATGACGCAAATTACATTACGATCATAACGTCGCCGGTACCAACAGTTTGACCTGCGGAAACGCGAACGTCAGAAATGGTGCCGTCAGCCGGAGCCATGATCTCGTTTTGCATTTTCATTGCTTCGAGAATCATCAATACGTCGCCGGATTTAACTGCGTCGCCAGCTTTAACTTTTACTTCGAGAACTTTACCAGGCATAGGAGCAGAAATGGTTGCAGAGCCAGCAGCAACAGGTTTTGCAGCCGGAGCCGGTGCAGCAGCAGGAGCTGCTTTGGGTGCTGCTGCCGGTGCAGCAGCAGGAGCTGCTTTAGGTGCAGCAGCTTTAGGAGCAGCAACGCCGCCCATATCTTCAACTTCTACTTCATATGCAGTGCCGTTAACGGTAATGGTATATTTTTTCATGGATGTTAATCCTCCTTAAAATCTCGTAATAAAATAGATTAATTATTAACCCCAAATTAGAAGCATTCTTTACGTACGCTAATTGCTTCAATACGAGCATTCTGTGTCCAGCCAGCTTCGGGCAGACGACGTACATAAGCGATATCTTCTGCAGAATGGCCAAGAGCAGCTACAGCTGCTGCAATAACAGCAATTACTTCACTGTCATCCTGCACAGGAGCTGCAACAGCAGCAGGTGCTGCGGCAGGTGCCGGTGCTGCTACTGGTTTCTCAGTTTTTTTTTGCGTTGGATCTACCAATTGGATGATTTTCATCAAAACACCCAAGGCTGCCAATACGCCAAAAACTATGGTCATATTGATGATAGAAATCAACCAAGGATTAGTAGTTACAGGACCCATTATTTCACCTCATTCTTCTTAATTAATTAAGCACTATACTGCAAGCTGCAAATTACAAAGGAATATTGCCATGGCGTTTTGCCGGGCGAGTTTCACGTTTGGACTGCAACATTTGCAAAGCGTTGATGATGGTGGGACGGGTGTTTTTCGGCTCGATTACGATGTCTACCATGCCGCGCATTGCTGCTTGGTACGGAGTTGCAAAGTTATCGATATATTCTTCCGTTTTTGCTTTTACATCAGGATCATTTTTGAAGATGATGTTAGCTGCACCTGCAGGTCCCATTACTGCGATTTCTGCAGTCGGCCATGCAATTACTTGGTCTGCGCCCAAATCTTGGGAACACATTGCCAGGTAGGAACCGCCGTATGCTTTACGGGTTACTACAGTAATTTTAGGTACAGTTGCTTCGGAATATGCATACAGCATTTTTGCGCCGTGACGGATAATACCGCCGTATTCTTGGTTACAGCCAGGCAGGAAGCCAGGTACGTCTACCAAGTTCAGCAAAGGAATGTTGAAGGCATCGCAGAAGCGAATAAAACGAGAGGATTTGTCGGATGCGTTGATATCCAGGCAGCCAGCCATTACTTTAGGTTGGTTTGCAATGATACCTACGGTTTGACCATCCATACGTGCAAAGCAAGTGATAATATTGGTTGCCCAATATTGTTGGGATTCATAGAATTCACCGTTGTCTACGATGGATTTGATTACGTCTTTCATATCATATGCTTGGTTGGAGTTATCCGGAAGCAATGTATTCAAGGAGTCATCAATACGCATCGGGTCGTCACCGGTTTCTACGATAGGAGCGCATTCCATGTTGTTGGAAGGCAGGAAGCTCAGCAGGTAACGGATCTGTTGCAAGCAATCTTCGTCGTTTTCTGCAGCAAAATGTGCAACGCCGGAAGTGCTGTTGTGGGTCATAGCGCCACCCAGTTGTTCTTGGGTTACGTCTTCACCAGTAACAGATTTTACTACTGCGGGGCCGGTAATGAACATTTTAGAAGTGTTCTTTACCATGTAAATGAAGTCAGTCAGTGCCGGGCTGTATACAGCGCCGCCAGCAGAAGGACCCATGATAGCGGAGATCTGAGGAACTACGCCGGATGCAATAGTGTTTTCAAAGAAGATTTTGCCGTAACCAGCCAAAGCGTCAATTGCTTCTTGGATACGAGCACCGCCGGAATCGTTCAGGCCAACAAGCGGAGCACCCATTTTCAGGGACAGGCGTTGTACTTTTACGATTTTAGCAGCATGCATTTCGCCTAAAGAACCACCTTCTACAGTGAAATCTTGTGCGAATACATAAACCAGACGGCCATCGATGGTGCCGTAACCAGTAGTTACACCTTCGCCAGGAAGTTCTTTCTTCTCTTGGCCGAAGTTTGTGCAACGATGTTTTACGAAACGATCCAATTCAACAAAGGATCCTTCGTCGAGGAGTGCAGCAATTCTTTCACGTGCAGTCATTTTGCCGGCTTCGTGTTGTTTTGCAACGCGTTTTTCGCCGCCTGCAGCCAGAATTACTTCGGACTTTTTGAGCATTTTCTCAATTTTTGCTTGAGTAGACAAATCTTACACCTCCATCATTATTGGGAGAACCTTATTTTATATACATCTACGCGGATGCAGACTCTTTGGTCCGCATCCGTGTAGTATGTAACAACTTAAAATAAAATCTTCAAAAGATTTTTGTAATTCCGTATTTTACGGAATTATTTTTTTGCCGGAGCGCAATACTCAAGCAAAATACCTACGGATTTCGGATGAACGAAAGCGATATCCATTCCGCCAGCACCGCCACGAGGAGCTTTGTCGATCATAGCAGCACCTTTTTCAATAGTGGTATCAATAGCTGCTTGAACATCATCAACGCGAACAGCGATATGTTGGATACCTTGTCCATTTTTAGCGATGTATTTGCCGATAGGGCCATCGCCATTTTCAGTGATATCAACAAGGAGCTCAAGCAAAGTTTCGCCACAGGGAATAAATACGGTTTTTACACCTTGCTCAGGAACAGCTTCTTCACCAGTGCAGCTCAAGCCAAGAACTTCAGTGTAGAATTTCTTGGAAAGATCCAGGTCTTTGCAAGCAATACCTACATGGTCAACACAAATTGTTTTAAACATTTCAAATTCCTCCTAAAAGTAATTTTGGTTGTTTTATCTTAAAACTTTACCAACAATGTCAGCGACAACAGAATACGGCTCAATTTCACGAATTTGAAGTTTTTCAACTAAAATATCAAATTCGGAAGTAGCTACAACATTCTTGTCGATATAACGGTTGACCCTGTCATTAAGCATAGCAGTAACTTCGTTTTTAATACGAGCTTTGCGTATTTTGCTCAATTGATCAGATTCAATCAAATATGCTTTGTGCTCTTCAATAGAGTCAACAACAGCTTCTATACCTTCACCCTTGCTGGCAATGGTCCGATTGATCGGAGGACGCCAGCCAACATGTTCGGGATTTAATTCCAACATCATTTCAATCTCAATGTTCAGCTTGTCCGTACCTTCACGGTCAGCTTTATTGATCGTGAAAAGGTCACCGATCTCAAGTATACCTGCTTTAATAGCCTGAATGTCATCGCCCATACCAGGAATAACAACAACCATTGTAGTATCAGCAGTTTTAACAATATCTACTTCAGATTGACCAACGCCAACAGTTTCAACAATAATAACATCAAAACCATATGCATCCATCAATTTAACAGCATCGCCCGCTTTTTGGGATAATCCACCCAAACTCCCGCGAGTAGCCATGGAACGAACAAAAATGCCTTCATCGGCAGTAAGGTCCAACATTCTGATACGGTCGCCTAAAATTGCACCGCCGGAGAAAGGACTTGTAGGATCAATTGCGATAATACCAACTGTTTTACCGCGTTTACGATATTCTTTAGCAAGCTTGTCGGTCAAAGTACTTTTGCCAGCGCCCGGAGGTCCGGTTATTCCGATGACATAAGCATTACCGGTGTGGGGATAAATGGCTGTCATTATTTCAACAGCGTTATCATACTCGTTCTCTACGGCAGTAATAGCTTTCGCTAATGCTAAACGAGAATGGTTTAATACGCCTTCAACAATATTCAATGATCACACCGCCTTGTTGAGGTCCAATAAAAATTGTATTATGCAAGCCGGGACAAGCCCGGCCTGCAAAATTTTTGAGAACCTTAATTATTTTACGTTAGCGTTGATGAATTCAACAATGTTGCCAGTCGGAGTGCCAGGAGTGAATACTTCGGCAATGCCAGCAGCTTTCAAACCAGGAATGTCAGCGTCAGGAATAACGCCGCCGCCGATAACCAGAACATCAGTCAAACCTTTTTCTTTCAGCAGTTCAACTACTTTCGGGAAAAGGGTGTTGTGTGCGCCGGAAAGCAGGCTCAAAGCAACAACTTTAACGTCGTCTTGCAGAGCAGCTTCAGCGATTTGTTCCGGAGTCAGACGAATACCGGTGTAAATAACTTCAAAACCAGCGTCGCGCAATGCACGAGCTACAACTTTAGCACCGCGGTCATGGCCGTCCAGACCCGGTTTTGCTACTAAAACTCTAATATTAGACATTATTTCTTACCTCCCTATTATTGTTGGCTCTAAATTACAGAGCAGTATGAGATTGATATTCGCCGAATACTTTTCTCATTACGCCGCAGATTTCGCCTTCAGTTGCATAAGCACGTACAGCGTCAAGAATCAAAGGCATCAGGTTAACGGATTCGTCAGCACAGCCTTTTTCCAGAGCAGCTAAAGTTTCTTCAACTTTAGCATTGTCACGACGAGCTTTAAGGGCAGCAATCTTATCAGCTTGCAATTTGCCAACGGAGCCGTCAACACGCAGCAAGTTTTTCGGCGGTTCTTCTTCTTGTTGGAATTTGTTTACGCCAACAATAATACGGTCGCCTTTTTCAATGTCCATTTGCCATTTGTAAGCGGAGTCTTGGATTTCTTTTTGGATATAACCTTTAGCGATAGCTTCAGGAGCGCCGCCAATTTCGTCAATCTTTTTGATATATTCCCAAGCTTCTGCTTCGATTTTGTTAGTCAAAGCTTCAACATAGTAGGAACCACCCAACGGATCAACGGTGTCAGCCAAGCCGGATTCGTAAGCAACGATTTGTTGAGTACGGAGAGCGATGGTTACAGACTCAGTGGTCGGCAATGCCAAAGCTTCGTCTTTGGAGTTAGTGTGCAAAGATTGAGTACCACCCATTACAGCAGCAGCAGTTTGCAGAGCAACACGAACGATATTGTTGTTCGGTTGTTGTGCAGTCAGCATGGAACCTGCAGTTTGAGTATGTACGCGGAGCATTTGAGATTTCGGTTTTTGAGCGCCGAATCTTTCTTTCATAACTTTAGCCCATACACGACGGGAAGCGCGGAATTTAGCAACTTCTTCGAGTACGTTGTTATGAGCGTTCCAGAAGAAGGACAGACGACCAGCAAAATCGTCAACGTTCATACCTGCTTTGATAGCTGCTTCAACATAAGCGATACCGTCAGCGATGGTGAAAGCGATTTCTTGAGAAGCGGTGGAACCAGCTTCACGGATATGATAACCGGAAATGGAGATGGTATTCCACAGCGGTACGTTTTTGGAGCAATATTCGAAAATATTGGTAATCAAACGCATGGAGGGTTTCGGCGGGAAAATGTAAGTTCCGCGAGCAGCATACTCTTTCAAAATATCATTTTGAATAGTACCGCGCAGTTTGTCAGCGGAAACGCCTTGTTTCTCAGCAACTGCGATGTACATGCAAAGAAGTACGGATGCAGGAGCGTTGATGGTCATGGAAGTGGAAACTTGATCCAAAGAAATTTGGTCAAATAAGATTTCCATATCAGCCAAGGAGTCGATAGCTACGCCAACTTTACCAACTTCGCCTTCAGCCATCGGATCGGTAGAATCATAACCGATTTGGGTCGGAAGGTCGAATGCGCAGGACAAGCCGCTGCCACCGTTAGCCAAGAGGTAACGATAACGTTTGTTGGATTCTTCCGCAGTGGAGAAACCAGCATACATACGCATGGTCCAGAAACGGCCACGATACATAGTAGGTTGTACACCACGAGTGTAAGGATATTCACCAGGGAAGCCAAGATCCTTCTCATAGTCGAAGCCTTCGATGTCGAGAGGGGTGTAGAGCCTGTTGGGCTCAAGGTTTGCACGTTCGGGATTTTTAGCAAGTTTAGCTTCTACGCCAGCCATGTACTTGTCAAATCCAGCTTTCAGAGTTTCATTTGCCATTCTCAAATCCTCCTTAAGAATATTGTTTTTGCACAATCCGGTTTGGACTGACCGAATTATGGTGAGAGTGTCCGTCATAGACGGTGTATATGGCAAAGCCCGAAGGCCTCGTCAACAGAATTTATTTACAGATAAGCTGTAAAGTTTGCCGGCAGAACTAGCTATCTGCCGGCAAAATATTTCAGACAACAATCTCAGTCAATCGTCTTGACTAAGAATTATTTTTCCATGGTGCCGGTTTTTACGAAACGATCATGGAAGGAGAAAGCTTCATCCATAATATGCGGAGTTTGGCTATTGCCACAAGCTTCGCAAGCTCTCTTGAAGTAATCAAGAAGCAGCGGTTGATATTTCGGATTAGCAACTTTATCAATGATAACCAAAGCGCGTTCTTTTGGAGACAAACCACGAAGGTCAGCTACGCCGCGTTCGGAAACGATAACATCAACGTCATGTTCAGTATGGTCAACATGAGAGCAGAAAGGAACTACAGAGCTGATAGCTCCGCCTTTTGCAAGAGATGTAGTGAAGAATACGGTCAGATAACCATTACGAGCATAGTCGCCGGAACCGCCGATACCATTCATAATCTTAGTACCGCAAATATGAGTGGAGTTAACATTACCATAGATGTCAACCTCAATAGCAGTGTTCATTGCAATGACACCGATACGACGAGCAACTTCCGGGCTGTTTGCAACTTCTTGCGGACGCAGAATGATATATTTTTTATATTTTTCTACATTGTCATAGAATTTTTTGAGGCAATCAGGGGATGGGCTCAAAGCGGTACCAGAGCAAACGCGGAGTTTGCCAGCATCGATCAAGTCGAACATACCGTCTTGAATAACTTCGGTATATACAGTCAAATCTTCAAAATCAGAGTTAACCAAACCGTTGATAACTGCGTTAGCAACAGAACCTACACCAGACTGCAGCGGCAACAGATTAGCGGGCAAACGACCTGCAGCAACTTCAGATTTAAAGAATTCAACCAAGTTTTTACCCATTTTTTGAGCATCTTCGTCGATTTCGCCCAACGGACGAACTTTATCAGTAATATCGCAGGGAACTACTGCAACGAGTCTGTCCAAATCGCAAGGAATATAAGGAGTGCCGATTACATCTTCCGGTTTTTCAACAGGAATAGCTTTACGATTCGGAGGATCCAAAGGCACATAGGAGTCATGCATGCCTTCCAATTCTACTGGTTGAGAAGTATTTACTTCAACAATAACTTTTTCAGCACATTGAACATAAGAAGAAGAATTGCCCATGGAAGTTGTAGGAATCAAACCAACCTGGCCATTGCCAAGGTCAATGATTTTGCAGGCTTCGACGATAGCGACGTCTACACATCTGCGGTTTTCCATGAAACCATAGCGAGTCATTTGAGCAACATGGCTCAAATGCAGGTCAGTATATTTTACGGAACCGTTGTTGATAGCTTTACGCAGATCATTGTTAGTTTGGTAAGGCATACGACGAGCAACGATACCAGCTTGAGTCATTGCGGTATCCATTTCAGGACCTACAGAAGCACCGGTCCAAACGTTGATTTGGAAAGGAGTTTTTTTGCCTTTTTCTGCCAGAGCAAGAGGCACAGCTTTAGGATAACCAGACGGAGTAAAACCACTGGTACCTACGTTGTCGCCATCCTTTACAAATTCTGCAGCTGCTTCGGCGCTCATAATTTTGCCGGCTACTGCTTCGCATACGCGATCTTTAATGTCGATCATGTTTACCTTCCTCCTTGTAAATAAAACAAATTGTGGCTAATGCCAGCGAAGTCTATTAACTTCACTAGTAAAAATACACTTAGTCGGCTAAATACCAACTATAAAAGCATAAAGTATTATTTGCCGAATAAGATTTTACCCATAAAAAAGGAGCACTTAGAAGTTTTGATTTACTAAAACAAAACATAGCCAAGTGCCAGCTTACTTCTATCCAAAGTGGCTACGCTCTGAATCGCAAACTGTCAGCAGGTAAAGCTTTCAGTTGAACTTCTTCGTTCTTCTGTCTACCAACCGCTAAAACATATCCAAGATATTTAGTTCTGCTTAATTTACTTCGACATTCCAACAAAAAATCCTTCAAAAAAAACTTTAATTGTGATTTCTTTTTGAACTTTTTGTGTCCAGCTCTATTATAACACATAAAGAAGCAGTAAATTTTAGGCAAAATCACTACTTTTTTTAGTTTTTAAACATTTTTTCTTTAAAACGCTATACTACATATGATATCAGTAAAACTGTAACATGGCAAGCATTTTCTTTACAATTTACAAAGAAACACCCCTTGAGCAAAACTACTCAAGAGGTGTTTTGTGGTATCAAATTAGTACTTTCAACGTATCTGTTGATGATAGTGCGTATGCAGTAGACTATGAGCTTTTTCTCCGAGAGGTTTACCTAACCAAGTATCATAAAGCTCTTTAATTTCCGGATTTTCATGTGATTTTCGTAACTCATTGGCACTATCACAATCAAACAACCCTTCTCTACGGGCTCTTCTAATTTCTGCATTAACGGGAATCGGTTGACCGCCGCCGCCAATACAGCCACCAGGGCAAGCCATAACTTCAATAAACTGATAATCTGCCTCACCGGCTCTGATACGCTCTAATATCTTGCGTGCAGAAGCAAGAGTATGAACAACTGCTATTTTTACAGTATTTCCTGCAATAGTCAGTTCCGCCTCGCGGGTCTGTTCCATACCCCGCACATCATTGTAATCAACAGTCTGCAAATTTTCACCTGTTAAAACATCAGCTACAGTACGCAGAGCAGCTTCCATTACGCCACCGGTAGTACCAAAAATAACAGCAGCACCTGTACCTGTACCCAGCGGAGAATCATAGCTGTCTTCAGGCAAATGTTTAAAATCCAGTCCTGCTTCCCGTATCATACGGCCAAGTTCTCTGGTAGTAATAACAACATCTACATCACGATATCCGGAAGCATTCATCTCCGGACGTGCTGCTTCCGCCTTCTTAGCAGTACACGGCATCACCGAAACGCTGACTATTTTTGCCGGATCAATACCAGATTTTTCAGCATAATAGGTTTTAGCAATAGCGCCAAACATTTGCTGGGGTGATTTCGCAGAAGAAAGATGTGGTAACAAATCAGGATATTTAAGCTCTATCATATTTACCCAGCCAGGACTGCAGGAGGTTATCATCGGCAATACACCTCCGTTAGTCAAACGATGGAGGAACTCATGCCCTTCTTCCATAATCGTCAAATCAGCCGAAAAATTAGTATCGAATATCTTATCGAACCCTAGATTGCGCAATGCTGCAACCATTTTCCCTGTAACGATAGAACCTGGTTCCATACCCAATTCTTCACCCAAAGCCACGCGTACTGCCGGAGCTGTTTGAACTATAACAATCTTATCAGGATCATTGATAGCCGACCATACTTTTTCCGTATCATCTTTTTCCACTATAGCTCCAGTAGGACAAACACTCGCACATTGTCCACAGTAAGAACATTCTACTTTTCCAAGATCCTGTTCAAAAGCAGTAGAAACAATTGTGTCAAAGCCGCGCTCAGCAAAGCTGTAGACGCTCATTCCCTGCACATCACGACAAACACGTATACAACGTCCGCACAAAATACATTTTTCCTGATCGCGCACTAAGCAGGGGTTACTGGCGTCAATAGTATGTGCTTTACGGGCTCCGCCTTCGAATCTGATCTTGCGTAATCCCAAATCAGCAGCTATATTCTGCAGTTCACAGTCACCGCTTTTTTGGCACGCAAGGCAGTCCTTGGGATGATTGGCCAACAGTAATTCTACGACCATTCGTCTTGCTGCGCGGACTTTATCCGTATTCGTTTTCACTACCATACCTTCTGCAACAGGATAAACACAGGAGGCTACAAGCGTACGCGCTCCGGTAGCTTCTACGACACACAATCTGCAGGCCCCTTCCGGAGCAAGTTCAGAATGATAGCACAACGTAGGAATATGAATGCCGGCAGAACGCGCGGCTTCAAGAATAGTAGCATTTTTAGGGGCCTGTACAGTCTGCCCATTGATCGTTAAGGTAATCATTTCCATATCTATATAATCCTCCCTTAACCCTTAGTAATGGCCTTAAACGGACAAGCCGCCATGCAGGCACCGCATTTTATACATTTAGTTACATCGATAACATGTTTCTTTTTCACTTCTCCGGAAATGGCATTAACCGGGCACTGGCGTGCACATAACCCACAGCCTTTGCATGCATCAGTAATTTCATAATTGGCAAGCTTTTCACAGGCACCGGCAGGACAGCGTTTTTCTTTGATATGAGCTTCATATTCATGACGGAAATATTTTAAAGTACTCAATACAGGATTAGGAGCAGTTTGTCCCAATCCACATAAAGCAGTCTCTTTAATATTTCTGGCCAGTTCTTCTAACAGCTCTATATCGCCTTCTCTCCCCTGCCCTTCAGTAATACGTGTCAGGACTTCCAGCATACGCTTAGTTCCCTCACGACAGGGAGTACATTTGCCACAGGATTCAGATTGAGTAAAATTCAGGAAAAATTTTGCAACATCTACCATGCAGGTATCTTCATCCATAACTACCAATCCGCCAGAACCCATCATAGCACCTGCCGCTGTTAACGAATCATAATCTATAGACAGATCAAGCATTGATTCAGGCAGGCAGCCACCAGATGGACCGCCTATTTGAACTGCTTTAAATTTCTTACCTCCGTTAATACCACCACCGATATCATAAATAATTTCGCGCATAGTAATACCCATAGGAACTTCGGCCAGACCTGTGTTATTTATTTTACCAGTCAGCGCAAATACTTTAGTTCCTTTTGACTTTTCAGTACCAAAACCAGCATACCAGTCAGCGCCATTAGTAATAATTGCAGCTACATTACCAAAAGTTTCAACATTATTGATATTTGTCGGCTTTCCCCAAAGTCCGGCAACTGCTGGAAATGGCGGTCTTGGCCGCGGCATACCGCGTTTCCCTTCTATTGATGCCATCAATGCAGTTTCCTCACCGCAAACGAACGCACCGGCGCCTTCCTTGATATGCAGTTTGAAGCTGAACCCGGAACCAAAAATATTTTCACCTA